>JAABUQ010004106.1_pt1 | contig 25425 bp, 29 predicted proteins | sample 5560001 | NCBI WGS metagenome assembly JAABUQ01 (sample SAMN10711888, study PRJNA513371) | rock metagenome | isolation source: Antarctica rocks | place: Antarctica: Victoria Land, Finger Mt nord | collected 2015-12-18
TTGCTTGAGGTACTCACTTGAGCTACAGTATCTGCAAATCCGCCCGTCAGCACGGGCCGAACCGAACCATGCAAGCCGAAATCTCCAATGACTTCTGGCTTAGATAAGCGGGTCGGGTCATGTAGTCCACGAATAAGCTTTGCTGGGGATCAGCAAAGCGGGGCCAACCCGCTAAGTTTCCGTGTTTGAAACTTGTCACCCAGTTACAAGGCTAATCAGCACCTGTTGCTCTAACAGCACCAGGTGCTGGCTAGGTACTTGTCTCTTTCACATCAACACCCGCACCCCGCCTTCGATCCCCGCCCCTCAATCTTTCGTTCCGGTGTCCGAGGGAGCCTCTGCTCGCTCGTCGCGGTGCGCCCACACACATGAGCAGAAAGGATTCCCATGCGCAATGCAGGCCGTCTGAAACTTGGTTACTACCCACTTCCACGTGAAGAGGGCCGCCGTCTGCGGCGCCTTTTGCGTGGCAACGAAAGCTTCAGCGCGATCGACCCTTGCGTAGGGACCGGCGAGGCGCTCCACCTGGTCACCAGTGATCTGGACTGCCATCGTTACGGGATCGAACTCGACTCCGAACGCGCCGCAGCTGCTCAGGCAACTGGTATCGCCACGGTCCAGGGGAACGCGTTCGACGCGCACGCGAAGGTGGAGACCTTTTCACTGCTGTACCTCAACCCTCCCTATGACTCGGAGATCGGGTCTCTCGGTAATCAACGGATGGAGTTCCTGTTCCTGGAACACACCTATCGTTGGCTCGTCACGGGCGGAGTGCTCATGTTCGTGATCCCTGCGAATCGTCTGACGACATGCATCCCCCTCCTGGCCGGAAACTTCACAGACTTTCGTCTGTTCCGTTTGGAAGATCCGGAGTCTCGTCGGTTCAACCAAATCGTACTCACTGCCGTGCGGAAGCCTCTCAGGGGTCATGTGATGGAGGCGAATCGTATCACTCTGCAACGACTCGTCTACAACGAGCCTTACATGGGGCTTGAGGATGAGCAGGAACCGTACTTCGTTCCGCCAACCGCAGCGACTGCAATTGCCTACCGAGGGCTTCCACTCGATCAAATTGAGTCGGACGTCCTCCATTCACCCGCCTGGAGACAGGTTGCTCCGTTCCTGCTCCCCAAGGAGGAAATGGCGACAGTTCGGCCGATCACACCGCTTCATGGTGGTCACGTGGGCCTGCTATGCACCGCAGGGCTGCTGAACGGCGTTTTTGGGCAGGGGGAAGAGCAGCACATCGCTAGATGGCGGTCCATCAAGCACATCAGCACGATCAAGGAGAAAGAGGACGGTATCGAGATCACGCGCAAACGTGAACGCTTCTCGAACGAACTCTCTCTGGTGTACCGGGATGGTCGAACCCGCGTCCTGACCGAATCAGCCAAGAACCCGGAGGAAGACAATGCAGAACGCACACCTACGGCTGGGGCAGCTTGAGTACGCACGATCAAGCACCAGCATCAAGACAAACATCCGTCTGCATGTCGACCACTATATGGGAGAGGCCGGGCAGGGACATCTGCTCAGCCTCTTCGGTGGAGACGCCGAGGTCGGGGCGGTCGCTGCAGCGATCCAGGAGAAACATCCTTTCTCCCTCACCTTCCCTGATGGCAAGACCGTCACCTTCAACATGGGTCCAGACGCATCCTGCTACAAGGGCAGGCTGCCAGTGCAGGGCCGCAAACAGCCCCTTCGTCACCTTCTCGCGGTCTCTCAACTTCTGCACGCAAACGGCACGGCCGGCAGGACCTTTCTGCTGAACTACGAGCGGTCATTAGCCTGGTCAACGCTGGTCAGCTTTCTTGGGTTGCCCGCCGAACCCCGGTGGCGAGACTGGATACTCGATTGGTTGGAGCGTGAAGATAAGCTCCAGCCGATCGATGGCATCGGGTGCCAGCCCGTGGCGATCACGGCTACCAGGGACGAGATGCTGTCATCAATCGCCACCGGTTTGCAGGAAGGACGCCTTAGCTTCCCGGAAAAGAACGGACCTATCCTTTGGCCGAGCTTCCGCATGCAGGACGCGCTGCGTGGTCAAGGTGCTCCAGAACTGTTCCAATAAAGCAAGGTCAGAGTGGCCGGGACCTTCGGCCACTCGCGTCTGCCGACCGATTACCTGTGCAGTCACTGAGGAGGCTGTCGTGATCTACAAAAGTGCAGCAGTAAAGACACTGGATGAGGCAACGGCTGTGCTGGACGATGTGAAGCGCTCCTATCAGCCGAAGATCGAAGCGGGGACACTAACCGAGTCCGATCGCGAGCGGATTCGACGCCGGCTTAAGCTGGCCGCAGACCTCGAAGAACGCTCACGTTCGGAGAGCAGCTTCTCTTTGCTGGGTGACTTCGTGGCGGTGTTCAAGCGATTCTTACGGACGGGTCGCTGGGGCATGACGTACGAAGACTACAAGCGAGAGCTGCAAGAGCTTATACGCCTGGCAGAGACGCCACTGACGAGGATTCACGAGGTGGGTTGCCAAACCGAATTCTAAATGCCACCAGATGCTGTTACAGCACCCCCTAACAGCAGCATCTGACGTTGTAACGTCACCTGCTGCTGTAAACACATCTGGTGCTGTTATGTTCACGTCAACTGTGAGCAGCTGACATAGCGGTTCCAAGCGTCGAGTTTCCCAATTCCCTAATTCGATCTACAGTGGCGAAACGATGGGGTTTCAGAGTGTGAGTAGCGGCCGACTGACCGAGATTGTGCGGCGTTGGCGGAAACGACCTGCGCAGGTGGAAACCACTCAGGAGTCATTCTTTTCGCCCGAGAAAGTCCTTCCGACGAGAAGTTCTGCCGCAGCGGTATCTGACGGATTCCCTCCACTAAAGCCTAGCCCAGCCCATCAACAGCTTCCTGACGATCCCGAACTGACCCCCGATCAGGCGGAGGCTCTTCGAGACATCGAGGCGGCTTTTGAGCCGGGGAGTCTCTACCTCCTCACCGGACACGCAGGTACCGGAAAGACCTACCTGATGCAGCGCCTCACCAAGAACATGCTGGCAAAGAAGCGCCGCGTCATCCTGAGTGCTCCCACGCACAAGGCCGGTTCGGTACTTGCGCGCAAGTTGGCCGACGCCAAAATTGAGGGCGTGACATGCCGCACGATACACAGCGTGCTCAGCCTGAAAGCCAAGCCTCAGACAGACCGGCTTGTCTTCGCACGAGACCGCGGCGCAGAGCCTGTCACCGCAGACGTCGTCGTGGTCGATGAATGCAGCATGGTGGATGAGGACCTCTTCCGCCATATCAAGCGTCACCTTCCCAATGCCTTTGTCCTCTTTGTGGGAGATCCTGCACAGTTGCCGCCAGTAGGAGAGGCCGAAAGCCAGACCTTCCGCACTCTGAACCAGTCGCACCTCACGACCATCGTTCGCCAGGCAGCCGGTAATCCAATCCTCGCAGCGGCCGGAATTATTCGGAGAAGTCAGGGCGGCCCGGCCGACCTGTCATGGTGCTCGCAGGCAGCTCTCGCCAGCGGACACGGCGTCTTCGTTCCCGGGGACGCGGCACACCGTTGGATGAAGAAGGCTTTCACCTCACCCGAGTTCGAATCGGATCCGGACAGCTTTCGTTACCTCGCCTGGACCAACGCTCGCGTGGCACAGATCAATGAGACGATCCGCCGCTGGCGCTACGGTGAGAACATTCCGACCCCGTTCATGCCAGGGGAGAGGGCCCTTTTTCGTCAGCCTTTGATCCGCGAAGACACCATGCTCTTCGCGAACAACCAGGAGGCTAAGGTGATCGCAATCAAACGCGGAACCTTCACGCATGAAGTAAAGGAGGCCCATGGCGTGTCGAAGTGGACAGCTTCAGTTCCCTCGTGGGAACTCTGTCTTCGCGACGGGGATGGCAACGAAAAGACCGTCCACATGGTCGCGGACAACAACGAGTTCCAGAAGGTAGTTGCGCGCATCAAGGACGAGGCTGCGGATTCGAGGCTCCGCTGGAAGCATCTGCATGACTTTCAGCAGGGTCTCGCGCAGCTCCAGTCCATCTACGCGCTTACCGTACACAAGAGCCAGGGTTCCACCATCGGCTCAGTCTTCATCGATCTCCCCGACATTCGCCGGCGCGAGGACACCAACCTGCTCGAGGCGCAGCAGATGCTCTACGTGGCCGTGACACGTCCGTCCAAGCGGCTGATCGTGGTTGGGGCCTAGCTTCCCACCGCAAGAAGGACCATAATCGGAAAGAACAGGGGAATGTCATGAAGGTGCTCAAAGTCTTGTTGAGGGTGGCTTACGTAAACGTCTTTGCCTTGAGCGGCCTTCTGCTGCACTACGCAGGAGCAACCGCACCGTACAGAAAGGGCTTGATCATCTGGGCGCTCGGTGTGGTCTCCCTCATCATCTGGCCGAAGCTGGGCTATTCGGAATACAGGCCAGCCTTGCTGGCACTGTGGCATTGCCGGCTGGGGCACTCACCTCGGTAGGAGACTCGACACATAAAAGCCAGGGCTCAACCATCGGGGCCGTGTTCATCAACTTGCCGGACATTCGCCGGCGCTAGGACACCAACCTGCTCGAAGCACAGCAGATGCTTTACGTGGCAGTGACACGACTATCCAAACGCCTCATTGTGGTTGGGACGTGAGCATCCCGCAAAGATCCGGTCGAGTGGGGAAACGCAACCAAGTTTATAACAGTTTCTCCCACCTCATCATTTTATGATGATCCCAGCGTAACTCGGTGCTACTCTCGTGAAATGAATGATTTCATGATTCGCGACCTCGACCCTGAGATCGTCGCGGCGATCGATGGCCGGGCGAAGCAGCTGAAGCTTTCGCGGCAGCAGTACCTTCACGAGCACCTGCGCCGAACGTTTGCGCCGAGTGAGGGGAATGTGACAGCAAATATTGCAGCGCGTCTGCGCGAGGTATTCCGCGGTTTACCCCAGGCGCCATGCTCGATAGCTAGGGTCGCAATGGCGCTGGGAATGCCGGACGCAACGATGCTGGAGGCGAACCTCTCGGGCGAGGAGCCGCTTGCGTTTGCGACGGCGAGGCGGCTTTGCGACCTGCTGGGGGTGCACACGGACTGGCTGCTTGAGGGTCGATTCACTCCCTTTTATGAGATGGCGCAGTTTCGCGCGACGAGTGAGTGCCTGGATGCGCTGGCGAAGGGGGAGCTGCGGTCCAAGAGGGGTGCCGCTTATACGGCCTGGTACTTCCTGCTTTCGGATGAGCCGGAGGGGAGGGCGGCGGTCTATGGATATGCCGCAGAGACACCTTGCCGGCTGGACCTGCTGCTGCGAGATGTGCCGATCAGGGATTCTATCGGCGCGGCGGGATCGCGGCAAATCTTCGATTTCGGGGTATTGTGCGCCGCCATTGACCCGAGCCTGGAGCGCCCGGCCTTGGTCGAGACCGGCTTCGACAGCTGGGGCAGGGTGCTGGACCGGAGGCGCTTCCAGGAGGTGGTTGAGGGACAGGTGCATCCCGGGTCGGTGATGACCGAGGAAAAGGGGCACGTGCCGTGGGCAGAGGATCTGTGGGAGATGGAGTACGAAGGTCGGCCTTATAGCGAGAGTTTTCTGGCGGGGCGGGATACGTTTCGCTTGCTGGCGAAGGAGAAGGGGATTAAGACGAACGCGGAGCTGGCCCGGTATATCAAGGGGGTGGTGAGCACGGCGAAGAGTTCGGTTACGCAAGCGTAGATAACTTGCAAACGATCGGCAAGGTTGCGGGATCGATAGCAAACAAACCTAGAAGCACGCAGACTGCTGCCGCAGCTGACTGATCAGCGCTCGAGGTGCACACGCAGGCGCCGTGCGCGCTCGCAAAAGGCAAGCTCTCCACTTTCCAAGATGTCACACACGGATTTGTGGATAGCCGCATCTTCGAGACCTCCGGCACGCCCATTCACTCTCAGAAACAACCCTCCGAAGTTGAAACAACACGAACCCTAGCGCGAGCAAATTCTGTTTGTTTTCGGAGTCCGTGACAGTCAGAGATCACAGTATCAGCAGACCAGCTCTCACATGTAACCGAGTACCCCTCGGGATTTGTGGCGGAGTACAGAACAGTTTCGATTCCACCAAGGCCAGCTCGCGCTGGCCTTTTCCTTTGCTCATTCGCTCATTTCAGGAGACCCATCATGGAAACCTACTTCGACTACCTGCGCGCGATGGCTCCTGAGTTGGGCTCGCGCATCGTGGAGACCTATCCCGCGCTTCAATCACCCAAGGACGAACCAGCGCCTCGTTTGAGCTCACTTCTGCGTTCCCCTCTACCCGCGCAAGCCCTTGCGATCACCGGACTCGCCAAATACCTGAAGACCGCTCGCGCAGCCCGTATTGTGGCCGAGTGCGGGGCAGGGAAGACTTTCATGTCGCTGGGCACGATCCACGTGCACGCCGGCGACAAACCTTACACGTCGCTGGTGATGTGCCCGCCACACATCGTTCACAAGTGGGCGCGCGAGGCGCTCCTCACCGTTCCTAGTGCCAGAGCCTTCATCATCGAGGACCTGCGCAATGGCGGGGACCCTAAGAAAACGCACGGCATCGTTGAGGTCAAGCTCGAGAAAGGGAAGACCGTCGTCCGCGGCCTCACGACCACGCTACCGAAGCTGCGCAGCATGGGGCGCAACGGCTGGCGTGCCGTTTGTCCGGGTCCGGCCTTCTTCATCATGGGCAAAGAGAAGGGCAAGCTCGGCTACTTCTGGAAGCATGCTTTGAACGTGGCCGGTAGTGGCCGGGATCTCGGAGGCCTGATCAACCCCGACACAGGCCGCGCAATTCCGTCACAGGAGGGTGGTTTCCTCACTCGCCTGGACCTGCGGGAGGCCAAGTTCCACGAGACCTACATGGCAGGGAAGACGGGCACCACGCGGTTCTCTCCGCTCTGGCAGGCCGATGGCAGCAAGATCCAGCGTATGGCGCCTCTGGACTTCATCGGTCGCTACATGAAGAGCTGGTGGGACTACTCGATCGCCGACGAGCTGCACCAGCTTGCCGGCGACACAGCGCAGGGCAACGGGCTTGGAGTTCTGGCCCGGTGCGCGGAAAAGCTGATCGCGCTCACGGGCACGCTGATGGGTGGCTATGCCGACGATCTGTTCAACATCTTCTATCGCATGGAACCGCGGCGGATGGTGGCGGCCGGGTACGAGGCAGGCAGCCAGGGTCGGCGGGACTTTCAGGAGCAATACGGCGTTCTCGAGACCGTGGAGAAGGTTAGAGAGACTGACAACGCCTGCTCCAAGGCCCAGAAGCGCACAGTTCAGGTCCTCCGCAAGCCCGGAGCTTCGCCTCTGCTCTTCGGCAAGTACCTGATGGAATCGACAGCCTTCATCACGCTCGAAGACATCTCCGATCAGCTGCCTTCGTACGAGGAAAGCGTGCTGAGCGTGGACATGGACGAGGATCTCGCGAATGCCTACAAGGAGATCGAGAAGGACATCACCTCCGCCATGAAGGAACACCGGGGCAACAAGAGCCTGATGAGCGTCATGCTCAACACGCTACTGCTGTACCCGGATCACCCCTTCGGCATTGAGGAGATCTGGGGCAAGCAGTACGACCCGAAGGAGGGCTGCATGGTGCCTTTCTTCGTGACCAAGCCGCCCAGCCTGCCGGAGACGGAGGTCTACGCCAAGGAGGAGCGCCTGATCGAGGACATCCGGGAGGAGCTGAAGCAGGGCCGGAGGTGCCAGGTCTACGCCACGTTCACAGGCAAGCACGATGTGACGGGGCGGCTGGCCCATGTGCTCGGGAATGCGGGCTTCCGAGTGGCGGTTCTTCGCTCCTCGGTGCCCACGGACAAACGGGAGGCCTGGTACGAGAAACAGCTAAAGGAAGGGGTAGAGGTCGTTATCTGCCATCCCCGGCTGGTCGAGACTGGCCTCGATCTGCTGGCCTTCCCAACGCTCTACTTCTACGAGACCGGGTACTCGCTTCACACCCTGCGTCAGGCGAGTCGACGCTCGTGGCGGATCGGGCAGCATCTGCCGGTCCGGGTCAAGTTTCTGGCCTACAGCGGAACGATGCAGGAGACATGCATCCGGCACATGGGCAAGAAGATGCTGGTCGCGCTCATGATGGAGGGCAAGTTCTCCGGCGAAGGGCTGCAGTCGCTCGATGCCAACGAGGATCTGCTATCTGCCATGGCGCGCGAGCTGGTCGAGAAGGGCGGGGTCGGCGAAACGGCCGATGCTGTCTGGAAAGACCTGGAGCGCGAAAGAACCAAGCACGCACCCGCGCCCAAGCACATGGCTGAGGTGATCCCGATGCCAGTCACGCCGATCGAGCTGGAGGAGGTTGAGGTTGTTCCTAAGCCTATCCAACTTCCTGTCACAACCGGCCTTCAGCTGGTGTTTCCCACCAACCCACGTCCGAAGCGGAAATCTGCCCCGCTTTGGCCAACCGGTCACACCCACGGCGAGCAAATGCGCCTATTCGGCTGATTGATCAACCTAAGAGGGGCAGACCCCTGCCCCTCTTTCTTCGTGCAAGCGGTACAAAGGAGGACTATTCTATGAAAAGTCGGAGGTTCCATGGCTACGAATGCTGAAGCAGTACCGAATGTTGACCTGCAGCTAGAGCAGGCGCTGCCAGCCATGTTTTCGAGCCGCCTCAAGGCGTTGGCAGAGCGTCAAGGTATCTCGATGGAGGAGGCTCTTGCCCAAGCGATCCGTCTGGACGAGGTGATCCTCGACGCCAAGAGCGACAACGGGGAAGTCCTGGTCGTTAAGGGCGGACAAAGATACGCCATCAACTTCCGCTAGGATCTTCGATCGTCCGAGCTGGATTCCAGACTTTGTAAGGCTATTTCATGACAAATAAACCAACTCTCCAACCTGCGCGTCAGGCCGAGAGTGATCCTTTTGCCCGTTTCAACCTGCAGCCGCAGGTTGATCAGAAGCAGGAGACGCGCCGCGACTGGGTTCGAGCCACGTACCTCGGGATGCTCGTCTTTGTCTTTGTCGGTGTCATCGCGTTCGCCTGCTACGCCAACCAGTTCGGGGACTGGACCAAAGCCAAGGATCTTCTGGCAGTGATCCTTCCCGCGCTTACCGGCCTCATCGGTGCTGGGACGGCGTTCTACTTCAAGAACCCTGGCAGCTAAGCTGTACAGGAATGTTCCCCCCGCCCGTCCACTTGGACGGGCTTTCTTGTTTCTGGACCCGGCCGCGTGCCGGGTCTTTTGCTCTCTAAGGAGGTTCCATGGCCACCGCCGTTGCCCTACCCGCCCCTGTGTTGCCGTTCGGCCCGCCGCAGGAAGAACTCAAACCCGTCGCGGTTGTAACCACAGAGCATTCACTGCTTGAGATCGACCGGGAGATGGACGTCCTTTTCGATCACATCCAAGACGAGCTCGAGGAGACCGGCGAGCCGAGTGAAGAAAGCAGGAACCGCTTTCAGCAGCTTTGCGACGTATTTGGTGACAAAGTCGACCGGATCGGCCGTTTCATTGGGGTGATGGAGGCCCGAGCAGCCTACTGCAAAGGAGAAGCGACCCGGCTTGCTGTTCGCGGGAGGGTTGCCGAAAACAAGGTCGACCAGACCAAGGCACTGATCCTGTACTTCCTCCAGAGTCGCGAAGTCGCCAAGATGGAGGGCAAGCAGTTCACTCTCCGGCGCCAGAAGAATTCGCAGGATTCGGTCAGGATCACGGATCCGGCGCTGATTCCGCTGCGCCTGCAGAGGGTTGAGGCTCGATTTGACGGAGCACTGTGGGAGCAGATAATCGCAGCCGTGCCGATCGAGACACGTGAGCTCCTGGTTTCTGGCATACAGGAGACCACGCCTGTGAATGATGCGATCAAGCAAGCGATCGCACGGAAGGAGGACGTAGCCGGCGCCACCGTGACACGTGGCTATCACGTCCGGGTTGCATAGCCCACAACCATGGAAAGGTGAGCCAGTATGGATCCGATTGTCGAGATCGTTGAAGCGGCAGAACGGGAAGTGCTGGCTCACACCATCGAGAGCACCCGCGGCCTCCGGGCGTATCTCTGCCAGCGCGGAGGAGAAGAACAGCTAAGCCTCCTGCAGGAAGAGGCGGTCCGGCGCGGCCTCTATCGCTGTATGGGGCAGCACTACGCGAAGGTGCTGGAAACGATGCTCTGCCGCGCCCGACAGTGCATCGCCTTCGGCCGGATCAAGACGGACGACGAGTTGAGGGTTTACCTCATCGAGCTGGCAGGGTCGCTTGTGCGCTACCGCGACCCTGCTTTGGCTATGAATGACCTTCTCATCCACGCACGACAGACCGGCCTGTATTCGCTCCTTGCAAGTACAGGCGCGCACCAGCAGTCCCAATTTGGGAGCCCACATGACAGTGACCCTGCTATGCAAGACCGCATCCGGAGTGCAACTCAAGCTCGACGCTGACGCCCTTCACGTTCTTTCCGCCGTGCTCGAGTTCACGTCCAGGCTGAACCCCCGCTGCAGAGAGCTCGCTCAAGAATTCGAGCCGCTCATTGGTAGTGCAGCGCTACCGCATACCCGTGAGGCAGGAGAGCAGCTTCGCCCCCCGCCCGACTGAATCCACACCAACCCAGCCCATGGCCAGCGAAAGCTGGCCGTTTGTTTTGGAGCCATCATGCCGAAAGCCTTGTTTTCCGCTGAAGAGTTCACGCCCACAGAGTTCTCAACCTCGCAAGACAAAGCGGCCTTTGGAAACCATTTCTTCCGGTTCATCGAGTCTGACTGGAAGCAAACGGTCTTCACAAAGGCCTTCTACAACCGGCTTTCCAGTTGCTTCGGCCACATTGCTCACTACGACCTGCATGGCTTCTACGGGGCATGGTTTGCCCATGATGAGCTACGTCTCAGCTTTCTCCAGCACACCCTAAGGTTCAGCTGCTACGGCGACCCAGGTTACACCTTCTCGGATGTGGAGCGTGCCATCAAGGCCGAGCTTCGGTGCCGTCTTCTCGTACCCCTGTATGAGGCTCGTGTCGCCGCGGCAACTCGCACCCGGGAACTGGCTCAACTGGAGCGGCTACAAGCCAAGTACGGAGCCACTATTGTCGCTTCTGCGTGCTCCTCACCCATCGCAGAGCCCTGCTTAAATCCAGCGCTGCTGCCCGTCCAACCCCTACAACCAGCAACTCAGATCAGCCTCTTCTAAAGGAGATTCCATGCTTCATGTGCACCGTCCCGTTCTCGAGGTCCTCATGCAGCGTGGAGTCCAGGACCCGCATACCTTTCTTCGACCCTCGCAGTGGGCCGACCTGCCAAAACCCACCAGCATCGAGGGCGTAGCTGAGGCCGTCCCGCTTCTTCTCTCCGCCATAAGAGAAGGAGTGAAAGTGACGATCTTCGGTGATTACGATTGTGATGGAGCGCTTTCTTCAGCCATCCTAGAGGCCACGCTCCTGCGTTTGGGCGCAGTGGTCGACGTCTACCTCCCGCACAGGGAGGAAGGCTATGGCTTGAGCGAGGCCGCAGTGCATCGCTTCTCTCGCGCTGGCACACAATTCCTGATCACCATTGACAACGGAATCAACGCCGCGGGTGCCGTGCTTCTCGCTCGGCGGCTCGGGCTGCGCGTGCTGGTGATTGATCATCACCAGATCGAGACCAGAGCCCACACGCAGGCTGTGTGGTCGGACAAGTTCTGCGCAGCTGGCCTGGCATACATGGTGAGCTCAGCACTGCTTCGGCAATCTAACCTGTCCACGGAGCTTCAAGACCGCTTTCTCGCCAGTCTGAGCCGACTGGCAGCGATCGCGTCCATAGCCGACTGCGTACCTCTTTCCGGCGCGACGCGCACCCTAACGCGGCTAGGACTAGCGGAGCTCCGCAAGACCACGCATGCTGGCCTGCGAAAGTTGATGGACCTGGGCGGGATCATGCGTACCAAGGTTCCTTCGGCCGAGGAGATCGCGTTCAGGATCGGACCGAGACTGAATGCAGCGGGCCGGGTCGGACACCCGGTTGAGGTGCTGCGGATGCTCAAGGCCCGTACCCCGGCAGAACAATCCAGACTGGCGCTGGAACTAGACCGATTGAATCTCATGCGGCGCCGGCTAGAAAAGGAGGCACTTAAGGAACTCACCAGCATGGTGGATTCGCGAGAGCAATCCGTGTTGGTCATCTACGCCGCACACTGGCGTAAAGGGCTTGCCGGCATTCTCGCGAGCCGAGCGAGAGAACAGTTCGGAGTTCCGACCTTCGTCCTCGTCCAGGATTCCAAGACCGGGATGGCCGTGGGATCGGGGCGGAGTATTGGAGGCATCAGTCTCATTGATGCGCTGCGCTCCTGCAAAACCGTTCTTCACCGCTATGGGGGGCACCAGCAAGCCGCCGGAGTGACCATGGCAGTGGAAGCGATCCCCGCTTTTCGCAAGGCTATGCTGCGCTATGTGGCAGAGCATCCAGCCCCGAAGGAAGCAGGGCCCGTACATGAAGCCGATTTGGAACTGAGTTCTGCAACACATCCCTTTTATGAACAGCTGAGGGCGATGGAGCCATTCGGTGTCGGCAACGCGATACCGATTTTCGCTATCCGCGCTGCCTCTGTTCACCCAAGAACAGAAAGGTTTGTGACCGTACGCCAGGGCTCACGTGAACTGAAAGCTCGCGCCAGTGGAAGCTTCACCGGGGAAGACATCGGAACAGCTTCCGTCGCGCTTAATGGATCCAGTGCAACCCTTGTAAACTTTCTTCCAGATACGCATGAACATTGACTATTTGACTTGATTTCGCAGGCGTGGGATAACGTCCACACGGCAGGCCAGGAGCAGCGTATGGACGCACTAGAGCACCAATTAGGGCAATACAGCCAAGCCTTGGAGGATCTAATCCTCCCAGGCACTTTGATCGACTGCTACGAGCAACATAGGAGACGGCTGATGCGACAGGCATCAGCCTCCTTCAATGACAACGAACTCAGCTGGTTCCTCGACATGCTGAATCAGCTCCGTGGCGTAGCGGATCGCCAGGACGATTTCGATCTCCTATTTGATCCCATCATGTATACCGAGAACTCCTACGCGTGGGAGGCCCCTCCAGGACTCGCTATTGAGTTGCCTATCTTGAACTCACAACTAGAGAAACTCCCCCACGTCGCGGGCGAGTTCCGGAAGATCGCAGACGAAGAGATCACCCACTTTCGCACCCTCGCTGACACCTACACAGACGAGGCCATCTGTGGACTTGCCCTCTTAGCGGCTGCGGCACTCGTTGATTGCGATCCTGGCATCACGGACCGACGATCAGCCATTCGCTATCTGGCCTTGAATGCAAGTGCCAGACTGGAGGACTACTGGGCTGCGGATGACACCCTCTGGAAAGCCGCAGGTGCACGCATAGTGAAGCTCCCTGATCTCTTCCTGGAACAGAAGGAGAGCCTCCGCCGCGGCTCGCTGGAGGCGACCCACGGTCCGCTCACGGAAGTGGACCTCACCTGCTACACGGAGGAAGAGGTCAAGCACTTCGCCTTCAACCCAGACAAGTTCCTCATGTCCGGGAAGACGAAGCACATGCCCGTATGTGGGTACTGCCAAGAACGGGTTGCCAACTGGGTTCAGTTCGCGAAAGACGCCGAAGAACGCATGATGGTCCAGTTCGGCGGCAAGTTGCCCGTCGCGTGATACCACCCTTAGGGCGCGGGTTCAGTCAAACAAGGGTCCGTACAATTTTTCCCGATCTGAGCTGCCAATGGGCCCGCGTGCCAAACAATCTGTTCGTCCGTTCGTAGTGGGTGTCTCCGCCCTGGTACTGACCCTGGGCGTGGGCTGCGCGATCGTTCTGCGCCAGCCCGACCTTTCAAGCCCCGATGGCCTTCTAAAGCGCGCCGATGACCTGGCTTGGAAAAACCAGTGGATTGCCGCTCAGCCACTTTACGAGCGTGCACGGATTGGCTTCGTCCAGCAGCACCAGCCGGCTAAAGCGCTTTACGCGGAAGTAAGCGAGATCCCGGTAGACGTCGAGTACGGCAATGTGCCCATGGAACTTGCTCGGCTCACAGAGGATCTTCAGAGGCCGGAGGCTTCAGACCCACGGACAAGGTTAAGGGTCCTGGAAATCCTGGGAATGCTTGAAACCAATTACGACGCGGCCTTCGCTCTCAAGACGTGGACCGAGGTTGGCCGACTAGCGACTGAGCAGGGTCACCTCTGGCTTGCAACTCGCGCGACTGGTGAGCAGGGGATTGCCGCGTATCTTTTGGGAGACCTGGCTACTGCAAAGACAAAGGTCGGAGCTGCCTGGAAGATCGCTCAATATGGGGGGGATCCAGGCGCTCACATTCGCTATGCCAGCATGTTTGGGGCGGGCGAGGTCGACCAACATCAATACACGGCCGCTCTGAGCGCACTCAATGAGGCTATCGACACAGCGAAACAGACTGGCTCGGCCTATCCAACGATTGCCGTGTACGCCAAAATCGAGGCGTTGGAGGGCCTCGGTAAGTACAAGGAGGCCTTCCAGCTGACGGATGAGGCTGAGGCTAAAGTTCGACAGTACGGCCTCAAACCTCATCTGGTCGACATTGGTCGTCTCAGGGCGAATGCATACGTCCTGATGAACAATCCTCCGCAGGCCATTCTCCAATACAACTCGGCAATTCACTTGGCGGAGCAGATCGGCTATTGGCGCGCGGTCATGCAGGACGGGGAAGAGTTAGCAGGCGTGTACGAGCAGGGCAAGGATTACGACAAGGCCCTCGGAGCGGTCAATGCCGCGCTCGATGCTAGCAGTCGTATTCCTGAAGAGGTCTATCTCACGCCGCGGATCCTCGCCAGAAAGGCCGCCATCTTGAGCAAGATGGGACATGTTCAGGAATCCAATGCTTCCTACCATCAAGCAGCGGACGTGCTGGATGGATTTCTTCTGAAAGCTCCTACGGTCAACATCGAGCGAAGCCTCATTGTCGAGCTTGGGAACGTTTATTCTGGTTTCTTCAATTCGCTATGTGACCAGGGGAAGTATCCCGAGGCTTTCCAGATTCTGGAAAAAGGGCGCGGTCGTATCGAGGCCCAAGCCCTCGAGCATCATCAGAGCGTCGACCCCACACATCTCAGTGCGGCGGAGCAGAACCTCGCTGTCCTCAATACCGTTTTGCTAAAGACCGATGATGAAGCCAAACGTTCGTCGTTGTTGAAGAACATCGAAGCAACGGAGAATACCCTCCAGACAAGCGCCCTGGCAGAAGAAGCCTCGGACACACCCGTTGAACTCCGCGAGCTGCAGAAAGACCTAACGCCTCAGGAACTGCTTCTTGAGTATTCCCTTGACGAGACGGAATCCTACGTACTGGCCATAACGGATACGACAGTGAAGCGCTACCCCTTGGGTCCAAGGCGAGACCTTGAGAGTCCCGCACAGAGGTATCGAGCACTTCTGAGCAAAGAGAAGACGAGTCCCGAAATAGCTCGGGATCTCTTCACAAAAATGCTGAGTGTTGTGCCAGAGTACAAAACGAAACGATCAGTCCTCCTGGTCCCAGATGGAAAGCTGTCTCTACTCCCCTTTGGCGCCCTTATGGATGGGGACAAATACGTGATTGCGGATCACGTGGTCAGCACGGTCCCTTCCAGTACAGTCCTTCACCTGATTCGGAGACGCGCGCTGGCCAAATCGGGCCGGCTGCCTTATGTTGGAGTCGCTGCTTGGACGCGGCAGTCCTCACCCTTGGCTGTCGTCCGGCGTGCAGTTCAAGGCCCCGAAGAGAGCGACTTCATCACGCTGCCTCAGAGCAGGACCGAGGTGGAGAATGTTGGGGCAGATCTTCCCAAGCCAAGCAAAATACTGTTGGGCAGCGACGCCACGGAAACGGTGTTCAAGAGCCTCCCCCTTCGCGACTACGACGTCCTCCATCTTGCGCTGCACGGCTATGCCGATTTGGATTATCCGGACCGCTCCTCTCTCGTATTCGCTCCTGACGTCATGGGTGAAAACGATGGGCTTCTGCAGATTCGCGAGATCCGGCATTTGGACCTGGATTCGAGTCTCGTGACTCTTTCAGCATGCGATACGGGAGTAGGTCCAACAGGGCAGGCCGGAGTCGCTAACATTGCGAACGCATTCATCGAAGCCGGAGCACGTACGGTTGTCTCGACACTCTGGGAGCTTGACGATCGTGCAACAGCCAAGCTGATGGCCGACTTTTACGCACGTCTAGCGTCGGGTGCAGAGAAGGGTGAGGCACTGACACAGGCCCAGTTGGCCCTTGCTAAGACCGGTGTCGCCCCATACTACTGGGCCAGCTTTGAAGTCGTTGGTGATCCCGCCAGTCCCCTTTACATGCCGTCACGGGTGTCAGCAACACTGTAGACGCATCTACTTCTGAAAACCGATCAATCAGCTCGGTACAGAAATGATGGCCTATGTCCAACCTGCCCGTACTAACGACCGACATGAAGCATGAGATCCTCGAGAAGGTTCTCGCTGCGCTCCAAGAGAAGTTTTACAAGCCTGAGCTCCTCGACGCGCAGTGGCAGGAGGAGGTCGCGAGACACCGCCATGCGATCGAGAGTGCGCCAACGCACGACGCCTTTGAAGAAGGTGTGTCCGGTTTGCTGAAGCAGCTGAAAACCTCCCACTTCGGCTTCTTCCACGGGTCCGCCCAGAGAGCCTCTAGCCGTGCCGCGCTTAGCGCGACCTATCTCGAGGAAGAGACGGACCATGGGAAGCGGTGGGTGTTCCAGGACGTCCACTCTGGAGGCGCGGCAGCAATGGCCGGCATAGCACCCGGAGACACCCTGCTCTCTGTGAGCGGAAAGCAGATTGTTCCGCCTGAACACCCTGTGTTTCCGATGGGTATGGTTTCGGACGTGGAGGTGGAGACCGGCACTGGATCTACCAAGGTTCTGCGGATCGACGTGGCGCGTCCAAAGGGCAAGAAGCTGCACTTCGTTGAGCCGACCTTAGTCGAATCAAGACGTCTGCGCTCCGACCTTGGCTACCTCAAGGTTGCTATGTTCCCTGGCACCGTGGGAATCGACGTGGCCAATCTAATCTCCGCCGCCGCGGCCGAGCTCGAAGGGACGAAAGGTCTCATTATCGATCTACGCGGAAACACGGGAGGTGGCGTGGGTGCCTTACGGGTGATGAGCCTGCTGACACCCGAGAAGCTCCCAGCAGGCTTCTCGCTCAATCGAAACTGGAAAGGCAATCTCAACGAGGAGAAAGCCGGCTTCACTCGATTCAATTCGATCCCCGAAACGAAAAGCGGTCTGTGGTTGCTGGCTCTGCGATTCTTCCCAGCAATGATCCAGAAATCCCCGATCGTTCTGGAAACGGAAGGTCTCGGCAAGCGTAGCTTCCAAGGCAATGTGGTGCTTTTGGTCGACCGGCACACGGCAAGTGCGGCTGAGATGATCGTCGCCTTCGCAAAGGACAACAAACTTGCGACCGTCGTCGGGGAGCAGACCGCGGGTCGCTTGCTGGCGGCAACTTCCGTCAAAGTCGGTCACGGCTATCGTCTGGCGCTTCCGACCGGTTCGTACCACACGTGGTCTGGCGGGGTGCTGGAAGGTACTCCGATACGTCCAGAGATAGAAGTTCCCTTCAATTGGCGTGAACGAAGGAATGGCCGAGATGAACAACTTGAGCGAGCTCAGTCGCTAATGGCGATCGGATAGTAGTAGGTCGCCTGATCCGCTCCATGAACAGTCGCCAAATAATAGATGCCCTGCTTGACCCTAGACAGGTCGAAAGCAACTTTCAGGGTCGTAGTGTTGCCTTCTTGCGTAGCCGTACCCTGCGCTTTAGCTACCGCGCCCGGCCGAGTTCTGTCTGAGAGGATCTCCACCGAGTAGAGCCCTCCATCGCTGAAGAGGGGGAGGCGGATCGTCAGCTCGTCTTGGCGACGCGGCAAGCGAATGATGGGCTGCTGACTCTGAGTGCCGCCGCGGGTGGCGCTGACATTTGAGAGATCAAGCGTCTGATTGGCGGCCAGCTCTTCACGTACTGCAGAGCGGGTCTGCAGGCGCCATCCGATCGCCAATGCAATGAGAAGAAGAACTGTCGCAAACGCCGCTACAGGTATCAGCGGGAAGCTCTTTTTTGCCGGCTCTACGCGAAGCTCTGCCAACCTTTGAAGACAGTAGGGACAGTCCGCTACGTGGGCTGCTCGGGGATCCGATAACGTCGGTTTATTGGATCCGAAGGCAATTTGCCGCAGAAACTCATCACCTGGCCCCCCCACGTGTGGCTGGTCGGTTTGAGGAATTGGCGCCCTTCTGTACATGTCGGAGAACCAATCCTCCGAGTGCACGGTTCTTCTCCCGAATCTTCTGGTCCAGAATTTCAAAATCCTTGCCTCAGAGACTCGTTCTACACGAGAAAATTGTAGTGGAGTGCTCCATTTCACACGAGGCTCGAGTTTGGACGAGAGGTCTAGCGTTCAACGGGGACTCCTCTGCCTAGCTTAATCAAGACTGCGTCAGTTTCGCGGCGAAAGCTCCTGCGAACAGCACTGTGGTCTACACCGAGTGCCTTCCCGATATCCCGCCAGGTGTACCCCATACGGATGTATTTGGCGACCTCTTTCGCTTGCGGGGAGAACTCCCTCACGATCTCTTGCAGAAAAAGTACTTCCACCGGATCGGGAAGTCGTGTCGCAGGATAGATCTCAAGCTCGAGTGATGAGCCTTCAGCAACCTCTTTGACCTGATTTTTACGCTGTTTAGCGATTCTTCGGACCTGGCTTCGAAGACGAGCGGTCAACTTCTGTGTGCTTGGCGCCGGCGAGGTGCGAAGAGCGTAGGCACGTACCACCTCGAGTGCCTGTTCCACGAGGTCAGTCCCTTGCGCTCCATCGTTCAAGTACGACCAAGCAGTCATGTGAGCGAAGGCCCATGTGGATTCCACTGCTGACATGAGCTGCTGCCGCAGTGCTTCGTCCATAGAGTCCTCCCATTTCCAGAGGACATGAGCGCTAAGGGTCTTCGTCGCCATCAGTACCAATCGGAGCCGTTTCCTTGCATGGTGAAGATTGTGCGGGCAATCCCACGTTCGGGTAATCAAAGAGTAATTCCCACAAGCGTCTGACGTCCACCTTAGGCAATCCGTTAGGGTGCTGTTCTCGTAGATCGCTTCACCAACTTTGACGAGAAAAGTGAGTTTTCCACACCACAAAAGGCATCACGAAGTGCCTTAAGGAAGTACAGAACCAGACTGCAGAGCAACCTTGATCGGGAAACCGTCTATATGGCCATTCCCTTTTCGATGTAGTTGTGCATAGTGGCAGGATCGGAGGATTCATCGAGTGTCAGAGACCTCTCAGAAGACCACCCGGTATATCTGGCCGGCAGAAGCGGAACGGCTGGTGCGAAAAGCCATCGTGAATGGACCACCGCAGCACCCAGGACTGTTACAGGAGAAGCTCGCAGCCCTCACCGGCTTCAGCGATCATGCATGCTGGCGATACCTCCAGAAGTTTGGTGTCAAGCGCCCTGGCGCCGGCATGCGGTTACAGTGGAATCCCAAAGCCGTGGACTTCGTCATGGATCAGGGCTACGACGCCGCGGTCCAGAAGTTCAACACCTCTAAGAAGGCTGTCTACCGCTTCATGCAAAGGAATCAACGGTCGATGGGCGCCTGCCGTGGGCAGTACAGCCTCAATCAGCTTCGTAAGCTCCTCGCGGTCCGCACTGAGACTATCGGAGGTTGGATCAGGGCAGGTCAGCTGGAAGCAACTCCGTTCCAGTACGGGGGCAAGGAGACGTACATTGTCTCCGATGAACAACTGCGCAAGTTCCTCAAGACTTTCTCTGGTGATCTCATGCCGAGGCGTTTGCCCGAAAAGCGGCTGGCGTTCCTCTCCAATTACCTCTTCGAGGGAGGCCATGCCGAGCTTGGCCTATTGCGCACTCGAGAGAGCAAAAAGGAAGGAGAAGCTTTTCGAAATGGGGAGTACCTCTCAAGCTCGCAGCCACATGGGCAGCCGAATCACCTCCCGCGGACATGACTATCCTCCTTCTCTCATGTGATCAAGGCCTCCCGAAGGGAGGCCTTGTGTTTTGAGAGCCCTCAAACAAGAGATTGATCGCAGCCTTGCCTCATACCGCAACCCCGGCAACGGTTGTGCTGTTTGTGACTTCTATTGACGTTGGAAGCTCCGCGGGCACGTTTCAAATTTGAAAGAACGCTCTCGAGCCAAGCAAGATTCTCTGGTGTTGGGTAGACCTTACGCGCATCTTCATTGCCGTACAGAACAAGTCCATACGGAACCTGCTCGCCGTAGTGTTCTCGAACAAGAACGATGTAGGCAAGCACCTGGATGAGGTGATTGGGGTACACCCCTCCCCTAGCAGGCGGTCGAGCTGATTTCTTCAGTTCCACTGGGATAATGCCATCCGCATTCCGAATCAGGCAGTCGGGTTTTCCCCGAAGCCCTAAGCGCTCGGAAGTCAGCGTTGTCGCGCTCATCGGCTGGCCTGAGTGGTCCTGATAGAAGACATCCCCATGCGGGATCCCGATCGCCTTTCTTCGGTTTTGGCTGGCACGGAGCAGCAGCAGACCGACAACTAGTGCAACCAGAGCTGCTGTGAGGAGAAGCATTAGAGCAACCTCCACAAAGCAAGAGCAAGCAGAAGAAGAGCAAGCAGCAGCGCTCCGATTCCAGCACCGCTGAGCGCATCGGTCCTGGCGATCTTCGCCCCTTGCGCCTGATGCCAGAGCTCGCCCTCAGCCTGTGCCTCACGCGCTTCAGCGCTGGATGGAGCCTTGCACACCATCTTCAGCCACCACGCACGCTGGCAATAAACGAATTCTGCCAGTTCACTCACTCGCACCGGTCGATCATTCATCACGTCTAGATTCGGCCTCAACTTCGGTTTTCCGTCAACTCCACTCGCAGAGGTACCTCCATGTTCCGAGAATTAGCGCCCCTTCTAAGACAGCGGGTCGTCCTGCTTACGGTCACGCACCTTGAGGAAGATCAGATCCGTGTCAATGTGCTTCCCAAGCAGGTCGGCACGGGTGAGAACACAGCACTCACGACTCCCTTCAGTGTCACCGGAACAGCGGAGGAGCTGGACGAGCAATTGCCCCAGGCTCTCGTCGACTTCGTTGGGAAGCACCTTGAGCTCAAGAACACCCTTGAAGCTGCGAAGTCCGAAATGGACGCTGCAGCAAAACAGGCCAAAGAGGAGGCTAAGGCAAAGACTAAGACATCGGTCAAGAAGCCAGAGACGGCCGTGGCCAAGGCTGATCCACCCAAAGCAGCACCCGTCGCCCCCAGCCTCTTCGATTCCTTGCCTACTGTCGCAGAACCCACGGAATCAGGTTCCGAGGAAGACGAAATCCTGAAGGAGATCCAAGCCAATGAGCAGCCAGACAGTATCACCGAAGATGACCTTGAAAACGACGCTGTTGCCGCGTGAGTTCGTCTACAACGGTGCCAAGATTCCTGATCCCAACCCTGAGATGACGGTAGAGCAGGTTCGTGATCTGCTCACAGCGGCTTACCCCGAAATTTCGACGGCCGCGGTGTCTGGACCGGAGGACGCCGGCAAGACTTTGCGGTACACCTTCACCCGCGCTATCGGATCGAAAGGGTAAACCATGTCCAGCACAACGAAGGCCCGGCTTCTGGGTGAGCTCACAAACCTCACACAGAAGTCGCTTACACCCGGAGAAGAGCGGCTCAGGAGACATCTGCAATGCGACAAGTGCGTCAAGCTATGCTCCGCCCTGGCGGAAGCCGTCCAGCCATACAGAAACAACTCACAACGCGTTCTAGACGCACCCACCGAGTTGCTGGCGCCCCTGCTGTAGGGCTGCTGGCACCGGCCTCCGGCCAGGCGCTCCCCAGCCTGGCCGGAGTGCCGACGACTTACTCCCACAGTGAGAACACGGACACCCTCATAGAACTCTGCCAATTCATAGTGGCGCGCGACCTCGCAGACGAAGCCTTGTGGATCAGCACTGGCAAACAGCCACTCAGGTTTGCGGCTGCTGCCGTGAAGACCGCGATCGAACAGCAATGCGGAGAAGTGTTGACTCGCAACGTCAATTACGAGCTTTCCATACAAGACAGTGTTGGCAGCTACGGAGACGAGGAACTGCGTGCAGGAGTACTGGTCCTCTCCGTCGATTGCAGCGGTTGTGGATACCTCAAGATCGGTCCCGCCCTGGCAGCGTTGGAGGAGGAGGAGGAAGGGCTCGGAGCAGCTTTCTACCACCTGCTTCGTCTTTCGCTCTATCGCTGGCTCCGCTTGTACGACCACACAGATGCAGAGGCATACAACGAGAATCTGCGTGAGTGGGCAGAGCAGGAAGACGAACAGGACCGGGATGAGTATGAGATCGCCGATGTCGAAGGAGCATTACCGGCTTTTCTCCGCGGACAAGACAGACTCCAAGCTAAGGACTACCGCGCTCTGGTTCGCCGGCATCGCCGTGGCCCACAGAAGGCATGGATCGAGAGTCTGCTTCGCATTGCGGCGTTGACCCGCATTCCCTCACGTGCGCCTCGAGAGCTCGTAGACGCCTGCTGGGATGACATCCCTCTGCCTGCCCTGCTGATCTGCTTCCAAGACCAGGATGCGATTGCTGCGGCATTCGACGCGGAAGCCCAATCCATGCACGAATCTTCCCACGAGCCGAGCTACCTCCAAATCTTCTCCCCCTCGAACCCTGATGAAGCCGAGAAAGCCTTCCGTGGCTTTGCGCGCTTTCTGGCAATCAACCTGGAGCTCTTCACGCTGGTGGAGGCCCTGAACCAAGCGTAAGGAGAGCTCACCTCGTGCACACCCAGATCTCGATCGGCAGCAACAGAAACTTCGCCCTGAGCCAGGCCCTTCTGATCTACAAGGGTGACTCGAACAAGGAAGCCTTCGTAACCCTTCACCAGGTGGGCAAGCAGTCCCGTTGCCCACCGACGCTTGGTCCAGCCGAGACGCTCACGCAGGGTTTCCTCGATAGCCTCATCCATGCCGTGGGCGGCAACGCGGCTGTGGAGGTGCTCCCCGAAAACGTTCTGGCGCGCACGCAACACATGTTGACATGGTGGGTGCCTGCGAAGCCCCGACGGATGTTCTTCCAGCACGCACAAGGTGTGCTCGACGACATCAGCGGACAGATTTGCCCTCAGCCCGCCCTTGTGTTGCGTGTGGATGGGTCCGGCCTCTCCTTGCGAGCGCTCGAAAAGAGCCGACGACCGGAGGCGAAAACGCGCATGATGGTCGCTCCTTACTGGAACACCTACGGCAACGGAACCGTTTGCCTTGGGTCGATGCGAGCTCCGAAAGAGGCAAGCGTATCAGCGATGGACCGCTGGGAGACAAGCTTTTACGAGAGCGCATTCACGCACCCCAACGACGCTCAACGGCTTACGACACATCCCGGCGGTTCAGAAGGGCTCTGGCGCAAGCTCGCCGGCAGCCAGCGGCCGTTTCCATCCAAATACCTCAACGACGCCAAGCAATCCTTGAGCCATTTTCTGAAAGGCACACCCTAGATGCAGATCGAACATCAGCTTTCACCGCGTCTCCTTGAACGAGCTGTCCGTGTTCTGATTGTCGGATGCGGCGGAAACGGAAGCGCCATGCTCATGGGGCTCCCATACCTTCATCAGGCGATGAGGGTATGGGGCCATCCTGCTGGCCTTGAAGTGACCGTGGTCGATGCAGATACCGTCAGCGAGACGAACTGTGTCCGTCAGCCTTTCTCTCGGTCGGACATCGGAATGAATAAGGCCGCTGTCCTGGTGAACAGAGTGAATATGTTCTGGGGTCTCGATTGGGAGGCCCGTCCCGAGTTTCTGAGCGAAACAACACTGAGGAACCCAGACCGCGGAGCTGACATCGTCATAGGCTGCGTGGACACCCGAGAAGCGCGTCAACGGATAGAACGAGTCGTGTCAGCGACGTCATCTGTGAGCTATTGGCTGGACCTGGGGAACAATGCCGCGAGCGGCCAGTACGTGCTTGGACAGCCCCTCAACGCTCTCAACCGCCGAAGAATTGAGCGCCTGCGGACTGTTTCCGAGCTTTATCCGGAAATCGTTGACACCAGCAATGGTGAGGATCCCCTGCCGAGCTGTTCGGCAGTCGAGGCACTTGAACGCCAGGAGCCTTTCGTCAACCAGACACTCGCAGCGAGTGCTCTTGCGATGCTTTCCCGCCTGTTTCGGTATGGGCGCCTTGAGCACCATGGAGCTTTCTACAACGCCGCGTCAGGACGCATGAGCGTGTTGCCCATTGACCCGGATCGATGGCGCAAGCGAACACCACATCGTAGTCACCCTAGGGACCATAGCCAATGACAGCACCTGCTGCTCTTTGGATGCTGTTAACTTTGTAATAAAAGCATCTGATGATGTAAGGGCATGGGGTACAGTGAGCCGATCTATAAGGCAACAAGGCTACTAAGCACCCGTCCGATCCAGGACCTTACGCGAAGCCGCTCCAAACCCTCTTGGAGCGGCTCTGACGGTAAGCAGAGAAGTGGACTCATTGCAATCCAACAGAAAGCGTCACCAGCTACCGTGACAGATAGACTAAGGCTTGTAGCAGCTCAGCATCCTGCATCAGGCGAGAGAAAGTGTGTCCGAAGAGCATCCGTTTTTTCGAGAGTCCGATCATCAACAATCCATACCAGAGGCCATCCTGTCACTGGGAGTTGGACAAGTCAGTCAGCCGACACAAAAGACTCAACCTTTTAGAAGAAGGGCGGAGTTCTTTTCGCCCATTTCGAAAGCTCGTAGGCAGAAAAGAACTGCACAGCAGCAAGACCTTGGGCTGACAGATGCAGCCGGTCTATCGAGCGCAGCTCAGAAGTACGACTCGACCATCGTCAATGACCTGCGCGGTGATGCGGACGCTTGGCGCAGTCTTCCAAACCCAGCAGACTGGGGCGTGTCACCCGCGACCGCACTCCTGCTCACCTTTTGGCGCGACCCGGACAGCTTCACGTCTGTACGCCCCTTCTTCTGCCAAGTAGAAGCCGTCGAGAGCCTGATCTGGCTCACAGAGGTCGCTTCAAACCGCGAGACTACCCGCCGCAAATAAATCGAACACCTCGCACGGGTAAACAACGAAGCCAACCCGGGCCTCCCGCGGATCGCGTTGAAGCTGGCGACCGGAGCCGATAAAACCACGGTTATGGCGATGATCATCGCCTGGCAAACTCTGAACGCCGTACGTCATCCGAACAGCCGATTTACCCGCGGTTTTTTCATTGTTACGCCTAGGCTGACAATACGCGACCGCCTCAATGTCCTGAAGCCGAACGATATGCGCAACTATTATGCGCACGGGGACCTGGTCCGAAGGTTGCGATGCTGCGGGAGATTCTTGAAAGAAAATCTCTAAGCTTTAGATAAGCGTTATGGAATGAATAACTTACGTCTGATAACGGAAATTACGTATAGTCGCGTTGTAGCTGCAAAGTAGAAATGTCCGGTTTCTGCAAAGTTGAAATGTCCAAACTACCCTTCCGAGAAGTGATCTCGGAGGCGGAGATTGGATCTTTTTACGATGAGCGGACACGAACTGCAACGGATA
>JAABUQ010004110.1_pt1 | contig 25411 bp, 22 predicted proteins | sample 5560001 | NCBI WGS metagenome assembly JAABUQ01 (sample SAMN10711888, study PRJNA513371) | rock metagenome | isolation source: Antarctica rocks | place: Antarctica: Victoria Land, Finger Mt nord | collected 2015-12-18
CATGCCACGTGTCCAATTCACGCTTCAAAGCAGCAATGTAAGCGGCTTCGTCATTGTTATCAGCGGTTGGTGCATACTTTGGAATAATCTGGTCAACAGTTGTCAAGCCCCATACAGCAACATAGAGGTTGCGAATGAGCTTGTACCACGCCTCAAAACCAGCCTCCCACGTTGGGAACCAAGCATAGTTATTGGTACACTGCGCGTCTGGTATACAGCGCAAATTGCCAAGCGAGAGGCTCGAACGAGCTTCACCAGCTTTACCAAACGAACTTTCATGCTGAAAGAAAGCGAGTGCAAATGCAGGATCTATACCATACTTCACACCCAGATCATACAGAGCCTGCCCTTTGCCAGCAGCAGGAGAGTTGTAAGCACTAAGGACGCGATTGATGAAATCCACACTTATTGATGGTGCTCCCAAGACGGAATAAGGGCCTGTATGCAATGGTACCTTTGGTGTAACTGGACCATTCGTCTGCTGCACCTGACTTGCAAGACCGCCGCCAACCTGCACGTCATACACCTTGCCAAAGCCTGGGATATTTATCAGTTGTGCATTACCTGGTCGTTGTAGCATGGCTGCTGAGAGCAAAACTCCTAGAGCGATAACAACAACAAAGGCAATGATAACAAAACGATATAGCCAGGGCTTATGTCGTTCTAGTGGATGTACGGCATACTGATTCACCACTTTGGGTGTTGTCCTATACGCTGAAACGGGAACTGGGGTAGCAGATGGTGTGTAGCGGAGCGGCTTAGGAGGTATAACGAGCGAACGTACTTTGTCGAGCGCGAGACTCATCTTATAACGCACAATGTCTAGCTGAAGTTCCTGCGCCTCCCAGTCCTCCTCCTCGACCTCATTCTCTAACTGTTGGGTCTGTAGCGCTGGAAGATGACGTGTAGCACGCGCGGGAATAGCAGATTTGGGTTGAAAGGACTCTAATGGCTCCTGTAGTGTTTCCTTTTTGGCGTATCTGCCCGCCATACATGACCTCCAACTTCCTAAATATAGCCAACTACTCTTATGCCTGACTATTATACCATGAGATACTACTTCTTGCACGAGTCAATTTTCATTATCATGACATGTAATAACACAATTTGTATGTGTTTGATGCTGCCCTACTTGACGATGTGGCTATGAGCCACTACAATATGTTGAAAGAAGCAAAGAAAGAACGTCCCTTTATAGACCGGAGGTATTTTTTTATGCCATTATACGAGTATCGTTGCTCAGATTGTAAAGCGAAATTTGAATTGCTTGTGACACACCAGCACGCCGATGATATTGTGTGCATGAAGTGTCATAGCGACAAGGTACGCCGCCTGCTCTCAACCTTTGCGCTGCCACGTGGGAGTGAAGACTCGTCCTATGGTGATGACGAAGTACCAATGATGGGCGGTTGTGCTTGTGGCGGTGGAGGTTGCGGTTGCAACTAAGAGCTCTTGGTCATTCAGTATACTAAAAAAGATAAAGCTAGCAGTATGTTTAACAAAACCAATTATCGGCGGGGCGTGATCGAAGGTATTCTCTTGTTCACGCTCGGTCGTCTCGGCTCACTCATCACGCCTACCGTCTTTCCCGATTGGCTGTTTGTGTTGGTCCCTCTACTCTTTATGACTCTACAATTTCTAATTGCACCTTTCTGGGCAACATGCCGTATTGTGTCAACAAAGCGGGAGCGTTTAAGCAAGCGTTTCTGGCTACTTGGTCCGCGTCTAGTTGCTATCTGCTTTGGCATTGATTTATTCATTACGCTTGCATTTGGCTTGCCTGCCAATCTTTTTGGTGTGCAGCAAGGCTCAGCATTGCTTCGTCTCTTCACCAGCGGAGCCAATTCCCTCACACTTGTTGACTTCGGCATCTACGAATTGAAGACCGCCGCCCTACTCTTTGCACTCTTCACCCTCTCCGTCATCTGCACACGCCTCGCAATGGGTGGTTTTCTACGCTTCACCATGCCAGCGGGCGGTAACCGCGTTACGCTATAGGAAATAATCAATTGAAATTCCAGGCAAACGGGCACCTGTAAAATGGCTCTGAAGGCACCATGACAGGGGCAAGCCCTGTCACTACGATATATGGGCGCATGGCAAGCCACGTCGTGGCGGGAAGTATAGTAGTGACAGGGCTTGCCCCTGTCATGTTCCCTAACTCTTGCGGTCACCCGTCGCCACTATTCTATCGAGAAATAGATAAGGGTGAGTAGGTGATGACAAATCCTCCGCCTGGAGCCAATTTCACGTGGCCCTGTGTATCGTACATATCAAAGCTAATGGTAATGGTTCCCGCGGGGGCTTGTAGCAGGCGAAGATTTCCATCACATTGAAAGGTTGTATGCCTCTTAGGGCTAGAGACAGAACAAATGTTTCTCCAATTGTTGAGGTCAACTCCTGTCCACCATCCTGTAAAGATGATATGATCAACTTTGAAGTTATCGGATAGGGCAAGGTGGATAGATGCTTCGAGACGAACAATATCGTGAACCACTTGCCCTTTTGTTGGACTCAACCATAACGCGCTAAATTCATGAACCACTTGTCCCTTTGTTGGGCTCAACTGTAATGCACTAAATTCATGAGCAATTTGTCCTTTTGTTGGGCTCAACCGTGACCCACTGGATGTATTTAGCAAATGGGAAGGACTCTGCAAATTGACGAGAGTAAGTACACTCACTATACATACAATGAGCCCAAGAGAAACACAACCTATTCTTCGTGAAAAGAGTTGCTGGGAAAGAGCGCTTTTCTTATTCTTGAGGACTGGTTTGGAGTATGTCACCTGAGCTTTTTGTGTTTGTTGATTCCGGTACATAATAAGACGTTTCTCCAGTGTTATCATAGTTGGCAGAGTTGTAGAGAGCGTATGCATGGTCAAACAAGACTCTTTTCTCTTCGTACTACCAAGTAGAACGAAGATAGTGAGATAGTGCATTTCTATGTGTGAATAGAGTGTCTGGATTTTCTGACGATACACGTAAACAATCGAATAACGAACCCATTTAATGGCTCTGTAAGGGCATGACAGGGGCAAGCCACACCGTGTCCTGGGGAATATTGTAGTGACAGGGCTTGCCCCATTGAGTCCGACTCACTGCTAGAAGAGCCTGCAGAGCGGCGTGGGTGGCATGACAGGGGCAAGCACGTGGCAGTGGTTGAAAATTTGCTTTATGATATACAGGAGGGTATTGAACTGCTAGTACACAGACAGAGATGAGAACACATGGCTACCATCATACAAGAACCACGTACAACACTTCCGGATGGCCCAACGCCACTTCCCGTGATTGGGAATGCGCTGTCATTTCGGACGGACCCGCTTGCATTTTTTCAACAACTACAGCGTACCTATGGTAATATGGCGACGGTGTATCTGGGACGCGTGCCAATTGTGCTACTATTCCAACCTGAACATGTACGCTATCTGCTCATAGATCATCCACGCATGTTCACAAATCGCGAGTTCACACAAGGTAGTGGTGGAAGTGCTGGAGGCATTCTTGACGAGGGCTTGCTCACTATTGATGGTGAGGCACATCGTCAACAGCGTCGTGCCGTTCAGCCCGCTTTCCACAAGAAACGCGTCGAAGGCTACGCAGAAGCGATGGTTCAGTACTCGCAGGAGCTACTCAAGACGTGGCATGCTGGTGACGTAGTAGATGTGTCACGCGCGATGCAAGAACTCACACTGCGTATCGTGGGCAAATGTCTGTTCAATATCGACCTGAGTACACAGCTTGCCGACCTTGGTATTGCATTTGACAGCGTTATTGGCACACAGCCTGGTATTCTTGAGACGCTCCTCAATATTCGTATCGACCAACCGTTTACCTCCTATGGCAGGCGTATGGCGGCGATCCGCCGACTCGATACACTTATCTACACACTTATTGCCCAACGTCACAGTGACGAGAATGATCGCGGCGACGTACTGTCCATGCTGCTTACCGCGCCCGATGGTCGAGATGCAGAACATGCCGACGTTCCATTAAGTGATAAGCAGATACACGACCACATCATGACCTTTATCGCTGCCGGGCATGAGACAACGGCTAACGCATTGACGTGGACCTTTTACCTGCTCTCGGAGCATCCAGAGGTGCGCGAAAAATTGCTCACCGAGATGCGCGATGTGCTGCATGGTCGAACACCGACAACTGAAGATATGACGAATATGCCGTACCTCGATTGGGTGCTGAACGAGTCGATGCGCCTCTATCCACCGGCATGGATACAGGGGCGGCATGCAACCGAGGAATTTGAACTGGATGGCGTGCGCTTTCCTGCCGGTACTCTGTTCCTGTTAAGCCAGTGGGTCACACATCGCATAGCAGAACTTTGGGGCGATCCAGAAGCGTTTCGACCAGAGCGTTGGGACCCTGCGAATGGGCAAAAAGTGCAGCAGGGAGCGTACTTCCCCTTTGGGGCAGGACCGCGCATCTGTATCGGTATGCCTTTCGCACAGCTTGAGGCCAAGCTGATTTTGACAACGCTTCTACAAAAATACACGCCACGCACAGCTCCAGGCTATCGTGCAGAGATCAGCCCGCTGATTACGTTGCGCCCAAAGGAGAACCTGCGTATGACGCTACTCCCGACTTCAACGGAAGCCTCGTCTGCTCCATCATGGGAAAACGTCCTGCATGTACCTTACGCATCACAAAACCAAGCTGTTGATCGACGTGGATGTCGCAACGCGTTCGCACCGATCTTCGATTTGTTACGGTTGTGAAAAATGTATTGATATGAAAAAAGCGGTTCAGCGCATGCGCTGAACCGCTTTTTTCATATCAATACATTTTTCTAGCATCACGCACTCGCAACCAAATATCCGCGACAATGACAATTACAAACATCGCAACAGGAATAGCAATCTGTAACCAGGGTAGACGAGCGAAGACTGTTGAACTCTGATGCAAATCGTCGCGTATCATGTTTGAACCTGTCCAAGCTAGCACCAGAGCAGCCACATCTAAAAGCCATGTCAGACGCCCAACAACCTCTGCAATGAGCGCACTACCAAATAAGAGAATAGCAACGCTGACGAGTAGACCAATAACCAAGAGTGGTATGTCGCCGTTGGCTATTGCTCCAATGGCAAGAATGTTGTCCAGGCTCATCGTCACATCAGCAACAAGAATCGTGAGCATAGCGGCAAGTAATCCCTGTCGTATACGTTTCTCTGTATTCGATGTTTCCTGTTCTCTGCTATCAGAAGCTTTCCTGTTTCGGTCCACGAGCAGTCGTATTGCGATAATTAGCAATACTACGGCACCAACAGTTTGCAGCCCCGGCAGATTGAGGAGTACAGTGGAAAGCAGTGAAAAAACTATACGAAGCACAACTGCTGCTGCGCCACCAATCAAAACGGCAAGCAAACGTTGACGACGTGGCAGACCAGCCGCCGCCGCTCCAATGACCAGCGCATTATCTCCACTCAGTAGCAGGTCAACCAGAATAATGCTTCCAATGGCGCTCAACAAAACGAACACGCCTACGTACTCCTTTTCCATTCCACATGCTAGCCTATTCTATACCATACGTAACTTTCCATGCGATATCAAATAAGATATATACAGGCATGTGTAGGGATCGATGTATCACGTCCTTTGTCAGCGTCTCGCTATGTTAAAGGACGTTGAAATGCCTTACGCAGGTTGCAAGAGTCAGGCTTCAAACGAGTCGTGAAAAGGCCAGAAGCCTTTGGGGTTGTGGCGTATAAATAGGGTAAGGAAAAGATTTGCGCTGCTTGCAAGCAGCGCAAATCTTTTCCTTACCCTATTTGATTGATTTTTACCTAATCCGCGAACTCACATATCTCGGGAATGGCTCGCTGAAGCTCTTCCTCAGATGCGGCTAGCGAGATACGTATGAAGTGTTGTGAGACGGAACCGAAACCGCTACCAGGGGCAACTGCAATATTGCGTTCACCAAGTAGATCAAGTGCGAACTGTCTGCCACGCAGCTCGCCATGCTTGCCTGTAACATCAATCAACGCATAAAAAGCTCCGTGCGGCGTGTAGAGATAGCGTCCGTAGTCTTTGAGCAGGCTCACGGTCAGGTCACGACGACGACGGTACGCCTCACACATCTCAGCAACACACTCTTGCGGTCCGGTAAGAGCCGCGGCTGCGGCATGTTGAATGGGTGTACTCATATTTGTATAGCCTGCATTGAGCACATCAACAATCGTCTTGAGCAGGTCCGTACCAGTCACAACGTAGCCAATACGCCAGCCGGTCATAGCATATGTCTTCGAGAAAGTGTAAATGCCGATGAAGCGGCCTGACTCAAACTCTGCTCGCGAAAGCATCGTCGCGGGACTGATATGCTCACCCTCAAAGACGACCTGATCGTAACATTCATCGGAGATGAGATACAGGTCATGACGACGTGCGAAATCGAGTAGGTCGCTAATAACCTGTTTGGGAAAGATAGCGCCCGTCGGGTTGCCAGGAGTGTTGATGAGCAAAATACGTGTGCGTGGTGTGACCAGTTTCTCCAGGTCTGCAATAGTAGGCTGCCAGTCATTGTGTGGGTCAAGCGCGTAGGGGACACCCGTTGCACCACAGGCCGCGAGTTGCATCCGGTAGAGAGGCCATGCAGGATCAGGGATAAGCACCTCATCACCATCCTTGACCGTTGCTGTGAACGTCGCCTGCAGCGCACCAGTTCCACCCATTGCTATTGCGACATGCTTGGGACTAACCGTGTAGCCATTGATACGCTGTATCTTGTCCGCAATCAGTTCGCGTAACCAGGGCCAGCCAGCAGCAGGACCATACGTAATCGGTTCGGTCTCAATGGCATGCATTGCAGCTAGTCGAATGTGTTCAGGCGTGCGAAAACTTGGTTCGCCAATATGCAAAAGAATTTGTGGTGGCAACACAACCCCACGCTGTTGCGCCTCATACTGTACTTGTTGAGCATATGCGCCAAGCGTCGTGAGGTCGTTGACGGGTTGCTCATGGATGCGTTGCTTGCCTGATTTCATAATGTTATTCACCAATTCTACGAACAAGACCCGTTAATAGCGCAATACGGGTCGGCAGATAGTCAAGCTCGATATATTCGCCGGGGTTGTGCGCAAGACCACCGCCAGCACCGAGACCGTCGATGGTGGGAATACCCATGCCAGACGTTGTATTAGCATCAGATGCGCCACCACTACCGAGGTCCTCAATTTTCAAGCCAAACTCCTTGCCTGCCTCTTTTGCCTTTTGCACAAGTTTCACGTTACGTTCGGAACGCTCAAAAGGGAGACAACGCATATCGCCACTAAGAGTTGTGGTAGTGCCTTCAATGGTAGTTTTGGCGGCAACTTTGCGCATCGCAGCCTCAATTGCCTGGATGCCTTGCATATCGCTAGCACGTACATCCATTTCACAGTACGCCAAGTCCGGTACAACATTAGTGCGCTCACCACCACGAATGATGCCGACACTCAAAGTTGTGCCTGGAATGGTGCCATTGAGAGCTTGCATCGCCTGCACTTTATAGGTAAGCTCATGAATGGCATTGCGCCCCTTATGTGGCTCGACACCAGCATGAGCCGAGAGACCATGTACCTCGACGCGATATTGACCAGAACTGCGACGCGACGAAACCACGTTCGCTATTGCGCGTCCCGGTTCTAGCACAATCACTGCGTCAGATTGTCTGGCTAGCTCCTGAATCAATGGCTTACTACCAGGAGAACCGATCTCTTCATCACTATTGCAAACAAAGGTAAGGCTCTGATAGTTGGCGGCGTTCTCCTCGATTAACAGATGAACACCATACATGCCGATGAGCACACCCGATTTCATATCGAGAACACCTGGGCCAGTAGCAATATGCATGCCATTGCGCTCACTCAGGGCAAATGGACGCTTCTCTACCTCGCCAGCAGGAAACACGGTGTCGATGTGTCCAATCAACAGAATGCGTGGACCTTTAGGTGCTCTTCCTTCGTAAGTGGCGACAAGATTATTGCCATATTCTTGCTGCTTGTCGAATGTGGTAGAGAAGCCAAAGCTGTGAAAGCGATCCTCTAAGTATGCTCCAACACGGTCAATACCAGCTTTTGTATAGGTGCCAGAGTCGATATTGACAATCGCTTTCAGATCGTCCATATAGGGTGTCATAATGCCTTTGGCACGCTCAACAACAGGATGTTGCTTCATATTTAAATTGCCCCTTGCGCCTTGAACTGTTCGATCTCAGCATCACTATAGCCAAAGCTCCGCAGTATTTCGTTTGTGTGTTCACCTAGCGTCGGTGGCGCGAAATGCTGTTCCGCCTCAACACCGGAGATGCGTGGGAAACTAGGCAAAGTACGAAACGCATTTTCACCGTCCCCACTAGTGACGGTGACGCCACGTGCCTGCTCGTGTGGATCATTGAGTGCTTCGTCAATGCTATAGACAGGTCCAACACAGGTGTCGATATCGGCAAGTTCAGCGACCCACTCGTCACGCGTCTTCGTTTTGAAAATAGCGCGGAGTATGTTCATCGCCTCTTCACGCTCTGCGGGTCCGTGCGGCAGATGAAATGGTAGCAGTTCAAGATGTCCAATATGTGTACAGAAGGTATGCCAAAATTTCTGCTCAAGGGCTGCAAGCGTGACGTGCTTGCCATCCTTCGTTTCATAAATATTGTAGCAGGGCAAGCCGCCATCAAGCGAGGAATGACCGGGCGTTGGAACTTTGGTGGTGTTAAGGTAGGAAGTTGTGACAAGAGGCAAGAGTGACATGACACCCTCGGTCATCGACACGTCAATCATGCGGCCCTTGCCAGTTTGTGCGCGTCCCACAAGCGCAGTGAGGATACCAATTGCGGCCATGTAGCTCCCACCTGCAAGATCGCCAAGCTGTGTTGGTGGCATAGCAGGCTCACCATTTGGCCCTCGGTTGTAGTCTAACAGACCCGCGTAACCTGCGTAATTCAGATCATGCCCTGCGCGAAGGCGAGCGGGACCATCCTGCCCATAACCACTGATAGCGCAATAAATAATGCCAGGATTTACCTCTTTCAACTGCTCATAGCCAAGCCCTAAGCGTTCGAGCACTCCTGGGCGGAAACTTTCAAGCACCACGTCGGCGTTTTGCACCATACGAAGAAATACCTCACGTCCCTGTGACGACTTGAGGTTTAGCGTTGTGCTGCGCTTGTTGCGGTTAATTGCCAGGAAACTCAGGCTCATTCCACCGGGGCCAAGTGGAGGCATGTACCGACCATAGTCACCGCTCCCAGGCTCCTCTACCTTCATCACATCGGCTCCAAAATCAGCAAGCATCTGTGATGCATAGGCCCCCGGGAGCAGGCGCGACAGGTCAAGGACACGTATGCCACTAAGAGGCTGACTCATACAAGTTTCTCCTTCAATGGGGATAGAACGGTCGTCATTGTATGCGTCTAGGGTAACAGGGAGAGGTAGGGGTTGTCAATGTGACAAGTGTGGGCGGGAGGGCTATTCAAAAGTCATTGAAGCCTGCGTGTAGAGGAGTGACAGGACAAGCCCTGTCACTCCTCTACACGCAGGCTTCATGAGCGGGGCACAGCCGTGAGAGGGCTTGTCCCTCTCATGCTCCCGCCTGACTTGTAAATCACCCTTTGTGGGCGGGAGGGTGTGCTGAAGTGAAAGTGCAGGGAGACCGCAAGGGTCTCCCCTACATTTTATGTTATCCTACGTGTAGGGGAGACCCTTGCGGTCTCCTGCATCCCACCAAATTTGCCTCCATCACTAGACATATTTTTTAACTGGTATCGTCGTCCCCCATAGTTTTGTAGACGTGATATAATTCCCTAGATACTCTCAAATCGAAGATGCTGACGGGAAAGGAGTTGACGGCCTGTCCGTCTTATATATATATGTTTCGGAAAATTTTGATTGCTAACCGTGGCGAGATTGCGCTACGTGTTGTTCGCGCCTGTCGTGAAATGGGCATTCGCAGCGTGGTGGCTCATTCAGAGGCCGATCGCGACTCGTTGCCTGTACGCATGGCAGATGAACGTATTTGTATTGGGCCTGGACCAAGCGGCAAAAGCTATCTCAATATACCAAATATTATTAGTGCGGCCCTTATTTGTAATGCCGAGGCTATTCATCCCGGCTACGGTTTTCTATCAGAAAACACGAGTTTTGCTGAAATATGCGCTGATGTCAATGTCACCTTTATTGGACCCCCTGCATCGGTTATGTCGGTCATGGGCGACAAGGTATCGGCACGTCAGGCAATGGCAAAGGCCGGTCTGCCAATGCTACCCGGTACGCCAGTTTTGCGTAGCGTTTCAGAGGCGCAGGATGCCGCGAAAGATATCGGCTATCCTCTAATGCTCAAAGCGGTAGCGGGCGGCGGCGGACGCGGCATTCGCTTGGTGCGACGGCCCGATGAGCTAGAACGTGTCTTTACGTTAGCGCAGAACGAGGTACGCGAGGCCTTTCGCGATGACGGCATCTACTTTGAACGGTACCTGGAACGCGCCAAACATATTGAAATTCAAGTGCTCGTCGATTCTCACGGTAGCGGTGTACATCTTGGCGAGCGCAATTGCTCCTGCCAACGCCGCAACCAGAAGCTGGTAGAAGAGTCGCCAAGTCCTTTGTTGCCACGCAAACTGCGCGACGAGATTGGCACAAAGGCTATACGTGCGGTACAACGAGTGGGTTATCGCAATGCTGGCACATTGGAGTTCCTTGTAGATGAGCAGAATCGTTTCTACTTTATGGAGATGAATACGCGTCTACAGGTTGAGCATCCAGTGACGGAGATGGTGACGAGCATTGACCTTGTGAAGGAGCAGATACGTATCGCGTCAGGAATGCGGATGCAACTGAAACAAGACGCTATTCAGTTCCGGGGTCATGCCATAGAATGTCGCATCACAGCGGAGGATGCAGACAAGGATTTTCGCCCGCAAACGGGGACGATTGAGCAATATCTTCCACCCGGTGGGCCCGGTGTTCGCGTCGATAGTCATCTGTACACGGGTTATGAGGTACCACCACACTATGACTCGCTACTGTCGAAGTTGATTGTATGGGCCAATACACGCGATGAGGCCATTGCACGGATGCAACGCGCACTCGATGAGTACGTTATTGAAGGACTGACAACCACAATTCCGTTCCATCAGCGCCTGCTGAAACATCCCGGCTTTCTCAGTGGCGAAACATACACACGCTTCATACAGGAAGAAGCAACTGCATTGGGGATATAATACTGACATTTACGATGAGCGGAGAGCATGACAGGGGCAAGCCCTGTCACTACTATACTGTCCGCCGCCGTGCGGCGAAAGTCGCCTATCGTCTATCGTAGTGACAGGGCTTGCCCCTGTCATGCCCACTTGCCAGTACGGATATATATTATGATATAGGAGGAACTCCATCATGTCGTCTCGCGTTGTTGTAACTGGAATTGGTCTTGTTACCCCTGTGGGGAACGACCTGGCATCATCGTGGGATGCGCTGTGCCAGGGTAAATCAGGCGTTAGTGAGATTACTGGCTATGATACAAGCAAGCACCGCGTTCACTTTGCTGGTGAAGTCAAAAACTTCGATCCTTCACCCTATATGGACCGCAAAGAGGCACGTCGCAACGATCCCTACGAGCAAATGGCTATCGCGACAAGCAAACAAGCACTAGCACAGGCAAAACTTGAAATTACAGATGAGAATGCGGACGATATTGGCGTCTATATCGGAAGCGGTATTGGTGGTTTGGTGACACTGCATGAACAGTTTACGCTCCTGCATGATAGAGGGCCAGACCGTATCAGTCCTTTCTTTATCAATATGATGATCGTTGATGGTGCTCCTGGTATTGTCTCTATCCTGACAGGTGCAAGAGGACCAAACTGGGCGGCTGTTTCTGCCTGCGCCACCAGCGGTAACACAATTGGTGAGGCGTGGGAAACCATTCGACGCGGTGATGCGAAAGCGATGATCGCGGGTGGCTCCGAAAAAGCGGTGACTCCAATTGCAATGGCGGCCTTCGACAATATGCACGCGCTCTCACGGCGCAACGACGATCCACGAGGAGCCAGTCGCCCCTTCGACGCGACACGCGATGGCTTTGTGATGGGCGAAGGCTCAGCAATGCTCATTCTCGAAGACCTGGAATTTGCAAAGGCACGGGGCGCACATATTCTTGCTGAAATGGTAGGTTACGGCTGCACAGGCGATGCACATCATGTAACTGAACCAGCTCCTGGCGGTACTGGTCTGGTACGTGCAATCAAACGTGCTCTACAAAAAGCAGGGCTACAGCCAGAGCAGATCGACTACTACAACGCACACGCAACATCGACACCATACAATGATCGCACGGAGACACAGGCAGTAAAGACGATGTTTGGCGATTATGCCTGGCAACTCCCCATTAGTGGCACCAAGTCGATGATTGGGCATACACTGGGCGCGGCTGGTGCTGTAGGGGCTGTTGTCGCGATTCAATCAATTCTGACCGGAGTTATTCCACCCACCATTAATCTGCATCATCCCGATCCAGAGTGTGATCTTGACTATGTACCAAACGAGGCACGACACGTCAATGTCGATGTTGCCATGGGAACCTCGATGGGCTTTGGTGGACATAACACGTGCTTGATTTTCAAACGATATGCGGAATAAGTAGGACAAGTATACGTATGGACGAAGAGAAGACAGCGTGGCTAGAGCGTGTCGAGGCAATTATCCAGGTCCTCGAAGGGAGCACAATCGGCGAGTTGGAATTAACCGAGGCGGGCACAGAGATTATCATTCGGCGTAATCCGGGTATGGTCATGGTCTCCGCGCCTGCCCAGCAACCCGGAAATGTGATGCAGAATGGGCAAAGTGGAGTGGTAATGCAACCCGTCGCTGGCCCATCACCTGTCAAGGTTGATAAGAGTGTAGCGATTGCTACCCCATTGACAGGCGTCTATTATGAAGCTGCTTCACCTACCTCGCCATCGTTCGTTGCAATCGGCGACATTGTGCGCGTCGGACAGGTCGTCGCGCTTGTCGAAGCCATGAAGGTCTTCAACGAGATTCAGGCTGACGTGTCCGGGCGTGTTATGGCAAAGGTTGCCACTAGTGGCGACGTTGTGCAAAAAGGGGATGTGCTGCTGCGAGTCGAACCTCTGTAACTACATTAAGTTCTAACGAGTGACCCTTGTGGTCGCCCGTTAGAATGAAAAACTTGCACATCACAGATGTGATAGAATATTGCAACAAGAAGTTGTATTCATCATTTCTCTTTATCTTGCCACATGACAGACCGACCAATGTGGGTCGTTTTGTAATGAATCTGTTCCATCTTACGTGCAGCGTTGCAGTATGAACAGGCTCGCGACTCTTGTGCATAAGAGGGTGTTCTTTTTGTTTGACTATGGAGTATTTACGCTCCACTACCAAAGGAACAAGGAAGATTCATGCAGCAACTAACACTTACCGTTTTACCTCAAACCTACGCGGTTTGTCGTCTTGATCCCAATGGACCCATTCCCAATTGGGCGTTAATAGGCGACGATTTTATCTCACTGACACGTACACGTACCGAACTCTCTGTTATCTGTGCGCAAGAGAATGTGCCAATCGAGGATACAACGGCTGAGCGCGGCTGGCATTGTGTCAAGGTAGAGGGTGCCTTCGATTTCTCGCTCTCTGGTATTCATGTCTCGCTCGCCATTCCACTTGCCGAGTCAAACATTAGCGTGCTTGCTATCGCGACCTACGAGACCGACCATATCTTAATAAAAGAGCATGATCTTGAACGAGCCTTGCATGTCTTGGTAAGTGCTGGACATGAAGTAAAGCGTTAGGGAAATTGGCGTCTATACAAATCAGCGTAATGGCCGTTCCGTGCTAACAATTCATCATGGGTGCCGCTTTCGATGATGCGCCCCTTGTCGAGAACAAGCACACGGTCAGCATCACGAATGGTTGAAAGGCGATGCGCGATGATAAAGGTGGTACGTCCCAGCAAGAGCCGTTTGAGCGCGTCTTGAATAAGCTGCTCCGTCTGCGTATCGATACTTGATGTGGCCTCGTCGAGAATGAGCAGAGGCATATTTGCAAGCACAGTACGCGCAAAGGCGAGCAGTTGACGCTGGCCCTGACTAAGACCACTACCCCGCTCACCAAGCTTTGTTTTGTAGCCCTCCGGCAGATTCGCGATGAAATCATGAATGCTGACGGTACGCGCCGCCGCCTCTACCTCGGCATCAGTTGCATTTAGCCTTCCATAACGAATATTGTCTGCCACACTGCCCGAAAAGAGAAAGGTGTCCTGCTGTACAATACCCACCTGTGTACGCAAGCTCGCCAGCGTCACATCCTTCACATCATATCCATCAATCATCACTCTGCCACTGGTTGCATCATAGAAACGGGGGAGCAGGTTGACCAGTGATGATTTGCCTGCTCCTGTTTCGCCAGCCTTCACATCCAGATTGATATCATGAAGGACAAACTCTGGCTTGTCCGAGTCTGCGTTATAAGCAAAATTGACCTGATCGTACACAACATGACCAACTATGCGCGGCAAGGGTTGCGCTCCGGGTGTATCTCTTTGCTCGACTGGTTCATCGACAAGCTCAAAGATACGTTCTGCCCCTGCTAATGCGCCTTGTGCTTGTGTATAAATACTGCTGATAATTTGGATAGGACGGAAGAACTGTTGTACATAAATGAAGAAAGCGACAACTACGCCTACTGGAATGGTGCCACGAATGGCGAGCCAACCACCAAAGCCCACGACAATAGCCGTTGCCAGTGTACTGATAATGTCGATGGTGGGAGTAAAGGCCGAGGTGATGGCAACGGCATGGACGTTTACATCACGATTGACAGCGTTGTGTGCCGCAAAGTGTTCAATATTGGCATCGGTGCGGTTGAATGCTTGTGCCACACGCACACCAACCAGTTCCTCCTCTAACTCAGAAGAGACGATACCGATCACAGAACGTGTGTCACGAAAGGCACCGCGTGAGCGTTGCGCGAAAATGACCGTTACCCACACCATGATTGGCACGGTAACAAAGCTTAACAGTGTCAGTGGTACATTAAGTACAAGCATCGCAATCAGAATACCAACAAGTGAGAAAACGCTACCGATAACCTGTGTCACGCCCTGACTAAGAAGTTGGTTGATAACCTGGATATCGTTGACGAGCCGCGACATGAGATCACCTGCCTTGTTCTGATCAAAGAAGGCAATTGAGAGCGTTTGCACCTTATCAAATATTTGTGTACGCAATGCCGAAAGGAAACGTTGTCCAATACTTCCAATCAAAGAGGTTTGCCCAAACTGCGATGCAAAACCCACAACGTAGACACCAAGCAAGAGCAACATAGTCTGCGTCAAACCCACGCCATTCTTTCCTGTGATATACACGTCAATAGCGCGTCCAATCAAAGCTGGCCCTACCGCTTGTGTTCCTGCTGAAAGAATGACCAGTATCAACGCGCCCACAAGTTGTATGCGAAATGGCGCAAAATAGGTAAGCAAGCGACGCAAAACCGCACTCGTATTGACACGCGCTATTAGAAGCACTATCCTGTGCTGGACCATAAAAATGTGTCTTATCTTCGGCTGCGATACGCTGGCTCATGCATGTCTATCCTTTATGTATATCAACAAACGGGATTCTGTAGGGACCGATTTATCACGTCCTTTCCCTCACCATGATATGATGGAAGGTAGAAAGGAGCCTTCTACGTCCCTTGCCGTCGTTCATTGTCAATAAGGACGTGATAAATCGGTCCCTACACCATCATCATGCTCCTACAGGTGCCAATCTTTCGTTGTTCATCAGTTGCGATTCGAGCAACTCGCAATACAAGCCACTTGTTCTTTCTAGCTCTTCATGCGTTCCCTGCACTACGAGCTTACCGCCATCGATAAGTAGAATGAGATCAGCATTACGTACTGTGCTGATACGTTGGGCGATGATAAAGGATGTGCGATTCCTCATCAGGTGCAATAGTGCTTGCTGAATCTGGAACTCGGTTTCAGCGTCAACGACTGATGTGCTATCGTCGAGAATGAGCAGCGCGGGATTGAGCAGGAGCGCACGCGCAATAGCGATACGTTGTTTTTGACCTCCGCTTAGCCCAACGCCTCGCTCACCTACAAGTGTGTTATAGCCCGTTGGAAAACTCATGATAAAGCCCTCTGCCTGGGCCGCACGTGCCGCCGCCTCGACCTCTTCTTGAGTGGCATTGGGACGCCCATAGGCGATATTGTCACGGATGGTACCGCTAAACAGGTTGGTTTCTTGTAAGACGATGCCGATTTGTGAACGCAGGCTTGTCAATGTGACCGCACGCACATCGTTGCCATCGACCAACACACGACCCTCGGTTACATCATAAAAGCGCGGAATAAGATTGATAATGCTCGATTTGCCTGAGCCTGTACGTCCCAGGATAGCAACCGTTTGGCCTGGTTGCGCAGTAAACGAGATACTGTCAAGTGTAACGTCTCGCTGCCTGCATAGCGGAACGCCACTCTCTCAAAGCTGACACGTCCCTGTAGTGGTGGTAGTGTAATAGCATCGGGTATGTCTTTGACCTCAATTGGCGCGTCAACTACCTCGAAGACGCGCCGTGCGGAGGCCGCAGATTGTGTGAGCGACGTGATTGTGTTACCGAGGATAAAAACAGGCATCAAGAGAAAGCTGAGATAACTATTGAAGGCGACCAATGTCCCTTCAAATGGGATTGATAGAGAGTATAGTAGGGCCGCCCGTGCGTTTTTTCATCCTGCCATGTTGCCCCTTACCACTCGTGCGAAACCACGTTCAGGTTTGCTATAATGACCGTATCTCGCTAAGCAAGAAGTAGAAATAGAAGAGATTGAGGAGAAAGTTACTATCTATGTCTTATACCTCCATACGCGAAGCCGCCGAAGAGATACATTCGGGGCTGATTACACCGACCGAACTTGTTCTGGAGATGCTTGAACGTATAGATGAGCAGGATGCCAGTATCCAAGCTTATGTCACGGTGATGCGCGATCAGGCTTTAGAAGACGCCGAAAAGTCGGAGCGCGAACTGCGTACTGGCCTCTATCGCAGTCAACTACACGGCATTCCTATCGCCATCAAAGACTTGATCGCCATCAAAGGAGTACGTACCACCGCGAGCTCAAGAGTCCTGGAGCATCATATGTCGTTGGAAGACGCGATGGTGGTTGAGCAGTTGCACAAAGGCGGAGCAATTCTCATTGGAAAAACGAATACATTCGAGTTTGCGTATGGTCCATATGCTCCACCAACACGTAATCCGTGGAACGCAGAGCGCATCACAGGTGGCTCGAGTGGTGGCTCGGCGGCGGCAATTGCAGCAGGCATGTGTCTTGGAGCCATTGGAACAGATACGGGCGGCTCTATTCGTATTCCCTCCTCGTGTTGTGGTGTGACCGGACTCAAGCCGACCTATGGACGAGTGAGTTGTTTTGGTGTTATTCCGCTTAGTTGGTCGCTCGACCACGTGGGACCAATGGGACGCAATGCCGAGGATTGTGCTATTTTATTTGATGCTATTGCTAAGTACGACCCACGTGACCCCAATAGTGTTCCAGGTCCACCGACAGCCCCAAGTCGCTCTGTGACAACGCTGATTAACGGGGCCGAAGGTCGGAGTCCAATGTCGCTGCAAGGCATCAAACTTGGTGTGCCACAAGAGTCATTTTATGCGCCACTCGACCCGGAGGTCCGAACGCTGTGGCGCGCAGCACTGCGTGTCTTAGAGGAAGAGGGGGCCGAACTCGTCGATGTCGAGGTGCCGCATCCGACGATGGACCAGTACCGCACGATTCAGATGCCAGAGGCGACATTAGCCCATGTGCAAAAGGGATGGTTGACTGAGCATCTTGGCCTGTACACAGATGCTGTGCGTTCACGGCTCATTCAAGGACAAACTGTGTCTGCGGTTGATTATTTGCGTGCGCAATATGACCGTCGCATCTTCTCTAGTAGTCTGCGCGCAATCATGCAACGTGTCAATGCGTTTGTGCTACCAACACTGCCTGTTCCTGCCATTCCTACAGAGCAGATGGGACAGGATATCGAGATTGATGGAATCATTGAGAATGCCACTGTTGCATTGTTGCGCCTGACAATGCCCTTCAATCTAGCTGGTCTACCTGCCGTCTCGTTTCCCTGTGGCTTCTCAAGCGATGGTTTGCCCATTGGCATTCAGGTTGCTGGCAAGCCTTTTGAGGAGGCTACTGTTCTACGCATCGCACACGCCTATCAGCAATTGACCGATTGGCATCATAGAGAAGCTGTACCATCTGCCGAGGAATGATACGTATCAGGTCGTATAGCTGTAATAGAACAACGGTATGAACGTTTATTTTATGTCGAGAGAGAAGAATGACCATAAAGAAACCAACCACGTTTAGTAACCCATTCTGGCCGCATAACTTCCCTGACCCGTTCGTCCTCAAGGTTCGTGGGCGCTATTATGCCTATGCTACGGAAACAGAGGGGAATCCAGCAAAGGCTCCATTCGTGTTTCCCATTCTGACAAGTATGGATATGGTCTCCTGGCATGAGGTTGGCAAAGCTATGCCTGCTCTTGGTTCTCCCTACCATTGGTATTGGGCACCAGAAGTAACGGTCTATAATGGACAGTTTTTCCTCTATTATGCGGTTCATAAAGAAGAGTTCGTAAGCAGTATTCGAGTGGCGGTAGCAGACAGACCAGAGGGGCCGTTTATTGATAGTGGTCATGACCTCACCAGCACTCTAACTCCATGGGCAATTGACCCTCACATGTTTCGCGATCAAGATGGTCAGTGGTATCTCTACATGACAATTGAATACCTGGACTCCTCTGATGAAGGATTAGTTGGCAGCGGCAATGCTGTTGCTCGACTGCTCGATCCCTTTACACTACAAGGAAATATTACCCGTGTCACAGCTCCCAGTCAACCGTGGCAACTCTATGAAGCGCAGCGTCAGTCAAAAGGAGGTATCGATTGGTACACGGTAGAAGGACCAACTGTTGTACAACATCGGAGACGCTACTACGAGATGTTTTCAGGTGGATGCTACTACCGAGACAATTATGCAGTGAGTTATGCGACTTCGAATACTCCAATGGGGCCTGGCGGTCTACATGACACTTCATGGCAAGATTGGCAAGGTACGCCAGAACAAGCCGTCCTGATGCAGGGAGATCGGAAACATTTTATCAGCCCTGGACACAATTCACTTGTGTTTGGTCCAAATAACGCTGAACGGTATATTGCCTACCATGCAATACAGCAAGATATGACGATGCGTGTGGCATGCCTGGACCGCCTCTTCTGGCATGGTGACGAGTTGTGGACGCCAGCGCCAACTCACACTCCACAGCCGACCCCCGCTATACCGCGCGTACATGAACTCTTTGAGCAGGCCGAACTGAGTTCCTCGTGGCATCTTCAAGGAGGGAATTGGTACACCTCGTCTGGTGAGGTTGTGCAAGGAGACGATAAAAACGATGCAGCGGCATTGTATCATCAAGAACAATTGAGTTCCGACTGGTTGATTGAGGTAAACTTGCGTTCTATTGCAGGTAGTGGCTCCTATGGCATTTTGCTCTCGAATGGGTTTAATGACGCTATGAGACTCACTATTACGGCTGATGCACAATTGCTTTGGTTTAATGCACACAGTAGTGAAGCACTGCAAACACTATCCCTTCCACATGACGTTACTCTTCAAGCATGGCACCAACTCATGCTAGCATTTTCCGGTTCAGTACTCACAGTACAGTTTGATGGAATACGGGTAATGGAGGTCATAGCAAAACATGCAGCAGCTTCCTTCGCGTTGTATACGGAACACTGTAGTGCTGCCTTCAGTGGCATTAGTCTCACCGACCATTTCTGCGATGAGTTCCTAAACGACCTCTCTACTCCTGCATTGCTAGGATGGAATACGGAGAGTGAGGACACGCAAGAGAGCACGTCTTTAACGAATTGGCATGTGCAAGAGGGGGCATTGGTGCAGACAAATCTTGTGCAGGGTAAGCATATTGTGCTAAAAGGGTCAAATCACAGGCAGTATGAGTTTAGCGCAACAATGCAATTACGGCAAAGCGCTGACTGGGAACAACCAGCATTTGGCCTCGTAACACAAGGGAGAGAGCAGCTTTTTATCTGGCTTGCTCAGCAAAGCCAATCGCGTTGGCAACTTATGACAGAGGATTCTACTGCTAAAAGCACTGTTTTGTACAATTTTCCCGAAACCTTCAATCCTAATAATTGGCATACGCTACGGCTAGAGCAATGGGAAGACAGCTTAAAAATATCGCTCAATGGGCCAGAAATTGCAACACTTCTTATGCCTGCCGATGTCGTGAGGCTAGGTCTTGCCACAAAAAACGCAGCCGTAGCATTTACAAGCGTGCGGCAAACAGAAAGGCCAGAAGCACCATTCACGAAGGAATGATGGGTATTGTAGATATGAGGGACATTGAAGTGCTGCACCCGGCAACCTCATCCTGGCCGACTTGGGCTATTTCAGCTCTGCGTGGTTTGATTCCCTGAGCGGACAAGGCTGCTTTCGTCTCTCGCTTTCGCACTCAACTTTTACTTCAGTTGCACCCGATGGATACAATCAGACCCTGTTGGCGTCCAGCGACTTGAGAAGAATTTGAAGAACATTTCAACATCCTCCAAAAGTGTCTATTGCCAACAGGATGTGATGAAATCAGACCCGTACATGAGTTGCATAACTCAACGTCATTTGTTCATGCACATAACTATGCTCTTACCGTGTTGCATTGGTTCCGTCGTCGTGGATGATGATGTCCCCGGTGTGTTCGACGCTCACCTCTTCGTGTTTGACGGTATCTGATATCTGTCTGGTCTCTTGTACTTCCTGCTTGCGTACAACCACTTCTTCGACAACGACCGTCTGCTTATTGAACGTGACTTGCTCCTCACGAACTAAAATGCGGATTGTCCCACCGTTCCTGAGCATTTCGCTCCCGTCAACAATGTTTGCCGTCGTCTGGTCTACAGTAGCTTGATTTCTAAGCGGTGTTGCATCGCGCCCCGTCGTTGCAGTCTCTGGGCTTCCCGCAGCAGGGAGACGCTCGATAATCACCTCTTCGCGGGTGACTGGGATGGTAAAGGTTTTGTTCTCGGTAATGACGCGTTTATGAATGATAATCTCACCGGTCTGTACAACCTGTTTGTTGACCTGGAGACGTTCCTCACGTATCGGCACAACACGGCTGCCGCCGCCCATGCGCGTTGTGTCGGAAGAGGCATCATAGGCACCGTACTGGTAGAGAATATCGTGAGCCTCTTTCTGATGTCCGTAGGGTTGAACCGTGACAACAAAATTGCCAGCCTCTAGCTCGCGCTGATAAAAGGGCGCATCCTCTTGTGATATCCCTGAACTTGCTAATTCATTAGGTGCGGCAGCAACCGTGTTTGGTGTTGCGCTCTTGGGCGAGAAAAGGTTCAAGATACCACCAAGCGCATTGCCACTGGTATGTCCTAGCAGGTTGATTTGGTCATTTCTAAAGCCAGCATGTCGCAATTTATCTATTGCTCGTTCTGCCAACGCATGGTCTCGGAAGACACCGATCACCATTGATTCTTCTGTCATTGCCATAGTACGCTCCCTTTTTATCATTTTTATAGATACTGTAGAAAAATTGTTTCTGTTGTTCTCTTTATACACGGGAAGCTCGTATGAAAAGTTGCGTTTAATGTATTGATGCTTCCCTGTCACAGATGTAACGATTTAGGCATGTCGAAAATACTTGGTTGAAAAGAGGGTATCAACACTTAATGATGCTAGCGGACAAATGCGTACAGGTTGCCATCGTGTGCGCCGACGAAGAGCCATGATGGTATTTAGGCACGCCAGCGTTGCTTGCCCGTTTTAGTATCGTAAGCCAATAGTTGACCAGACTTTTTCGGATTCTCACTGAGCGTAGATGCTGCCCCAATAATCAGCAGTCCATTCGCAATGGCGGGTGACGACCACACCTTCGCACCGGGAGTATCTAACCGGGTGTGCCAGCGCACAAAGCCATCGTTCGCATTGATCGCGTAAATACCTCCACTTAAAGAGGCGATATAGAGTGTGCCGTTGACAAGCGTTGGTGTGCCAAAGAATGCGTCATCAGCTTGAATCTGCCACAGCATCTTCCCACTCTGAATATCGAGTGCGCTCAGCGTTGTATCGGTTGAAGCAATATACACCACGCCGTTTTGTACCACAGGAGAAGAGAAGACAGAGGCACGCGTACAAAACGTCCATGCAAGGTGTAGTAAACTACCACTGCCACCAGCAAGAGCGGCCCCATTCCGATTGCTATTGCCCCGAAAGGTCGTCCAGTTGCCCTGTGCTGCTGGTGTAGCAGTAGCGGTGCCTAAAACAGCATGTGTCTGGCAGCCCCCTTTGCACATTGTTGGTACGGGTGTTTTGTTCGTCTTTGGTGGTGTATTCGTTGTCGCACACGCGCTAAATAAAGTGATACATAGAATAAGCGCGATGCTAAGTTGCCTAGACTTCATACTATATATGGTAGCATATGTAACCATTGAGGTGCATTGCAAAAGCCCTGCTATTTTCCTTACTAGCTCGACAATAGTACATCTTCCATGTTACACTTGTGCAAGAAGAAATATGGAAGTGAACGGATATTGTGGCAGAATTGAAAGCATGGGACTCTACCTTGAAGCGGTTAGTTCGGGCCGATCCAGCAGCATTTGTACAGTGGCTTCTTCCAAAGGCCACGTTTCTCGAAGAACATTCTGTGCAGGTCGAAAGCCTCAAGCGAGAAGTTGATGCGTTGCTCGAAGTGGGAATCGAAGAACAGCGTATGCTGCTGCATATCGAGTTTCAGACCTACAACGACTCGACAATGGCGGAACGACTTTTGCTGTATAATGTACTAGTAATGAGTGTGTACAAGCTCCCTGTTCTCTCGTGTGTTATCTACTTGCTGCGTGATGGACCTGTACCACAATCCCCATTGCGTGTCATTATTCCCAGTGGACGCATGACGCACGAGTTTCATTTTGAAAGCATCGAGATTGGGCAACTCAACGCTGAAGACATCTTGAACTTTGGAAGTCGAACGCTCAGTGCGTTAGTGCCTTTAACAAAAGATGGAACACATCAGTCGGTGCTTTTACGTTTGTTTGAGGAACTCAAAAAGGAGAGGGAGCCAGCACAGGCAGAGACACAAGCTACCGAGGTAGAACTGATTGCGTTGACCTTAGCATCATTTGCTTTGCAACAGAAGAAGAAAACAGCAGACCTGGAATGGCTTATCAGGAGGTTTCGAGAGATGCATGACATAATGCAAGAATCACCCATTTTTCAAGAGATACTACGCGAAGGCTTGGAAAAAGGCATTGAGTTAGGTCGAGAGAAAGGGCTCGAGCAAGGACTCGAGCAAGGACTTGAGCAAGGTCGCTTAGAAGCTACACGACACATCCTTCTTATACTAACAGAGAAACGCTTTCCTGCTCTGACCCCTTTAGCTCAAGAGCAGGTAGCGCGTATTCAGGACCTGGATGTTATAGACAATCTTATTGTTGCTGTTAGTTCTGCTCAAAATGAACTTGAAGGCTATTATGCGTTACGAGGACAAAATTAAATTTGTCCTATGCTTATAGGTATAAGTCTAAGAGCAAAGAGACGGAAAGCGTTTTCCCTGTATGCTTACAAGGCGCGGTGATATTATATAGAGGAAAGACGCTTACCGTCTTCTTTTATAAGTACTTTTGCAGCGGAAGGACGGATTCGCGCATGACGACAAATAGTGAACCCGACGCAGTAGCAGGTGCAAACGCAACGAAGGCGTATCGTAGTCGCATTGGCTTTGTTGCCGATGCCCCCAATTTTCCTGGTGAGTGGAACGAAGTCATGGAGAAGGTGAAGATTGCCGACGAACTGGGCTTTGACTCGGTATGGTTGGGCGAATCGTGGGGCTACGAACTTTTTACGTCGATGAGCGATCTTATACGCGTCACTCAGCGTATCAAGGTTGGGGCAGGTATCGCCAATATTTTTTCACGTACACCAGCCCTCATCGCCAGTACCGCCGCTACACTTGACGAGCGTTCTGGTGGGCGTGTTCTGTTAGGTTTAGGACCATCAGGTGCAAACGTAATCGAGCATTGGCACGGCCTCAAGTTTGAGAAGCCAGTCAAGCGCACACGTGAGTATGTTGAGATTATCAGAATGATTCTGCGGGGCGAGAAACTAGTCTACAACGGTGAGTTCTTCCATCTTGAGCGTGGTTTTACACTCCGCTTTAAGCCGTTACGCGCTGACCTACCCATCTATATCGCGGCAATGGGTCCGAAGAACGTTGAGCAATCGGGCGAAATTGCCGATGGTATCCTGCCTGTGTACTGGCCTGGTAACAGGTGGAGTGAATTGCGCAAGCAACTCGATGCGGGCTCACAAAAAGCTGGTCGTCCTCCACATAGTGCTGCGATTGCACCCTATATCACCAGTATTCTCCTCCCCGAAAACGTTGATGAGCAGACACGTCACACAGCGATGGCGAAGGCCGCAGAGCCGCTCGCATACTACATTGCTCGCATGGGCGTCTACTATGCCGATATGCTTACGCGCCAGGGCTTTGGCGAAGATGTTCAAGCTGTTCTTGAAGTGGATAAAGCCAAGAGAAGCTTGAAGAGCGCAGTGGCGGCGGTTAGTCCACGGATGCTCGAAGCTACTGCCATCATAGGTACGCCGAAAGAGGTCGTTGCCAAGCTTGATGCATGGGGTGCTGCTGGCGTTGATGAGCCACTCATGGGCATGCCCAGTGGCACCATTGATGAAGTTGGCGCACAACTCTCCGCCTTCATGGCTGCCCTAAGAGCATAACAACGTCATAAAAAAAAGTGCTGTACCAGGACAACTTTTGATTGTCCTGGTACAGCACATTTTTTTTACGACTCCCTGAACTTTTCGGCGTGTGTTAAGCGTTTACCGATGGAGGGGTGATCATAAAACAAGAGCTCGACGAGAGGCGGTGGCTCAATCTCAGCAAGGTTCTGGTTGGCGAGACGTGTCATCGCACTTTTGAATGGCCCAATCATATGTGTTGCTTGCAGCGCGTACTCGTCGGCTTGATACTCAATTGCACGGCTGTAGCTATTGGTGAGGGGTGCAATAATGAAACCAAAGACGCCTGTTAGCACAAGTAGTAAAGGTAATGTAGCAGGGTCGGCAATGCCATGATAGCGATTGAGATTTTCAATGGCCCAGGTCAAACATAGGTTGAACAGAAACAGTCCTACGAGCGTGAGAAATGATTGGCTGATAATTAGTTTCCAAATATCGCGATGAACGTGGTGGCCTAATTCATGCGCCAGCACAACCTCGATTTCGTCAGGCGTGTAACGGTCCACCATCGTGTCGCCCAGTACAATGCGGCGTGTGTTGCCAAGTCCCA
>JAABUQ010004113.1_pt1 | contig 25394 bp, 21 predicted proteins | sample 5560001 | NCBI WGS metagenome assembly JAABUQ01 (sample SAMN10711888, study PRJNA513371) | rock metagenome | isolation source: Antarctica rocks | place: Antarctica: Victoria Land, Finger Mt nord | collected 2015-12-18
CCCGCAAAGGCGGCCATCAGGGAATCGACGGCGGGTTGAGTCATGGGAGTCCATCCCGGTGGTGGTCGAATCAAGTCCCTCCCCTGTCAAGGAATAAACAGCCGAAACGGACTTTGCAATCGTCCTGTCGTAGGCGGGCCACCCATCGCCGTCGTCTTTGCCCGGGGGTATCCTGTGGGGATCGTACCCCCCGGCGGGAGATCACTCACCCGGTCGCCCCGGGCATCGGGCCGTAGGAGATCGACCATGACCTCGCACCGCCGATCGTTCTTGCGGGCAACCCTCGGGGCGGCTGTGTTGCCGATGCCATCGCGGAGGGGAGCCGCGACCGAAGGACGCACGGTCACGGATGACCGGCTCGCCGAGGTCGCGGCGGCGCCGGTCCTCCAGGTCAATGGGCTGGCGAGGCCGGTGACGGTCGCCTCGATGGAGCTGCTCCGCAACGGGCGGAACTTCCTGGTCCGCGTCCGGTCGACCGACGGGGCGGAGGGGATCGCGGTCCCCAACGCCATGCACATGGTCCACACCTATCCGATCTTCCTCAACCGCGTCGCCCCGTTCTTCGCGGGCAAGGACGCCCGCCGGCTCGAGCCCCTGCTCTGGGAACTCTACCGCCACGACGACAACTACAAGTACCAGGGGCTCGCCCTCTGGGTCTGCGTGGCCGCCGCCGAGTTCGCCGTGCTCGACCTGCTCGGCAAGGTCAGCGGGAAGTTCGTGGGCGACCTGCTCGGCGGGGTCAGGAGGCGGGAGATCGCGGTCTACCGGGCCAGCGGCAACCGGGGCAACACCCCCGAGGAGGAAGTCGCCTACCTCCGCAAGATCGTCGACGAGAGCGGGGCCAAGGCGCTGAAGTTCCGCCTCGGGGGCCGGATGAGCCAGAACGCCGACTCGCTGCCGGGGCGGACCGAGGCGCTGATCCCCCTGGTCCGCCAGGCGTTCGGGCCCAAGATGACCCTCTACGCCGACGCGAACAGCTCCTACGACGTGCCCAACGCCATCCGGATCGGCCGCCTGATGGAGGAGAACGACTACGCGTTCTACGAGGAGCCGTGCCGGTTCGACCACCTGGACGAGACCAGGGCGGTGGCCGACGCGCTCCGGATCCCCGTGGCGGGGGGCGAGCAGGAGTCGAGCGAGGATCGGTTCCGCTGGACGATCGCCCACCGGGGCCTGGATATCGTCCAGCCCGACCTGCACTACTACGGCGGCTTCATCCGGTCGATCCGGGTCGCCCGGATGGCCCACGAGGCCGGGATGCTCTGCACGCCGCACATGTCGGGATCGGGGCTCGGCTACCTCGATGCGGCGATCTTCGCCGCGTGCATCCCCAACCCGGTTCCGTTCACCGAGTACAAGGGCGGCGCCGACATCCCGATCGCCGGCGCGACCTCGTCGCTGAAGGTCGAGGGCGGCATGGTCCGCGTGCCCTCGGGCCCTGGATTCGGGATCACCGTCGACCCGTCCTTCGTCCACGAGTCGGTCAAGGTGACGACGACCTGACGCACCCGGAGGCCACCCCGGGCGAGTCGCCGCGACCCGACGGCCGACGATCGCCGGCCGTCGGGCCCGGCCCCGTCGCGGGGGCAGGCCGTGCTCGACGGCCGGCCGGTCGAGGTCGGGTGGGAGCGAGACGTCGTCGGACGTCGGCCGGGCGGGGCCGGTTGGAGGCCCCGCCGGCTCGGCGTTCGTCAGTGCCCGGGCACGGTCGCGGCCGCCAGGGCCGCGTAGGCGCGAAGGTTGGCGAAGGACGGGGCGATCTGCTTGAGCGAATACCCATTCACGAGGAGCTGCTGGAACTGCGAGAACGGGTACGGATCGCCGACGTGCTGGGTGAAGGTCGCGAAGAGCCCGGTCACGGCCTTGAATCGGGCCTCGCCCGACCCCATCAGGCTCGCGATGATGTCGGACCGCAGGACCCCACGGTCGAGGAAGCCCGAGATCTGGGCGATCTTCGCGGCATCCGGGTCGCGCCCCAGGATGTCCTCGTAGGCGGCCGTGATGAACGAGGCGTTGGTCCGATGGTTGTTGTTGAACTCGGCCGAACTCATCAGCCCCGCCGCCAGCCCCTCCTCGGTCAGGGCTCCCCTCTGCAGCGCCGCGACGACATTCGTCACGTCGACCGAGGAGGCCTCGCGGCCGAGATAGGTCCGGTAGTCCTGCCGGGCGACCTTGGTCAGATATTCCTTCGAGTTGAAGAAGGCCACCGCGACCTCGCCGATCGACAGGCCGTTCCGGACCGAGGCGACCCAGTCGGCGAGGCCGGGCGCGTCCGGGTTGCGGCCGAGGATCAGGTGATAGAGGCCGACGACCTCCGCCGTCGCCACGTCGGAGTTGGAGGTGCCGAACGGCGTCGCGCTCGGCGAGAGCGGCAGGGCGGCCGCCGTGGCCACGATCCGGAACGACGGGCTGGCGATCTGCCCCCCGGCCACGGAGAGCGTCTGGCTCCCGTCCCCGCCCGGGACCGTGACGAATTCGCCCGGCAGGGTGGCGACCCGGAAGGTGTACGTCCCCGGGGCGAGGTTGGTGAACGTGTAATCACCGCTGGCATCGGTGACGGCGGTCGGCTCGCCCGAGTCGAGCTTCCCGTTCCCGTTGAGGTCGACGAAGACGGTCCGGCCGGGGACCGCGCCCCTCCCCGCACCGATCTCCGACGGGTCGAGCAGGACGGTCCCGCCCGCCAACGTCTCGTTCGGGGCGAGGGCTCGCAACTCCTGGATGCCGCCCTGGCCGGCCGCCCAGACGTGCCCGTTGGGGCCCGTCACCTGGCCACCGATGTTCGAGTTGCCCGCGCGGGCGAACACCAGCGCCTGGACGACGTTGACCGCCTTGGATGACGCGTCCATCTCCACCAGGCCGGACCAGAGGGCCCCGTCCGGCCCGACGTGGATGCCCGTGCCCACGTAATTCGTATCGCCCGTGGTGTAGTGGCTGACGGCGTGGGTCGTCGGGTTGATCGTGCCGAACGAATGAGGCCTGCTCGAGCCGGCGCCCTGTTCCGTGTACCAGAGGTTGCCGTCGGGCCCGGCGACGATCCCACCCAGGGGGAAGTAGGTCGCGGCGTTGCTGATCGGGTACTCGGAGATCGCGTGCGACCCCGGGTCGATCACGCCGATCGCGCCCGGAGCATTGAACGCGGACTCGGCGAACCAGAGCTTGCCGTCGGGGCCGAGGGTGATCCCCGCCGGGTTCGCCCTGGGCGTCGGGAGCGGATACTCGGTGAACGCGTGAGTCGTGGGGTTGAACGAGCCGACCATGTTGAGGCCGGGGTCGGTGAACCAGGGGGTCCCGGCCCGGTCGACGGTGATCTGGGCGGGGGAGCTGCCGGACAGGCTGACCGGATAATCGGCGATCGCGCCGGTCGTCGTGTCGATCACGCCGATCTTGGAGGGGCCGATCTCGAGGAAATAGACCTTGCTGCCACCGTCGGAGGCGAGCCCCCCGATGGCCACCCCCGAGGTCGGGAACTCCCGGATCGCCTTCGTCGTCGGGTCGATCACTCCGATCGCGGGCTTGAAAGTCGTCGAGGAGCTGAACACGTCCTCGGTGAACCACAACTTCTGGTCCGGCCCGACCGTGATCGCGTTGACGAAGGTGGCCGGGGCGAGCGGGTGGAAGTCGACGGCGACGGCCGCCACGGTCAGCATCGCACGCCCTTCGAGGCCTTCGACCGCCGGACGATTCCGCCTAGCACGCAGCCTCCGCGAGATCCCTCGGGCATTCCGTTGTTTGTTCATTTTATGGCCTTAGGAGTGTGGTTCAGGAGGGGCAGGGCCCGATTGTAGCAACGATCAACAGCTCGGATAAAGCGCTCACTCGCCTGAATCTTCCCTGTCGTTGCAATTCCGAAACAGATCGTTCCCCTCGTTGCACGGCACCGACTCACGGGCCTTGAGGCGCCACGCCTCATCCTCCGGGCCACAGGGTCAACCCGGCGCCAGGGCCTCCTCGACCGTCGGGCGGTGGAGGTCGGGCAGGAGCGCGGCGAGCCGGGACGTGTCGAGCGAGACGTCGGCCGGGCGGGGCTCGGGGAAGACCGCGTCGTCGCGTCGGTTCGGCCGGACGAGGGTCGGGTCGAGGCCGAGGGCGACGGCGGCGCGGCGGATCAGGTCGAACCGGCTCAGCCGCTCCCGGCCGCCGACGTGGACGACCCCCGTCGCCCCCATCGCCGCGAGCCGGACGAGGGCCTCGGCGGCGGTCGCCAGGTCGAGGGGGGTCCGGTACTCGTCTTCGAACAGGGCCTGGGGCTCCCCCCGCCGGAGCGCGGCGAATGTCCGATCGAAGTAGGCGTCGCGGCCCGACCGGGCGAAGCCGTAGAGCAGGCTCACCCGCGCGACCAGGCCCCGCGGGATGGCCCGCACGGCGGGCTCGGCCTCGCGCTTCGTCCGGCCGTAGGCCAGGACCGGCTCGGCCGGGTCGTCCTCGCGGCTCCAGGGCCTCGTCCCGTCGAAGACCAGGTCGGTCGAGGTGTAGACCAGGCCCCGGCCTTCCTCCCCGCACCAGTCGGCGATCCGGCCGGTCGCCTCGACGTTCACCCGACGCCCCCGCCCCGGGTCGAGCCGGACGGCCTCGGCCGAGCTGACCGCCCCGAGGTGGAGCACGACGTCGGGCGACGCGTCGCCCAGCCTCGCCGCGAGGTCGTCCCCCTCCAGGTCGACCGGCTCGATCGGCAGGCCGGACCGGACCTCCCGCCGTCCCCTCCCCCACGCGACGACCTCGTCGCCCCGGCCGCCGAGCGCCTCGAGCACGTAGGCTCCGAGCCCTCCACTCGCTCCCGTCACCAGGACACGCATGATCCCTAGATCCCCTATTATACGCAAACGTTACATTCCTCTGAAATTCACACGGGTTCCCGACGTCCCCGGTCGATGGTAATGGGCGTGGTGACGAGGCGAAACGGGTCGGCGACTCCGGCGACGGGGCGGGAAGGGTGGGGCGATGGACATCCGCGAGCTACCGATCGACGAGCTGGTGCTCGACCCGAGCCTGAACCTGCGCGACCGGCTCGACGACTACACGGTCGAGCGATACGCCGACGCCTGGAGCCGGATGCCGCCGGTGACGGTCTTCGAGGTCGACGGCCGCTGGCTGCTGGCTGACGGGTTCCACCGCCACGCCGCGGCGGTGATGCTCGGCCGGGCGTCGATCGCCGCGGAGGTCCGCGAGGGGACGATGGCCGACGCGCTCGACTTCGTCGCGAGCGTGAACCTGTTCCACGGCCTGCCGCTCTCCCGGGCCGAGCGGCGGCGGGCGGTCGAGGTCAAGCTCCGACTCCATCACGACTGGTCCGACCGCAAGCTCGCCGAGGAGCTGGCGATCGGCCGGGAGCTGATCGGCAAGGTCCGCCGGACGCTCGTCGAGGCCGGCCAGATCCCGACGGCGGTGAGCCGGGTCGGCTCCGACGGCAAGACGTACACCTCCGCCGGCCTCCCCCGCGACCCCAACGAGCGGCTGCCGAAGGGGCGAGCGGCCGGGGGCCAGGACGACCCGCGCGATCGGGGAGCCCGCGAGTCCGACGCCGCCCCGTGGGACGACACGCGCGACCCCTTGCCGCCGACGAGGCCGGCCCCCGTCGGACCGGGTGGCGCCGTGCCCCCCTGGGAGGCCGACGACCCGAAGGCGACCGCCCTGGCCCCCCCGGCCCCGTCGGCCGCGCCGACTATCGACGAGATGCTCCTGATGATGACCCGCCAGGTCATGGAGGTCATCACCTGGAGCCAGGCCGATGGCTTCGTCGACGCCTACAAGTCGGCCGGGGCCAACGCCCGGGGCCTCTTCCAGACCTCGGCCATCAAGCTGGCCACCCGCGCCGGCGAGCTCCGCAAGCTCTGACGCGGGGATCAGGCCGGCAGCATCCGCCTACAGGAGGTCGCAGAGGACGGTGTCGGCCAGGAAGAGGCCCTCGCGGGTGAAGCGGACGGACCGGCCGTCGTCCTCGAGCAGGCCCCGGCCGACGTGCTTGCGGATCGGCTCGCCGAGCAGGGCGTCGAGGTCGTAAGCGGTCCGCATCCGGTAGTCGGCCCGGCCGATGCCAATTTGCGTCCGGCGGAGCATGAGGACGGCGGTCTCGCGGGCCCTCGCCTCGGGGTCGAGCGTCTCCGTCGGCCCTGTCGCTTCCAATCCGGCTTCCAAGCGACGTAGATACGCCGGGAGGTCCCGCGTATTCGTCGACCGGACGCCCCGGACGTAGCGGGCCGCGCCGAGGCCGACCCCGTAGTAGGCGTCGTTCGCCCAGTAGACGAGGTTGTGCCACGACTCGTGGCCCGGCCGGGCGAAGTTCGAGATCTCGTACATCGCCAGCCCGGCCGATCCGAGACGGTCGATCGTGTGCTCGTACATCGCCCGCTCGGCCTCCTCGTCGACGGCGCGGACCTCGCCTGCGCTCCACTGCTTCCAGAGCGCCGTGCCCTTCTCGTAGACGAGGCCGTAGCAGGAGAGGTGCGACGGACCGAGCGACAGGCCCGTCTCCAGGTCCTCGGCCCACTGCCCGGGCGTCGAGCCGGGGACGCCGAAGATCAGGTCGAGCGACCACCGATCGAACCGGGGGCGGACGAGGTCGAGGGCGCGGGCGACCTCCTCGGGCGCGTGGTTCCGCTCCAGGGCCTTGAGCAGTTCCGGGCGGAACGACTGGGCCCCGAGGCTCACCCGGTTGACCCCGCCCTCGGCCATCGCGTCGGCCTTGGCGGGGTCGAGCGTGCCGGGATTGGCCTCGACCGTCCACTCGCCGCCGGCCGCGAGCGGGAACCAGCGGCGGATCATCGCCAGGAGCCGGGCCAGCTGCTCGGCCGTGAGCCGGGTGGGGGTCCCGCCGCCGACGAAGACGGTGTCGACCTCCTGGGGCGTCCCCCCCGTGGCCATCGCCATCTCGCGGCCGAGGGCGTCGAGGTAGCGGTCGGCCTGGTGATCGGCCCCGACGAGCGACGCGAAGTCGCAGTAGCCGCACTTGTGGGCGCAGAAGGGGACGTGGACGTACGCCGCGCGCGGCCAGACCCACGGCGGCTCGCCCGTCGGCGAGGCGGGAGGGCGGGCCGGGTCGGCGGCGGAAAGGATGCCTCCCCCGTCGGCGGTCAGGGGACGGCCTCGAGGAACCGGACCTCCGGGACGCGGGCCTTGACGGCCGCCTCGATCCCCATGGTCATCGTGATCGTCGACGACGGGCAGCCGACGCAGGCCCCCCGCATCCGGACCTGGACGATCCGGTCGGCGTCGATCCCGACGACCTCGACGTCGCCGCCGTCGGCCTGGAGGCCGGGCCGGACGAGCTCGTCGAGGACCGCCTCGATCCGCGCCCTCAGGTCGGTCGCCGCGTCATTCGTCACGGTCATGGACGGTCATCCCCCCCGGCCCGGGCATCAACGAGGGCGATCAGTACCCGCCACCGCCCCCATAGCCTCCTCCACCGCCGCCCCCATAGCCTCCGCCACTGCCACCGTACCCGCCGCCTCCGCCGTAGCCGCCGCGGCCACCGCCGCCGCCGCCGGGAGTCCGGGGCTTGGCCTCGTTCACGGTCAGGCGACGGCCGCCGGCGTCGTTGCCGTCGAGGGCCTCGATGGCCGCCTCGGCGTCGGCGTCGTTGTCCATCTCGACGAAGCCGAAGCCTCGGCTCCGGCCGGTCTCCCGGTCGCTCAGCACCTGCGCCGAGCGGACCTGGCCGTACTGCTCGAACATCTCCTGGAGGTCCTCGGACGTCACCGAGTAGGCCAGGTTCCCCACGTAAAGCCGTTTCGCCATCGCTCATTGCCCGCTCGTGCAGGCTCTCCAGCGTCCCACCGTCCGTCGCCGAGGGCACCGACTCGCAGCGATCCGACCGTCACCGCGTCGACCGGACTCCGAACAATCCGAGATGATAAACCTTGAGACTCGCCGATTCAACTCGAAATCGCGCCGAACGGTTTGCCCGTCCCCGGCTTCGGCCGGCGGAGCGGCGACGGGGGGATCTCCCCGGCCCGGCTCTAATCGGGCCAGAGGATCTTGAACAGGTCGTCCGGCGGGATCAGCGCCTTCGACCGGCCCGCCCCCGCCGCGTCGTCCCAGCGCCCCGGGAATTTGGGGAATTCCGCAGGCGTCTTGCCGTTGAGCCCGAACTGGAGCCCGAACCCGGCGGGGCCGGCCTTGAGGGCGACGGCCTCGACCTCGCCGAGTTCCCGCTCCAGCGTCCTGACCAGCGCGGCCGGCATCGAGCCCTCGACCGGCTGGCACCAGACCTTCGACCGCCGGCCCGCCTTGATCCCGACCGCCACCAGCAGCCCCCGGGCCGTCGTCGGCTCGGCCTCGGCCAGGACGGCATTGGCACGAGCCTTGAGGGCGTTCACGTAGTCGGCTATTGGCTGCGGGTCGGCGCCGAACCGGGCTTCCATCTGCGGCGTCGGGACGTAGAGGATCGTCCCCAGGAGCTTCGCAACCCCGGCCTCGGGCGTGGCCGGCTTCGGCCCGGCCGGCTTGACCGCGGGTCCGGGTCCGCCGCGGCCTGCCGCCGCTTCGAGCCGGGCCAGCTCGGCCACGGCGATCTGGTATTCGACGAATGACCTGGTCCCGTGCTCCTTGACCCACCGGTAATGCGTCAGCGCCTCTTCCCTCCGGCCTTCCAAGCCGCGGCGAAGGCCGAGGAAGCACCGGGCCTCGGTCTTCATGTCGGTATCGACGGCCAGGGCCAGGAACGGGCCCTCGTCCAGGTCGCCGCGGAGGAACCGGACGGCCGGATAGGGCCAGGCGGTCGTGTCGAGATCCCGGGCCCACGGGCCGAGGAACTCGGCGGCGACGCCCGCGTCCCCGGCGATCCGCGCCGCCAGATGGCCCAGGATCACGGCATAGGTGGCGAGCTGCCCCTTGCCCCGTTCGAGTTCCACCACCGTGCGCATCCCGGCCACAGCCCCGTCTCGACGGGTGGTCATGGCGAGGACCGCTCGGCCGAAGTACGCCCAGGAATCCTTGGGGTCGAGGCGGATCGCCTCGGCGTAGTCGGCGATCGCCTTGTCGTATTCGGACTTGTCATGCCAGGCGATGCCGCGGTTGGCGTAGGCCGAGGCGTACTTGACGTCGAGGCGGATCGCCTCGGCGTAGTCGGCGATCGCCTTGTCGTATTCGGACTTGTCATGCCAGGCGATGCCGCGGTTGCACCAGGCGACCTCGCTGCCAGGGTCGAGGCGGATCGCTTCGTTGTAGTCGGCGAGGGCGAGGTCGTATTCCTTCTTGTCATGCCAAAGGTGTCCCCGGCTGGTGTAGGCACTCCCGTTTGCCGGGTTGGCGCGGATCTGGTTGGTGAAGTAGTCGATCGCCCCGTCGTAGGGGATGACCTCGGCGGCCAGGATCCAGCCGGCGCCGACTTCTCCCTCGGCCTGAAGCCAGAGCCAGGGGCCGTTGACCTGATCGACGCGATAGATGCGACGCGTTTCCCTCGGTCCGCCGCGGCCCCTGGCTTCGCGCTTCTGGTCGTCGACGACAGTGTCGCCGACGCGGAGGACGGAGTTGAACTGGAGGAGGACGCGCTTGCCGAGCCACCCCCCTGCTTCCTGGGCGGGCAGGGATCGGGGCGAGGCCAGGAGCAGGGCCGCGAGGGCCAGGGGGACGAGCCGGTTGGCTCCGCGCCGGCATCGCTGGGAGGGACTCGTCGCGCCACGCATGATCGTCGCTGCCCCCGACGTGATGGTTCGACCCGACCGCGGCCGACATCGCCGCTGGTCCTGTCGAGTCAATCGTACGAGGGCCCGGGGCCGGTCGCCAGCGAAACCCGGACGGGGCCCGTCGCGGCCCGGGGTCGGCATTGACCGTCGGGCGGGGACGGCCTTAGAATCGGTCTATCCTCTTCGTCCTCCGTTCATCCCGTCAGCGTCGACGCCAGGCGACCGCATCCGGGCCGCTCGCGGCCGACGGTCGGGCCCCATCCGGAGTCATCCCGCCATGATGCGCTGGGTCATCTTCTCGGTCGCGGTGGTGGTCGTGACCGCCGTCGCGACGGTCGCCTCGAGCTATCTCGGTCCGGCCGCGGCCGACCCGAAGCCGGTCCTCACCGGCAAGGATAAGCCGGCGGGCCCCCCGGGCTCGGCCGTCGTCGAGGGGCCGATGTTCTACGACTTCGGGGTCATGGCCCAGCGGCGGACCGACGGCAAGCATGAGTGGACGATCACCAACAAGGGGCCCGGCGAGGTCCGGCTCCAGAAGGGGGAGTCGACCTGCTCGTGCACCATCGCCAACCTCCCCGAGGGGAAGACCGCGACCCTCGCCCCGGGCCAGTCCACCACGGTGACCCTCGGCTGGGAGACAAAGGATAACAACAACCTGGGCGACCAGAAGTACCGCCAGACCGCGACGATCCTGGTGAGCAACGACCCCGAGCACCAGAAGCTCGACTTCACGGTCGAGGGGGTCGTCCGGCCGCCGGTCGTCACCTTCCCGGCCGAGCCGACGATCCAGTACCTGAAGGTCAACAACGACTCCCCGCACCCGCGCGAGGTCGCGATCGTCTCGTATGACCGGCCGTCGATGAAGATCGAGGGGGTGACGACGTCGAACCCCGCCCTGATCGGGGCCGAGGTCAAGCCGCTCTCCTCGGAGGAGCTGAAACAGCTCAAGGCCGACGGGGGGCACAAGCTCGTGGTGACGATCAAGCCCGGGGCCCCGCTCGGGATGTTCGGCGAGGACGTCGTGCTCACGACCGACCACCCGATGAAGTCCAAGCTCGTCTTCCGGGTCGTGGGCAAGCTCGAAGGGCCGATCACGCTCTCGCCGGGCGGGGTCCGGATGCTCGACGTCGCGGCGAAGGTGGGGGACACGCAGGTCCTGACCCTCTGGGTCCGCGGCCAGAAGTCGACGAAGTTCACGGTCGAGAAGAAGCCGAAGGGCGTCGACGTCGAGATCGCGCCGATGGGCGGGCCGGGGGTCGCCACGGCGAGCCGGTACCAGGTGACGGTGAAGGTCCCGGCGGGGCTCCCCTCGGGGAGCATGATCTCCGAAGACATCATCCTCAAGACCGACCACCCCCAGGCCGGCGAGGTGAAGATCCCGATCTCGGTGGCCGTCCGGGCCTCCTGACCCGCGCCCGGGCCGGCGGACGAGATCGACACGCACGGACGATGCGAGCACGGGACGGGGCGACGGCCCCCCGTCGCGGCCAGGACGGCCGCGGCGGATCGAGTCCCCTCCCCTTCGGAAAGGATGACGATGACCCGAATCGAGTCGCGGCCGATCGTCGCGGTGGGCCTCTCCCTGGCGATCCTCGGCCACGTCGGCTGCGCCCGGACGGTCGAGACGGCCGAGCTTGGGGCGGCCGGCGACGCCTCGCGGCGGGTCGCCGCGCCCGGACACCCGGAGGGCGAGGCTGCTCCCCCGGCCGACGCCGGGCTGTTCGCCGACTGGCCGGGCCTGAAGGCCGCGCTGGTGATCACCGGCGAGATGGACGGCTACCTCGACCCCTGCGGCTGCACCGACGGGCAGCTCGGCGGCCTCGGCCGACGCTACGACCTGCTGGAACGGATGCAGGGGCAGAAGATCCCGTCCGCCCGGATCGACCTGGGGAGCCTCACCAAGGACCCGGCCGGCGAGCGCGGCGGCAACGTCCAGGCGAAGCTCAAGTTCGAGACGGCGCTGAAGGCCCTGACGGCGATGAAGTACGACGCCCTGGCGCTCAGCCCGGAGGACCTCAAGCACGGGATCGCCGAGACCCTGAGCACGTACCTCAACCAGAAGGACGCGGTCCGGGTCGTCTCGGCGAACGTCGCCCCGGCCGGGGCCTCCAAGGAGGCCTTCGCCGGGACGATCCGCGAGAGCGTCGTCGCCGAGGCCGGGCCGTACAAGGTCGGGATCACCGCCGTGCTCGACCCCGGCTGGTACGACCGGCTGAAGGACCCCGACCGCGAGATCCTCGAGGTCCGGCCCCCCGAGACCGTCCTGCCCGCCGTCCTCAAGGCGCTCGAGGCCTCGACCGACGTTCAGGTCCTGATGGTCCAGGGCCCGCCCGAGCTGGCCTCGACGCTCGGCGAGGCCTTCCCCGGCTTCGACGTGGTCGTCTCGACCTCGCCGTTCGCCGACCCCGAGGGCAAGACCAAGCCGCTCAACGGCGGGGCGACCCAGGTCGTCACCGTCGGCCAGAAGGGGAAATATGTCGGCGTGATCGGCCTGTTCGACGCCGCGAAGGGCAAGGCCCCCGAGGCCCGGTACCAGAAGGTCTCGCTCATCGGCGGCCGATTCCGCAACGCCGAGCCGATGCGGGCCCTGATCGACGAGCAGATGCAGTCGCAGCTCAAGGCCCTCGGCGTCGTCGAGAACTACGTCCGCCACGCCAACGTCGAGGCCCCCCCGGGCGCGTCCTATGTCGGGGCCGAGGGGTGCAAGTCCTGCCACCCGAACACCTTCGCCAAGTGGGCCGGCACCAAGCACGCGCGGGCGTACGAGGTCCTGGCCCACAACCCGACGGACCCGAGGCGCAACCGCGAGTTCGACGCCGAGTGCATCTCGTGCCACACCACCGGGTTCACCTACAACACGGGCTGGGTCTCGGCCGAGAAGACGCCCTACCTCAAGGGCAACCAGTGCGAGAACTGCCACGGCCCCGGCTCGAAGCACGTCGAGCAGCCCGACAACAAGGAGTTCACCCGCTTCCTGGCCCGGACCGCCGAGGCCGCCGACAAGGGGGGCCTCTGCCTCAAGTGCCACGACGAGGACAACTCCCGGAACTTCAACTTCGGCGTCTACTACGGCAAGATCGTCCACAAGGGCATGGACAGGTACGACGACCCGGCCGTCCACGTCGGCAAGGCCCCCGGCGCGTCGCGGGCATCGAAATGAAACCGGGGGCACCGTCGATCCCCCGTCCCACCGGAAACGGAGTTCCGCGCATGGCGTCGGCGAAATTCGAGCGGATGATCGAGAAGTACCGACGGGATCACACGAATCCCTTCAACCACGTCCTCCATGTCTACGTCGGCTGGCCCCTGGTGGCCGCGGCGGTGATCCTGCTGCCGTTCCGCCCGTGGTGGTCGCTCGGCCTCTTCCTCTCCGGCTACGCCCTGATGTTCACCGGGCACTTCGCCTTCGAGGGGAACACGCCGACGATCCTCAAGCACCCGAGCACCCCGTTCGTGGTCGCCTGGGCCGTGATCCGCGGCCTCGCCGGCGGCCTCGTCCGCCTGGCGACCCCCGGCCGGGCCCGCTAGGCGAGATCTCCGGGACCGATCCGACCCGCAACCCGCGAGCGCCCCGTCGATGGCCACCGCAACCCGCACCGTCGGGCCCGCCGACCACGGCCGCCGGATCTCGCTCGCCGAGTTCGCCGAGGCCGACTTCGAGGACGGCTGGCTCTACGAGCTGGCGCGAGGGGTGGTCGTCGTGACCGAGGTCCCGGGGATCAGCCACGGCCGGATCGTCATGAAGCTGTCGAGCCTCTTCGCCCTGTACGAGAGCGACCACCCGGGCGTCATCAACGACCGGGCAGGCGGGATGTCCACCTCCGCGCGGGCGACACCTGGGTGGAGGCCGATATCCCGGCCGACGCGATCCACCGGACCCGCCTCCTCCCGGGCCTGGAGGTCCGGCCGGCGGACCTGATCGGCCCCGCCGACCTTCTCTGAACAAAAGATCATCAACTCGCTTGACACCCCCGCGGTGAGGCGGCTACCATGCCGACTGCCGGACCGGGGCGGTCCCGCCTCTGCACTCGGGGAGATCGCGATGGCCGACCCGATCGTTTACGACGACTTCGCCAAGGTGGAACTCCGGGTCGCCAAGGTCTTGGAGGCGAGGCCGCACCCGAACGCGGACAAGCTCCTGCTGCTCCAGGTCGACCTCGGCGAGGAGGCACCCCGGCAGATCGTCGCGGGGATCAAGGCCCACTACCCGCCCGAGTCGCTGGTCGGGCGGATGATCGTCGTGGTGGCCAACCTGGCGCCGGCGATGCTCCGGGGCGAGACCTCGAACGGGATGCTCCTGGCGGCGACGTCCGGCGAGAAGGTCGTCCTGCTGACGGTCGACGACCCGGCCTGCGTCCCCGGGGCCAAGATCAAGTAGCCGACCGCCGGATCGCGAAGCCCCCTGCCCTGCACCGATGACCGACCGGAGCCGGAGGCCCAACCTTTGCGTCGCGACCTCGGGGATTTCCAGACCCCGCCGGGGCTGGTCGACGGGGTCCTCGACCGGCTCGACGCCCTGGGGATCGGCCACGCGCGGGTGTTCGAACCGACGTGCGGTCGCGGCCACTTCCTGGCCGGCCTGCTCGCGCGGCCGGAGCCGCCCGTCGAGGTCGTCGGCTACGAGATCCAGCCGGCGCACCTCGACGAGGCGCGCGCGATCCCGGCCCCGAGCACGGCCGTCCGGCTCGAAGAGGCCGACTTCTTCGCGGTCGACCTCGCGGCGAGTCTCCGCTGGGAGTCGCGTGGGCCGCTGCTCGTCGTCGGCAACCCGCCGTGGGCGACCTCGGCCGGGATCGCCCGGCTCGGCGGCGTGAACGGGCCCGCCAGGCGCCCGGTCGCCGGCCTCTCCGGCCTCGACGCCCGGACCGGCCGCGCCAATTACGACCTGGCCGAGGCCGTCTGGATGGGCCTGCTCTCGGCCCTGGACGAGCCCGGCACCGCCATCGCGCTGCTCTGCAAGACGAGCACCGCCCGCAACGTCCTCCGATGGGCCGCGCGGACGGGCCGGCCGGTCGCCTCCGCCTCGATCCACCGGATCGACGCCCGTCATTGGTTCGGTGCGACCGTCGACGCCTGCCTGTTCGTCGTGCGGCTCGGCCCCGCGATGGCCGAGCCCCGGGCCGTCGTCTATCCGTCGCTCGACTCGGACACCCCCGAGGCCACGATCGGCGTCGTCGACGGCGGGCTCGTCGCCGACCTCGACGCCCTCAAGGCCGCCTCCGCCGCCGCCTTAGGCCGGTCGCCGATCGCCTGGCGGCAGGGGGTCAAGCACGACGCCGCGGCGGTCATGGAACTGGCCTGGCGGGACGGGGCCTGGCGGAACGGGCCGGGCGAGGCCGTCGACGTCGAGGAAACGCACGTCTATCCGCTGCTCAAGGGGGGCGACCTCGCCCGCCCCGTCGGGGCCGCCCCGGGGCGTCGGGTGATCGTCACCCAGCACCGGCTCGGCGAGGACACGGCCGGGCTCGAAGGCCGGGCGCCCCGGCTCTGGTCGTACCTCCGCCGCCACGCCGAGGCCTTCGCGGCCCGGAGGTCGAAGGTCTACGAGGGCCGGCACCCGTTCGCGATCTTCGGCGTCGGCGACTACACGTTCGCCCGCCACAAGGTCGCCGTCTCGGGCCTGCACCGGGCCCCGACGTTCCGGGCGCTCGGCCCGGTCGGGGGCCGGCCCGTCCTGCTCGACGACACGTGCTACTTCCTCCCGATCGCGACGGCAGGCCAGGCCGCGCGGGTCGCCGGGCTCCTGAACGGCCCGGCCGCGCGGTCGCTGATCGCCGCGCTCACGTTCCGGGATGCCAAGCGGCCGATCACCAAGTCGATCCTCCAGCGCGTCGACTACGACCGCCTCGCCCGCCGACGGCCGGGGAGGCCGCTGGTGGGCCCCTGCCGGGTCGAGTAGAACCGACCGGCCCGAGCCGGGCCGATCCGATCGCGTCGCGACGAACCACCGATGAACCCCGACCGATGAGGCCCGCCGATGGCGTTCGCCACGATCAACTACCCCAGCCGGTCGCTCCAGAAGGCCTCGTCGTTCAACATCGTCTTCCCCGACGATCCGAAGATCCCCAGGCCCTGGGCGGCCTTCTACCTGCTCCACGGCCTCTCCGACGACCACACGATCTGGATGCGGCGGACGAGCATCGAGCGGTACGTCGAGGGCCTGCCGATGGTGGTGGTCATGCCCGACGGCGGCCGGGGGTGGTACACCAACGCGGTCGAGGGCTTAGCCTACGAGGACGACCTGATCAAGGACGTGGTTCGCCTGGTCGATGCGACCTTCCCGGTGAAGGCCGAGCGGTCGGGCCGGGCGATCGGCGGGCTGTCGATGGGCGGCTACGGGGCGATCAAGGTCGGCCTCAAGCACCACGAGATGTTCGCCAGCGTGAACTCGCACTCGGGCGCCCCGGCCTTCGCCCACGCCTCCCCGCCCGGCGGCCGGCCGAGCCCCGAGTTCGAGCGGATCTTCGGCAAGACGCCCGTTGGCGGCCCGGAAGACCCGTTCGCGATCGTCGAGAAGGTCGATCACGGCCGGCTCCCCGCGATCCGGATCGACTGCGGGACGTCCGACTTCCTCCTCGACCAGAACCGTGCCTTCCACAAGCACCTGGAATCGCTCCACGTCGCCCACGAGTACCAGGAGTTCCCCGGCTCGCACGACTGGTCGTACTGGGACCAACACGTCCGGGAGGCGATCGCCTTCCATGTACGCAACCTCGGCCTCAAGAAGCTGGGTTGAGGGCGTCGCCCGCCCCGACCGATCCGAGGGAACCAACGGAAGGTCCATCGAGCCGTGCTCCGCGAACTCTCCGTCCAGAACCTCGCCCTGATCGAAGACGCCCGGGTGGAGCTGGAGCCGGGCTACTGCGCCTGGACCGGCGAGACGGGGGCGGGCAAGAGCCTCCTGCTCACGGCCCTCGGCCTGGTCCTCGGGGGCAAGGCCTCGGCCGAGCTCGTCCGGCAGGGGTGCGGCGAGGCGCGGGCGGCGGCGGTCTTCGAGCTGCCGGGCGGGGCGCTCCGGGGCGAGGTCGAGGAGATCCTCGGGGCCGCGATCGAGGAGGATCGGCTGGTCCTCACCCGCCGCGTCTCGGCCGAGGGGAAGGGGCGGGCGCATGCCAACGGGATGCCCGTGGCGGTGGCCACCCTCCGGGCGCTGGGGGAGCGGCTGATCGACGTCCACGGCCAGCACGAGGGCCGCGCCCTGCTCGACCCCGACCGCCAGCGCGACTGGCTTGACGCCTATGCCGGGCTGGACGCCCGGGTTGCCGCCTACCGGGCGGCCCGGTCGGCGTTCGACGCGCTCCGACGCCGCCGGGACGCCCTCCGCGAGGCGGCCGGGCGTCGGGACCGGGAGAAGGCGCTGCTCGCCTTCGAGCACGACGAGCTGGCGGCGCTCGACCCCCAGGCCGGCGAGCCCGAGGCCCTGGCGACCGAGGCGCACCGGCTAGCCAACCTCGGCGCGCTCCGCGAGGCGGCGGCCGAGGGCTATGCCCTGCTCTACGAGGCCGACCGCTCGGCGCAGGGGCTGCTCCGCAAGGTCGCGCGGCGGCTCGACGGCCTGGCCGGGTCGGTCCCCGAGTTCGCCGACGCCGCGGCCGACCTCGAACGACTCGCCGACGAGGCGCGCGAGGTCGCCTACGCCCTCCGACGGCTCGGCGAGGGCTGGGAGGACGACCCCGGCGGGCTCGAGGAGGCCGAGTCCCGGCTCGCCTCGTATCGCCGGCTGGCCGCGCGGTTCCGCTGCACGCCCGACGACCTGGCCGGCCGTCGCGCGGCGATCGCCGACCAGCTCCGCGCCCTCGATCGCGACGACGCCGACCTCGCGGCCCTCGACGCCCCGCTCGGCTCCGCCTGGGAGTCGCTCCGGTCCGCCGCCGGGGCGCTCACCGAGGCGCGTCGCCGGGCCGCGAAGGGGTTCGCCCGCGAGGTCCAGGCCCGGCTCAAGGCGCTGGGCCTGGGGGAGGCCCGGATCACGGTCGCCGTCGAGCCGGAGCCCCTGGGCGATACCCCCCCGTCCTCCACGCCCCCCGGGCACGGGGCGGATCGCGTCGAGTTCCTCCTCGCCCCCAACCCGGGCGAGGCCCCGCGGCCGTTGCGCAAGATCGCCTCGGGGGGCGAGCTCTCGCGGGTGACGCTCGCGGTCAAGGCCGTGCTGGCCGGGGTCGACGGCGTGCCGACGCTCGTCTTCGACGAGATCGACACCGGCGTCGGCGGCCGGCTCGGCTCGGCGGTGGGGAAGACCCTCGCCGAGCTGGCCGGGCACCGGCAGGTGATCTGCGTCACCCACCTCCCGCAACTGGCGAGCTTCGCCGCCCATCACTGGGTCATCCGCAAGACGATCGACCGCGGCCGGACCCGGACCTCGATCTCCGCGCTCTCGGAGACGGAGCGGGTCGCCGAGCTCGCCGCGATGCTCCGGGGCGACTCGGCCGTCGAGTCGACGAGGAAGGAAGCCCTGGCCATGCTCCTCGAAGCGCGGGCCCCGCGATGACCGCCCGCCCGGCGCCTCGGGCGGCCGTCGCGGCCTCGGCCCTGGTCCTGCTCGCCCTGCCGGCCTGGGCGATGGGCGACGCGCTCGGGTCGTTCGCCCTGAAGATGGACGACTTCGTCTACGTCGCCGAGTCGCGCACATGGTCCGCGACGGTCGAGGACCTGCTGGCGCCGCACAACGCGCACGTCGTCCCCCTCTTCCGGCTCCTGACGTTCGGCCTCGTCGCCGCCTCGGGGGGGCTGGCGGGGCTGCCGATCGCCCTCCTGATCGCCTCGTACACCGGGCTCGCGGCGGCGATGCTCGCCGTCGGCCACCTCGTCGCGCGGGAGACGCGGAGCGCGTCGCGGGGCCTGGCGGCGATGGCCGTGCTCGGGCTCTCGACCGTGATCGAGCCGGCGGTCGTCTGGTACTCGGCCGGGCAGGCGCTCTGGTCGGGCCTGGCGGTGGTCCTGATGCTGATCGCGCTGGGGGCCTGGCGGGACACGGGCCGCCCGGTGTGGCTGGCCCTCGGGGCGGTGCTCGCCCTGGCGGCGGCGGCCATCTGGTCGGGGGGGTTCGTCGCCGGGCCGGCGGGCGCGGCGTATCTCGGGGCCGTCGACCGGCGGAGGTGTCGGCTCGCGGCGATCGTGCCGATGGCGGCCTCGCTCCTGTACGCGGTGCCGGCCCTGACAATCGCGCGGGCCGAGATCGCCGCCGTCCAGGACCCGAATCACCGCCGGGTCGGGCCGGCCGAGCGGCTGGCGCGCGGGGCCCTGCACACCGCGCAGGCGATCCCGGAGACCCTCGTGCTGGCGAACCTCGGGATCGACGCCGAGACGACGCCGATCCAGGGCCTGGCGCTCTCGGCCGCCCTGGCCGGGGCGTGGGCCTGGTCGCGCGGGGGCGTCCGGCCCTCGCCGCTGGAGGCGGCGGGGGCGTCGATGACGATCGTCGGCTTCGGCCTCGCGTACACGTTCCGGGCGACCTACGGGTTCGCCAGCCTCCGGACGCTCGGCTGGTACCAGACGATTCCCCAGCTCGGGGCCGTCCTGTTCGCCTCGGGCTGGGCGGCGGGGTTGCGTGCCGGGACGGATGCCGATCGCTGGCGCGCGTCGCCGAGGTCGCTGCTCGCGGTCGCGGGGCTCGCGGCGGTGCTGATCGTCGTCCACGGGCCCCGCGCCCTCCGGCTCTTCCTCGACGACCTGCCGCCGCTCTCGGGCACGGAGCGTCAGCGGTTCCCGGTCCCGAGCCTCCAGCGGGCGCGGGGCCGGTACCTGGCCGGGGAACGGCTGGCGAGGCAGCGTCGATTCCTCGCGCGGATGGACCTGGCGGGGGGGCTCGCCGCGGGTGCCGGGTTCTCGCAGGAGGGCGTCCGTCGGGCCCTCGGGCCGAGGATTGGGCCCGGGATGCCCGACCACCTCCCCGGCTTCGACGCGGCGAGCCTGCTCCCGGTCCCCAGGTTGGCCGCCGGGACCGGTGGTCGCGACGACCGGGCCCGGGTCGCGGCGATCCTCGACGCGGCGATGGCGATCGAGCCCGACCCGCGCCCGCCCTGGCTCGCCCCCGACAACCCCTGGCCGCCCGCCCCGCCTTGAGCGACGGGGTTAGGGCCGGGGGGGCCACGGGACGTACGGGGGGATCCAGAACGGCTTCGGCTCGGGCTCGATGGCGAACGGGGGGCCGAGCAACGCGCGGACCGTCGCCGGGTCGGTCGTCGGGCCGTCGTCGGGCAGGGCGAGGAGGTCGGCGTCGTCGATCACCGGGGGGTTGGGCCAGATCCGCCGCCCGTAGAGGGCCCGGAGGGTCCGACGGCCGATCCCGGCGGAGCGGGCGATCCGCTCGGCCGTCTCCAGCCGGCGGAACAGGACGTCCTGGCGGACGACGTAGGCCGAGGCGAGATAGACCGCCCACTGCCGCTTCAGCTCGGGGATCGGGAAGTGTTTCCGCTCGTCGTCGGTCATCCCCCGGAGGAGGAACTGGACGTCCTCGACGAAGAGGTCATTCATCCTCGGGACGTGCAGGACGAGCAGCATCGCCTGGAGCGCGACGAGGCCGACGACGCCCGAGCGTCGGATCGGGACGGCCGTCCCGGGCGGCGCGGGGGGCAGCAGGCCGGCCCACCAGCCCGAGGCGAACAGGACGGCCCCGACCGTCGGGATCGCGTCGTACCAGGGGAGCTGGCCGCGGAGGCTCGAGAACGGCAGGTACGTCCGGAACGTCCAGAGGATCAGGTAGCTGCCGACCGTCAGCGACGCCCCGGCGGCCTCGAGCGGCGAGGGGGCCGACCGACGGGTGGCGAGCCAGGCGACTCCGATCGCCGCCATGATCGCGGCCGACTGCTCGAAGGTCGCCGCCGTCACCAGCCCCAGCTCGCCGAGGAGGAGCCGCTCGGGGATCGCCTGGATCGTGTACAAAGGCGCGAGGTGGGGCCTCACGGCCTCGGAGGTCTTCCGCCCGTGGAAGCTGATGGCGCTCTGCTCCTCGATCGCCGGCCGGCAGGTGATGAAGATCGTGGCCGCGGCGACCGCCGAGACCAGCAGCGGGATCGCCGCGACGGCCAGCCCCCCCCGGCGACGGCCGGCCAGGAGGTAGGCCGTCCCGACCGGCCCGGCGACGTACCCGGCCGTCCACGACCCGCCCGCCACCAGGGCCGCGAGCGCCGCCAGCACGAGCCGCCAGGCCCCGCCCGACCTCCGCCAGCCGTGCAGATACCAGAGCATCGCCAGGACGCCGATCGCCGCCCCGAGGGCCTGGCTCGCCGAGAACCACGTCCCGGCCGGGTACATCAGCGCCGTCGACCCGAGCGCGATCATCGCGGCGATCCCGATCAGCGGGCGCCGGGTCTCGCGGGCGACGAACCGGCCGGCGAGCATCATCGTCGTCGCCAGGACCGCGTAGGCCGCCGCAGCCAGCGCCGGGCGAACATCGACGAGCCGGCCGGCCGAGGCGACGACGCCCCACGAGACCAGCCGCCAGACCGGGACGACGTGGACGTTGTGCGGCCGGAACAGGTTCGCCAGCGCCCGGTCGAAGGTCCGCGACGAGGCGACATACTCCCAGTCGTCCCCCCGGATCCACGTGTTGCGGAGCGGGTCGGCGAACAGATAGGCCGGGGCGAGGCAGGCGAGCAGGGCGACGACCAGCGTCGTCCTGCGGCCGACCGGCCTGCGGAGCCAAGACGAGAGCCCGGCGGGGTCGCCCATTGCCGATCGATCGCGCCGGCCCGTCGGCCCCGGCGGCCTCCCTCGGGGGTTCCTCTGGCGGAAGTCCAGGGTCGCCGCCAGCCTATCCCGGGGCCGACCACGCCGCAACCGATCGCCGGGCCGGGTCGGATCAGGCGGGGACCGCGACGGGCGTGTCCTCGCGGCGGAAGGGCTGGGCCTGACCGTAGGTCAGCGACCGCCAGAGCCACTCGGCCGGGCCGTACCGGAACCGCGACAGCCAGATCGGGCTGATCCAGAGCTGGAACGCCCAGATCGCCAGCACCACGAGGTACAGGCCCGGCCGGTGCAGCTTCGCGTACAGGCCCAGGCCGTAGCCGTAGAAGAGGGTCGTGCAGACGATCGAGGTCAACAGGTAGTTGCTCAGCGCCATCCGGCCGACGGCCGCGAGCCGACGGGTCAGGCCGCCGAGCGCCCCGGCCTGATAGATGAGCATCACCACGGCCACGTGCCCGAGCGCCACGAACGGGCTGCTCACCGTGTTGACCAGCCACCAGCCGCCGGTGGCGTAGCGAATCATCTCGCCGTCGAAGAAGGCGTAATGCCAGTCGATCGCGATGTCGGCCAGCACCAGGGGCAGCCCGACGCCGTAGCCGACCAGCGCCAGCCTCTGGTAGAAGGCCCGCGACCGGGCGGCCGAGAAGACGCCCAGCTTCATCAGGCCCATCCCCAGCAGCATCCGGCCGCCGACCATCCACCAGAACCCCAGCGCGAACCCGAAGGTGTGCTCCCCGAAGAGGTCGCCCGCGCGGTCGGCGACGATCCCGAGGTATCCGCCCCGCTGGGTCTCGATCTTCGCCCGGAATTTCTCCGGGCCGGTCCCCCAGTTCTTCTCGATCTTCGTCAAGATCTCGCGGGCGTCCTTCCGCCAGTCGGTGGGGGTCCGGCCGTCCTTGATCTCGGCGTCGACCGCCGTCGCCGTCGACCGCAGGAAGCCGACGCCCCCCCGCACCCCGACCCAGACCGGGAATGCCATGCCGAGCAGGACCAAACCGATCGCGATCAGGGTCCGCGGGGACTTCTTGCGGAACGGGTAGAGCAGGAACCCGCAGAGGGCGTACGGGACGAGGATGTCGCCGTCCCAGATCAGGTAGGCATGCACCAGGCCGATCGCGAGCAGGACGGCGACCCGGCGGAAGTAGACCCGGCGGAGCGAGACCCCCTTGGCGTCGGCCCGCTCGGACATCAGGGCGAGCCCGGCGCCGAAGAGCATCGAGAAGATGGTCATCATCTTCGTGTCGAAGACGATGTGGTTGAACATCCAGAGGGCGAGGTCGGCCCAGGAGTAGCCCGGGGCGCGGGTCGGCGTCCCGTAGACGACCATCGGCCAGCCGAACCCGACGATGTTCATCGCCAGGATGCCCAGCAGGGCCACGCCCCGGAGCAGGTCGACCGAGGCGAGCCGCGCGGTCGCCTCGACCGGGGCCGGCCCGTCGGGGATGGCCGGGGCCTCGACGACCGGACCGGGGCCGTCGCCCGCGGGGTCGCGATCGGACCACCCGGCGACGTCGGCCGCCGGCACCTCGTCCGTGACGAGCGTAGCTTCGGGGGAGGGCGGCGACGGTTCGACCGACATGACGGGGTCCTCCGGGGGTCCACTTCCCTGGCCGGCAGAGTTTACCAGCGTACCCTGCCGCCCCGCGCGGAGTTTCCCCGAAATCGACGGATCGGGCCCGAGTGCTCAAGGTTCGCGCCGGGCCCCGAGGTCGAGCCGGCCGTCGCGCCAGGCCATCCACGTGAGCAGGCCCTGGACCACGAGCGCATGGTCGAGCCGGCCGTCGGCGAGCATCGACGCTACCTCGGACTCGGGCACCAGGGCGAGCGAGAGCTCCTCGTGGGGGTCGAAGGCGGTCGGGGCGACCGGCCTCGCTTCCTCGACCAGGATCGTCGTGATCCGCGACGAGAGCAGCGACGGGTTCGACCAGACCGCGCCGAGCGACCGGGGCGGGCCCCCCGCGTAGCCGGTCTCCTCCCGCAGCTCGCGGGCCCCGGCCTCGAGCGGGTCCTCGCCCGGGTTGAGCAGACCGCCCGGGGTCTCCAGGCTGTCCCGTCCCGACCCCGCCCGGAACTGGCGGACGAGCAGGAGCCGACGGTCCGGCGTCAGGGCCACGACGTTCACGGCGTCGGCCAGGTGCAGGACGTAATAATCGTGCTCGCGGCCGGTGCCCCGCGACCGATACCGCTCGCGACGGAGCCGGAACAGCCAGTTCTCCTCGATCGTGACCGCGCCCGCCTCGACCTGGACCCAGGACGGCTCGTCCATCGGCTCGACCCCGCGACTCGTGACCCGGGTTGGATCGGGAGGGGTCTCGGACCCGCCCCGACGTGATCAAGGACGGAACGATCAGGCCAGCAGGACGTCCTCGATGAAGCGGGCGAGGCCGTCGTTCTCCTCGTCGAGCGTGACGCGGTCGGCCGCCGCGAGGACCTCGGCCGGGGCGTGGCCCATCGCGACGCCGAGCCCGGCGCCGGCGATCATCGGCAGGTCGTTGACGTCGTCGCCGACCGCGACGATCTCGCCCGCGTCGATCCCCCAGCGGTCGGCCAGGTGGAGCAGGGCCGACCACTTGCTCGCGTCGGCGCGGAGGACCTCGCACATCGTCCCGGCATAGCGCGGGCTCCGCTGGACGAACGTGATGACCCGGCCCGCGAAGTCCCGGTCGACCGCCGCGCGGAGGTCGAGCATCGCCTGGCGGTCGCCGATCGCGCAGACGTGGTAGTGCGGGCCGGAGCGGCCGGGCGAGCCGACCCAGCCGCGGTCGACCTCGGCGTGCGGTCGGTTCTGGCCGAGGTAGTCGTCGACCAGCGGATGGCCGGTCGGGTCGGCCTCGACGACGAAGTCGGCCCCGTCGAGACCCCGGTCGGTGAACGACACGGCCAGCTCGCCCCGGCCGGCGAACAGCGCCAGGAGGTCGACGACGAGGCCCGGGTCGAGGTCGGCCCGCCAGAGCGTCTCGCCCGAGGCCGCGAGCTTCACCAGCGCCCCGGAGTTGCAGACCAGCGGGGCGTCGACCCCCAGCGCCTCGGCGATCGGCAGCGCCCGGCGATACCTCCGGCCGGTGCAGAGGACGGGCCTGATCCCCGCCCGCGCGGCCAGGGCGACGGCGCGGGCCGTCCTCGGCCGGAGGTGGCCGGACCGGTCGAGTAGGGTACCGTCGACGTCCAGGGCCAGGAGGCGATAGCGGGCGACGGCGGCAAGGGACAACGCGGGCCTCTCGATTTGGAACGGGCGTCCGGGCGGACGACCCATCCTAATCGCCGGGCCCATCGGGGGCCATCGGCCACGGCCCGCGGTCAGGGTCGATCGGTTCGTTAATCTGTGGCAGCATTCCCGCTCCGTTCTATCCCCCAAGTTCCGTCCCTTAGCGGCAAGTTCTCCTCTGTCCCCCCTTTCACCGCTAGCGATCCGGTTCCGGGACGGGGAGAGCTAACCGGAAGGTGTAGCTCCGGTAAAGCACTGGCGGCGTCCCAGCCGCTTCCCACGAGTAGCCGTGCGGACCAATGTGGAACAGGCGCAGCGAAGTATCTGCCATTGGGGTAATGCCGATGGTACGGAGCCGGTGGCTGAACGCCCAATCCTCCCCAAGGTAGCGCATCCCATCCGCGTCCGGGACAATCATCGGTAGGAAGAACGGCCAAAAGCCACCTCTCGACCTCCGGTTGCATAGCGGCAGCTCCAGCCGGTCGATCATGGAACGCAAGGACTCGGCCCGGACCCGTAGGAAACCGGCGGCAGCGTATTCCAGCGGGTACAGCCCCGGCGCATCCGACCCGAAGGTCACCTCCTCGATCCCCGTGGCGAACGTGGAGGCCAGTTCGCGAAGTCCCTTCTTTGGGTAAACCCCCGCCACCGCCGGCTCGGGCCGCGCTAGGAGGTGCAGGGCGTCTTCTGGGTCGAACCCGATATCGGCATCGACGAACAGCATCGCCTCGCACCCCCGATGCAGCGCCTCGGACAGGAGCGTATTGCGAGCCATGTCGATGGCCGAACGTAACTGATTAGCGCCCCTCTTGCCCTGGTTGAGCGTCACGCTTACGTTGGTCTTTATGAACGCAACCGACCTGTCCGCCCTGGATCGCGACGCA
>JAABUQ010004115.1_pt1 | contig 25386 bp, 16 predicted proteins | sample 5560001 | NCBI WGS metagenome assembly JAABUQ01 (sample SAMN10711888, study PRJNA513371) | rock metagenome | isolation source: Antarctica rocks | place: Antarctica: Victoria Land, Finger Mt nord | collected 2015-12-18
GTCCACTTCCTCAAGCAGACGATCCAGACCGTCGGGCCGGTCGTGGCCAATGGCCAGCTCTCGCTCGGGGTCTACCGCAAGCTGGCCACCAAGGCCGGCGGCGAGGTCGTCTCCAGCGACAGCTTCTGAACCGAGCGGGGGCGAGCTCCCGGGTCCGACCGCATCATCCGACCTGTCCTCCGTGAAGATTCTGGGCGCCGGATGCCGCGGCGGACTTGCCCCGCCGGCTTGCGTCCGCGATCATGGCCTCTCGATGATCGTGGCGAACCGCCCAACACCCTCGCGGTGTCCCTTGGTCCGGCCGACGTCACCTCGCTCCTCAACTCGGGCCTCTTTGGGAGATTCCTTGATGCGTTCGTGGTCGCTCCGTATTTCGACGCTGGGATTGATGCTCGTCGCGTTCGTCGGCTGCGACAGCAACCCCGAAGGCCCCGCGGCCCCCACCGTCTCGAACCCCAATGCCTCCATCCCGGCGCCCACCACGACGCCCGGCGTGATGCCGACCAAGACCGGGCCGAGGGCCCCCGGGACGAATGCCCCGCTCAAGGCCGACTGAACCGACAGGCTGCATCCAATTGGGTCGCACGCGGACGGATCGAGGAATATCGATCCGTCTTGCGTTTTCTTGGTCCCGCTCAGGTCGAGTAGAGCCATCGCCCGAGCACGAACGCCGGGACCCAGAGCGAGGCAACGACCAGGGCCCAGACCGGCCCCTGGGCCGCCGCGACCGCGGCGACGTCGAGCCAGACCAGGGCGAGCACGCCGGTCTTGACCGCCCGCTGCGTCGCCCGAGGCTCCGGTGTCCGCAACGCCCGGAAGTCGGCCCGCCCCACCAGGCACGCGACGGCCACCAGCACCAGCAGGCCCAGGCCCGGGTGAAGCGACCGATCCGCCCGATCGGCGAGCCGGATCAAGCCCGCGAACAGCCCCGCCAGCCCCAACGCCTGCACCCCGACCCCCAACGCAATTCCCGCTCGCCGGCCCGTCCCCACCTCGGACCGGCTGATCCAGGTCACCCCGGCGACGAACACGGCCAGCGAACCCGCGACGAGCCAGCAATCCGGCCCGCCGAACGACGGGTCCGCGCTCAGCCCGAGCAGCAGGTTCAGGCCACGGCATGACCCCATCACGATCGGGGCAAGCTGGGTCCGCTTGAAGAGGGTGTTGTAGGCGAGGATCGCCGTGGCGAGGCACAACACGACTGCGAGGCTCCGCCAGGTCTGCGCGAAGCCCGAGGTGACCCCGAAGACCAGGGCCAGCATCAGGCTACCCCCCATGATCTTCGAGGCCAGATCCTTCGAGACTCCTCCCGAGGGGAGGGGCCTCGAAGGGCGCTCGACCAGGTCGACCTCGTAATCCGCGAGGTCATTGAGGACGATCCCGAAGGCATAAAGGCCGACCGAGATGGCGACCAGCGGCAGCCACTGGGCCGGGTGGTCGAGCGATCCCCGGACGATGAGCCAGCCCGCCAGGCTGTCGGCGGCGGCGGTGAACAGGTTGGGCAGGCGGACCAGTTGGAGGTAGGGCTTGAGCTTCATCGGCTCAAGGCGCCGGGGCCGGGGCGACGAGCGGGCTGAGGACTTCGAGCGCCCGGCGGGCGGCGGCGTCGGGGTCGTCGAGGTTGGGGTAGAGCTCGACCGTCAGCCAGCCGTCGTAAGGGGTGGCGCGGATGGCCTCGATCACGGCGACGAAATCGATCGCCCCCTGGCCGGGGATCAGGTGGTGGTGCTCGCGGGTGCTCGCGATGTCTTCGAAGTGGTAGTGGCGGATGTGGGGGGCGAGCCTGGCGATGGCCCGGGGCAGGTCCTCCGCCACGCAATAGGCGTGGCCCACGTCGAAGTTCAGGCCGATCGAGGGTGCGTTCAGCCGCTCGACGACCTCCAGGTACTGGTCGGTCGTCTCGACGAGCAGCTCGGGCTCGGGCTCGATCAGGAGCAGGACGCCGAGGTCGTGGGCGTGCTGGGCGAGCGGCTTGAGGGCCTCGACGAACAGGTCGATCGCCCCGGACCGGGACTGGCCCGGGGCGAGCGGGCCGCCCGGCTCGGTGGTGATGTGCGGCGCCCCGAGTTCGGCGCAGAGCGAGAGGGCGCGCCGGGTGTGGTCGATCCGGACCCGGCGATACCCCTCGTCGGGCTCGATGAACGAGGGGTACCAGAACGGCTGGCGGTGGTCGTTGATCGCGTTCATCATGAACGCATTGACGTTCGAGAACTTGAGCGAGTTCCGCTCCATCGCCTCGCGGATCGCCCGCTTCGGCCCTTCGAGCAGGCAGGCCGGCCAGGCGTGCGGGACGTCGGCCATCAGCTCGAGCCCGGCGTAGCCGAGGCTCGCGATCCGCGCCGCCGCCTCGTCGAAGGGGAACCTGCGGTAGGCGTTGGTGCTGAAGGCGAGGCGCATCGGGGCTCCCGTCGGGCAGGTGAGTTCGGGCGAGGAGGCGGCTCGCGGGCAAAGGGGGTCGCGCTTCGCTTCGAGCCGAAGGGAGGGCGGTCGCGCCGGCGGTCGTCTGGTCGAGGTGCTGGATTATGACGCAAGAGCCCGGGCGGTTCAACCCGCCGGTCGGGCCCGAGGGGCCTCGCGAGGGCCGGGCGATTCGCCCCCCTCCGTTGACTTCGACGTCCGGCCCCGCTATGCCGGAAGGTCCGAGGTGGAGGCCGGGCGTGGCGGGCGACTGGGCCCGGTCCGGCCTTGCCCGAGCCGCGTCCGGGCCGGGAGCCACCGAGCATGCGTCGTCCGACCGTCGTCCTCGCCGCCTTCGTCGCGCTGGGCTGGGTCGCCCCGAGCCCCGCCCAGCAGGCCATCCCCGACTCGATCGCCGCCGACGGCGTCCCCGCGCCGCCGGCCGATGTCGCCGGGATGCTCGCGAAATACCAGAACGGCCGGACCGCGTCGTTCCAGGACTGGGCCTCGGCCGGCCGCGAGGTCCTCTACCTCAGTCGGGCGACCGACACCAATCAGGTCTACCTCGCCGCCACTCCCGGGGGCGAGCGTCGCCAGTTGACGGCCTTGAAGGAGCGGGTCGGCGGCGCGGTCGCCCGGCCCGGTCGGAACGAGTTCCTGATCTCGACCGACGAAGGGGGCGCGGAGAATTACCAGGTGCTCCTCTTCGACCCGGCGGCGGGCAAGTCGAGGCGGCTGACCGATGGCAAGTCTCGCAACCTCGGGGCCCGGTGGTCGACGGGCGGCAAGCTCCTGGCCTGGAGCAGCAACGCCCGCAACGGCAAGGACATGGACCTCTGGGTCATGGACCCCGAGGCGCCCGAGTCGGCCCGGATGTTCAAGCAGGTGTCCGGGTCGTGGAGCGTGGACGACTGGTCGCCCGACGACCGCAAGGTCGCCGCCGTCGAGACGATCTCGGCCAACGAGTCGCGCGTCTACGTCGTCGACCTCGCCAGCGGCGAGACGACCTCGGTCAACATCAAGCCCAACGGCGAGGACCGGCCGATCGCCCGGACCGACGTCCGCTTCGCCAAGGACGGCGGCTCGCTGTTCTGGACCAGCGACGTCGGCGGCGAGTTCCTCCGCCTGATCCGCCACGACCTCCCCTCGAACGCCGAGACCGACCTGACGTCGATGATCTCCTGGGACATCGAGAGCTACGACATCGCCGACGACGGCCGGACCGTGGTCCTCGCGGCCAACGAGGGGGGGATCTCGCGGGTCCACGCCCTCGACGCCCTGACCGGCCAGGGGTTGCCCGGCCCGAAGCTCCCCGATGGCCAGATCGGCGCGGTCAAGTTCCGCCGGGGGACGCGCGAGTTCGGCTTCTCGTTCAGCTCGAGCCGGAACCCGGGCGACGTCTACTCCTACGACCTCGACTCGCGTCATCTCCAGCGCTGGACGACCAGCGACACCGGCGGGGTCGACCCGAGCCGGTTCTCCGAGCCCGAGCTGGTCCGATTCGACTCGTTCGACGACCGGCCCATCCCGTTCTTCATCTATCGCCCGAGCAAGCCCGCCCCCGGCGGCCGCTGGCCGGTCCTGATCGACATCCACGGCGGGCCCGAGGGGCAGTTCCGACCCGGCTACCTCGGCCGGGCCAACGCCCTGACCGAGGAGCTGGGCGTCGCGGTGATCCACCCCAACGTCCGGGGGTCGACCGGCTACGGCAAGACCTACCTGAAGCTCGATAACGGCGAACTCCGCGAGGACTCGGTCAAGGACATCGGCATGCTGCTCGACTGGATCGCCCGGCAGCCCGACCTCGACCGCGAGCGGGTGGCGGTGCAGGGGGCGTCCTACGGCGGCTACATGGCCCTGGCGGCGATGACCCACTACAACGACCGGCTCAAGGCCGGGATCGACGTCGTCGGGATCTCGAACTGGGTCACCTTCCTGACCAACACGCAGTCGTACCGCCGCGACCTCCGCCGGGTCGAGTACGGCGACGAGCGCATCCCGGCGATGGCCGAGTTCCTCCAGCGGATCTCGCCGCTGAACTCGGCCGAGAAGATCACCCGGCCGCTGCTGGTCGTGCAGGGGCAGAACGACCCCAGGGTCCCGGCGACCGAGTCCGAGCAGGTCGTCGCCAAGGTCCACGCGAACGGCGTCCCGGTCTGGTACGTCGTGGGCAAGAACGAGGGGCACGGCTTCGCCAAGAAGCCGAACCAGGACTACCAGCAGGCCGTCCAGATCAGCTTCCTCCGCCAGTACCTCGTTGGCCAGGGCAAGCCATGACCGGCCGCGACCGGCGCTCGTCCATCCAACCAATCCCGGACAGTCGTCGGGTTGTTGCGTCGAGTCGGTCGCCCGCGCGTATAATGGACGGATCGCACGTCGCGGACGCCAGCCGATCGCCGGAGGAGGATGCGCCATGGCCCTGGGCACTCAGTCGCACGGCAAGATGCTCGACTACGAGCAGTTCATCGACCACCAGCTCGCCAGGACCCAGGCCAAGATCAAGGCGACCGACCTCCTGATCGCCGTGCTCACCCTGGCCACCGCCACCTTGGGCGTGCTCTTCCTGGAGGTCGTGCTCGACCACGCGGTCGGCCTGTCGATCTGGGTCCGGCGGCTGGTCCTGCTCGGCGGCTTCCTGACGGCCGCGGCCTACTCGGCCTTCCGGATCGCCCGGCCGATCCTGGGCCGGGTCAATGGGTTCTACGCGGCGAGGACGATCGAGCAGTTCGACCCCGAGTTCAAGAACAGCCTGATCAGCTACCTCGACCTCCGCAAGCAGCGCGACATCCTGCCCAGGCGCGTCCTCCTGGCGATCGAGGCCAAGGCCGTCGGCGACCTCACGCGGATCGAGCTGGAGGCGGTGGTCAACCAGAGGCGAGTGCTCCAGACCTGGTACGCCCTGATGGGCGTGATCATGGTCGTCTTCGTCTACTACGCCCTCGCGCCCAAGAGCATGGCCGACTCCGCCAAGCGGGCCTTCCTCGCCGACGTCGTCCGCCCCACCGACACCCGGTTCGACCTGATCAAGCCGGGCGACGACCCCGAGCTTTCGACCGTCGTGGCCGGCGAGCAGGTGCCGTTCTCGGTCGTCACCAACGGCGTCCGCCCCGACGCCGTGAAGCTGAACTACAGCGTCGACGGCGGCAAGTTCTACCTCGCCCAGGAGTTCGCCCCGGGCTCGACCTCCTACGAGCCCTGGCAGACCACCCTCCGCAACGTCCAGCAGAATCTGGACTACTACATCAGCGGCGGCGACGCCGAGTCGAGGCATTACCGGGTCAAGGTGCTCCCCGCGCCGATGGTGACCGGCGTGACCCTGGATTACGCCTTCCCGCTCTACACCGGCGTCCCCCCCGCCAAGGGGGTCGTCGGCGGGGCGGTGGACGCCCTCGAAGGGACCATCGTCACCGTCCACGCCCGGACCAACCAGCCGGCGCAGTCGGGGACGATCGACCTCGGCAAGGGGAAGACCTACCGGATGGAGGTGGAGGGGCAGGGCTCGACCGAGCTGACCGGCAGGCTGCCCGTCGAAGGGGACGGCTCCTACACGATCAAGTTCCAGACGACCGGCGGCCAGAAGAACCTCGACCCGGTCGTCTACGACATCCACGCGACCAAGGACGCCACGCCCACCGTGCGGTTCGTCAGCCCGACCCCCCGGATCAAGCTGCCGAGCAACGCCAAGGTCGACCTGATGGTCGAGGCCGGCGACGACTTCGGCGTCAAGGCCCTGAACCTGACGGTCGACCTGGGCAGCGAGGATCGCTTCTCCGAGGACCTGCTCGAGAACAAGCCGCCGGCCCGCAAGTTCGCCGGCTCGCGGACCCTGGAGCTGGCCAAGCACAAGCTCAAGCCCGGCTCGGTCGTCGAATACTGGATCGAGGCCCGCGACACCAAGAGCCCCGCGTCCAACTCGGCCCGGACCGAGAAGCAGGTCATCGAGATCACCGCCCCCCTGCCGCCCCCGGCCCTGGCGGACCTCGAGAAGAAGATGAAGGAGGAGACCCCGCCTCCCCCCGCCGACGAGATGGCGCAGCCCGAACAGACCAAGCAGGCCAACAACGACGCCCCGGCCAAGGACAACGCCCAGCAGGGCAAGGGGAACGATGGCGGCGACGTCAACGACAAGTCGATCGCCCGTAATGACGACGCCGGCCCCGACCAGCGTCCGCCCGCCGAGCAGGCCAAGCAGGACCCCGCTCAGGACGCCCAGGAACAGAAAAAGTTCGAAGACCTCGCCCGGAAGCTTGGCCTCGACAAGCCCAACAACCGGCCCGAGGCCAACCCGAACAACGGCCCCGAGCCGAAGCAGAACCCGAACGCGAACCCGCCCGCCTCGAATCCGCGAGACCAGAATCGGACGCAGGACGGTTCGTCCAGGCCCAACCCGCGCGGCGATGTTTCCCCCGCCAACAAGACCGAAGGTGCCCGGACACCCCCCCAGAACGGCACCAACCCGGCCAACAACAACGCCACGCCCCCGGCCAGGCCGAACGAACCCAACGCCCGCAACCAGGAGCGATCCGCCCAGCCCGACGTCTCCAAGGCGTCGAACGACCTCAACAATCCGCAGCCCAATCCGCCTGCGTCGAAGCCCGGCGAGACCACCAAGTCCGGCGATCCCAAGGATCAGCAGCGATCCGAAGGCAATGCACATCCCCAGGATGCCGACCAGGCCCCGCCCTCGAAGACCGAGGCCGGCGGGACGTCCAATACCGGCTCCAACCCCTCGACGACCAGGCCCAACCCCGAGCTGAAGAAGCCCGAGCCGCCCAAGCCGGGCGGGAACCCGTCGAGCGGCAACAACCCATCACCGAGCCAGCCCGAAGCCGGCAAGACCGGTTCGGACGCGAATCCGAGCGGCGGCAAATCGACCTCGCCCGCGACCGATCCCCGCAAGCCCGACGCGAAGACGGGCAAGCCCGGGGCTCCGGGCGGCGAGCAGGCCAAGGCCGCGCCAAGGACTCAGGAAGCCCGCAAGCCCGACCCCAACCAGCCCAACGCCAATCCGACCGGACCCAACGGCTCCTCGACTTCGGGCACGAATCCGCAAGCCGCCAAGCCGGACGAGTTGAAGAAGCCGGACGGAAGCCCTCCGGACTCGAAGAACGCCGCCGGGACCGGCAATAATTCGCCCGGCTCCAACCAGCCCGAGAAGAAGCCGAACGAGGCCGCCAAGCCCAAAGATGCCCAGTCGGGCTCGAACGGGGCCTCGAACTACGGCGGTGCCGCCGCCCCCGATCAGAAGCCGGGCGAGGCCAGGAAGCCGAACGAAACGCCGAAAGGCTCGGACGGGGCTTCGAACAGCGGCGGTGCTGCTCCCGAACGGAAGCCGGGCGAGGACAGGAAGCCCAGCAGCGACCCCGCCAATCCCGATAATGCCTCGACGACCGCGGGCGGGAGCCAGGCCGAGAAGAAGCCGACCGACCCCGAGAAGTCGGGCAACGATCACGCCGCTCCCAACAACAAGCCAAGCACCGGCGAGCCCTCGCCGGGTGCCCCCAATCCTGGCCAGGACCCCGGCGAAGCCAAGAAGCCGAACAACGATCCTGCTGCTCCGAACGATCGGTCGGGGAACGGTTCCCAGGCATCGACCTCGAACCCCAAGGGTCAGGAACCGTCGGCTCCCACCAAGCCCAAGGGAGCCCCCTCGGGTGACAAGAACCCGGCAGGCGCCGGCAACGAGAGCAAGCCCGGCGAAAACCAACCCGAGCGCAAGCCGACGGACCCCTCCCAGCCCGGCGATGAAGCGGCCAAGGGGGAGAAGCCCGGCGAGACCCAGAACTCGGGCGGGACGAAGGGCGGGGAGAAGCCCGACGCCACCAAGCCCGGCGCCGATCCTTCGGGCAACTCGACCGAATCCAAGACGGGAGAGTCGAACTCGTCCGAGGCCAGCAAGCCCGGCGACCAGAAAGCCGGAGACCAGAAGCCCGGCGGGAATCCTTCGTCGAGCAGGCCGGGCGAGAAGAAGCCGGGCGAGGCCGCGAAGGGCGGTGACCCGTCCCAGGTGAAGACCCCGGGCGACGGCAAGCCCGCCGACTCGAACGGCTCGGCTCCCAAGGCCGGATCGCCCGACAAGCCCCCTCGCGGCGGCAACGAGACGGTGAAGCCGTCGAGCAACCCGACCGACCCCAACCCGACCGAGACCCTCAAGGATGCCCCCGGCACCGCGGGGGCCCCGAATTCGGAGCGTGGCAAACCTCGCGACCCGGGCTCACCGACTCCCGAGAAGCCGACCCAATCGGCGCAACGGTCGGACGGCTCGAAGCCGATGACCCCGCCCAAGCCGGGCGAGTCGACGCCCGCCAACGGCAAGCCGACCGACGGCAAGCCCGACGAGGCCCAGCCCAACCCGGCCAACCCCGACGGGGCGAAGCCCGAGCCGAACCCGGCCGGTGACGCGCAACCCAAGCCGCCCGGCGAGGCCAAGTCGCCGAATCCTCAGCCGCCGCGACCCGGCACCACCCCGCCCCCGGGCTCGACCCCGGAGAAGGTCCAATCCGAGGTCAACAAGTCCAACCAGCCGCCGACCTCCGCCCAGCCTGGCGAGGTGCCCGATCCGAAGCAGGCCGAGTCGCCCGAGCAGAAGCCGAGCGGGGACGCCCCCGCGCCCCAGCCCGACAAGCCCCAGCCGCCCGACCCCAACCACCAGTCGTCCAACCCGGGCCGGAACAACCCCGGCTCGCCCAAGCCCCAGCCGGGCGCCTCGAAGCCGCCCGAGAAGGCCCAGACCAAGTCCTCGTCCAGCACCAAGCCGTCCTCGGAACCCAACAGCGTGCCCGGCCGCGGCGACGGGAAAGGCCAGGGCGAGGGCAAAGGCCAGGGCGAGCAGCCGGGAGGCAACCCCAAGGATGGCGACGGCAAGCCGGGCCAGGGCGAGGAGGGTCAGGGCAAGGGAGAAGCAAGCAAGTCGGGCGGCAACGGCAAGCCGCCCCAGCCGGGCTCGGGCAAGCCGGGCGAAGGCCAGCCCTCGCCCGCCGGCGGCCAGCCGAAGGCCGGCGGCCAGAGCGGACGTCCCGGCAAATCTGGAGAGGGTAAGGCCGGCCAGCCCGGTGAGGGCAAGCCCGGCGAGGGCAAGCCCGGGCAGAATCCCGGCGAGCCATCGGGCAAGCCCGGCGAGGGCCAGCCCGGACAGCCCGGCGAGCCATCGGGTAAGCCTGGTGAGAAGCCCGGCGGACCATCGGGCAGGCCCGGCAAGGCTCCGGGCGGCAATCAGCAGGGCGACCCCAACTCCACGCAACCCGCCCAGGAGCCCGGCGAGGGCGGCCCGGCCGACCAGTCGGCCATCCCCAGCGGCCGGGGGACGCGGAACCCGACCAACGCACCGGCGGACAAGCCCAAGGAGCCGCTCGCTCCCGTGCCCCCGGCGCCCGACCGGCCGCCCGGCAACCCCGACCCCTCGATCGCGCCCGACGTCCCCCAGTCGGACCTCGTCCTCCGCAAGCTCCAGGACCTGATCCGCGACGACAAGTTCTCGCCGGACATGGAGAAGCAGCTCGGGATGTCCAAGGACGAGGCCGAGCAGTTCGTCAAGAAGTTCGAGCGGAGGGACCAGCCCGGCCCCGCCGGCGAAGGCCGGACGATCGATGCCAAGCCCGGCGAGGAGAAGGTCTTCGACCCGAACCGCAAGGCCCCCGAGTTCCAGACCAAGGCCATCGAAAGCAAAAAGATCGACCGGACCGGGACCACGCTTCCCCAGGACGACCTCAGCGGGTTGACGCAGGGGAGCCGCTCCGAGCCGCCGCCCGAGCTCAGGCGGCAGGTCGACGCCTATCGCAAGAGCGTCAACAACTCCAGGCCCGGCCGCCCCCCGGCGCCCTCGGGCCGCTGAGTGGGCCCCGAACCGTGAAGCTTGACCCTCCCTGGCGGGGGGCATACGCTTCGAAGAGACGCCGGCGTGCCGACCTCGGGGCGCCGGCGTCTTTCCCCTTCGGTGCTCCTTTCCCGGGCTCGCGCCCCTCGCCCTAACGAGGTCGGCCGTCCGCCATGACTCCACCACTCGCCGTCCCCCGACGCTACCTGACCGCGTTCGACCTCAGGGATTTGCCGCACCACTTCACCGACGTCCTGGTCATCGGCGGCGGAGTCGCCGGCCTCCGCGCGGCGCTCGGGGTCCCCGAGCCGTATCGCTGCGTGGTCGTGACCAAGGACGAGGTCAGGGAGAGCAACAGCGCCTACGCCCAGGGGGGGATCGCGGGCGTCCTCGACCCCGAGGACCGGTTCGACGACCACATCGCCGACACCCTCGCCGCCGGCAAGGGGCTCTGCGACCCGGCCGTCGTCGAGCTGATGGTCCGCGAGGCCCCGCAGAGGATCGGCGAGCTGATCGAGTGGGGCACCCTGTTCGATCAGGTCAACGGCCAGGTCGCCTTGACCCGCGAGGGGGGGCACTCGCACCCCAGGATCGTCCACGCCCTCGGCGATGCCACCGGCCGCGAGGTGATGCGGGCCGTGATCGCCCGGGTCCGCGACCAGGCCAACGTCCGGATCTGGCAGAACAGCTTCACCATCGACCTCCTCACCCACGAGGGGCAATGCCGCGGGGCCCTGGTCTGGGACCCGAGGCGAGGCCCCTCGCTGATCTGGGCCCGGGCCACCGTCCTCGCCACCGGCGGCGCCGGGCAGCTCTACCGCGAGACGACCAACCCCCCGATCGCCACCGGCGACGGCCACGCCCTCGCCTATCGGGCCGGGGTCGAGCTGCGCGACATGGAGTTCATGCAGTTCCACCCGACGGTGCTCTACATCGCCGGGTCGTCGCGGCACCTGCTCACCGAGGCCCTCCGCGGCGAAGGGGCCCACCTCGTCGACCGCGACGGCTACCGCTTCATGTTCGACTACAACCCGGCCGGCGAGCTCGCCCCGCGCGACGACGTGTCGCGGGCGATCACCTCGCAGATGGCCAGGACCCAGCACCCCTGCGTCTACCTCGACCTGGCGCACCTCGACGCCGAATACGTCCGAGGCCGCTTCCCCGGGATCGCCGCGCTCTGCCGGGGGTTCGACCTCGACCTCGCGCTCGACCGGATTCCCGTCCGACCCGGGGCCCACTACATGGTCGGCGGCGTGACCGTCGACCACGACGCCCGGTCGACCCTGCCGGGCCTCTGGGCCGCCGGCGAGGTCACCTCCTCCGGCCTCCACGGCGCCAATCGGCTGGCCTCGAACAGCCTGCTCGAAGGCCTCGTCCACGGCGCCAGGGCCTCCGAGGACATCGTCCGCGAACTCGACCTCGCCGGCCCCAACCGCCTGGCCGTCCCGCCGATCACCAGCGAACCCCAGCCTTCGGGCAGCCGGACCCCGCTCGACCTCCTCGACATCCGCGACTCCCTCCGGGCCCTGATGTGGCGCTCCGTCGGGATCAACCGCGACGCCCGAGGGCTCGGCGAAGCCGCCGAGCAGGTCGACTACTGGTGCCGTTACGCCCTCAACCACGCCTTCGACGACCCGGTCGGCTGGACCTCGCAGAACATGCTGACCGTCGCCCGCCTGATGATCGCCGCCGCCCAGGAGCGCGAGGAGTCCCGGGGGGTCCACACCCGCCGCGACTTCCCCGAAACCGACCCCGCCTGGGCCCGCCACATCACCCTCGTCCGCCCCCCGCTCGCCGACGAGCCGGCGCCGCCCGAGGTCCTCGCGATCGCCTGAACCGGCCGCTCCGAGCCCTGGCCCGAGACCCGCGCCGGCCCTATCATGGGGGCGACTCCCGAGACCCTGCTCCCTCACCGACTGAAGGCAATCCGCGATGACCCCCGGCCGCGCCTCGCTCGAATCGATCATCGCCGATTGCGGGATCACGCTCGGGGCCGAACAGCTCGACCGGCTCTGGGAGTACCACCAGATGCTCCGCTCGGCCAACACCGAGCTGAACATGACCCGGATCCACAACTTCGAGAACATGGTCCTCAAGCATTACGTCGACAGCCTGCTCGTGCTCCGCTTCGGCGAACTCCCCTCGCCACTGGTCGACATGGGCACCGGCCCCGGCCTGCCGGGCATCCCGCTGAAGATCGCCAGGCCCGAGGTCCGGATGATCCTGGCCGAGCCGCGCGGGGCGCGGGTCGAGTTCCTCAAGGAAGTGGTCGCCCGGCTCGGCCTGGAGGGCGTGGAGGTGTTCGCGGGCAAGGTCAACTCGAAGTTCCCCGAGAAGGTCCGAGGGGTCATCACCCGGGCGGTGGCCTCGATCCCCGAGACGCTGATGCGGGTGGCGAACGTCCTGGAGCCGGGCGGCCGGATGCTCCTGATGAAGGGGCCCGACTGCGACGACGAGATCGCCGAGTCCCGCGAGCCGTTCGCCTCGACGTTCCGCCTCGTCGCCAACCACCGCTACGGCATCCCCGGCACGCCCCACGACCGCCGCCTCGTCGTCTACGAGCGGCTCGAAGGCGAGGCCCCGGCCGACGAGGACGAGGAATCGACCCCGAGCTACGGCGGGCACGTCCGCGAGGTCGCCAGCGACTCCAACCCGTCGTACAAGCTCGCCCTCGACCTCCTGACCGGCAAGGGCATCCGCAAGAACCACCGGGCCCTGATCTCGGGGGCGAGGGTCGTCGCCGAGGTCCTCGACCGCTTCCCCGACCGGGTCGAGGCCTGGCTGACCGACTCGCGCGGCGAGGCCCCCCCCTCGACCACCGCCCGGCCGACCTGGCTCCGCCTGGCCGATCCGCTGTTCCGCAACCTCGACGTCGCGGGCACCCGCTCGCCGTTGCTCCTGGTCTCGGTCCCCGAGCTTCCGCCGTACGCCCCCGAAGCCCCCTGGCCCGACGGCTGCACCCTGTTCGTGCCGTTCCAGGACCCCGAGAACGTCGGCGCGGTGATCCGGTCGGCCGCCGCCTTCGGGGTCGCCCGGGTGGTCCTCTGCCGCGAGGCCGCCCACCCGTTCCACCCCAAGGCGGCCCGGGCCGCGGGCACCGCCCTGTTCCAGCTCCCGTTCGAGCAAGGCCCCCCGATCGGCGAGCTGGCCGCCGGCCCGAACCCCCTGATCGCCCTCTCGGCCGAAGGGCCCGACATCGCCGCCGACCCGTTCCCGCCCCGGTTCGGCCTGGTCGCCGGGGTCGAGGGGCCCGGACTGCCCGAGCACCTCCGCGGCGGGTCGGTCCGGCGGATCCCGATGGAGGCCGGCGTCGAGTCGCTCAACGCCGCCACCGCCACCGCCGTGGCCCTCTACGCCTGGCGGCGGTCGATCATCGAATAATCCGGGGAGGCCATCGTCAACGCTTCCAGGCCTGCTGGACCAGGTGGGGTAGCTCCGGCAGGATGATCCTGGTCATCGCCAGCTCGACGCCCGCACGCGAGCCCGGCATCACCAGCACCACCAGCTCCCCGATCAGGCCGCCCACCGCCCGGCTCATCATCGCGGCGGGACCGATCTCGGCGTAGCTGAGCATCCGGAACAACTCGCCGTAACCGGGCAGCGGCTTGGTCAGCAGCGCCGAGATCGTCTCGTACGTCTGGTCCCGGGCGCTGATCCCGGTCCCGCCCGTCACCAAGACCGCATGGAGGCCCGTTCGACGACTATAATCGGCCAGAGCGTTTCGCATCAACTCCGGCTCGTCCGGGAGGATTGCGTGATCCGCGACGATGTGGCCGGCTTCGCGGGCCAGGTTGGCGATGAGAGCCCCGGAGGTGTCGGTTTCGGTCGTCCGGGTATCGGAGATGGTAAGCACGGCGACCTGCAAGACTTGGGGGCCTTCGGCCCGATGTTGCTCGACGCTTTGGACCATTGGGGCTTCCTCGAAGGTGTAGACTTGGGCGGGAAATTGCCCGTCTTGCCAAATGATCACGGCGGGGGGAAGGCGTTGTCGCCGGGTCCTCGCGCGCACTAGAATTTTGGGATCTCCACCAACGTCTCCTCTGCCCCTTTTCGATCGGGGCCGAGCTTGGAGGCCTGGCCGCATGTTCGACGCCGACCGCTCGCGTCATCGCTCGTTCGCCTTCCTGGCCTTCGCGCTCGTCGGCTTCGTCTGGTCGTCGGGGATCGCGAGGGCCGACCGCATCCTCCTCCGCGGGGGCGGCCAGGTGAAGGGGAAGCTGGTCCCCGACAAGGCCCGCCCGGGCGAGCTCCTCCTGATCGGCGAGGTCGGCCGGACGCCGATGGTCCTCAAGCGCGACCAGGTGATCCAGGTCACCCCGGAGAAGGGGCCGCTCGACGAGTACGTCGTCCTCCTGGCGAAGGACCGGCCGACGGCCGAGGCCGAGTTCGCCCTGGCGACCTGGTGCGAGGAGCACGGCCTCCGCGACCTCGCCCAGGCCCATTACGCGGCGACCTTGAAGCGGGACAGCAGCTTCGCCGAGGCCCACGAGAAGGTCGGCCACGTCCAGATGGACGGCCGGTGGCTCGACGCCGACCAGGTCAAGGAAGCCCAGGGGATGGTCAAGTACAAGGGGCGCTGGATGCTGCCCGAGGAGAAGGAGCGGCGTGAGTCGCAGGTCGCGATGGCCGCCGAGGGGGCGGGCTGGGCCAAGCGGATCAAGCTCCTCCGCGACAGCTACCAGGCGGGGCCGGAGTCGAGGAGCATGGACGCCGAGCGTCGGCTCCTGGAGATCCGCGAGCCGGTGGCCGTGGTCCCGGTCCTCCGGGTCCTGGGAGAAGACCCCGTCCCGTTCTTCCGGGCCCTGGCCGCGAAGATCCTCGGCGCCATCCCCGGGCCCGAGGCCGACCGGGGCTTGGTCAGCCGACTCCTGGCCGAGACCGAGCAGCCGGTCCGCGAGGCGACGATGTCCGAGCTGAACCGCCGGGCCGTTGCCGACATCGCGCCGATCCTGGCGAGGGCCCTCCGCTCGCCCCGGCCCGAGGTCGTCAACCGGGCAGCCTGGGGGCTCGCCCGGATGAACGCGGTGGCGGCGGTGCCCAAGCTGATCCCCTCGCTGATCACGATCGAGTACCGCGTCGTCATGTCGGGCGGCTCCGAGGCCCAAGGGAGCCTCGGGGCGTCCTTCGGCTCGGTGGACGCCGCCCCCGCCGGCGGCTATTCGGGCTACGGGGGGGGGGCGTTGCCCGTGCTCACCCCGCCGGTCGTCGGGCCCGGCGTGGTGGCCTACGGGGCGACCTCGATCCCTTACGGGGCTCTGGACGGGGCGGGCATCGCCGCCGGGACCGGGGGCTTGTCCTCCTCTGCCCGCGTGCCCACCCCCCGGATGGTCTCGATCGAGCATCATAATGCCGAGGTCCATGCGGCCCTGGTTCAGATGACCGGGCGCGATTTCGGCTTCGACATCCCTTCCTGGAAGCGGTGGATGGCCACCTCGTTCCGGGTCGAGACGTCGCCGACCCGCAAGGTCCCGCAGCCGTGACCGAGGCGGCCGACGACGAGCGGCGCGTCCTCGCCCGGGTCCTCCGCCAGTCGCTCGAATCGCTCGGGCGGGCCGGGGTCGACCGCATCCCGATCGCATCCCTTGGGGCCATCGCCGGACCGATCCCGGCCCGGCCGGCGTCACCGGCCCCTCGACCTGCGCCGGCTGCCCCGGCCCCGAGATCGCCCGAGGTCGGCAACACCCTGCCGACCCCGCCTCCGTCCCGACCGGCCGAACCGCCCCCGCCTCGGGTCGAGCGTCCCACGCTGCCCCCGCCGGTCGCCGCCTCGTTGTTCGGCGAGCCCGGGCTGGCGGAGGTCGTCCCCGAGACCGACCGCGCACCGCAGCTCGCCGTCCTGGCCGCCGAGGTGTCCCGCTGCACCCGCTGCGCCGAGCTGGCCGCCACGAGGAAGCAGACGGTCTTCGGCGAGGGGTCGGTGACGGCCCGATTGATGTTCATCGGCGAGGCTCCGGGGGCCGACGAGGACGAGACCGGGCGACCGTTCGTGGGCCGCTCGGGCGCCCTGCTGACCGACATGATCGGCAAGGGGATGGGCATCCCCCGCGCCGAGGTCTACATCGCCAACATCCTCAAGTCCCGACCCCCGGGCAACCGGACGCCGGAGCCCGAGGAGGTCGCGAACTGCATCGGCTACCTGGAACGCCAGGTCGCCATCATCCGGCCGCAGTTCCTCTGCCTGCTCGGCAAGACCGCCGCCTCGGTCCTCCTGGAGACGGCGCTGCCGCTGGGCAAGCTCCGGGGCAAGTGGCACCGCTACCGGGGCATCCCGACGATCGTGACCTACCACCCCTCGGCCTTGCTCCGCAACCCGGCCTGGAAGAAGGACGCCTGGGAAGACCTGCAAATCTTGATGCAAGCGATGGGCATCAAGCCGCCCGACCGCAAGAGGCCGGGGTGACCGCCCTCCGTCCGACGCCAGGCCCGGTTCAGGTCGCCGGGACGAGCTTGGCCAGCGCGGCTTGCAATTCTTTCATCTTGATCGGCTTGAGCATGACGACCAGGCGGTCGTCGGTCGGCAGCTTCTTGACGAGGAAGTGCTGCCTGGGGCCGAGCAGGACCAGGCCGGCGAGCTGGTGGCCGTCCTCGTGGGCCTTCTCGTGCATGTCGATGAACGAGTCGAGCGCGGTCGGCCCGAGGCCGTCGGCGTCGAAGAGGACGGCGTCGGGCGGGTTCTCGCGGTAAAACTCGGCCGCCCGCTCGGGGTCGGCGACGATGAGGACCCGGTAGCCCATCTTCGAGAGGGTCTTCTTGAAGGCGTCCTGGACCTCCTCCTGCTTCTCGACGCAGAGGAGCCGCTTGTGCCCGAGCGACTTGACCTCGAACCCTTCGGGCCGGAGCGACTCGCCGCCGGGCACCTCGGCCTCGACCTCGTCGTACTCGTTGACGACGGCGGTCTCGTCCTCGTACCCTTCGGGCTTCGGGGGCTTGGGGGCCTCGGCGATCCCGCCGGTGGAGCGGATCGCCAGGCGTTCGAGGTAGGCGTCGAGGTCGGCGACGACCTGGGTCATCGTCTGGTAGCGCTGCTTGAGGTCGACCTTCATCATCTTCTCGATGATCTCGGTCAGCTCGCGATCGGGGGCGTGCCGCTGGTCGGCCAGGGGCTTGATGCTGTTGATGCTCCGCTTGAGCATCTTCTTGAGCGGGTCGGAGGTCTCGACCTCGGGCAGGGGGAGCTGGCCGGTGAGCATCTGGTAGAAGACGCAGCCGAGGAAGAAGATGTCCGACCGCTTGTCCCCCTTGGGGCTGCCGCAGGTCCGCTCCAGGGCCGAGTAGTCGACCGTCCGCTGGCCGTGGGCCGCGGCGGCCCGGCGCTCGTCGTCGATCGTCGCCAGCCCGAAGTCGACGAGCTTGGCCGTGCCGTTGGAGGCGATGAGGATGTTGGTGGCCTTGAGGTCGCGGTGGGTGACCCCTTGATCGAGCGAGTGCTGCAACCCCTTGGCCAGCCCGACCATCAGGGGGAGCGCCTCGGGGGGGGTCAGGCGCCCTCGGATGCGGAGGAAGTCGCGGAGGTTGGACCCCTCGACATACTCCATGATCATGAAGTATTGCTTGTCCGCCTCGCCGTACTCGTAGATCTGGACGATGTTGGGGTGGACCAGGCGGAGCCCGGACTCGGCCTCCTGGTTGAACCGGGCCACGGCGCCGGCGTCGGCGACGAACCGCCTGCGGAGGACCTTGATGGCGACCGACTGGTTGCCGTGGATCTTCCGGCCGCGATAGACCCGGGCGAAGGTCCCCTCGGCGATGTGGAAGAGGACCTTGCAGCCGCCGAACTGGAAGCCGGTCACCTCGCCCTTCTTCAGCTTCTCGTACTGCCAGGCGGTGAGCAGGTTCTTGCGGAGCAAGATCCGAGCCGCGGCCTCGACGCTGCCGTCCTCCGCCTCGGCCCGGGCCTCTTGCGACTGGTCACGGGTGATCAGGCCGATGAGCACGGCCTGTTCGAGGAATGTCTGGGCGTCGATGTCGATCATGAGCAAGTCGCCTCCGCGGGCCGGGCGCGGCGATGCCCGCCGACGCCGAGGCTTGCCGCTCGTCTCGGGGCCGCTCCGCTCTCGAAAAAGGGCGAAGGTCCGGCGGGCCGCGGGCCGCGAGTCCGACGGGTCATCGATCGAGTTGGCGAAGGGGCCGGGGTATCCGGCCTCGAAGAAGGGAGGATCAGGATCGGGAGAAACGGACGGGGGCCGACGGGTCGGTCGGCCCCCGCGACGATCCGGTCGTCTTGAGGATCGCGGACGGGCCAGCCATGCCCGAGGTGAGGGGCAGGGCTCGCCGTCGAGGTTGGGTCAATAACGGCCGCCGCCGCCGCCATAGCCGCCGCCGCCGCCGGAGCGACCGCCGCCACCGCCGCCGTAGCCACCGCCGCCGCCGCCGGAGCGACCGCCGCCGCCGCCGTAGCCGCCGCCGCTCCCGCCGCCGTAGCCACCGCCGCCGCTGGAGCGACCGCCGCCGCCACCGGCGCCGTAGCCGCCGCCACCGCCGCCCCGGTTATCGCGAGGCTCGCGAGGCCGGGCCTCGTTGACGGTCAGGTTGCGTCCGTGAAAATCCTGCCCGTTGAGGGCGGTGGCCGCTTCATCCGCACCGTCCGACATCTCAACGAAGCCGAAACCCTTGGATCGGTTCGTGTCGCGGTCGATGATGATCTGGGCCGAAAGGACCTCGCCGAACTCGCTGAACAATTCCACCAGGTTGTCTTCGGTCGTGTCGTACGTCAGATTACCGACATAGAGCTTCTTGGCCACTGTCTCTGTCCTTCTGCGAAATGGGCGTTCTGGCGAGGCTAGCGTCCTTATCGGCTAAGTTGACCCGCCGAGAGCGGCTGGATTCAAGCCTAAACCAAACTCCAGGATTTGCCCAGCAAGAATCCGGGAATTTTTCCGGACCGCGAACGGCCGGAAATCCCGCCCGTTTTCGCCCCGTCAAGCCGGCCCGATCGCCGGCAAATCAGACCTTCGACGCCGCGCCGGGGGCCCGCCGACGCCGGCCGCGATCAGGGCGATCGCCGGGACGAGCGGGGCCCTCATCCGCTGGTCGGTCCAGTACAATGTATGAACTGCCGTCAGCGCCATGATGATCGCGGGGGCCACTACCCCGGGCCACCGGCGCACGCCCGGCCGGGCCAGCCCGAGGATCGCCGCGACCCAGAGCGGGGCCGACCATGCGGCCGTCGCCAGCCGCAGCCACCCGGGATAGACCGCCGCCGATGGGGCGAGGCCCCAGAACCGGCCGAGCCGGGCCAGCGACGCCCGGACGAACCGCCGAGGATCGGCCCGGATCGTCGCGATCGCCGCGTCGCGCATCGCCCGGTCGGCCTCGACCTCGTTCATCCCGAGCGTCGTCCGGCCGACCGAGTCGAACCAGGCGGCCTGGTTTGGGCCCGACCAGACCACGCCCGGCGGGCCGTCGAGCACGTCTTCGTAATAGGCCGGGTTGTTGGCCAGGGCCAGGGTGTACCCCCCGTGCGTGGTCGTCCAGACCGGCCGCCCCAACGCCCTGGCATTCCGCCAGGCCCAGGGCGCAAGCATCGCCGTCGTCGCCAGGAGCAGGAGCGCGGCTCGGCCGAGCCGGGCCCGCCGGTCGCCCGGTCCGCAGGCCAGGGCCCCCAGGGCGGCCAGGGCCGCGCCCGGCAGCAGGCTCGGGCGGCAGAGCGACGCCAGGCCGAAACCGACCCCGCCGAGGATCGGGCTCGCCGCCCCCCGGGTCGAGAGACCGGCCAGCGTCGCCGCCACCAGCAGGGCGGCGAAGGTCTCGGTCATCACCGCGCGCCCCTGGACGAGCAGCACCGGGTCGAGCGCGACGACGACCGACGCCGCGAGCACCCTGGGCCTCGACAGTCCCCACCGACTGGCGGTCCAGGCGACCAGCGTCACCGTCCCGAGGCCGAGGGTCAGATGCAAGGCGGCGACCCCCCGGGCGAGCCAGCTTTCGGGCAGCGCCCCGACCAGGGGGGCCAGCAGGATCGGGTAGAGGGGCGGCCGGTAAGCGGTGGGGCGGCCGTGGACCTCGAAGCCCGAGCCCTCCCAGAGCGACCGGGCCAGCGGCAGGTAGCCGTCGGGGTCGTCGAGCCGGCCGAGCGATCCCGCCATCACCCCGGCGCGGGCCAGGGCCGCCACCGCGAGCACGGCGAGGAGGTCGCGGGTCCAGCTCCGGTCGGGATGGGTCGGGCGAGATGCGATGGTCGGGCCTCCGTCGTCCGCCCATCCTACCGCGAGCGGTCGCGATCTGATAACCTGGCCGGTCCGGACGGGCCGAAGGGCCTCCGAGGCCGGGGCCGTCCTCCCTTCGACCACCACCTTGACCGGGATCGCGAGCGCAGAACCATGCCGGAGCGGCCGATCATCCTCACGTTGACCCCGATGGACGAGTCGGGCATCGACCGGCTCAGGCGGGCCGGCGAGCTGCGGATGGCAACGTCGCTGGAGCCGAGCGTGCTCCACCGCGAGATCGCCGACGCCGATGCGCTGGTGATCCGGACGGCCGGCACGATCGACGCCCCATTGATGGATTGCGGCAAGAACCTCCGGGTGATCGGCCGGCACGGGGTCGGCTACGACCAGGTGGACATTCCCGCGGCGACCGAGCGGGGCATCCTCGTGGTCTACACCCCGGGGGCCAACACGCAGGGGGTCGCCGAGCACGCCATCGCCATCATGATCGGCCTGTCGCGCCACTTCCCCGGCCAGATGCGGGCTCTGATCGAAGGGCGATACAACGACCGGACCAAGCTCGTCGGCCGGGATGTCGCGGGCAAGACCCTCGGGATCGTCGGCTTCGGCCGGATCGGCAAGCGGGTCGGCGCGATCGCCCATCGCGGGTTCGGGATGGAGGTGCTTTACAGCGACGTGATCGACATGCCTCGCGAGGCCGAGGAGGCCGCGGGGGCCCGGCGGGTCGGGCTCGACGAGTTGCTCGCGCGGTCGGATTACGTCACCCTCCACGTCCCCCTCGACGCGGCCACCCGGCGGATGATCGATCGCGCGGCCCTGGCCCGGATGAAGCCGGGCGCCGTGCTGCTGAACACCTGCCGGGGGCCTGTGGTGGATGAGTACGCCGTGCTCGAAGCCCTCGAATCGAAGCGGCTCTTCGGCTACGGGGCCGACGTGTTCGACGTCGAGCCGCCGCCGAAGGATCACCCGCTGATCGGCCGGGCCGACCTCAACATCATCCTCACCCCCCACAGCGCGGCGCAGTGCGTCGAGAGCCTCCGGAAGATGGCCGAGGAGGTGGCCGACGACGTCGTCGGCGTCCTCCAAGGGCGCCCGCCGATCAACCCGGTCAACGACATCGCCGCCGTCGAGGCCGCCCGGGCCCGACTGGGCAAGCCCCCGCTCGCATGACCCCCGATCCCGGCCCCGCCCGCCGACCATCGGACCTCGACAAGTGCCCGAACTCGCCGAACTGCTCAAGCCCCAGAGCCGGATCCGAGTCCTCAAAGCCGGCGATCCCGACCCCGACGGCCGATGCGTCGTCTACTGGATGCAACGAGCCCAGCGCGGCGACGACAATCCGGCATTGGAGCATGCCGTCGCGATCGGCAACGCCTTGAAGTTGCCCGTCGTCGCCGTCTTCGGCCTCACCGAGCATTATCCCGGCGCCGAGACCCGCCACTACCAGTTCCTGATCGAAGGGCTGGTCGACGCCCGCGACGCCCTCGGGGCCAAGGGCATCCCGCTGGTCGTCCGGATCGGCCAGCCCAACGAGGTCGCCTCCGGCCTGATCCGCGAGGTCCGGCCGGCGCTCGTGGTCGGCGACGAGAACCCGGTCCGGGTCGCCCAGGGGTGGCGAGACCAGCTGGCCGGGGAGATCCAGGTCCCCTTGCGGCTGGTCGACGCCGACGTCGTCGTGCCCAGCGCCCTCTTCCCCAAGGAGGAGTACGCCGCCCGGACCCTCCGGCTCAAGATGCACCGGATCTGGGAGCCGTTCTTCGAGCCCCTGAAGAACACCAGGGCCAAGGTCCCGTTCCCGAAGGAGTCGATCCCCTCGGGCGAGTCGCTGGACGATCCCGCCGCGCTGCTGGTCCGGCTCAAGTCCCGGGGCGTCGCCCCGGTGATCGGCTATACCGGGGGCTCGAAGGAGGCGGCCTGGCGCCTCAAGCGGTTCGTCGCCGAGCGGCTGCCGGAGTACGCGACCGCCCGGAACGAACCCACGCCGTACATGACCAGCGAGCTGTCCGCTCACCTCCACTATGGCCACATCGGCCCCTTGACGATGGCCATGGCCGCCCGAGGAGCCGACGCGCCCGAGGCCGACAAGGCGGCGTTCATCGAGGAGTTGGTCGTCCGCCGCGAGCTGGCGATCAACTTCGTCTGGCGAAACCCCGACTACGACCGCTTCCAGGGCTGCCCCGCCTGGGCCCTGAAGACCCTGGCCAAGCACGCCGTCGACCCCCGGCCCGTCGTCTACTCGGCCGAGCAGATGGAGGCGGGCGAGACCGGCGACCCGCTCTGGAACGCCGCCCAGACGGAGATGGTCTACACCGGCCGGATGCACAACTACCTGAGGATGTACTGGGGCAAGAAGATCCTCGAATGGTGCCCCGACCCGGAGACGGCCTTCAGCTTCTGCCTGGAGCAGAACAACCGCTGGTTCATGTGCGGGCGCGACCCCAATGGCTTCGCCGGCGTCGCCTGGGCGATCGGCGGCAAGCACGACCGCCCCTGGATCGAGCGGCCGATCTTCGGGATGGTCCGCTACATGAGCTACCAGAGCACCCGCAAGAAGTTCGACTCCGACGGCTACATCGCCCGCGTCCGCGAGATCGAGCGGGGCGAGCGCAAGGTCGAGTCCTAGGGGAGCGTCGAGTAGACCACGATGTTCGCCGCGATCCGCATGGCGCTCTCGTAGGCGTACCCTTTGCAGTCGAGCCCCTGGTGGCGTTCGAGCGAGCAGCCGATGTCATACTTCGAGTAGATCACCGCCCATCGGCCGTTGACCTTGACCCCTTCGAGCACGGGGAGGTCCTTGCCGCCGCCGGCGGCCTGGCTGTACTGAACGTCGTTCAGATCGTAGTGGACTTTGGCGGTGTAGAGGTCGTCGTCGCGGGGGATCGGGACCAGCGGATTGCCGGGCAGGAGCTGCGCGACGAACTTGCGGAAGGCGGCGTCGAAGGCGGGGCTGCCGCAGGCGGCGTCGGCGAAGAGGGTCCCGCCGCCGGGGTCGAGGTGGCGGCGGAGGGCGGCGAGGTCGTCGCCGTCGAACGACAGGGCGGCCCGGCCGTGGATGTAGATCAAGGGGTAGTGGACGAGGTTGGGGTCGCGGGCGAAGAGTTCCTTGTGGTTGATCACCACGTCGAACTTGAGCTTGTCGCGGAGCGTCGTCGTCAGGTTGGGGATCGCCAGCGGGGCGATGTTCCAGTCGCCGGCGTGGCGGAGCTTGCCGATCCGGAGCGCCCCACGGCGCGGCGGCTGGGGCTTAAAATCCTTGACGTCGGGCGTGGAGAGCTTGTCGGCCGGAAGCTCGCGGCCGGTGGCGTAATCCACGATGTTCTGGCCGACCCGGGTCGACTTCGTGACCCTAGGTAGTTCGGGCTGGGTCTCCATCTGGTTCCAGTCGCACGACAGGTCGTCGGGCGAGTAGATGACGACGGTCCGGCAGCCGTGCTCGATCCCGAACAGGGCGTGGTCGGAGGCGTTCAGGGGCCACTTGGCCCGCCAGACGGCGTGGTCGGGGGCGAGGGGGTGGAGGTCGTAATCCGGGTCGGGGAAGACCTCCTTCATCAGGGCTCGGAACCCCCGGTCGAACTCCTGCTTGCCGCAGCAGGACTCGGCGAAGATGAACCCGCCCTGCTCGACGAATTCGCGGAGGTTCCGCTTGCCCCGCTCGTCGAAGACGGGGGCCTGGTGCCCGTTGATGAAGGCGATGGGGGCCTGGAGCATGTCCTCGACCCTCGACGTGTTGGGGTCAACGACCTGCCAGGTCAGCAGGTGGTTCCAGTCGCGCGAGACGGCGCCGACGAGGTTGCGGACGTCGTCGACGTCGTTGTTCCAGTCGGCCCCCGGCCCGTGGCGGAGCTTGTTAATCACCACGGGCGACCGCCCCTTGGCCAGGAAGAGGACGGCGAAGCTGGTCGAGATCACCTGATAGCGTTCGTACTGGGTCCCCCGCCAGGAGCCGTCGAGCTTGTCCTGGTCGTGGACCAGCTCCTCGGCCCCCTCGCGATACCAGTCGTGGTCGCCGAAGAACCGGACGCCGCTGAGCCGGCCGGCCCGCTCCAGGCCGTAGAGGTAGTAATACTTCCACTGCTGGCCGTTGCCGTAGTTCTGGCCGACCATGAAGTGGGTCGACATCCAGTTGATCCCGGCGGCGAGGTTCGGGTCGGTCCCCCCCCGGCCGCAGTCCTCGACCCCGCGCTCGCCGACGAGCCGCTCGGCCCCCCGGAACCGCTTGAGGCCGGAGATGATCAGGCTGGAGATCCCCGCGCAGGTCATGCTCGCGGACGTCCCGTTGTTGCCTTCGGGCGTGTACGACCAGCTCCCGTCGGCCTGCTGGTGCTGCTGCCAGTACTCGCGGGCGAGCTTCCAGACCTCGGGGCGGACCTTGACCCCGACGTCTGCGGCGGCGTTGAGCCCGAGCAGGGCGTATTGCGAGTTCGAGTTGTCGCCGTGCCGGGTCTTCGACGCATGGTACGTCCACGAGCCGGGCCAGGGGGAGTGGTCGCCCGCCTTCAGTTGCGCCGCCTGGAGCCAGTCGACGTTCGCCTGAATTCGGACGATGTCGTCCTTGGGCTTGGCGGCGGCGAAGACCATCGTCTGGAGGCTGACCGCATAGACGCTGTCGAGCTGGCCGGGGTCGAACTTGCGGAGGTGCTGGAGCGCGTTCTGGATCGGGCCGGAGTCGGGCGACTCGCCGGCGGTCAGCAGCGCGAGCGTGACCAGGCTGGTCGTGCCGGTCCGCGCCTCCTCGTCGACCTCCTGCCACGACCCGTCGCTCCGCTGGATCTTGAGCAGGAAGCGGACCCCGCCCCGGATCGACCGCTCGACCTCATCGCGGGTCACGGCGGAGCACGCCGGCCGGGCCAGGTCCGAGCCGAAGCAGGCCAGGAGGATCGCCGATGCCAGGGGGAACCGCGCGGCTCGGATCATCTTCGACGACCTCCGGTGCGGGGAGCGTGTCGGCCCATGCCTTATTGTGGCGCGCGGCGCCGAGCACCGGCAAGCCGAACGGCCTCGCCGGCCCGC
>JAABUQ010004116.1_pt1 | contig 25381 bp, 31 predicted proteins | sample 5560001 | NCBI WGS metagenome assembly JAABUQ01 (sample SAMN10711888, study PRJNA513371) | rock metagenome | isolation source: Antarctica rocks | place: Antarctica: Victoria Land, Finger Mt nord | collected 2015-12-18
TCGCATTGCAGTAACCTGCGTTCCCATCCTTGACGCGGCGGAGGTTCCCAGAAATGACCCTTTTCCAGACTGACGTTCCAACGAGGTTGACAAATCAGGTCGTAACTATTATAAAGGTTACACGGTCCTAACCTTGGGCCGGGACCCGAGGAGGCTGAGTCTACGATGCCGATGATAAGCGTTCAATTGGGAGCAGAACCGAGCGCTGAAATCACGCGCTCGGCGGCTAAGATCGTAACTGACCTGACCGCAAGCATACTTCATAAAGATCCGAACGTCACAGCGGTGGCGGTGCAATACATTCCCCCCACCGATTGGTTCATCGCAGGAAAGTCGTTGCGTGAACGACGGACTGCGAGCTTCTTTGTGGATACTCGAATCTCCGATGGTACCAATAGCAAAAATGAAAAGGCGGCTTACGTCGCGGCAATCTTCGACGCGATGAGCGATCTTCTTGGCGGGGCTCATCCCGAAAGTTATGTGCATGCTGACGACGTTCGAGCAGACGCATACGGGTATGCCGGAGTGACCCAGGAGCGACGCCACATCGAGTCGTCGCGTCCGACAACAAACGCCACGGCGGGACCATAGCGACGAAAGCCGCCACCAGTCTGCCGACTCATGATGATTTTCCACTTCATCATGGTCGTGTATGCTTATGCTTTGCCGGCACTGTGGGTGATCGCAACTCGCTCCCACACGAGCGGCTTGTCGACATCGCTGCGTTCGAACGATGGCTGAAGGCGGCTTCGCTCGTTGCGGCGCGAGACCGAATTCATGTCACTAAAGCGGTATACGATGATGCGCTTTTGCTCCGAGAAACAATTGCCCGCATTGCTGCCGCGCTCACGAGCAATCGAAAGCCCGCCATCGCGGATATTCAGCACCTTAATGACGCGGTTGAACACTGGCACGCCGCTCCACGGCTCGATCCGCAAACGCTTGATCTTCAGAAACCGCTTGCGGGGTTTGAAGCACAAGCGGCTCTTGGTCGTATCGCGATCGATGCGGTCGAACTTTTCTCCGCTAAACGCCATGGCTTGCTGCGCCGTTGTGAACTCGGCTCGTGCGGGGCTGTGTTTATAGATACTGGCCACGGTAGGCCACGCAAATGGTGCTCAATGGAGCGCTGCGGCAATCGGGCTAAGGTCCGAGCATTCCGTGAACGGGAATTCGGGAAGTGATTCAGGGTCGCATCGTCCCGTAACGGACCGTTTTTGGGAGCGCTAGCGCCATGCGAGAAGAGAAATCGCGCGGAGTTGCTACTAGCCGAGCTCCTCGAAGGCGGCGATCATATCATATGCGGGGTTGGCACCCTACCGACTGGGCCGCTTTTGGGTTGGCGAGTTCGTACTGGCGCAAAGCTACGACCCGCGCCAACTTCTTGCCGCCTGAACGTATCCGACGTCTGCGTTACGGACTTTAGAGCCATGACGATGCCGCTCTCTCTGAAGAAACTCGAGCAACTCTGGATTAAGTACCAATTCGACATCGCCGGTCTGCGCGGTTCGCTAGGCCCGTTGTTCAACGTCGCGTTTCACGCACGACAAGCTCACACGTTCTACATCGGTACTCAAGCGGAAACGAAGGCCGTGCGAGCGACGATGGCTCCGACCACGGGAGAGGCGAACGGCGTTCCCGACGGCCATGCCGTCATGACCGGTTCCACGTATGGAGCCCGAGCCGCGAGCGTCATGGCCGCGAGCACGATTCTGATGACGTTCGACTCGGCGATCCAGGAATTGGCCTCGCGGCTGGGCACCGGACGCGGCGACAACATGCAGGCCGGCGAGCCGATTTCCAATCTGGCGAAGACGCTGTCGGAGCCGGCCTCGACATTGATATGGGCGGCGGTAAACAACGTCCGTCACGTCGACGAATGGCACCGTTCCGCCGCGTCGTACCGCGACCCGCGCTCGCAGGGCGACATCGTTCTGCGCGAACGGCAGAACCGGTCCATGGTGCCCCTGGCGAACGTTCTGGATTGCGAACTTCCCGTCACCGACAACGTCGCGTTCGACGTGCTGCAGCTCCTGGCAGAGCACTCGACAGGCCCCGGTTCCTACGACCGAGTCGAGCTGCACGTTCTGCGCATCGGGCAAGACGTGGTCCGCCGAGCCGGCCTTACCGGCGCTCCCATCGGCGTGACGATCCAGGGCACGGTGCCGTCCGAAGTGCTCGATAAGCTGCCGCCCGAGGACGTCACGATCAGCGACGGCGTGGCGCGGACCGCATCGTCCCTCGATACGGAGCGCATCCTGAACGTGAAACCGGCGCAGGGAACTCCGCCGCCTCAAACCGAGGGCGACTGAGCCAGCCTCCGGGAGGACGGCCGACGTACGGTCCGACGGATAATCGTCGTGTGTCTCCAAAACGACCGTTTTTGGAACAAGCAAGCATCAGGGGCCAGCGAAGGTCGGCGACAAGAGACCTTTCTACAATAAGACCGTTATCAGAACGGGAGAATCGTGATGCCGAGCGGATCACCACTTGTCGCAGTGACGGGTGCAACCGGCGAACTAGGGAAGCGGATTGCATCAAGACTCGCATCTCGTGGCGCTTCCCAGCGCATAATCGTGCGCGACTCGAGCCGTGCTCCAAATCTTGGCGGTCGTCCGGTTGAGGTCGCGATCGCGAAAGGTTCGACGATCGAGATTGCATGACAAAAGCGCTGCGTGGAGCTGCGACGATGCTCCTGGTCTCCGGACGTGAAACTGCGGATCGAGTTGCGCAACATAAGAGCGCCGTCGACGCCGCGGTTGACGCCGGCGTGCAGCGTATCATTTCTAGGCGCGTAACCGAACGCCACCTTTACGCTTGCGAGAGAGCACTATGAGACCGAACAGTATATTCTGAACTCTGGGCTATCATTCAGATTCCTCAGAGATTGCCTCTACGTCGATTTCGTGCCCTTTATGGCTTCGCCGAACGGTGTGATCGCTGGGCCCGCTGGCAACGGAAGATGCTCATGGGTATCGCGGGATGACGTCGCAGACGTCGCGTTAAGCGTCTTGCTAGGAATCGGACACGACGGTAAAACGTATGACATTACTGGAAGCCAAGCTGACACGTTTTACACGCAGCGGAACAGCTCCAGATCGCTTCTAAGCGTCGCGTCACGTATCGTGACGAGAACCTCGATGAAGCGTACGCTTCGCGTTCGTCATATGATGTGCCAACTCGTGAAATCGAGGGCTGGGTATCTTCGTATCTTGCTATCGCGAAAGGGAGTTAGACGTTCTATCCGACACGGTGCCGGAACTTACAGGGCATCCTGCACAGAACTTACCGGAGTTTTTGAGAAGCATCCTGAAAGCTTCGCGCACCTGAAAGACGGATAGGGTATCGAAGAGAACCGTCGCTAAAACGACCGCTTTGCAGAACAGACCACTATAAAGCGGCGTACAGGTTTGCGCCTACATCTCGATTACGCCGGCAATACGGGAACAGCGCAGGAAAGGAACTTTTAGCACGTTAGGAAAGAACCTCGGGGGGCTTCCCGGCTAGAATTAAAACGTATGGGTCGCCTACGCTCCCGGCCAAAACCGGACTGTCCCAGACCGGTCAGAGTTTCCAGGAAGCAGACACTAGCCCGCGCGCCTTGGAAGAAGCTCGTGCCGTAGTCTGAGCGTGCCATACTCTTGAGTGCGCACATCTTAAGCAGCGTGGGGTCTTTGATGGCTACCGAGGCCAAGTCAGTCGACATCCAATCACCGCGGGTTCGGCGCCGGCCGACTGTGCGCTTCTTCTTTGTCGCGCTCAGTCTCGTCTTCGTGGGAGTGGCCGCGCTCGGTTTTGGACCAAATCAGCTCAATCACATCGCAGGTAAACTCGCGATTTCAGCCGTCGGCCAATTCCACGGTGTGCTGATGGTCGCCTGGCTGCTGACGTTCGTAACTCAGGCCGTTTTCGTCTTGAAAGGACGAATGGATCTCCATCGCAGGCTCGGTACCGTTGGTATCGGTCTCGGCGCGGCAGTGTGGCTATCGGTCGTCGGTCTCACGGTCCGGCAATTGATGGATGTGGCCGTCCCGCTTGAGAAGCGCATCGATTCGTCGTTGCCGCAGCTGTACGTCATCCTGCTCTTTTTGCCGCTGTTTGCAACGGGGATTCGCCGTCGACGCGATCCGCCCTGGCATAAGCGGCTGCTGGCAATATCGATGATTGTGTTGCTGCAGGCGGCCGTCGACCGGTTTAGATGGCTGGCGGATATGGGCTCGGGATATTGGCCTCAAGTCGCCTGCCTCGATGTGCTGCTGCTACTGCTGGTTATTTACGACGTCATTTCACTGAAGCGCATTCATCCCGCGACGCTCGTCGGCAGCGGCGTTGTATTCGCTGGGCAAAGTATCGTCGCCGTATTGTGGGGAGCGGCCTGGTGGCCTCCGTTAACGCATCGGTTAGCGCAAACGCTGCAGCATGTGTTCTGACGAGGCGACCGCATTGCAGCGTACGGCAGCTGTGCTCGGTACGGTTGGCGCGCTGCAGACGTCCCCTGAACTATCCCAAAAACTACCCTTTTGGGGACGATTCTTCGACCCAGGCGCGATGCGGGCTTGCGCGTGCCGTAAACCTGTCTTAAAATAAAGAGATAGAAACTCGCAGCGTCCCGGTCACCGAGGCCGAAACCGAACGTCGCCGGCGGTACGTCGAAAGCGCGCTGGGATCGCTTCGCATCGAGGGCCTTGAACTCGATACCGAAGCGCGTACGATTGCCGACCGCTACATCGCCGGCAGCTTATCCGGAGAGGAACTGACGCGAGCGCTACTCGAGCTACCCTAACGCGTGCTCGTGGCTGAAGACCCCTATTGCTATCCCGGGACAGAGTCGCTCCGCAATCGTCGCGGCATTCGCGATCTCGGACGCTTACAGCGCTTCGAAACACGGGCCACCTTCGGACGACTGCGGGAGCTCGAGGAACGTCCGATCGCCGGCGACTTCGACCGCGCGCATTTGCAAGCGATCCATCGGCATCTCTTCCAGGACGTCTATCCGTGGGCCGGCGAGTTGCGCGACGTTGATATCGCCAAACCGGGCTCGCCGTTCTTCGCACGCCCGCCCTTCATCGCTCCGGCACTCGATGAACTGGCTGCCAAGATGCGCGCCGAGTCGCACCTCCAGGGCCTGGATCGCGACGACTTTGCGCTCCGGGCGGGTCACTATCTCGGCGAGATTAACGCCGTGCATCCGTTCCGCGAAGGCAACGGCCGCGCACAGCGCGAGTTCGTCCGCGAGCTTGGTGTTCCGCTTGACGAGCTGCTCGCGGTCCCGGCTGCGACGATCGCGTCCAAGGCCGCCCCGGCACCGAAACGGTCAAAACGGTCGCGAAGAGGGCACCAGGAGCACGTTTGGCTCCGCCGGATAGCTCTCGGGCCGTCCGAAACGCTGAACCGCGCCTCGTCGGCTATGCGCGTGTCTCAACAGACGCACAAACGACGGCGCTGCAACTCGACGCGTTGCACGCGGCCGGCTGCACCATTATTCACGAAGATTCGGTTTCAGGCGCGTTGCGATCGCGTCCCCGCCTCGATCGCGCCTTGGTCGATCTCCACGCCGGCGACACCCTCGTGGTTTGGCGCCTTGATCGCCTTGGGCGATCGCTGCGCGGCCTGCTCGATGTTTCCGAAATGTTACGTGAGCGCGACGTCGCGCTGCGCTCGCTGACAGACCACATCGACACAGGCACCGCCGCCGGACGAATGTTGTACGCCGTACTCGGCGCAGTCGCGCAATCGAGCGCGACGTGCTACGGGAACCAACCGTAGCTGGCCTTGCAGCCGCTAAGCGCCGCGGCGAACGGCTGGGCCGACCGCCGGCACTTACGCCGGCTCAAATTCGAGAAGCAAAGAAAATGCTCGGGCGCGGCGAGAGTCCCAATCACGTCGCGCGCGTCTTGCGCGTCGGCCGCTCGAGCTGTATCGTGCGATCGCGTGACCGACGACCGGTGCTGCGAGTTCTGCCTAGTCGGTACCGGTCCGCGGCTCGAACGCTCGTGCCCCTACGACGATCACGAAGGTCGCATGCTTGCAGCGACGGCGTGGGAGCCTTACATGCAGGCGGTCGCGCTCGAAGACGGATGGGTTGCCTTTGGGAGCATCTTGCCGACGATCCAATACTTGAGTGTCCATACCATGCGAACGGAAACGCGGTGCCGCGGGCGCCGGCGACGGCGATCGTCGCCGACGTCACGGTCGATCTCCAAGAATTCGATTCCGTCGGGCAGCGCGGCGACATCGCCATGTTCAAGCGTGTGAAAACGCGGCGTTATTTTGACGTCCGCGCGATCAGACCCACAGCGGTCACCGTGGAACACCGCGACCCGGCGGGCGTCGTCCATCGTTCGGTCAGTGAGGCGCTTCAATGGGCGCGAGGCCTCGAATGAACGCGCGCATCTTGCGCGTCGGCTGCTCAACGCTGTATCCTGCGATCGCATGAAGCCCGAGTTCAACCTTGACGAACCGTGGAATCTGCCGCCGGTTCCGACCTGGTGCGGCAACGTCTTTATGAGCTGGGCGCAGAAAACGCCGGCCCAGCGCAAAGCGGCATGGTTCTGCCAGCCCAAGTGGTGGCACGACACCGTTGGTCGCGATCGTATCGAGTATTGGCGGTCGCGGTTATGAAAACGTCTATCCCGCCAGGTCGCACCGCCCGAATACGTCGATTCGTTTCGACGTTCGGGGCGGTGACCGTCTGCGACGGATTTTACCGCATAACGTAGCTCAGCAGGTTAGAGCGGCAGCGCTATAAGCTGCAAGTCCCGGGTTCGACCCCCGGCACCGCTACTTGGATACGATCCCGACCTTGAGCGCGAGATCGAACAAGTCGCGCGAGATCGAGCCGCTCTTCGACGACTATCCGACGCTACGGCGGTGGCGCGAGTTGCTGACCTCGATCCCCGGCATTGCAGAGACCACCGCGGCCCGCATTCTTGGCGAACTACCCAACATCACCGAATTCCGAAACGTGAAAGCCGTCGCCACCTTTGCCGGCCTTTCGGTCCTTAAGTCCGGCCGCGACTTCGATCCAGCATATGGAACCCCTTGACAACTAACACCGTATCTTTGGTGTAGCAATCAAGGAGTTACGCCGCCTTCTTTTTCAGTCCCGGGTCACCCGAGAATTTCCCCGGAAATCAGCAGCACGCGGCAGACCTATTCTACTGGAAGGTGTGGCACCTTAAGCCGCTGCCGGAGCGTACAGCGGAGCGGTGAGAATCGGTGTAATAGGCACCGGGGACATGGGCGGTGCTCTCGCAGTCGCGCTAGCTCCTCACCACGACGTCGTAGTCGCGGGTTCACAGAGCGGTAGCGCGTCGGCTGCGATAGCCGTGGACGAAGCACACGGCAGGCTTCGCGAAGCCACCGTACTCGAGTGCTCCGAGGCGGATATCTCCGTGCTAAGCGTTCCGTGGACATCGATTGATGCGGTGCTTGATGCACTGCGAGCGACGCCTCCGAGGCGACTACTATCTGTCGTGGTACCGTGGACCGGCGATGACGCGCAGCCGGCCCTCGGTACCTCGGATTCGGCAGCCGAGTTCGTCGCGCGTGCACTTCCGCGATCAGCGGTGGCCGGCGCCTTCACGACCGTCGCGGCGGCCACGATCCGTGGGATCAATCATTACCGCGAGAAGCCGACCGTTTTCGTCGCCTCCGACGACGTGGAAACGAAGCGTATCGCTCGAAACATCGCGGAGTCGATTGGCCTCGCATCCATGGACGCGGGGCCGCTCTACGCGGCCCGATTCACGGAAGCGATGGGTTTCCTTTGGACCTCGCTTGCGTTTCACGGCGGCGCTGGTGAGATGGTCGCGTTTCGAGCCATTCTGCCCGAGTGAGCGCCCGCTACTTGACTACTCGTCCGCCACGCCACGTTTTTTCCCTTAAACGTACCGTTTCGGGACGGCGTCGCCGTTGGTGACATAATGATTAATTATGTGGTGGCCGGCACGGGGCCGCCTGTTCTCATGCTGCACGGCTTCCCGCAGAATCAATCAATGTGGGCTCGCGTTGCGCCGACCGTGGCTGAACAGTTCACGGTAGTCTGCGCAGACCTTCGCGGGTATGGCGACTCCTCGAAGCCCCGATGTAGTAGCGATTATTCCAACTACTCCTTTCGCACCATGGCAGCAGACCAAGTCGGCCTAATAAACGCGTTCGGATTCGATCGCTTCCACCTCGTCGGTCACGATCGCGGGGGACGGACTGGGCATCGCATGGCGCAAGGAGTAGCGTTCATGAACGAGGCATCTGCAACGTTGAAGAGCTCCGCATGCTGCTCGCGATCGGCTGAAGTTGATGGGCGCCTCTTCGTTGGTTGCGCTAGAAGAATTCGTTGAGAAACGCTGCCGCTGCATCCGTGATGCCAACGATCTTGTTCGTTGCCTGCCGATAGAATTTGAATTGAGCTCAGTCCCGGGCTGGCCGTCATGCCAGTCTGTCAGATGTTTGAGTTCGCTCCGTCCCAGCGGCCGTTTCGCGAGCGCGGTCCGTCTGATGGAGAGGCTCACACACGGCGTTTGCCGGGCGATGCCGCGCTTCTTCGCGATCGCTTCGGCGGAACTGACAACGCCGCGCGCGATGAGGCCTTGACCGCCCTCGTTCTCGCTCGCGAGCACGAAAACCGTGTCGCCTTCGGCGATATGCTTACCGCCATACATTGTCTTCGCGCGGTGAACGCAAACGTCTTCGCCCGCGGATCGCGAACCTCGGCTTTGATCGCGAACACCATGCCGTTCCTTTCCCGCCGCGATTCTCCCACAGTACTACCCATTCGTCTTCGAGCTCGACCGCCTGCGCCTACGGCCTCCATGCAGTCCGGTCAAGTACGCGACGTTTCAAGCGACGACCGATTGGTTATAGCGGCCGCTCCGGCTCACGCACTTTGCAACGATCTCGCTGATGCGGCGCTGGATATACGCGATCGGCGACTCGCCGGCGTCGGTTTCCCCCCGAACCCCCTTCCATCGCTCGTCCTATCGCTCTTGGGTTCCGCGCTACGCGCGGGGATCGCGTACTCGGAGACGATTGCTGCGGCAATCGCTCTCCGTGCGCGGTGAAGGCTCCGATGCACAAGCATCGCCGATCTCCCGACTGTTAACAGTGGACTCAGCGCCCTGCGAACCAGCCCGCACCGCACCCTGGGCGCCCGCAAAGTCTGATAGATCGGGCGAACCCTGCACAGCGGTCAATGCGGAGTTCCGCACGAGCGGCGCGACGGAGGCGGTAGACCTCGCGCACGCTGACGGTGAGGACGCGGGCGATCTCACGGACAGGCACCCCCTGTGCGCGCATTTCCTGGGCCTCCGCGCGCCGCCAGCGGGCCGCGGCGACGTATTCCTCGCGTGTCTGTCTCATCCGGGAACCTTCACGAGCGGCCTCACGGGCCGCCTGGCGAGCTTTCTCGCGCTCGCGATGTACGAGATGTTGACCGGCAGCAGATAGCGCGGAGTCGATGAAGCCGATACGCGGCTTCGAAGGCGTCCGCGGCGACGTCTTAACTGTCCTGACTGGAATGAGGTGGCATACTAACGAACGAGCGGCCCATCAGCAGTGGCAAGTTTGTCGGCTGTCACAAAGTTATATGCCCCTGCGTAAGAGGTAACATTCCACACAAGAGGTAGCTTGGTCACTGTATACGAGCGCTCATGTTCGATTAGCCGCACGAGACATTTTTCGCCGTGGTCGAAATGGCAAGAGTACCGTCGCGTGAGTTCCATGCTCGCGATTCGGCCCTCCAGGTATTCCGATATTGCTTTACGGTCGCAGCCGGCCGACGTCCGCTGGTCGACCGTTACGCTGCTCTCGACGACTACGTTGGTTGGTGCCGGCGATACGCATGATGCAGGAGCGATACGCGCGTCGTTCCCGCGGATCTCGGATTCCTGGTTGGAAACTTCGTTTTGGCAGGACATTCCGTCGGGCGTCCCCCGCAGCATGGCCTTCGCCGACCCGCGCGACTGCTCCAGAACTGATAAGGCGCCCGCGCTCGTGCAAAGTCGAAGGCAACTGAGGCCGAGCTGCGCGGCGGCTCATAGTCGTCAAAGCCCTCGACTATGAGCACCGTAGCATCGCAGGTCGCCCAAAGAACGAGCAAGGCGGCTCCTCAGCGTTACGACGTGGTGGAACGTGGTCCGCGTCGCATCATCATCAGCATCGCCGTCATCTTAGCTGCGATACTCGAGATCGTCGACACGACAATCGTCAACGTCGCGTTGCCGTATGTCCAGGGCAACGTCGGCGCGTCGCAAGACGAGGGCACGTTCATCGTGACTGGCTACATCATAGCCAACGTCATCGTCATTCCGCTCTCGCCGTGGCTGCAGCGCAGGTTCGGACGGCGGCAGTACTTCGCCGCGTCGATCATCATCTTCACGGCCGCTTCGCTCATGTGCGGTCTTTCGCGATCGCTCTGGCCGCTCGTCTTCTGGCGCTTCATCCAAGGTGCGGGCGGCGGCGGACTCTTATCGCAGGCGCAAGCGATCCTCCGCGAGACTTTTCCGAAGGAGCAGCAAGGGGCCGCGCAGGGCCTCTTCGCCGTCGGCGCGCTCGTAGGCCCATCGATTGGGCCGCTGCTCGGCGGCCTGCTGGTGGACAACTACTCTTGGCCGTGGATCTTTTTTGTCAACCTACCGATCGGTGCCGTCGCGGCGGTTCTCACCTTGCTCTACATGCGCAACCCGGAAGATCCGCAAGCGCTGCCGCTCGATACCGTAGGGATTTCGCTACTGGCCGTTGGACTGGCGGCGCTGCAGTACGTTCTCGATCAAGGCCAGGAAAAGGACTGGTTCGGAGACGAGCTTATCGTTCGTCTGAGCGTCGTCGCAGCCGCATCGCTCGCGGCTTTCGTAATCTGGGAACTCGTCGGAACGAAGCAGCCTGCGGTCGATCTTCGAGTCCTGCGCTACCGCAGCGTCTCGGCGGGCAGCGCTCTCGGCTTCGTGCTGGGAATAACGCTGCTCGGTACGCTCATAACGCTACCGCAGTTCGTCCAAGGCTCCCTCGGCTTTAGCGCGACGCTTTCCGGCGAACTGCTCGTTATGCGCGCATTGCCGGTCTTGCTTTTTACGCCGCTCGGCGCGTTTCTCGCATCGAAGGTCGGAGTCGATCCGCGACTTCAGATCGGCGCGGGCTTCGTCTGCATCGGTATTTCGAACCTGCTACTCGCGCGCGTCACGACGTCCGGAAGCGACTTTCTCTCCTTCGGGTTTTCGCTCGTTCTCAGCGGTATCGGCCTTTCACAAGTCTTCGTGCCCTTGACGCTCGTCGTCTTCGGCAGCGTTTCACCGCCCGACGTGCCGAAGGCGTCGGCGTTCTTCAACCTCTCGCGTCAACTCGGGGGAAGCCTCGCAAGCGCCGTCTTGATCGCGGTTCTCGATCGGTCGGAAGTCGCGCACCAAACGGCGCTCGCCGCCGACACGAATCTGTCCCGCCCCGCGGTGCGCTCGTTCGTGGAACGCGACGGGACCGTTTCGTCGGCAGCACGCGCGAGGATCTCGGCCCTCGTGTCGGGCCAGGCACTCGTGCTCGCCTACGCGGACGTATCTCAGCTAGTCGGTATCGTCACGCTCGCGCTTGCGCCGCTGTCTCTACTGCTCGCGAAACCGCAGCGGCGCGCCGAAGCGGCGCCAGCGGAATAAACTGCAATCGCGATGCGATTCAAGAAATCGCTTCAAGATGCTGGCGTCCGGACGCCGGAGGCTTCAGCGCTCGGTCGCTCGGCCGGGGCGACGTTGAGATTAAGATGGAAGAAGTTACTCGGATCATAGCGCTTCTTGAGTTGCCGTAGTCGCGCGAACTTTTCTTCTCCAAAGGCGCGCTCAATGTGCGGCAGCTCGTCAGCGCGTAAGAAGTTGTAGTACTTCTCGCCGGTATAGACGTCGCCAAGGGCCGCGAATGCGTCGGTCGTAGCGATCGCGATCTCCGCGAGCGTCGCGTTCATCGCCGGCGATTCAAGATGCAGCAGATACGCAGCGGAAAACGGTTCGAACGCTCCACGTCGTTCGGTAGACGAGCCTACGAGCGCGCCACCGAGCTGCTGCACTTCGAACTGCATGATGGGCGGGATCATCGTTTGAGCCAAGCGCGCGAGGCCGTCGATCACGTCATCCGAGAAGTCCTTCAAGTATTCGATTTGCCCATACGCTGGAGCGCCTGCGCTGTGCGATGCGGGGTCTAGTCCCGCCATACTTGCAATGGAACGCTTTTTCACGTCGCGGCGTAGCGGTTTTCCCAACTGCTCGAGTGGCTCGAGAACCGCGTCGGCGGTCTTAGGATCGGCATGACAAACCCCGATCATGCAGACGGTCTGCCCGCGAATTTCGCTCGGCGCCGTGCTAGCCGGCGGAATGGCAACGAGTCGAAAGATCGTACTCGTCTCATTCGAAAGCTGCGACGACCAATTGCGATAGAAGCGCAGGAGTTCTGCAGCGCGTTCGAGCGGATAGTACAGTTCGCCGCCGACGACGCCCGCGAGCGGCGTGAGCGCAATTTCGAGCGAGACGACGATCCCGAAATTGCCGCCGCCGCCGCGCAAGGCCCAAAAAAGATCTGGATTGTCCACTTCGTCGGCGCGCACGACGGAGCCGTTGGCCAAAACGACGTTTGCGCCGACGATCCAGTCTGCTGCGACACCCAGCTTTCTGGCCAGCCAACCGATACCGCCGCCAAGTGAATAGCCCGTAACGCCCACATTTCCGACCTGCCCGGCCGGATAGATAAGGTCGTACTTTTCCGTCGCGTCGAGCAATTCCGACGAGATCACGCCCGGACCAACCGTTGCGATATTGCGCTTCGTGTCGACAACGATGTCATTCATCTTCGCAAAGCGCAGCAGCAGACCGTCGCACGGCGCGGCAATGCCGTGTCCCGTCGCCATCACGCCCAGATGTAGTCCTTCATTACGGGCGAAGTCGACCGCGGCCACAACGTCCTCCACGCCGGCCGCTTCGACGATCAACGCCGGATGCTGTTCCATCACTTCGAGCCACGGCGTGCGCAGCTTGTCGTAATCGCCGTCGCCCGGCAGAACCACGGAACCCTTAACGGCCCGCGTGAGCGCTTTGAGTGCCGGCGATTCCGGCGATACCATCGGTTTTGTCACGATCGACTCGCGCCCCGAGGGAGCTGCATCGCATGCGTTCGCGAGAAAGATCCGGGCGAGCTCCATGGCCACATCCGCGCTCGCGGTTTTCCGATGCTAGACAGGAAGGCGTGCAGCATGCCTTCCCATTCCAGGCGCACGAAGTCGAGTTGCAGCACATCGGGTGCGCCGTACGCGTGTGCCGTGGTACGACGAGACCAGCTTTCGCGCCGAGCCGTTTCCTGGACTCGCTTTGGCGATCACTTTATTCAAGCTGTCGATTCTCTCAGCGGAGAAAAGCAAATCTGTTTTCCTTGAGCGCGACGTGCTTGAGCGGGATCGTGTTCGCTTGCATGTGCGGATCATAGTGCTGGATATGTCGTGATCGGCTGGACTAAACACGGAACATCGCAAGGGTCGGCCAGGTTGCCCGCTCATTACGCTTCCCCCGGACGGCAGCACGAAGTGCAATCAACCAACCCGGCCAAGCGTAGGATAGGCGAGAAAAGTGTCGCTACGCTCGGCCGCCAGTGGCAAAGGGGATGCACGCGACGTGCTTAACCCCACGCTGTTTCGTGCATATTGGAACATGCGGTCGACCGAAGATCGAATAGTCGTATTGGGACCAAATGCCGTTGCGGCGGTTACGGTCGTTGGCAGCGGACAAACCGCGGACGGCTATACTTGCACGTCGCTCGTCGCGGGACATGACGCGCTCGTATTCGTAGCGCGTGGTGAAGGTGTCTACCGGACCAACGGTCACGAAGGCGTGCTGCGCCCGAACACGTTGATCTCCGCACCGGCCGGCGGATTCACATGCGTCCTGAGCGAAGAGCGTGAAGCTTACGTCGTAACGATGCGCGACGCAACGGTCACGCCGGACGACCAGCGCGCGTTCATCCCGTTCTTCGAGCGGAAGCTCTCCGATTCCGATGCGCCTCGTTGGTGCGTTCTCATGCGCGAGTTAGCCGACCGTGCTGCTGCCTACCAGTTTAACGGCGCCGATGTGACGCGCCTAAAACGTGCGGCCGTGCCGTTTCTCTGGCGCCGCGAATCGCAGCGCGAGGCGATCAGCACTCTTTTCGAATCGATCTGGCCGCGCCTTGCCGAGCCGTTGACGCTCGAACGATTAGCGCGGGATGTAGGCTATACTACGAATTATCTAAACGATCTGACGCGTGCGCATACGGGTCGCACCGTCGGTCGCTGGATAACCGATATGAGGATGGCGCGCGCACGCGTCACTCTCGAGCAGACGGACATGCTGATCGCCGACGTCGCACTTGCATGCGGCTACGAGGATTCCGCGTATTTTTCGCGCGCCTTCCGGCGTGCGCACGGCGTCTCGCCGCTTACATGGCGCATCGCCGCGCGACCGATAGATCAGCGTTACGCTTACGTCACGTTGCCGATGGAAGCATTGCATCAATCCACACCGCGACGAACGCCAGAGCGGGCATATTCGTTCGCGTCCTGAGCTTACTTTCTGCGCCTCGCCCTACCGTCTTCGAGCGACCCGAAGCGATCGGGGAGTCCGGGCGATACTTAGAGTCTTGAACTGCGACTCGGATACGGATCGTCGCTGACATGCGGCCGACTGTGGGATGGGGCGACGTCGAGCTTGTCGAGCATGGGGCAGACCGGCTGCGCTGTCATCTCCGGGCCGCGATCCGCATGCACGACGGCTTGCCCTGGAGCAATCTGTTCGCGCCAAGGCACGCCGGACTCTACCCGCGTTTGATGCGTCGGTGCCTACGACCCTCCAGACGGCGCAAGCTTAAAGACCAACAACGCACCTCCATCCGACGATGGACGGTCCCGGCTGCACCCAGCCTTTAGCGCAGTTCTCGCGGAGGTTCACCACCGTACCGCGTACGAGGCGACCACATGCGCTATGATGTCGAGTGGGATGCCGCCAAGGCGCGAACCAATCTCGCAAAACATGGCGTCCCCTTCGAGTTGGCTCTCACCATCTTCGCCGATCCGCTCCTCGTCACCAGAGTTGTGGCAGGGGGCGCAAGACCGCGAGCGGCTGGGGCCGCGCGACCTGCTCATCATCGACGAGGCCTCGACGCTCGGCACCGCCTGGGCGCGCGATCTCACACGCGAGGCGCGGACGCGCTTTGCCGTCGTTCTGCTGCTGGGCGATCAGCGCCAATTCTAAGCCGTCGCTTATGGCAGCGCACTCGATGCGGCCCAAGCGATCGAGCCGGGCGTCGACATGCAGACCACCATGCGTCAGAAGACCGAATGGCAAGCGCGGGCGACCGAGGAGCTGCGCGCCGGCCGCATTCGTGCTTGGGCTCGACGCCTACAACCGCTACGGGCTCTTTCACCAGCACGCAACACAGGCCGAAGCCCGCGCGGGGATCGTCGCGGAGTGGAAGGCGATCGAGCGCGGCAGCGTCGACCGCGACGGGATCGAGTGCGGCATCGAGACATGACCAACGCCGTGCGCATCGCATTGAAACACGCGCCGAGTCGCGGCCGAGGCCGGTAAAGCGACGGAACCTGACAGAATGCGAATAATCTTTCGTATTAAAGTTGAATTTCGATAGCCGCCTTATCTACAACCGACCATACTCGTACAATCTTTTCGCTGCGAAATTCATAGATCACATTCTCGCTAAAAGAAACTGTCGTCCCGTTCACATCGAGCCCAAGAAACTGTCCCTTTGGCGTACAATCGAATTTTAGCCGGATCGCTATATAAGGCGGATCGCAAATCAGCAGCTGAATGTCGAAGTGAAGGTCCGGAATCTCGTAGAAGTCTTTTTCTAGCATCTCCCGATAGCCTAATATGCCGATACACTTACCGTTGTGGATCACTTCCTCATGAACGAACTGCCCAAGTTTCGGCCAGTCCTGCTTATTCAGGCAGGCAATGTAGTCTCGATAGACGTCGGAGAGGTCGGCTTTGGTCAAGGCAATTGCTCCTGTGCTTCTACGATAAAGTAGCTCGTTGAAATCTGCACTGAACTCATGGTCAAGAAGACGTTTGGACGTCGCCATCGTCGTACGGTCTCCGTCACGGTCGGTCGGCTTACCGCCTGGGCCGTCGTGATCGTAAAAGTCGGGCGCCATGTCGCGGTCGATTGCGGCCAAGTCTTTCTTGTTTACGAAATAGTCGAAATGTTCGATAACGAATCGCTGTTGAACGAGTTTGGGGTCGTGCGCTGCAAGCGCGCATTTCGCGTGATTACGACGTCGGCGCAAAATCCTCTAGCTCGCCCACCAAAATGTCGGAAGAGCCACTTCTTCTTTGGTTTCGTCGATGGTTTTTTTGGTGGCTTCGGAGCAGGGTAGCCGCGTTTTGACTTCACGCCAGCAGCTTTTTATGCAACGCTTTTTTTGCGTGTAGCTTTTTTCGTGTGGCTTTTTTCCGCGCCGTTTTTTTGCCGTTATCTTCTTTCGGGTAACTTTTTTCGATGCGCTCTTACGAGCTTTTTTGTTGCTGAAGATTTTTCGGCCATGCTCATTTTCGAAGCGATTCTCCTTACTTCACTCCACGAAATACCTGGTTGGCGGACCATTGAACTGCACTACGCCGGCCGCGATCGAGCGCTTGATGATGACCCGCACGACGCCGAGTCCGATCCCAAGGTCGGCTGCAATGCCCGGCATATTCTTCCCGTTCTGGCGGCCCGTAATGCTCTCGAGCACGCGTGCGCGGGCATCGCTTTCGGTCGGCAAGAACGTCGCGTTAAAGAGTGCGTCGTTCACAATCTTCCTCGGCCGCGATGACTTTGTTCGAGTCCTCGGGCGTAATGGCACGCTCGTTCATGTAGAACGCAACGTAGTCGCTGCCTGGTTGAGGAGCCTGGTGGCGGATGCCGCTGGCGATACTGGTGTGCCGCTCGCCGACGTGGTTTACAAATTCGAGTGCGGCGGCATACGTGTAGGCGTAGACGGCGATGACCACGCCGGGACCAAAGTCTTTGCCGTCGCGCTTGCCGTCCTGAATGCCGAAATTGTAGCGTTTCAGGATCGACGAATCGGCCTGGAACGCGTCGCCGCATGCACCCGGGCGATGCGTCATACCGCATTGCCCGCAGTAAACGGCTTCGGTGTCCCAGTTCGGTTGCTGCGCGCAGGGCATCGCTATTAGAGACGGTCGTTTTGTCGTTCATTGGCAATTCTTTCGCCGCGTTTGGCTGGGCTACATGAGTTGTTTTGCGCGGCCCCGTTATCGGGTCGTCGTGCAAAAGGACGACCCCAAGGCTTATCGACCTAGCTCGTTATCTCGACGTTCACGCTCCGAAAACGCTTCATCAATCTGCGGAAGCCGCCGGCGTAGTAGGCCGGGATCTTCGCTTCGAGCCACTCGGCGACGATCTTCGCGTTCTTGGGTCGCGCGATCTCTGTTGAATACTGGATCAGTGCCTGATCGTCACGTGCCTTGACGTACGTCTGCCCGTAGTGGCGCTCGAACGCTTCGACGATCGGCGTCTTGGAAGGGACGATGATGGCGCCGAGGCCCATGGTGCACAGGTGCTCGGCGATGAGGCTCTTGCCATTCCCCTTACGTCCGCCGAGGGCAATTCCGATATACACGCATTAAGCCTTCAGTTCGCCGTAAAAAGCGGAGGACGTCAAGTAATCTGGCCTCGGCGAATTCATCGTCCCAGCCGCTCGCGAACTCGTTGGCCGACTCAACTCGCCTATCCAGCTGCACTTTCCGCATACAGGCTGCTCGCATTCCAGCTCCGGGGCATCTCGATGGTAACCGCGCTCAGGCGATAAACGTCTTGATCCACACGCAAGACATTGGTCAGGCACTCCGCGGACGTGCCTAATAACAGTCGACGTACAAAGGCCAATCGCGTTGTCGGTAGCCGCGACTGCGGCTTCCGCGTCATACCAGTTCGACGATTTCGTATGCGTTAGCCAGTTTAGGAATTCCCATGCGCTTTCAAGCGATCTCTTGAAGAGATGTCGCCGATACTTCTGCGATTCACCCGAGAGAGCGAAGCCGCAAACACGATCGACCCACGCTTTCAGATCGCCCTTCTTCGGCAGCTCGTCGTCTCCCGTCCAGGGCATAGTCGTCTGCGCAACGTTACTGAAGGCCAACAATGTCTCCCGGCATCGAACACCGATCGATTGGTAATCGGCCAGCTCCTCAGCGTGGGTGAGCGCCTCCGATAAATCCTCGAGTCCGCGAAGACACTCCGCAAAAGGCTCAGCGGGAATGTCAGATAGCTTCTGACGGCCAGTTACGTCCAGTCGCCGCCGCGCCGGCCGCGAGAGCGCCGCATCCTCGTCGTGCAAACCCCCGCAGACGCGGTTTCGGAGCGGCGCTTGAGTGAACCAAATCGCGTCCGAATGTTTGGTCGAAACGAGGAGCGATGAGGGAGCGAAGCCGTAGCTTCGTGACCGAAGAGCGACGAAGCTTTCGGCGGAACAGGCGGGTCCGAGACGGCGTAGAAATCGAAACGCGCGATCTCGTCATCTTCAGAACGCATCACGCCGTTGCCGCGAAAGGCCTCGTCAGCGCTCTGCGAAAACTCGCGCTTCCAGCAATACAATTGATCGGCGCAGATCCCGCGCTCCCCCGCAACGGTCGCAACCGACTTGCCGCTATTCATTACGAGCCGAACGGCTTCAATCTTGTATTCTCGGCTATGCTGTTGACGCTTGGTGGTCATGTAACACTCCCGCGCCAGGAACTTCGCCAGGCTTAAGGTCGTGTCCACCAAAATGGGTCCAGCCTAACGAGCGCCGTCAACGCCAGGGCCGACACGACGCACGCGATCGCGACGAGCACAGACCGGCGCCGGCTGTGGCCGGAGCGCGCCCTCATAAACTGGAACCGGGAAAGCGCGATTGGATCACGCGCGAGGTCGCGACTTCCTCACGCTCGATTTCGCGGGCGATCGCGAATTCGTGACGCCCGATGACGCCGGGACCGCGTCATGCATCGTGCGCTTCAATTCGAGCCAGGCACTCTCGCCACCGACACTCGCTGTCGCCTCGGCTTGCGCGCGACGCCATAACGGATACGCCGCTGCAAGCTTCGCGTCGCCTGCCCCGGTCAGCTCGATGATGCGGTTACGGCCCTCGTGCGTCACGGTGATGAGACCATACCGTCGCATGACGTCGAGGCCGCGGCTCGCCGTCGTCTGATCGAGGCCCATCGCCTCGGCGAGCTCGCCCACACGCGGCGCGCCGAGTGCACGAACGTGCGCCAGAAGCGAAAACTGCGTCATACGCAAGCCGATTGGCGCGAGCGCCTCATCGTATCGGTTGGTCAGGTTCCGGGCCAGAGCGCGTGCGGTTAGACACATGCACATCTCGCGGACCCGCAGGGCGTCCACCTGGAAAAATCTGGTCATCCGTTCATCATACTCGAGCACTTGACATTCGACATCATATGCGTATACAAATGTCCTAAAATCGAACTTGGAAACCCTGCGCGTGTATCAAGGAAATATAGTGCTTCCTACAAGTAACGGCCCAGTCGAAGCAAAGAAGCGCGTCGCCGAAGTTGCGCCGGGAATTCATCACATCAACACGTATCCGTTCAACTGGTACGTCGTCGAAGAAGCGGGCCGCGTGACACTTGTCGATTCCGGCTGGCCCGGGCACTATGCCGCGCTCGTTACAGGTTTGCGCGCAATCGGGCGGACAGTCGCGGACATCGAGTCAATCCTCATTACCCACGCCCACTCCGATCATGTCGGGATGGCAGGTCCGCTCGCACGCGAGCATCGCATTCCCGTGTTCATTCACCGCGACGACCGGCAGATGGCCGAGGGCGTGCTACAGTTGCCATGGTACGGTCTGCTCTCAAACGCGTGGCGCCCACACACCGCGTTCAATTTGCTCGGTCACGCGCTCGCCAACGGTTTGCTCGCCGAACGCGGAATTGCAAACGCGTATACGCTCGAGGACGGGCAGGAATTGGATCTGCCCGGCCGCCCCCGCGTCATTCACGTCCCCGGGCACACGCCCGGCGAAGTTGCGTTCGCGTTGCCCACACGCGGGGTCGTGCTCACGGGCGACACTCTCGTGACGGAAGACTTACGAAGCGGCGTTGCTGGACCGCCGCAATTTCCGCACATCACACTCAACGGCCAAGACCGTCAAGCGCGCCGCTCCGTCGATAAGCTGCGTGAGATCGGGCGCGCAACGCTGCTGCCGGGGCACGGCAAGCCGTGGACTGGAACGCTCGCCGACGCGATCGACGGCGCACGACGCTTCTCGTAATCGCTCAGCCACATTCGGTCGCGCCCAATGTGATGTCTCGTAAATAGATTTGCACTTGCGTACACGCCGAAGAATTCTGCTCGCTGTTGATCTCAAGACGAAGGCTTTCGGGTCGCGATTAGGATCGGCGATATATCCGTCGATCGCGCGAGTGAGTTCTCGTACGCTGCGGAAGCTGCCGCGTCGAATTCGACGGTTCGTGATCTCGGCAAAAAAAGCTCGACGAGGTTGAGCCACGAACTGCTCGTCGGCGTAAAATGCACATGGTATCGCGGATGCTCATCAAGCCACGCCTTAACATTCGCGTGCTTATGCGTTGCATAGTTGTCCATGATGAGGTGGACATCGAGGTCCTTGGGAACTTGTTGATCGATGTGATCGAGAGACTCGACGAATTCTTTATTACGATGGCGTGGCAAGCATTTTCCGATCGCCTTGCCGTCCAAAATGTTAAGCGCAGCAAAAGGGTCGTCGTACCATTTCGCACTTTCCGGCCGGTGAAGACGGCGCGCTCGCTATCGCGACGGGCCGTCACGACCATCGACTCCGTGATCATCACAGGCGCCTCCGCGCACCGTCACGGGCACGGTCGATGCGGAGCTCGCAATGATCGATCAGTTGGGCACCGCGGCGGACGGTAACGACATCACGCAATTCCGCGATAACTGGCAATTTCGCGACGGTCGGTGGCACGTCGTCGAAGAGCGCATCCTAGACTTTCACCGTACCGCTAAGGCGACGCCTTCCGATGCGATGCGCGCCGCAAACGCGCTCATCCGTCAGAACACGCAGAACTCAATGGAATTCAACGCTTCCGTGACCTTCAGCGAGTGCATGGACAGTGCGGCGATGCAGCGGTACAACGTCGACGACCGCAAGGAACGCTGCCGACGATGAGCATCGGCCCAAGGGGCAGCTACCCTCCGCCGGAATGCCGGCGACGCGTCCTCAACGCCCTCGTTTGAGCAAGACCGTCGAGTGAGAAGAGCCGCAAGACAAAGCGCTAACGCTTCTGTGTTAAGCGATTCAGCCGTTCAACGAGTACCTCGATGTTCGCACTGAGATCGCTCGATTCGGCCGTCCGCAACAAGCGACGACCGCCCTCGATGCAACGCTTCACCAGAAGTAGGGTGCCATGCTGACCACCGCCCTCACACGAATCCTGAACGTTCGCGTTCCCGTCTTGAACGCGCCGATGACCCCGCAGGCCGGGGGCAAACTCGCCCTCGCTGTCTCACGAGCCGGCGCCTTCGGTATGGTGGGCCTCAACGAGGACGACTCGCCTGACGAGATCGCGACGCAATTAGCGATACTCAAGGATCAAGACGTACCGTTCGGCGTCGGACTCGTCGCATGGGTGTTGGAACGCCGTCCCGAGCTGCTCGACCTCGCGCTAAACGCTCGTCCACATCTCGTCAGCGTCTCGTTCGGAAATCCGGCGCCGTACATGCAGCGCCTTCGTGACGCCGGGGTCACGGTGGCCGCCCAGGTGCAGGATGCCGCCTCAGCCCGTGTGGCCCTCTTGGCCGGTGTCGATCTTCTCGTGGCGTAAGGCGGAGAGGCCGGAGGCCATACCGGCACGATCGGCACGCTCCCTCTCCTCCAACTGCTTCTCGACCTCTCCGACAGACCGGTCCTCGCTGCGGGCGGCATTGCCACGGGCCGTGGGCTCGCGGCGGTGCTCGCGGCCGGCGCTGCGGGCGCTTGGATTGGGACGCCTTTTCTCCTCGCAGACGAGAGTCGTGCCGCGGAAGCCGCCAAGGACACGATCATCGCAAGCGACGAGACACAGACGATCTACACGAGCGTCTTCGATCGTCTTCAGGACAAGGGCTGGACCAGCGCGATTCGAGGCCGCGCCATCGCGAATAGCTTCGCCAGAGAATGGACCGGCCGCGAAGCGGATCTGCTGGCGAACGCGACCGCCCGGAAACAGTTCGAGACAGCAACGCGCGCACGGGATTACGACGTGGCGCACATCTACGCGGGTCAATCGATCGGAACGCTTTCGCGCAGGCGGACGGCGGCCGACATCGTCGACGACCTCGAGCGACAAGCAGTAGCCCGGTTGCGCGCTGTCACCGCGACCTTGAACGCTTAGCGGCGACCCGCGACTCACCAACCGATCGCAGCGAGTGCGTGCCGCGCTCGGCGCACGAGCGAATGCGCCCGGCCTCATGGCGAGGACCGCGCGCGAGTAGGCAGCGACGGCGCAAAATATTCGAGATTGATCCGATTCCTCGCTACGCCTGCCCCTGAGCTGGCGTAGCCGCCGGCGCCAGCAGCCAGCCGTTTGTGAGACTCTCGCCTTTGGCGTTGGCAGTATCTTGACAAGAGTGCCAAGACGGATAAAATTTTAATTGCAAGAGATGCTTCATGGCTCGAAAGGAGGACACATGACGAATTCTCTGGCGCGAACCAACGGCGGCCCCCCGCAACTTGAACGCCGCGCGGCTCCCTGGACACCGTTTCGAGATCTCCTTGGAATCGATCCCTTTCAAACGCTGCACTCGAATTGGGCCTACGACTACGACGTCTCGAGAACCGAGACCGGCTACGAAGTCGAAGTGCCGGTTCCCGGGTATAAACCGGATCAAATCGACGTGACGTTCAAAGATGGCGTGCTGTCCGTCATCGGCAAGAGCGAGCGTCGCACGTTCTCTCGTTCGTTCGCGGTGCCCGAAGACGTCGACAACGACCATAGCACGGCACGCGTCACTGAGGGCATGTTGATGCTTTCATTGCAGCGTCAACCGGCGGCGCAACCGAAGCGCATCGCGGTCAACTAGAACGAAAGACGATGCGCGATTTACGACAAGCCGTCGTATTGGACGACACCGCGACGCGCGGCCTGCGGCCGCCAATCCTCTTCGCCGACGCTCCTAATGTCATCGGAGCTTGGTTGAAGCTCTATCGTTTCGGTCTGCCTGCGCTCAACTAGGGATCGCCGGCGACGTGCCTTGACTGGAGTCGTGCTACTCGTAAAGGCTCCAGTCGAGGCCCGGGTTCGATCTTCAGAATACCTCGCAAGATGTTGCAAAGGAAACCGAGACGCGATGCGTGAGTATGGCGAGTTCATTTGGCTCTTTGAACTTATTGGCGCCCCCGGGAAAAATTGCCGGAAGGCGCTTACGTTACACGCGTGCGCCGCATGAATTAGGGTCGGATGCGCCGAGGTGGCTGTAAACGTCAACGATTTGCTCGTGCTGATATACTCGCGAGACCTCTCGAAGAACGACAGAGTGCGAACATGACGACGGAGGCGGCCAGAGCCGAACCGCCGATCGCCTCGCTCACGTGGTCCACACCGTAGAGGAACAGGATCGCCCTGAGTCTATCGGCGGCGCGATGCGACGGCTAGCGCCGTCGTGCCGAATTCCCACATGTTGTCGGCGACATTGATCGTGACTCCGGGGGTGACGATCTCGTCGATCCGGTCGAGCACATCGCCTGACAGGTCGATCCCGTCGGCGGCGAGGTAGGCGTCGAGGTGCTCCATGGTGCGCGGACCGATGATTGCAGAGGTGACCGCGGGGTGGCGCGTTGCGAACGCGACTGCCATCTGAATGAGCGTCAGACCGACCTCGTCGGCGAGCGCGCCGAGCGCGTCGGCGGCGTCGAGCTTCGCGGAGTTTGACGGGTCCTTCGCGTCATAGCGCGCTGTGAGGCGCTGCAACCGCGCGGCGGAGCCCGGGCCAATGACGTCCCGGCCCTTGCGGTATTTGCCCGATAGCCAGCCGCCCGCCAGTGGGCCGTAGCTCATGACGCCCATTCCGTGGCGCTGGCAAGTCGGCAGCACGTCGTATTCAATCGCCCGAGTCAGCAGGGAGTAGGGGGGTTGTTCGGTACGAAACCGTTCGTGGCCGCGGCGATCAGCGACCCATTGAGCCTCGACGATCTCAGAGGCGGGGACTTTTGAAGCGCCGATTGATCGGATCTTGCCGGCATGCACGAGGTCGGACAGGGCGCTGAGGGTCTCGTCGATGTCGGTGTTCGGATCGGGAACGCCCACTTGGTAGAGGTCGATCCAGTCGGTTTGAAGCCGGCGCAGCGAGCCCTCGACCCCTTCGGTGATCCACGAGCGCGACGCTCCACGATGGTTGGGATCCTTATCGAAAGGAGGTCCGAACTTGACGGCGAGCACCACGTTCTCGCGCCGCCCGCCAGCCAGCGCCTTCCCGATGATCTGCTCTGACTCGCCAGCGGAGTAGCCATCGGCGGTATCGATGAAATTGATCCCAGCGTCCAGCGCCTTGTGGATGATCCGGACCGCGTCGTCGTGATCGGGGTTGCCGAAGGCGCCAAACATCATCGCGCCGAGGCACATCTGGCTGACCGAGACGCCGGTGCGTCCCAGGGGTCGGTAATTCATGAAGGTTCTTCCTCATCTGCTTCGGTCGGCTGGATGACGACGAAGCCGTGCGCGGCCCAGAAATCGACCAGCGGCCCGTAGGCGTCCATCGAGAAGCCGAACTCGTGCGAGAAAACGACGATGGGAAGGTCGCATCCGGTCGGCGGCGCGGAGACGCGGACCTGCAGGTCGTTGCCTCGATCCGGGGCCGGCAGCATGATCGGCTTGAGCGAGACAACGGCGGCAGGGGTGCCGTTGGTGACGTCGAGAGCCGTCGGCAGCCGTCGGCTGTGTCTGGTTAATGATGATCTCCCTTGTGAAGGTCGCGGTGCCCGGCGCGGGGCCGTGAGGGACGCCGCGGTGGGTGAGTCGAACGGAAAAAGGAGAAGGTGTCCGCCCAATTTACCGGAGACCCTCCCCACTTGTCAAATGCCGTAATTGAAACACCTGCCAGCGGCCCGACGGGTCGACGCCGAGCGCAACCGCGATCGCATCCTTGACGCTGCGCGGGCCGCGTTCGCCGATCCGGACGCCGATGTCTCGATGGCGGAAATCTCCCGGCGCGCTGGCGTCGGATCGGCCACACTGTACCGCAACTTCGCCAATCGACGACAGCTATTAGAGGCGCTCTACGTCGATGAGATCGACGCGGTGTGCCAGGCAGCGGCGACGATCACCGGGGACCGCCCCGAAGCGATCCTTGTGGCGTGGCTGCACCGCTTCTACGCCTACTTCACGAG
>JAABUQ010004117.1_pt1 | contig 25374 bp, 29 predicted proteins | sample 5560001 | NCBI WGS metagenome assembly JAABUQ01 (sample SAMN10711888, study PRJNA513371) | rock metagenome | isolation source: Antarctica rocks | place: Antarctica: Victoria Land, Finger Mt nord | collected 2015-12-18
ATTGAGTGCAACTTTCAACAGTGAGATCCGGTAGATTCAGGAGAGTGTCAAGGTAAAAGTCCATAGAAGAGCGAAGATGTTAAACGTACTCCATTATACAATCTTCACCAGAAACCCAGAAGAACCAGCGGAACTCACCTCTACCACCCTAAAAAGAGCAGATCTAAGTTCGGCAAATCTACAAGGAACCAACCTAAGTTCAGCAGATCTACAAGGAGCCTCCTTGGCTAACACGGATTTGTATGGAGCCAATTTAGCCGGAGCAGACCTACGGGGCACTTCATTGCAACTAGCTAACTACAAAGCATTACCACCCAATCCTCCCAAATATACAGATAATACAAAATTTCCCAAAGGCTTCAACCCAATTCAAGCCGGAATGATCCTTACCAAAAGCTCCAAATAAGTCCCCCAAAAAGACATCCTCAACACCACTACACGATCACTCTACAGTAGGGTGATCGCCTACCCCTCCCTCAAATTGTTAAGAACTGTATCTGCAAACGTTTGCAGATACAAAACTTTACAGTTCCAGGTCGTGCAGGCGCTCGCTGTTGGGAACCGGATGGGAGCAGGCGGATAATGGCGGCGAAGATGTGAATGAGTAGGAATTACTGGGTTTCTTTGCTATGGATCATCCCGGCTCGTATCGGATCGAAGCCTTTAGGAAATACCGTATCGTCTGTAGATGATGCCTCAACGTTCGTGTATCTTGAACGGTCGTACCTTAACTTGTCGTACTCTAACTTTCCGTAGGTAGCTAGTTTCAATGTAGCTCCTTCTAGGTTTGCCCCCTCTAAATCGGCTTCATGCAGATCTGTTTCATTTACAGCGATTTTCAGATTAGTAAGCCACAGGTGTATTACCACACAGTGGCTTTCTCTGACAGATTGCGTGGCTTATTCGAGCGGCAACCGCTGTAAGTTGGCTCCTTGTAGATTTGCTGAATTTAGGTTGGCTTTACTTAGGTCCGCTCAGATCGCGAACGTCCTCGACACCGACAGAGAGGCGGACCAGTCCATCATCGATGCCAAGGGCAGCTCACTGCTCGGGTGGTACGGAGGCATGGGTCATGATGCCGGGATGCTCAATCAGGCTTTCGACACCGCCAAGGCTCTCGGCTAGGGCAAACAGACGGCAGCGCTCAAGAAAACGCCGGGTTGGTTCAAGTCCCCCTTTAAGTACGGCTGTAACGATGCCGCTAAACCCGTGCATCTGGCGGGCGGCCAGAGCGTGCTGGGGGTGGCTTTCCAGTCCAGGATAGATCACTTTGTCGACAGCAGGTTGTCCTTCTAACCAGTGGGCAATCTCAAGGGCATTAGCGCAGTGCCGCTCCATGCGTAGGTGCAGTGTCTTCAAGCCGCGTAGAGCCAGAAAACTGTCGAAGGGACCAGCAATAGCACCCACAGCATTGTGCAAAAAGGCAAGGCGATCGCTCAGTTCGGGATTGTCGCCGACGACGACAACTCCTCCCACCATGTCAGAGTGACCATTCAAATACTTGGTAGCAGAATGGACAACCAGATCAACACCCCATTCGAGCGGGCGTTGTACCCAGGGACTGGCAAAGGTGTTATCAGCCACCGTCAGGACGTTGCTAGCGCGGGCAATGGCTACGACCGCTGCAAAATCCACCAACCTGAGCATCGGATTGGTGGGCGTCTCTATCCAGATCATGCGAGTCTCAGGACGGATGGCAGCACTTAGCGCCTCTAGATCTGCCAGGTTAACGAAGCTAAAATCGAGACCAGCAGAGCGTCGCCGCACCCGCTCGAACAGGCGATAGGTGCCACCGTAGAGGTCATCCATGGCAATAATGTGCGCACCACTGTCGAGGCATTCAAGTATGGTTGCGATCGCAGCGAGGCCGGAGGCGAAGGCAAAGCCGCGCGTGCCGCTCTCAAGAGCAGCAACACAGCGCTCAAAAGCTTGGCGGGTCGGGTTCTGGCTGCGGGAGTACTCGTAGCCCTGGTGTACACCAGGGCTTTGTTGGACATAGGTCGAAGTGGCATAGATGGGCGTCATAATTGCCCCAGTAGTCGGGTCGGGTTCCTGACCAGCATGGATTGCTCGAGTAGCGAAAGCAGGCTGGTTGCTCTTGATGGGCGTGTCTGTCATGATCTGTGTAACTGAGTTCTAAGGTTAAGCGTAACTGCTTTGTTACGAGCAGTTGTTAGATTTAACACAACCAGTGGCTACTGCTTTGTCCGGCGGCGTAGATAATTCAGCATGTCAATGCGGGTGATCAGCCCTAAGAAAGTGTCATTTTCCATCACAATTGCCACTTTATCCTGGTTGAAGATCGGCAACAGGGCACCGAGGGGCGCATCGACATTCAGGGTTTCAAGCTTAGCGCTCATGGCTGAGTGGACTGGATCGCTGAACTGTCCGTGATGGCTGTAGATGGCAAGTAGAATATCCGATTCATCGACAATGCCAACAATGTCATCAGCCAGTACCGGGAGCTGGGAGACATCGCTGAGCCGCATCCGGTTATAAGCTGTTAACAGAGTATCCTCACGCCCGACAGTCAAGGTGGAACCTTCGGCGTGACGCCGGGTAATCAGATCGCGCAGGTCATCGTGCTGTTCGCGCTGGATGAAGCCCTGATCGAGCATCCAAAAGTCGTTGTACATCTTGGAGAGGTATTTGTTACCGCTATCACAGATAAAGGTAACTACCCCTTTAGATGCGCTCTGGCTGCGGCAGTAACGTAGGGCAGCAGCCACCAAAGTCCCAGCAGAGGAGCCGCCTAGAATACCTTCCTGACGCAGCAGTACACGGGCGGTGGTGAAGCTCTCGGCATCGCTGACGGTAATCGCCCTGCTGACGAGCGATAGATCTGCAAGCGGCGGAATGAAGTCTTCACCAATCCCCTCGACTGCCCAGGAGCCAGCCTCGCAGACCTCGCCTGTCTCGACATAAGGAGCGAGGATCGAACCCTGCGGGTCCGCCAGAATCATCTCGACATGAGGAGCTACGCGCCTAAAGTAGCGACCTAATCCAGTGAGCGTCCCACCGGAGCCAACACCACAGATAACCGCATCGAGTTCGTGGTGCATCTGCTCCCAGATCTCGGGTCCAGTAGTCTGCTCGTGGGCGCGCGGATTGGCGGGGTTGGCGAATTGATTGACGTAGTAAGCCCCCGGAGTTTCGCGCGCCAACTGCTCTGCCAGATCCTGGTAATACTCCGGGTGCCCCTTACCCACATCAGAGCGGGTCATCCGCACTTCGGCTCCGAGCGCTTTCAGGTGAAAAACCTTCTCCTAAGCCATCTTATCGGGGATAACCAGGATGAGACGATAGCCCCGATTAGCCGCAACTAGGGCAAGCCCTAAGCCAGTGTTGCCCGCTGTCGCTTCAACGATCGTGCTGCCAGGCTTGAGTTTGCCTTCCTGCTCAGCTGCCTCAATCATAGACAAGCCGATCCGGTCCTTGCTCGAACCGCTAGGATTCTGGTTTTCGAGTTTGACAAACAGGCGACACAAACCTGTGTCGAGGTGGGTGAGTTCGACCATTGGCATGTTGCCAATGAGTGCCAGTGGGTCCGAGTAGCAGGGTGAAGAAAGCATCGATAACTTCATCAATGGCGCTCATGATTCCAACTCTACCATTCCTTACCCGATTGACCCATATTGCATCCGTAATTAGTGAAAATTGAATTTTTCGCTAAAAGGTGTATACACAATTCAATCCGATGAAGTCAACGACGTTGCTCGCAAGATTGTTGCTGAACTTGAGCAGCAGGGAGTTCGTAATTAATCTTTCTATTAGTGATTTCGACTTCCCTAAGGCTAAGATAGAAAACAGTTAACCACTTATTCCATTTATTCCAAAGCTAAAGCGATGGCTAAACAGAAAAAGATTGAGCCGCTAACTGGTGAAGAACTCATCCACAAGGTTAAAGAGCTGGGAAACCTCAGTAAGGAAGAAAAAGCCAAGGTGTGTGGCTACTCCACCGTTACCAAAAACGGGGTCGAGCGCGTCAATATGATGCAATTCCTGAACGCCCTAATTGATGCTGAAGGTATTGACTTAGACAGCAAACAAACTGCTAACGGGCGTGGGGGACGCAGTGCTAGCTATCGAATTACGGTGCAGTCAAACGGCAACTTGCTGATTGGTTCAGCTTATACAACACAGCTGGGCCTCAAACCTGGGGATGAGTTTGAGATTACTTTAGGTCGAAAGCACATTCATCTAAAGCAGCTGGAGCAGAAAGGAGATGTTGACGCTGGCGGATTAAAAGCAGCATCCTAAGGAGGTGATGAAATTGGACGATCTCACATCGATGGAAAAACAGGAAACATGTCCTGAGTCTTGGCCTAAGGCGCTACAAGCACTGTGGTATGACAAAAAAGGAGATTGGGACAAAGCTCATCAAATTGTGCAAAATGCCAGTGACTCTGATAGTGCATGGGTTCATGCCTACCTACATCGAAAAGAGGGTGACACTAGCAACGCTCGTTACTGGTACAGACGGACCGGGCAACCAGAGTTTAAAGCAGAGCTGAACCAAGAATGGGAGCAGATCGCTAGGGATTTGCTAGGGAAGATTTAGCGCTAGGACTCGTCAGCCTCTTCCAACCGGTCGGGGTTTTGCACCCTAATCAACCGATTCCAGAGCTGATAGCTAACCTCGGTTTTAGGCACATACCAGTTGTCGGGACCGGCTTCCCTACCACCCATTGCGGTAAACTCTCTACGCTCCGAGTCCTTGAGATCGACGTACTTCGCGCCCTGTTCCAAACGGCTTCCTTGTGGTAGCACGGGAATCTGCTTCAGTTCGTCGCTTGTATAGCCTTCGAGTTGACTGTGAAGTTCCTTAATCTCAAAAGCGTTAGGGGCATCTTTTTCCGGGTGAGGTCCCTCAAGACCAAAATTTCGACCAGCCATCGGGTTGGGATGCAGGTCTTGCTCCCACTCATCTGGTTGTCGATTCGCTTGTCTATCACTTTTCTCAGACATCTCACACTCCTCCAAGCTCCTTCAGAGCAGTCAGGTGAACATACCTCCAGCCTAAACTCGTTTGTTGTGAGAAATGCCTATCTCCAGGCTGACATCGAATAAAGGGTTTCACCGTGAGGATTAATTTAGTCTTCAACTGGTTGGAGAAACAAAACATGAATAGTGATGAACTGCTAAGACGTTATGCTGCCGGGGATAGAGACTTTACGGGAGCCAACCTAACTAGAGCCAAGCTAATTGGAGCCAATCTGGTTGGAGTCAATCTGTGGGGAGCCAACCTGACTGGAGCTAACCTAGCCAAAGCCAAACTATGGGGAGCTAACCTGACTGGAGCCAACTTGGTCAAAGCGAACTTGACTCGAGCCAACCTATGCGGAGCGCAACTGAATGAAGCTAATCTACGGCAAGCTAAACTAAACAATACCAAGCTGTATGGAGCCAATTTGAGTGGAGCTTACTACGACGAAAGCACCAAGTTTTCTCATGGTTTTGACCCTATCAGTCAAAATATGCGGAAGGTATAATTGCGGTAACTAGAATATTGCCAATAATTCTACCAGTAAGAACTCTTGCTGCATCTTAGATGGAATCCTTAGAAATCAAGGTAGATTTGTAAAATTTTAAATATCCGCTGAGCAACGTCATTACCCAAAAGGTGATGAAATAACTATCGGCAAATTAGTATCTTTTCATCACGCAGTAGATCAACGCTATGAAAGCGATCGCCCCCCAACTCGAATCCATCGTCAGCCCCTCTAGCGTCTGCTCCTGGGAAGATATCAAATCTCAACAGGAGCGGATAGCCAGAGTGATCGCCCCTGGCACCCCTCCCAGTTGTATCGTCTATCCCAACACCCAAGCAGAACTCGCAGAGGTCATGGCCCTTGCCCACCACGGCAACTGGCGCGTTTTGCCCTGCGGTAGCGGCAGCAAACTCAGCTGGGGTGGATTGGCGGCAGCTATTCAGGTGATTGTGAGTACGGAACGGCTAAACCAGGTCATTCAACATGCCGTAGGCGATTTAACTGTTACGGTAGAAGCTGGGACTAAGTTAGCTGAACTTCAGGACATCCTGGCAAAAGAGAGGCAATTTCTTGCCCTCGACCCCACTGCCCCAAAGTCGGCAACGATGGGAGGCATCGTTGCAACATCTGATACTGGCTCTTGGCGGCAAGGCTATGGTGGTGTCCGCGACCAGTTACTGGGTATTAGCTTTGTGCGAGCAGATGGACAAATCGCCAAAGCCGGGGGACGGGTGGTGAAAAATGTAGCAGGATACGACTTAATGAAGCTGCTTGCTGGCTCGTATGGAACGCTGGGGATAATCACTCAAGTTACGTTTCGAGTTTATCCGCTGCCTGAGGATTCGGTCACAGTGGTGTTGACTGGTACAGCAGAGGCGATTGCACAAGCTTCTACAACCCTGCAAGCTTCTGCTTTAACCCCTACAGCAGCTGATTTGCTATCGAACCAACTGGTGGCTCGTTTAGGTATTGGTCAGGGATTGGGACTAATGACTCGCTTCCAGAGTCTGACGGAGAGTGTCAAGGAGCAGTCCACTCGGATTTTGGCAGTCGGGCAGCACCTGGGTTTACAGGGCGCTCTCTACTCAGCTAGGGATGAGGCTGAGCTATGGCAGAGATTGCCACAAATCAGGGCAACCACCACGGAGCCTATGATGACTTGTAAAATTGGGGTGATCCCCTCACAAGCTGTGACAATTCTGGCCCAGATCGGAGTAGGTTTGATTCATGCTGGTAGCGGGTTGGGATGGTTGCGGTGGGAAGATGCAGGGATGCTGGAAACGGTTTTGCAGATGCGATCGCTCTGTCAGGCTCAGGGGGGGTTTCTCACTGTGCAGGAAGCACCAGTTGCACTCAAGCAACAGTTAGATGTTTGGGGTTACACTGGCAATGCTCTAGACGTTATGCGCCGAATTAAACAGCAATTTGACCCGGAAAATATTTTGAGTCCAGCTCGGTTTGTTGGTGGTATCTAAACGAACCCAGAGAAAGAGAGTAGAGAAAATGCAAGCAAAAGAAGTTCTTTTAAACACTCCAGCTAGCTCAAAACCAGCCAGTTTGAGCAATTTGAGGGGCTTTGATCCTCAGCATCCCCCTGAGCCAAAGCTGATTGATACCTGCGTTCACTGTGGGTTTTGCCTCTCCACTTGTCCGAGTTATCGGGTGATTGGCAAAGAGATGGATTCCCCTAGAGGGCGGATCTATCTGATGGACGCGATCAATGAGGGTGAAATTCCCTTGAACAGCGCTACTGTAGAGCATTTTGACAGTTGCTTAGGGTGTCTCGCCTGTGTGACGGCTTGTCCCTCTGGTGTGCAGTATGACAAGCTGATTGCTGCGACTCGACCTCAAATTGAGCGCAATTATCCGCGATCACTTCCCGACAAGCTGTATAGAAAATTTATTTTTTCCCTGTTTCCTTATCCACATCGGCTGCGGATTTTGTTAGCGCCCTTGCTGGTTTATCAGCAATTGGGCTTCCAAAAACTCGTCCGCACCACGGGGCTACTCAAGCGCCTTTCTCCCCGGCTGGCGGCAATGGAATCGAATCTACCGAAAATTTCCCTGGACGCCTTCCAAGATACTCTACCAGATGTAATTCCGGCTCAAGGTGAGCAGCGCTACCGGGTTGGTATGATTCTGGGCTGCGTACAGCGCTTGTTTTTCTCGCCCGTGAATGCAGCCACTGTTCGCGTCTTAACCGCCAATGGCTGTGAAGTCGTTATCCCTAAAACTCAAGGCTGTTGTGCAGCGCTACCTCACCACCAAGGACAGGAAAAACAAGCTCAAGCGATGGCTCGTCAAATGATTGATAGCTTTACAGACTCTGGGGTAGATGCTGTCATTATTAATGCCGCTGGCTGTGGTCATACTTTGAAGGAATACGGACACCTACTGCAAGACGACCCTGAATATCGGGAAAAAGCCCAGGAATTTGCCGCCAAAGTGAAAGATGTCCAAGAGTTTCTGGCGACGGCTGGGTTAACAGCCAAGCTCTCACCCCTTGTCGATCGACAACTGACTCTGGTTTATCAAGATGCCTGTCACTTACTACATGGGCAAAAGATTAGTCTGCAACCTCGCCAGTTGTTGCGGCAAATTCCGGGAGTGAAGCTGCGAGAACCTATAGATGCGGCATTGTGTTGCGGCAGTTCGGGGGTTTATAACATGTTGCAACCTGAAGTCGCCGATGAATTGGGTCAGCAGAAAGTTCAGAATTTACTCAATACCGGTGCCGATTTAATTGCTTCTGCTAATCCTGGTTGTACGTTGCAGATCAGCAAGCATTTACAGGTGCAGGGAAGGAAAATTCCGATCGTGCATCCGATAGAGTTGTTGGATTACTCAATTCGAGGTGTCAAACTGGAATTCTAAGACTGATGGGGGCAATTGGGTAGTTGCTAAGAATGCCTCTGTACTCCCCCATTACCTTCGACCGAAGAGGCTGAAGTTATAGCCAATCCCTAGTTGCAGTCCTACCTCAGTATCCTCAGCCAGAAACCCAGCAGTGATTCGAGCCGTGGCTGTAAAGCGGCGCGCTATCGGCACATCTACGCCAGCAGAGAGCAGCGGAGCGAATTTTGTACTACCTCCATTTTGCCGTGTCAGCAACCCACCACCTAGGAAGGGAAACACCACAACTCGTCGTCCCAGTAGCCGACTCTGGATGGGAGTGCTAATCGTAAGGGTAAAGGTCGAGGTGGCAGTGCGGTTGCCAAATACTACTGTTGAATTGTGCAAAGACAAGTAAGCAGAATTGCCCAACTTGGCGAGCCGGGTGTGGCCAAGAATAGCTAATCCACCTCCGCCTAAAGAAGTCTTGTTACCATTCAGACCAATATCACCACCAAGACCAATGTAGTCTTGAGGACGTGGGGTGGGTGCAGTTGTGGTATTGGCTTGGGCAAATGTAGCGGTGGGGGTAGTATTAGCTGGAGCAGATGTTTGAGAAGCTGGCTTTGCCGAATCGGGGGCTAGGGCATCTGCTGAGGTAGTCGTTGTACCAGGAAGCGGTGCCGATGTGGAACTTACTGTTTGAGCCGACAATCCGCTTCCCAGCACTGGCATTGTAATTAGACCTAGACAGAAAGAAAGCCGTCGGGAAAAAATCCAATTCATGAATGTCCTTTATAGAGTAGATGCCGCGACAATATTGCCAATACATCGTTCGTATGAACGATGTATTGGCAATATTCAAGATGCGATTGTCGTGCGTCACCATCAAGATAGTACACCCCTGCTCTCGATCCAGGCGCTGCGTTAGTTCGACGGCATAGCAACCGTGAGTTACCGCTCAAACAGTTTAGAACTCATGTCACTAGATGCCACTAACGATATATCGCGACATGTTTTATAATAGAGTTGTTGATTTGAGTTTCTTGAGAGGAACAGTTATGTTTGGTAACTTTTGTCCCCGGCCCGATTTTTTTGCATCAGAACACGAGGGGACTGAACGAAGAAGACGATCTGGTCGGGGTCGTCGTTTTACACAGGGGTGGGAGGAGGAACAGCGAACACCCCGTGGCGACATCAAGTACATCCTGCTGGCACTAATTGCTGAGCAACCCCGCCATGGGTACGAGTTGATTAAAGAATTGGAGGCTCGGCGGGCTGGTTTCTATCGACCTAGCCCCGGTTCGGTTTACCCTACGCTTCAGTTGCTTGAGGAAGCAGGCCATCTTACCAGTGAGCAGCTTGAAGGCAAGCGCATTTATACGATTACCGATAGCGGCAGACAATTACTTGCTGAACGTGACGCCCCGTTTGAGGTAATGGATAGAGGAGACAGGCCACAGCAAATGCTCGGATTGAGAGACGCTATTACTGAGTTGGCTGGAGCTGTTAAGCAGGTAGCTCGCAGTGGCAATTCAGAGCGGATAAATAGAGTCCGTGAAATGCTGAACCGAGTCAAGCGCGAGATCTACACCATCCTTGCTGAGGAGGAATAAGGACCAAGTGAGGAGCGATCGCCTGATGAGAGCGATCGTTCTTATACTCAATCTGCGCGTTCCCACAAGCGGGAGTCGCTTGGTTTATAGTGCAACTTGGAGAATTACTCAGATGCTTAGGAATTGAATGACTTGGTTGATTTGGAACTGAACCAAAATAGTAATCATACGGCAACCTGAAAGTGATGACGGTGCATAAACGTCCTCGGGTCGTGATTATTGGAGCTGGGTTTGGCGGGATCGGGGCGGCACGGACGCTTGCCCATTCTCCTGTGGAGGTGCTACTCCTTGACCGGAATAACTACCATGCCTTTTCGCCTCTGTTCCATCAAGTAGCAGCGGCTGAGCTAGAACCGGAGCTAATTGCCTACCCAGTGCGGGGGATCTTACGCAAACTACCCAACGTGCAGTTTGCGATCGCAGAGGTGAAGCAGATCAATTTGGCCGAGCGAGTCATAGAGATCGACCAGTCTCTAATTTCATACGACTTCCTGATCTTAGGCACAGGCAGTACCTCTCAATTCTTGGGGGTGCCTGGAGCCGCTGAGTACACTTTTCCATTAAAAACGCTGCAGCAAGCAGTGTTACTGCGCAACCATATTCTGGGTTGTTTCGAGCAGGCGGTACACGAACCAGACACAAATCAACGCCAGCAGTTGCTAACATTCACGATTGTCGGCGGTGGACCAACCGGAGTGGAATTTGCTGGGGCTCTGGCTGAACTTATCCACCATCTGGTGCAAGATTACCCGACACTAAATTTTCGGCAGGTCCGCGTACTTCTGTTCCAAGGAGCGGATAGCTTGCTCCCTAGCCTACCCAAGCGGCTACGAGCTTATACCCACAAACAGCTGTACAAGCTAGGAGTTGAGGTCCATCTGCAAGCCAAGGTTAGTCAGGTAACTCAGGAGACGGTGCATCTGCAAGATGATAGAGTCATTTATGCAAAAACGGTGGTCTGGGCAACCGGAGTACATGGTAACCCCCAAGCCTCAGCTTGGGGACTGCCAACAGATCAGAAGGGACAAGTTGCTGTCTCATCTACCCTTCAGGTGCCGGGCTATCCAAATACTTATGTCGTCGGAGATTTAGCTGCTTTAGAACACGAAGGGAGTTCACTGCCGATGCTCGCTCCTGTAGCTATCCAACAAGGGCAAGCAGTGGCGAGGAATATCAAGCGTCAAATCAAAGGACAGAATCCTCTACCCTTCCGCTATCAGCACCTGGGCTCTATGGCGATCATTGGACGCCATGCTGCGGTGGCTCACCTCGGCAAGCTAGCTTTCACCGGCTTTCCAGCCTGGCTCCTCTGGCTGGGTGTACACCTTGTGGCTTTAGTCGGTTTTCGCAACCGCCTGATGGTGCTAATTAACTGGATTTGGGGCTATCTTTTTCGCGATCGCTTTGTTCGCCTGATTTTACCGCTAAACCTAGGGGGAACTGCTCCAGGCGTGAATCCAGTTTTCACAACGAAAGCTGGGCAGGGAGAGAGCGGGAGGTGAAATCACTTCGCGCCTCCATTAGCAAGGCCACAAGTGGGGCGGCACACTAAGCTATTTTGACAACGCGGTCGATATTCTAGGCTATAGATGAGGTAATCTAGCTTACAGATTCAATCCGGAGGTCTTCAGTGTTTTACCGCTGTGTTTTCCTGGTAATAACTAGCGTATTAGTGGGTGGAAGTTGGTCTGTCAGCGCTCAGACTTGTGTACCATTAAAGGCCATCGGTGGCCAAGGAACGCAAGTGAAGAAATCTGTCTCGCCGCCAGGGCTGCTAGTGAGTCGTAATAACTGGAATACTGATTTTGCGGTTCCGGGCGGTGTAGCATTCCGCAGGTTTACTGCAACTATCATTCCATCAGATGACGCTAACTACAATATTGCTGTGTACTTGAAGTACAGCAATAAAACTTCAGACAACTTGTATAACAAAAATTCAGTACACTTAATTAAAGGTCAACCTTTAAGAATTTCCGGCTCCCCGCGCTCTACCAACCAACCTTATGAAGTCAATGTTCGAGTTGGTGGATTAAAGAAATTGAATAATACCTACACAGTTTCAGCGGTCGGTTGTCCTTAGTGCGAGATGAATCTGTGCTTCCTGATAGCAAGATATACATGGGGCTAAACCCCAGGTAACATCTAGGGTCGCCTTTTAAGTAGTACAAATATACTATTGCAATATACTCGCTCCAATGTGAGATTGTCAAGGTAGAGCAACATTCGTTTTGGTAGATCTCCACCTGTGGGGTTTCGCATGTAAACGGATTCAGATAATGTTGGTAGTGAGTTACACAGATTTTTTCATTCATGTTTACTCGTGAGTTAACCAAGAGTCCTCCCCGATTAGATATTGGGCAAATGAGCCGTATCTTGGTGGTTGAAGATGAAGACCTGATTCGGGAAATGCTGGTTCTGGCGTTGGAGGCGGAGGGTTACGCGATCGCTACTGCCGCTGATGGGCGAACGGCTTTGGCGTTGCTTCAGAGTGCGGAACCCACTTTGGGGGAGTTTCCCTTTGAACTAGTGGTTCTGGATTTGATGCTGCCTCAAATCAACGGCTTAGATATCTGCCGCTTGCTTCGGCATCAAGGAAACCCAGTACCGATTTTGATCCTCAGTGCTAAGGGCAGTGAAACTGACCGGGTTTTGGGACTGGAAGTAGGAGCTGACGACTACCTCACTAAACCCTTCAGCATGCGGGAGCTGATTGCCCGTTGTCGCGCCTTGCTGCGCCGCCAACGCTTCGGTGGTTTGCCCCAACTACCCATACTACAGTTTAAGGATGTTACCGTTTATCCCCAGGAATGCCGGGTGTTAGTCCGAGGGCTGGAGGTGAACCTGTCGCCTAAGGAGTTCCGCTTGCTAGAGCTGTTTATGAGTTACACTCGCCGAGTTTGGTCGCGCGAGCAGTTGCTCGATCAAGTCTGGGGAGCGGATTTTGTCGGCGACAGTAAAACGGTAGATGTTCACATCCGCTGGTTGAGGGAAAAATTAGAGAAAGACCCTAGCCGTCCTGAATACATTGTGACTGTACGTGGCTTCGGTTACCGATTTGGGTAGCAGCCAAAGATGAAAATGGGCTTCGGCCTTCGGTTAGCTGTGAGAGCGCGACAGACCACTGATAACGGGCAAGACTTGTACCAGGCTAATAGCTAACAGCTAACAGCTTTGTCAGAATAGTGAAGGATAATTAATTTTGTCTCCATCCTTTATCCTTAGCGGCGATTCAGCTGATGGCTGTGCTGGCATTTTTTCTAGGGCTGACAATTGGGATGGGGTTGTGGTTTTGGCAGGTGAACAAAATCCACCGGCAACTCCAGCAATTGCTACGAGCCCTACAGGGCGACTCCTCAAAGATTTCCCTCCCCATTTTTCCGCACTTGCGGCGGGAGATTACCCGGCAGCAGCAGCAGCGCGAAGAGCTGCAAGCCCAACTGAAAACCTACCAAGAGCTACTCCAAGCGGCACCACTGGCATATCTGCAAGTTGATGAAGAAAATCAGCTCCTGTGGTGTAACGAGCAGGCGCGGCAGCTATTGGGACTGCAAAGGTGGGAGCCAGGACAGGTGCGCTTGCTACTGGAGTTGGTCCGCTCGTATGAACTCGACCAGTTGATTGAACAAACTCGTCTCGAGCAGCAGCCACAGGTGCGAGAATGGGTGTTCCATCCGGCTTGTGTGAATGCAGCCGCAATGGTTGACGTGCGATCGCTAACTCTGCGCGCGTCTAGTTGGCCTCTAAGCACAGGGCAAGTCGGGGTATTCCTAGAAAACTGGCAATCTTTGGTTGAATTCAGTCACACCCGCAATCGTTGGGTTTCCGATTTAGCTCATGAACTGAGAACTCCGCTGACCTCAATTCGGTTAGTTGTGGAAACTTTACAGGAACACTTAGAGCCGCCTCTGCGGCGCTGGGTTGACCGCCTCGTGCCGGAAGTTGACCGACTGATTAACTTAGTGCAAAATTGGCTGGAACTCAGCCAACTGGAAATCGACCCCAGTAAACAGCTAAGTTGCCAGCCTGTGGAAGCGCGATCGCTCTTGCACTCAGTTTGGCAAACCCTCGAACCCTTGGCGCGGCAAAAGCAGATTGCGCTCGCCTACTCGGGACCAGAAACTCTGTGGCTCAGGGCAGACAAATGCCGCCTGACGCAGGTGTTTCTCAATCTCTTCGATAACTGTATTAAGTACAGTCCTGTGTCAGGAACCATTTGGGTCGAAGTCAAAATTATTCCGTCCAATGATTCCCGCGACCAAGTGCAATTTAATATTATTGACTCTGGTCCCGGCTTTCCAGACTCGGATTTACCCCATGTTTTTGAGCGACTTTACCGGGTAGATGCCGCCCGGACTCGTAAGCCAGACTCTTTAAACAAAGGTAGCGGCTTGGGCTTAGCGATCGTCCAACAAATTGTTCTCGCCCATGGCGGCTCAGTTAAAGCTAGGAATCATCCCGATACTGGTGGTGCTTGGTTGCAGGTTGCACTCCCTGACGCTATGGCGGACCCCTTGTGACTGACACTATAGTAGTAGACACAAGTACACATTAGCTGTTGCGTTGCCAGAGTTGTTAGGGGAGAATTCTGCTGTTTCTAATCTAAATCCCGAACGCTCCCATTTTGACCGTCGGATCAGGCGCTTGGAACGGGACATTTTACGTATGGGAGCCTTGGTCGAGCATTCGTTTCGTCTAAGCCATCAGGCTTTATTTGCTCGAAACCTGGCGGCCTCTGAGGAAATTCCCTTGCTCGAAAAAAAAATCGACCAGTTTTATCGACAAATCGAGTCAGAATGTGCTGCTCTGATGACTCTACAAGCGCCAGTGGCTCAACGTTCTGCCGGCGGCAGCTCCTTGGCTTCGCTCTCGCAAGCTCAAGACTCACGCCTGTTGAGTGCTTTTATGCAGTTGGTACGAGACCTGGAGCGCATTGGCGATTATGCCGAGGATCTAGCTGAAATTGCGATTAAGCTTTTTCCTTATCCGTCTCAGGGGTGTTTACCACAAATCGAGGTGATGTCTCATCATGCCCAGGCGATGCTAGCAGCCAGTTTGGTGGCAGTAGCGGACTTGGATGCAGAAGCAGGGCAAGCCGTGAAACGACTGGATGATGCAGTTAACACATCTTACAAAACAGTGTACGGAATCCTGGCTACACAGCGGGATGTCAAAGGGGTGGTGGAGCCGATTCTATTGCTAGCCTTGGTGATTCGTCATCTGGAGCGGATGGCTGACCATGCCACCAACATTGGTCAGCGCGTGGCATACATTGTTACGGGTCAACGGAGTTAGGGGAAGAGAGCAGGGGGGTAGGGGGCAGGGGAGCAGCTAGAGGCGTTGAAGCCGTGAGTTTACATATCAAGTTTTAAATAAACGCTTACCTATTCTTAACCTTGTAGGTCTAAGATTGGCAGTAAATTTATTGAAACAGCTTGACATCGATCTGTCCTAGAGTTGCATGAGGTCAGTACGGATCTAACAGACATCGAGCTTCAGGACTTATTACTCTGCTCCCTCTACTCTCTTCCGGCTCCCGCTGCCTCCCCTGTCCCCTGTCCCCCACTCTCTTCCGACTCCCCCTGCTCTCTTCGGTAGCTCCAACGATTCACTGAACGGTTTTTATCATGACAATTTCTGCTCCCAACCCTGCCTTACCACCGCTGCTGACCCAGAGGCTATTTAGCCGTCGTGACTTGATTCCACCACGAGATGACGTCTTGTGGCAGATTGAGCGCGGGGCAGTCCGCACTTTAACCTGGAGTGAACAAGGTACACTGATCTCTTTAGGATATTGGGGCGTGGGCGATATTGTGGGTACCCCCTTGTCCCGGGTTAAGCCATACCAAATTGAGTGCCTAACAAGTGTAGAGACGAGCATCCTACCGTTTGAGCTGTGGTATCAAGCAGTAGACGCTATGTTGTTGCACATCCAACAAGCAGAGGAAATTCTCAATATCGTTCACCGGAAACCAGTTGCCCTGCGATTGTGGCAATTTCTGCTCTGGCTAGGCCAGAAATTTGGTCGTGACGTTGACCAAGGACGCCTGATTGACTTGGGGGTGACCCATCAGGAGCTAGCCGAAGTTCTCAACACGACGCGGGTGTCGGTGACAAGAATGCTACAGCAGTTTGAAGAAGAGGGAATGTTGCTGCGGCACGAGCGGCGGTTGGTGCTGCAGATGAATTCTCCAAACCGGATTGGGAGGTGAGATCAGGTGGCATAGGGTTGTTTAGCAAGTGTCACATTACCTTGTTGTAAATCACTGTTTTGATGGCAAGATTGACAATATCTTCAGTGCAAGCAAATTAGGTACATTTCCACTGAACTTAAAATGTAGGTGTGAGTGAGAACAATAATCATGGCAAAACTCTTCTGGAAGACTCTAAAGCTAAGCCCTATATTCTTGGTCGCTAGCTTACTCGTAGCAAATCGCACCTTAGCACAGTCGACTGCTCCCAGCAGTCAAACACCGCAGCCAGCTGCTGACCAGCCAGACCCTAGTAATAAGCTGCAACAAATCGACCAGTACAATCAAGCGCCCTCGGCTAACGGAACAAGCAACACTCAGCTGCAACAAATTGATCGGTACAACCAAGCACCTACGGCTCCGATCGCGCAGGTGACATCCGTTTCTCAGTTGTCGGACGTGCAGCCAACTGACTGGGCTTTCCAAGCATTACAGTCTCTAGTCGAGCGCTATGGTTGTATTGCTGGTTATCCCGACGGCACCTATCGTGGCAACCGAGCCTTAACCCGCTATGAATTTGCTGCTGGGTTGAATTCCTGTTTAGACCGGGTGAACGAACTGATTGCCGCTGGCACCTCTGACCTAGTCAGAAAAGAAGACTTGGCAACCCTGCAGCGATTGCAAGAAGAATTTTCAGCCGAACTCGCTACTCTCCGCGGTCGAGTAGACTCCTTGGAAGCTCGCACGGCTGAACTGGAAGCAAATCAGTTCTCCACCACTACCAAGCTAGCCGGAGAAGCCATCCTTGCTGCTAATGGTGTAGGTAACTCGACTGGTGGCAGTCGGGCGGTGGTCTCGGGTAGGGCTCGCCGCTCTGCTGGCAACATTAGGGATAACGAAACATTTAGCGACCGGGTGCGGTTGAGTTTAAATACCAGTTTCACGGGTAGAGACCTGTTGAGAACCCGATTGCAAGCTCGGAACACAACTCCTTTTGGCCCAAGTGTGACGGGAACAAACGAAACTCGTCTCGGGTTTGACGGAGACGAAGGTAACACTGTTGCCGTCGATCAGCTGTTCTATCGTTTTCCTCTATTCAAGAACGCCATTGTCCAGATCGACTCGGCTAACACTGAGTTAAACGAAAGAGGATTTCCTACCTTCAGTCCCTTTGAAAGCAGTGGACTGGGTGCCATCTCCCGCTACGGTCGATTCAGCCCCATCTACCGATTAGGTAACTCCACCACGAACGTGACTAATTCCGTGCTTGGATCCGGGGGTGCTGGGGCGAGCATTCACCTCAATCCGCAAGGGGCTGTTGGTCTAGACCTAGCTTATCTGGCACCGTCGGCTAACAACCCGAATACAAGTTTCGGCATTTCCAATGGTTCCTATGCCGCCGTTGCTCAGGTCGATATCAATGCCAGCAAGTACTTCAATTTGGGTCTAACCTACGCCCACTCCTACGATAATATTGCAAGACGGGCTGGGACGATTGGCATCTTCGATAACACAGGAACTCAATTAGCTAACGCGCCGTTTGGTAACACCCCGACCTCAACCAACAGCTACGGTCTGGAAGCCAGCTTCCGCCCCAATCAACATCTTATTATCTTTGGTTGGGGCGGCTATACTCAGGCATACGCTTCCAGCAGGATCACTGCCATCAACGGTGTTGCGAACGGAGCTACTGTAACTGGGCCTAGGGGATCTAAAGCCGATATTTGGTACTTAGCTGGTGGCATTGCCCTGCCAGACATCGGTTCAAAAGGCAGCATGCTGGGGCTTCTGTTTGGTCAACCGCCTCGGGTGACTTCTAACGACAGTGTGCGAGAAACCGCTACAGCTGGTAACGGGACTTTTGTAAGAAGGCGACGTGTAGATAGCGGCGTCTCCTATCAGGCAGAGCTTTTCTACCGCTACCGACTGACTGATAATATTGCCATTACTCCTGGTGCTTTGATCATTTTCAACCCAGAGGCCAATAACAAGAACACAGCGGACTACGTAGGGACGATCCGAACCACCTTTACGTTCTAAGTAACTGTCTTTTGAGAAAGGATAAGGAGGCAAGGGGAGTTTTCTCCGTGTCTCCTTATCATTTTTTGGTCAACCTAGTGACACATTTTTAACCTTTGGCTTACCCAAGCTTTACCAGCCTTTAACCTAATAACACTAAGATTAAGGTCGGCAATTGATGACATGCTGCAATTAAAAATGCCTAATTTTCCTCAACCCCGCTCTGGGCGAAGAACACTTCTTCTCACCTTAATCGCAGTTTCCTTCAGTGTCGCTTCCTGTGGCGGCGGTCAGAATTCCGGAGGAGAAGCAAGTAGCTCTGCCAGCTCTAGCCCTGCTGCCAGTACCAGTAGTGCAGGTGGAGGTGGTGCTGGTGTCTCTCTCCTTGGTACTGGTGGTACTTTCCCTCAACCATTGTATCAGACGTGGTTTTCCGATTATAACAAGCAACATTCCAATATCAGGATTACTTATCAAGCTGCAGGCAGCAAGGCTGGGGTCCAACAGTTTACCCAAAAGCTAGTGGATTTTGGGGCGAGTGACGTGGCAATGACGCCTGAACAAATTGCCAAGGTGAAACAGGGTGTGGTGTTATTGCCGATGACCGCCGGGGCGATTGTCATTGCCTACAACGTCACAGGTGTGCCAACTGGTCTGAAGCTATCTCGCCAAGTTTACCCCGCCATCTTTCTCGGCACTATTAAGAATTGGAATGACCCCCAAATTGCTAAAGACAATCCAGGGGTAAAATTGCCTAACTTACCGATTTCAGTGGTACACCGCGCAGAAGGAAGTGGGACTACGGGCGTCTTCACAGGACACTTGAGTGCGATCGACCCGAACTGGAAAAGCCAAGTTGGGGCTGGTACATCTGTAAGTTGGAAGGTGGGTGTCGGTGGTAAGGGCAATGCTGGTGTCACTGCGTTGCTCAAACAAACCAATGGCTCTATCGGCTACGTAGAGTATGGCTATGCCGAAACCCAGAACGTCCCTTTTGCTCAATTACAAAATAAAGCGGGGAAATTCGTTACGGCAACGGAACAGACAACTACTAACACACTGTCTGCAGTTCAATTACCCCCTAACTTGATTGCCTTCATCACCGATCCGGCGGGCGCGGATTCCTACCCCATCGTCACCTATACTTGGCTGCTAGCCTACAAGAAATATGACGATCCTAATAAAGCCAAAGCCCTTAAGGATGTCATTAATTATGGGTTGACTCAGGGGCAACAAAACAGTTCAAAATTGGGCTATATCCCCTTACCCAGTAATGTAGTGCAGAAAGTACAAGCCGCTGCGAATACAATTCAGTAACCATTGTAGAAGTTGGTTTTCTGTAGGGGTAGGTTTGGCACCTGCCCCTACAATTTTTCCGAGCTATGAATGCTCGGTTGAGTTACAATCGCCAGTTGATAACTCAGTTGGAGGGCGCTGGTGACTCCAAGCCCACCAAACACAGCCGCAGTGACACCAGTAAAACTCCTGCCATTTACGGCGATGGTCTTCAGTCATCACAGGTGATCGCCGGTTGAGCCAGACATGCTCAGCTTCCCGACTGCTAGAACGGCAATTGGGGCAGCAAAACTCATAAGCGTGAATTGCCTGAGTAGTCCATTCAGGCGGGATTGGCTCGAAAGCGTCCATGCAGGGAAATTCCTAGTTCCAATTGCCTATTATCATCTGTTTATATTATGTAGAGCAGGACAAGTTTTTTACTCCTCACTTTCTGCAATGGAGCCAACTGCTGAAATTCGCCGCTTGTTAGATCTTATGCCAGCTTCTGGTCGAATGATGACCAAAATTGTCGGTAAGCCGGAGCAGGCAAAAGTGATTAACTCCTCCTTTCCACTACCCTGGAATCAGGAGCGTCCCATATTTATTAATTTTGATTTGTGGCGTCGCCTTTCTCTGCCGCAACGAGACTTGCTGCTGTTAAGCAGCGTTAGCTGGCTCACTGGTGTTAAGTGGCTCAAACCAGACGTCTATCAAGGTGTGGTGGTGGCAGGGCTTTTAGGGGCTGTGGTGGAATTAGTTCAGTCCGATGCGGTGGGTGTAGTCGTGGCTGGAGGATTGAGTGCGATCGCTCTCACCCGCATCTGGCGCACTAATCGCAGTTCTCAGTCTTACCTAGATGCCGATCAAGCTGCCATCCAGGTGGCAAAGCGTCGCGGCTACAATGAAACCGAGGCAGCTGAACACCTATTGGCGGCGATTGAAGCGGTGGCTCGGCTGGAAGGGCATTCTGGATTGAGTTTTACAGAGTTAATTCGTTGCCAAAACCTCCGGGCGCTTGCCGGTCAATCGCCAGTGGGTGTCCCCCAAAGTATTAAGAGGGAGTAGCGCAAAGTCCGAGCGGAGGTTTCCTCCGATCGGAACTTTGTAAGAGGGCGCAAAGTCAAGCAAGGGAGGTTTCCGAGCCAGTGCGTTGGGGAGCCAGCGCTCTTTGGAGGGTTTCCCTCCGCAGGCGACTGGCGTCCGGCGAGCCGCTCTTGTTGCAACTGGCGTTCCGATCGGAACTTTGTAAGAGAGGGAGTCAGCAAAGAGAGCTGAGGGAGAAGTAGAGACTCTCTCCGGCTCATGACTTCTTCGAGCAAGGATACAGACATCGCTTTCTTGGATTTTTTGTCAAGATGAATACAGTAAAGTCCTCGATTTGCGTTGTGTGCTGTGACGACTAAAACTGTTGAGACGATTCTCGATCGGGCTTTGTTGGGATACGATTTACTTCCCGAAGAGGGAGTGGTGCTTTTGAGCCAGACTGACCCAACCCTTGTCGCTGCCATTCGCGCCACAGCTGACCAACTGCGCCGCAAGCAAGCGGGCGACACTGTGACTTATGTCATTAACCGCAACATTAACTTTACCAATATCTGCGAGCAGCACTGTAGTTTTTGCGCTTTTCGCCGCGATGAAGGTGAGACGGGTGCCTACTGGTTAGACTGGGCGCAAATCTTGGAAAAGGCGACAGATGGTGTGCGGCGAGGAGCGACGGAAATCTGCATGCAAGGAGGATTGAATCAAAAGGCAAAGTTGAATGGCAAATCCTTACCCTATTACCTGCGGCTAGTAGAAACAATTAAACAGCAATTTCCCCAGTTGCACATACATGCTTTTTCTCCCCAGGAAGTGCAATTCATTGCCAGGGTTGATGGGCTAAGTTATGCCGAGGTAATTGCCGCCTTGCGGGATGCCGGTGTGGACTCGATGCCTGGCACAGCAGCGGAGGTATTAGATGATGAGGTGCGGCACATCTTATGTCCAGAAAAGATTGATACAGCAACTTGGCTGGAGATTGTCAGTACGGCTCACAAGCTGGGTTTACCAACAACCAGTACGATGCTGTCTGGGCATATTGAAACAAAAGCACAACAGATGCGTCATCTAAGTCAGTTGCGATCGCTGCAGCAAACAGCCCTGAATCAGGGGTACCCAGCTGGCATCACAGAATTCATTTTACTCCCCTTCGTCGGTCAAGAAGCGCCTAAACCTCTGCGCCGCCGTGTCGGGCGCGACCAACCTGTGCTGGCAGATGCCCTACTACTAACCGCTGTGGCACGCATCTTCTTGGGGAGTTGGATTCCCAATCACCAGCCCAGTTGGGTCAAATTGGGGCTTTTGGGTGCAACAGCAGCCCTAAACTGGGGTTGCAATGATATCGGCGGGACCTTAATGGAGGAACACATCACCACGATGGCTGGCGCTCAAGGGGGCACTTGTATGGAAGTCGAAACCTTACAAGCCACTATCCACTCCTTGGGGCGTCCTTACCGACAACGGGATACGCTGTATCATCCCGTCTTTTCACTGATCCCCAAGAGCCCCAATCCAGGATAGGATTAACTTTGGTTTCCGTCTCTCTCTTACTCAATATTTAATTTATGAAGCGCTATTGGTCACGTTTACTTACCCTGGTTTTGGTTGTGTTCCTTGGCTTGATAGTCTGTTCCCCAAGCAGTGCCGCTGATAGCCTAAGTGGAGATTATCGCCAAGACACCTTGGCTGTGGTCAACACGTCGAGAACTGCCATCGAGTTGCCAGAAGATTCACCTAATAAAGCAGAGGCTCAAACAGATGCACGGCAAAAGATTAATGAATTTGTAGCTCGCTACCGGCGGGATGGCTCTGTCTCTGGTCTCAACTCTTTTACCACTATGCGAACAGCGTTAAACTCCCTAGCCGGGCACTACAGCTCTTATCCCAATCGGCCCTTGCCAGAAAAGCTGAAGCGGCGCTTAGACCAAGAGTTTAAGCAGGTGGAAGCAGCGCTTGTCCGAGGCAGTTAAATATTTAGCGCCGTCCTAACTTCGTTTATTTTTGCTGGCAGGCATGTCCAACCGTCCGTTGAAAGTTGCTCGACCTCTCACCACCCCGCTACGCCTAATCCTTGTCTTTTTGACCAGTAACCTCGTCAGTTGGCAGTTTTGGATTTACCCAACTCAGGCGAAGATGCTGCTGGGGTACTGTCAGTTGGCGGCGGCGGCAAGGCAAGAGAAACAAACCTTACTGCAGGCGTCACTAAGAGGCAATCAAGCCGCACAAAACCGCTATGAGGCGCTTCTCGGCGAACAGGCAGAGGAATTGCAGCAGTGTCGCAGTCGCACTTGGCCCCAAACCCAAGCGATTTGGCTGCGCCTGTACCCATGTGACATTCAGCCTAGTTCACTAGACAAGACCCTGGATCGCATTGTCGATCAAGGGTATAACCAGGTCTACATTGACACGTTTTCCGATGGCCAGGTGCTATTGCCTGCTTTGGATAACCAAACCGTTTGGCCCTCCGTTGTTCGGGTACCTGGAGGCGAGAATATTGATTTGTTGGCGCAAGCAATTCAAAAGGGTCACGAGCGGGGTTTGAAGGTCTACGCTTGGATGTTTCTCATGAACTTCGGCTACTCCTACACCCAACGTCCAGATCGACAATCGGTACTGGCTCAAAATGGCAAGAACAACACAAGCCAGGATGTGATCGAAGATGGCAGTCAGGTCTTTATCGACCCTTACAACCTCCAGGCGAAACGCGACTACTATCAGTTGGTGCAGCAGATAACTCGACGCCGACCGGATGGAGTGTTGTTTGACTACGTGAGGTATCCGGGTCAGTCAGGAAACAATTCCATCGCCACCAAAGTTAAAGATTTATGGATTTACAGTCAAGCCGCAAAGCTCGCACTGGCTCAACGGGCACTTAACAATAAAGGGCTTGAACTCATTCGACGATTTGTGAGTCAGGGATACGTGAGCGCGGGAGATGTAGCAGCCGTCGCTCAACTCTATCCTCAGGAAGAAGAACCGCTCTGGCAGGGCCGCACTCTGCCGCCAGTACCGCCGCCGACAGACCCTCTGCCAACCCCAGCCCAAGAGCAACCACTGTTGCAATGGCAGTTGTGGCAACTCAGCGTTGCCCATGCACTGCAAGGTGTCCTGGACTTTCTGGCAGTGGCAACTTTGCCGGTGCAGCAACAAGGCATCCCAGCTGGAGCGGTGTTTTTTCCGGAGGCAAATGCAGCGGTGGGGCAAGGTTATGACTCACGCTTGCAGCCTTGGGATCGTTTTCCCAGTGCCCTGGAGTGGCATCCTATGTCCTATGCTAATTGCGGCGACACCAGCTGTATTGTTGCCGAAGTGCAGCGCGTGCTTAAGTACGCACCACCAGGAACAAATGTTAGCCCAGTATTAGCAGGTGTTTGGGGAAAGTCGATTGGAAATCGCCCATCGTTAGAAGCCCAGATGCAGGCAATTCACCAAGCAGCGCCGCAGATTCAGTCGGTAAGTCATTTTGCCTTTTCCTGGCAAGAACCCCAATTGGATAGTCAGCGCAAGTTCTGTCAATTTCAGTATGTAAATAGGCTTCAGGAGAGCGATCGCATTCCTTGATGAGCTCACCCAACAATAGATGGCAGCGGTGGTTGTCTCTCGGACTGCCATTTCCGCTAATCGTTCTTAACAGCTGGCTAGCGTTTCAAGTTTTCCAATATTTTCAACCCCTCGTTACTATTTTGATCTTGGCCGCTTTGCTTGCCTTGATTTTGAACTATCCAGTACAATTTCTCCAAAGACGTGGTGTAGGACGGAGTCTTGCGCTTATTCTAGTTTTTCTGTTAGCCTTGACAATTTTAGTGACTTTTGGCATTACCTTAGTTCCAATTCTTTTAAAAGATTTTAGTGAGATTGTTAAACTTCTACCCGATTGGCTTGCTGCTGGAAGACAAAAACTCCAGGCTATCAATAATTGGGCTGCTCACCAGAATTTACCTGTTGATTTGAGTCAGTCGATCGCCCAAGTAGCAGAGCGATTGCCTAGTGAACTACAGTCTTTTACTGAGCAAACGCTCAGTATCGTTTTGGAGGCTATTGATAGCGTCTCCGAGGTAATCTTGATTGTAGTTCTAACTTTCTATCTGCTATTAGATGGCGATCGCATCTGGCGGGGAATTCTTCAGAGATTGCCCTCTAGTTTTAGCTCTAAGGTCGAGAAGTCCTTACCGGAGAATTTTCAAAACTACTTTATTGGTCAAGTAACTTTAGCCACTATCGTAGGATTAGCAATGACTCTGATATTTTTAGTCCTCAAAATTCCCTTTGGTTTACTCTTTGGGGTAGGAATTGGTTTTCTATCCTTGGTTCCCTTTGGTGATACCTTGGGGTTTAGTTTGGTGAGTTTACTCGTGGCTTCCCAGGACTTTTGGCTAGGAGTAAAGACCCTAGTAGTGGTCGTTTTAGTAGATCAGGTAATCGACCAAATAATTGCTCCCCGAATTTTGGGCAGTTTTACCGGGCTCAGACCAATATGGGTTTTATTCTCTTTGATAGTAGGAACTAAGATTGCCGGGCTGTTAGGGTTACTAATTGCTGTACCTGTGGCAGGATTTATCAAAAGTACTATAGATAGCTTCCAGGATGCTACAACGATTTCTACCAGTGTGGTTGAGTTAGTCTCTCCACAAGCTAAACAGTCTAACATCTGTGAATAATTATATTTTGTAAAGTCTAAAATAAGTTCATTGATTTAGAGCTGGCGATTTTCCTTAAAATTTTATTTTTGCTTTTGTTACTAACTACCAAACTTGATTATGATACAAATAATTCAAGCTAGAGATATCCATCCTTGACAAGTTAAGAAGATGGGACAAAAGTCAAGTGGGGTTTGGGAAATGGTGATAAGTCAAGCAGGGGTTCTTTTTTACGGATCTTGACAACTCTCAAATCTTGATTTTGAGGTGCGGC
>JAABUQ010004118.1_pt1 | contig 25369 bp, 20 predicted proteins | sample 5560001 | NCBI WGS metagenome assembly JAABUQ01 (sample SAMN10711888, study PRJNA513371) | rock metagenome | isolation source: Antarctica rocks | place: Antarctica: Victoria Land, Finger Mt nord | collected 2015-12-18
ACGAGCGGCGCGACGACATCTACGAGGCGTTCGTCAAAATTGAGAACGCCTTGATTTGCTGGGGCAGGATCAATCACCATTTTTGTTAGAGGCTCTTAGAAGTTTTCAAGAAAATCATGGAATTGTGTCCGTCTGAGGCGAAGGGCGAAGCTCTATTTGCGATGGACCTCTGTCTGTCGCCGCACCCTATATCGTGGCCGGAGATGGAGCCGGACGCAAGTGACGACCCTCTTACAGCCTTCAATAAAGAAGAGAAGCGTCGGGACACCAAACTGAAGGACCGGCCCGACGTACCTAAGGGCGAATGGAAAGAGATTCTTCGTACTGTCCATCTCCACATAGATAACGGGATATCTGAGGCTTTTTTGGTCTCGAGTCTCATTCTTATGGTTGATGACACTCTCAAGCACATGGCGGACGAAGAAATTTACTGGCAGGGGGTAGAAAACGCTCGCTGTGTGCTGGAAGGCTTAGAGGAAGAAAAGAGGCAGGACAATGTTGAGAACGCCTCGCACTGGGACCATATCATGAAGCCGTTGCGGAGCACGCCTGAAAGAGATGTTGCCAACCTAAAGCAGAGGCAGGACATGTACCAGGAGTGGCGCTCTATTCCTTTTCTTGATGACCTCCTCAAAAAACACCGGATTTTTGGTCACTGGGAGAACGTGTTGATTGCCAAAGCGCTAGGGTTATAGCCTCTGCACAGCGGCTTCAAGCCTTACGTGAGCCATATTGGTGACGAACCGGAGAAGTGCGCCCAGCCTTTAACGAGATACTGCCTTTAGGCCCAAATTGAAAAGGGCAGGCTGTGAAGTGAACGCTCATTCGTGAGAAGCGTTAAAGTAAAGTTACAATGGCGCAGATAAAATTAACCTCAGGTCCGCCGCTCCCAAATCCACGCGAGTTTCGGGAGTACTCAACGACGATGGGGGATGAGGAAAAAGCAATATTAGCACTGCGTGGCTTCGCCAGTGCAGCATCAATGATCATACCTTCCTATCATCTTTGGCTTGCTGCACTACATGCAGATGATAATTCTTCAATTAGCTCCTCAGATTATCCTCGCTTAATATTGCACACGTATATGAGAGAGGCAATGCTGGACCAACTTTTGGTCCAGTTGCGCCGACTTTATGATCCTGATAAGAACTCATTGGCCGGTGGAACTATCTCTTCTCTTCTCAAAAAGGCAATGGTTCATAACTGGTTAGTAGCCCGTGCAAAAGAAGTTTCCCATAGTACACTCTCTTTTGATGCTAATTTGACGGAGAACCATCTCACCTTCATCCAAGAACACTGTTCGTTATGCCTAGTCAACAAGGCTGAGGCGTTACAAAACAATGCACCCCGTTTACAAGTTCAGGCATTGCTAGTGCGACGTGCGGCTAATAAGCGTTCTGCTCATATGACCCTGGATGACTACGCACTTACCCAGTCAGATTTACGCGATGTTTGCTTTCACACACTCCTTATTGCTCGTGCAATACAGCGTGTCTATGGCGACGATGTATATTCAGGAAACTATGTCCATGTGGACTCTGGTTCCTATGAAGCCGCCGCCCAAGTTTTTGGCAATGGACACTCAAAAGGCCTACTTACATCTAGTCTTGAAGAAAATCTCGACATGCTTATAGAGAGAATACGTGTTAAACTTGAATTAGAATAGTTCCAATTATCGACTGAGGCGCTGCGGAGAGACCTAGAACAACGGGCGGTTATACCGCCCAAAAAGGTCGGGAGGGGTCGTAAATTTTCGGCAGAGGCACTTTCGCCTTGAGGGGCTGGGCTGCGCCTAGCATCTTTGCCGCCCCATTTTCCAAATCACTGCCTCTTTTAATTCACCCCGCCCTGTTACAGGCGGGGTTTTCTGCTGCTTTTGATTCACTTTGCGGGGGGATGCGCCTCCTGCGTCGGCGATGCGGGGCCAAGGGGGAAGTGGGATAATCAGCAGCCCCGCCCGCGCCGCTTCCAATTCACTGTCTCAAAACCTGCCCTATTCATGGGGTTTCTGATTTCCCGCATTCGTTTCTACTTTCCCGCTTTACCGCCCCGCTTTGCCTGCCTCCCATTGCAGCAGTCGCTTGAGGCGCGTGAAAGCGTCGGTGCGGATGCGGTACACCGACTGCGGTGTTATTCCCATCGCTTTAGCAACATCCAGCGCTGAGGTGCCGTCGTGGTACAGCGCCCCGATCACCACCCGTTGACGCGGGGTAAGCACGGCGAGCAGGTCGGCAAATCTCTCGTTCTCCGGCACGACGTTTTGCGGGTCGGCGGACGGAGGCGCGGGCAGAGTGTCTCCGAGCGTCCAGCCGCTTTCCTCTTGCCCCAGAGGGCGGTCAAGGGCATCGCAGGGCAGGCGGCTCTGCCGCCTCTCATCCCGCAGGTAGCGCTGAAGTTCTCCCCAGATGCAGCGCACGGCGTAGGTCGAGAACTTCAGGCCGCGCTCCGCTTGGAAGCGCTCTGCCGCTCCCAGCAGCGCCACATACCCCGCGATGTACGCTTCCTCCATCCGGTTACGGTCGGTCAGCAGCCAGGGCAGGTACTTGCCAAGCACGTGCCAGACCAAGCCCTTGTTTTCCTCGGCCAGTCGGTGGGCAGGGGTGCGGGGGCGACCGGAGGCGACGGGCTGTTTAAGTTTAGGCACGCTTAATTATACAGCCCTTTCCCCTCTTCTCCCGTCCGTGACGTTTGCGTTGCTTGGCGGCTTCTCAAATACTTGCTAGCACTCGTCAGTAACCACGGGAAACAAAATTGCCATGACCACACAACTGGCTTCTGCCAAAGAACTTCTGACCATCCGCGACGTTGCGCCCATTGTCGGCGTGTCTGAGCAGCGTGTCCGTCAGCTCATTCGCCGCAAGCGGCTGCCTTCGGTGCGGGTGTTTGGAGGCCGCTCCGTGCGCATTCCGCGCGCCGCGCTTGCGGAGTGGCTCGCCGTGCAGAATGACCAGGCCCGCGCCTCGGTGGAGACGGAGTCGGTTTCTATTGCAGACCTCTTCCCGGCAAAAAACCTGTTTCCGGCAAAGGCTGGCCTAAAGACTGTGGCGGAAGCCTTTGCCGGCATGGGCGAGATGCTGGCCGCACTGCCCATAAGAGACCGCGATGCGGAACTGAGAAACTTCTGCGTGGGGCTTGGCCTCCGCGTTCCTAACCCCATGCCGCCCGCCCCCACTCAGGAAGGCTGACCCCACGCAGCAATTCCGTGCAGCGATACCGCGCGCAAAGCCTACCGAGACAGAAAGCAAACCATGAACCTCACTGATTTTTTAACAAGCGGCACGTTTCCCCACGAAGCCACCTTGCTGATCGGCGGCGGAAAGAAACTCGCCATCACCTACCGCGCTTCTGATCCGGCGCGCGCCAAAGCCGCCATCCTCGCCGCCGCCGGTGAGGAACTGACCGTCCTCGGCTTTGACCCGGAAGTGATGCTCACGGCAGTCGCCGGGCGCACTCCAAGCGGCGACGAAGGCAAGGCGTTCAAGGACGCGCTGGACAAGCTGGACGGCGAGGGCGCGGCGCGTCTGCAAGACACGCTTCGGAAGGCGGACGGCGCGGCTCTTGCCGACGTGCTGGGGTCGGTGGAGGGCATCACCGAAAGCGGCGAGCGGGTTCCTATGGACGGACCGGTGACAGCGGAGTCCTGCTCCGCGATGCCTGCCGACCTGACGCGCACCATCTTGCAGCTCGTTGCCGGGGCCTGCCTGCCAGCGGAGAAACTGGATTTTTTGGGACGCTCGCGCAGGGGCTAGTCGGAGGCCCTGCGCGGTTTGAGCAAAGCGACTGGGAGCAAACAGCAGAGCAGCGCGCGGGATGGGAGCGGATTCGTCAGCACGACATGGACGCCGCCTTCCGGGAGGCCGCGCAGCAGCTTTCTCTGCCGGAACACCGCTGGGCGGCGGAGGCCGTGCAGCTCTACCTTGACGCGAAAGACCATCTGCGCCTGTCGCCTGCGCATCTGACCCCCTGGGGCACGGCCTGCTTTCGGGCCATTCGGCAAGGCAGTGGCGGGCTGTTGGGCGCGCCCTCGCTGTAACTGCCCGGCCTCCCCGCGCTGTTTCCTCCGCAAACACGTTTAGGACACAAACGACATGGACGACCTGCAATCCATTTTGGACACGGTAGACAGCATCAACGACGCGCGTTCGCTCGCGCGGTTTGCCGAAACGGTGCAGAATGACCCGTTCGGCGAACCGGGTACCACGGCGGCAGTAATGCGCCATATCGCGGAGCGCGAAAAGCTGCTTCTGCACTCGGATGCCGAAGGGGAGCGGGCGATGTGGGCGGAGCGCATTCGGGGCATGGCGGAAGCCTTGTCCGCTACGGATACCAAAGGCAGCGGCGTGAAGGTTTCGCAGCGCATCAAAGGCGGGCGGCGCGTACCTATGCAGAAGAAGGGGGGCTTTGACCTGCCAAGTTCGGGCAGCACCGACGGAGAATGGCATGATAGCAGTCGCTCGGCCCTGAGCGACTTTGTAGAGACCTACATTCGCCCAAACTTGTCCGAAGGGTACATGACCCCCTCGCGCAAGAACGGCACGCCCGCGCAACTCCTGAGCGGCGATGAACTGATAGACAAGTACGGCCTCGTTCCGCCAGATGCGGGCACGGCGGGCATGGCACAGTTTTTGTTTGACGCAGGCGACACAGGGGCTCATTCCCCCGAAGAATTGTCTGCCCTTGCCGGACAGCACGGCATCAGCAAAGCCGCTTTGTCGCGCGCACGGGGCGCGGCCCAAAAAAGGGCGCGTGCAGACGCCGCGCCGAAAGCGGGTAAGCCCAAGCCCCAAAAAGCAGCCGCGCCCCTGCCTGTTCGCGAGGAAACGCCTGCGCCCGAATCTGTTCCAGTCCCTGCCTCCGAAGAACCGGAAGCTGTGCCTACGCCACAGGAACCAAATATGCCGCAGGAACCAAAGCCGTTCGTGCCTGTGCGCCCTGCCGTCCTGCCCGAAGCCATGAAAAAGAAGGAAGTGGCACGGGGGCCAGAGGACGCGGAAACGGCCCTCGCGAGAGAATGGGCCAAGTCGGGACGCTTTGGCGACATTGGCGGGAAGGAGTTCCAAGCCGAACTGAAACGGCGCACGGGCGGCGCGGAACCACCGGACGGCGCGGGGAACGGCGAAGGGGAAGGGACTTCCGAAGAAAAGGAACGCCCGGCCAGCGCCGGGAGCGAGCGGTTCCTGCTTCGCACGGGCGCACTGGCGGGCCTGGGGCTGTTGCAGGGCATCACAAGCGCCTTTGGTTCCGGCGCGCAGTTTGGCAATGCGGCAGGGGCGCTAGTGTCAGGCGTCGGCCACATGGTGACGGGGGCGGCGGGGGGCCTGGAAAAAGCCGGGGAAAGCGCCTTGTCGCTGCTGCTCGCGCCTTTCGGCAAGACAGGCAGCGCGCTCTCGCACCTGGCCGGGGGCCTGGGCGAAGGCTTGGTTTCACTTCTCGGCGCAGGCACGGGCATTGCCGCCGCCGGGGTGAAAATCGGCGTGTCCTTGTTCGGGGGCATCCTGGCTGCCAAAGGCGCGCTGCTGGGCGCAGGGGCAGGGGCCTTGCTGGGCGGCATTGCCGGGAGCATCCTGCCGGGCGCGGGCACGCTCGCCGGAACCTTGCTGGGGGCAGGCATCGGCTCTGCCGTAGTGGGCACGCTGACTTCGGCTTTGGCGGGCCTCATGGGGACGGTCTCCAGCGCTCTGGGGCAGGCCATGTCTGCGATTGGCGATGCGTTCGGTCGGCTGGGCACGACGGTCGGCGATGCGCTTTCAAGCATCAAAGACGTACTGTCTGACTTGATTGACACCAGCACCAAGTTCGCCAATGCCGCCATCGGTGTCTCGCGCACCGGGAACCTCGGCCTCGGAGCCGGGGCGCAGGTTTCTTCCCTTGCCTCTATCCTGACAGGCTCCCCAGACGGACTAAACAGCGTCTTTTCGGGCTTTGGCAACATGAGCCAGTTCAAGGGGTCGCAGCTCCAGGCGTTTGGCGTGGCCGGGGCGACAGGCACAGACCCGATGGGCGACTTGGTGAAGGCGGCGAATGCTTATGCCGGAATGGACAGCGTGCGCCGCCAACTGCTCGTGCAGGGCGGTTATGGCGGTAACGCCGCCGTTGGAAACCTGTTTGCGATGAATGCGGTCTCGCCGGGGCTGGCGGCGCAAACTGTGGCGGTGGCGCAGAAGAACGCCTTGACGCCGCAGGAAGCCATCAGCGATTACAAACTGAGCCTGAACCTTGCCGAAGTGCAAAGCCGCCTGGACAGGCTCAAAACGCAGTTTCTAACGGATTTGATGCCTGCCATTACGATGGTCATGGGCGCATTCACCCGCTTCTTTTCCGCCAACGAAGGCAAGATTGTTCGTGGCCTGGAATCAATGGGGGAATGGCTGTACGTCAAGTTCCCGTCGTATTTGGGCAGGGGCATGAACGCCCTGTTTGTCTTTGGGGAGGCGTTTGCCACCCACTTCCCCAAGATTTTCGCTCTGGGCCTGCAAGTGCTGACGGCGGCGATACAGGCCATCCAAAAGATAGCAGGAGAAATCGGCGGAAACTTCTTCGTGAAACACACTTCCCCTACGCTTGCGGCGGGCCTCACCAGCCTTGCGCAGATGGACCTCAACCCGAACAAGATCGGCATGAGCGAGAGCGGCAAGGGGATACTCGCGCAGGCAAGCAAAGCACGGGCACAGGCAGACGCGCTGGACGCGAAGTATACAGACCCCGGCGGCGGCTACAACGCCCTGAACGACCGCAAGACGTACCTGAACGTGCAGCAGCAGCTCCATAGCCCCGATGCCCGCGAGCGGCAGGGGGCACAGGAATGGATGACTGACCACGACCAGCGCAATGCGCTGAGGACGCAGGCGGACACCCTGACAACGCAGGCCAATAGCCAGGGCGGGTTGCAGCGCGGGGTAGACACGGCGTCCGCCGACACGCTGAAGTGGCTGCAAGACAACCGGCCAAAAGCAAATACGGGCCTGCGAGACACCTTCGGCACAGAAGAGGGGCGGCAGAAGTATTGGAACGCCGGACACGGCGCAGGAAGCGGCATGGGATACGGCGCGGGGGACGCAGGCGGCGGCAGGGGTGATGGCAGCGCCGGCAGAGATGGCGGGGGCGGGATGCCGGGAAGTCCGCGAGCAATGGGGGTTCCCTCGCCCGCAGGCAGGCAGAATATCAACGTGAACGCGAGCATCTCTTTAGACTGCCACCACGACATTGACGTGGACAAACTGCACTCTTCCAGCACGACCGCCATTGCCCGGCAGTGGGCGCTGGCGGAAGCGTTAGGTTGATAGAGCACCGAAAGGACACCGAGACCTTGACCACTAAGACTTTGACCAACGAGAAGAAAACAGCGCAGCGTCTGGCTCGCCTCATTGCCCTGCACGACAGGCAGGCCCGCAGGGACGCGAGCCGCCCGCAGCAAGGCCGGAGCAAGCATCCGCAAGTGGCGCGCGCGCCGCGCCTCTGGGCCGATGCCGTGTCCGAGCGCCGGGGCCGGTTTACGCCCGCCGCCGACTGCCAAATGCTTCTGCACGAGATTGCACTTGCGGCTGTCCTGCGCCGCCCGTCCTGCGCCCGAAACGTTATCCACGTGGTGCTGCACGGAATGCCCGGCGGCAAGGGCTGGCAACTGATGTCTCAGGAAAGCACCTTTCCTGAGCCGCCCACCTGCGCCGACACACGGGCCTGCCGCGCCTATGACCGCGCCTTGGCCCTGCTGACGCGGGCCGTAGATGCCCCGCGCCGCGTCATCGGGTCGCGGGAGAGGGTTTTAGGCCATGTCGCCTGAAACGTGCCCTCGTGAGACTTGCCCGCCGCCGATGCTTTCTGCGCCGCTTGTGGCCCGCATGGTGAATTGCCGTGCCTGCCAAGGGCGCGGAGGCGGCTCGGTTGTCGCCTGCGATGCCTGCGCCTGTCTCCGCCGCGCCCTGGGAAGGCCGGAGGCGGGCTGGCAGGGCGCGGACGCATTGGCGCTCTGGACGTTCCCTTGCGAGCATCCGACAATGCCCCACAACGTCCGGCAGGCGTGGAAGCCGTGCGCAATCTGTCAGGGGGCCGGGGAAGTTACAGAGAGGCGCACGGAGGCGCAGTGGGGGCGGCGTGACACGCGGAATGCCCTGCGTTCCAAGCGAGCATTGTCGCAGTCCGTTTTGCTCATGGCGGGGGCAGAGCGCGCCCTGGGGTTTTCGGAGGCGCATATCCAGCGCTTCGTTCTCTCGATGCTTCCCCTGTGCGGGGCGCGCGGAAAAAGAACAGGCAAGCCCTGCGTCAAGCGCGTCGTGCTGGGGAAGACGCGCTGCCGCTGGCATGGGGGGCTGTCCACAGGGCCGAGGACGCGGGCCGGGAGAGAACGCATCGGAGCGGCGCGCGCACACCAAAAGAAAGGCGTTTTGCAATGAGTGTCCCTTTGCTCATATCCGCTTCACTTATATCCTCTTCGCTCACGGCCCCGGCACAACTGATGAAGACGACGCTCCCTGCTCTCGCAGCAAAGCCGGGAACTTCCGACCCTGTGGCTTTGCTGCTTGCCGACAAGCGCAGTCCCCAAACGCGGCGCGCGTATGCGTCCGACCTCGCAGGCTTCTTTGGCGGGCACGCGAGTCCTGAGGGCGTGCAGGTGTTCCTCGCCCTCTCCGTGCCCGAAGTCGCCCTGCGGCTGTCCGCCTACAAAGCGGATATGCTCACGCGCGGGCTGTCCGAGGCAACGATTAACCGCCGCCTGGCAGCGGTGCGTTCGTTGCTGAAGTTTTCCTACCGGCTGGGGCTGTCTCAAACGGATGGGCGCGGCCTCGTGGACAGCGAAAAGGTGCGGGCGTACCGGGATACGCGCGGCGTGGACGTGAAGACGCTTAAGAAGCTGGTGGGCCTGCCTGCGAAGGTGTACGGGGCATTGACGCCGAGGGGCGCACGGGACACGGCGATCCTCCGTCTCATGGCCGAGAACGCCCTGCGCCGTGCGGAAGTGTGCGCCCTGAACGCAGCGGACTTTTCTTCCGCCGAGGGTCGCCTGCGGATTTTAGGCAAGGGGCGAGGCACGCAAAAGGAAGGCATCACCCTCTCGCCTCGCTGCACGGAGGCTGTTGCCCTGCACCTGGCGTTGTCTCAGGGGAGGGGGAAGGAAGGCAGAGCAGGAAAGGAAGGCGGGGCGTTGTTTGAGAGCCTCGACCGCCGCCCGGAGCATCATGGGGCACGGCTTTCGGCGGGCGGATTGTACGTGCTCATCGGTGACTATGGGGCGCGGCTGGGTCTGCCAAATCTCACGCCCCACAAGCTGCGCCACTCGGCCATTACCGCCGCACTGGATGCAGGCGGGACGGTGCGCGAAGTGCAGAGGCTTTCGCGGCACGCCAAACTGGAAACTTTGCAGCGGTATGACGACAGCCGCGCCGATCATCAGGGCAAGATGAGCCGCCTGCTCAGCCGCCTTTTGTAGCCGCCTTGGGCACGGTAAGCACTGTGCCCTTTCTCTTTGCAAATAAACATCTATTAAACGCTGATAAAAAGCAAAGAAGGGGTACAATTAAAACATGAAAACAAGCACAGCGTTCAAGAGCCGTGAGACTGACTTGGATGCCCGCGCGGTCGCTGCTGAACTGGGGCTGGCGTATGACACCGTGCGCAGGCTTTTGCAGGCGGAACTCTTGCGCGGGTACAAGGCCGACCGGCGCGGGCAGTGGCGAGTGACGCGCGCGGATTTGGACGAGTTCAAGGCGGCAGGGGGCGTGAAGCCGCAGGGGCGGCCCCGAAAGGACGCAATATGACACGCAAGAACGCACAGGCAGGCCCGCTTCGCTATGCCGTGTATGCCCGGTGCAGCACCGATGAGCAGGCCGAAGGCGAGTTCACCACGCTGGACGCGCAGAAGGCCATTGCCGCCCGCCACGTGCAAGCCCAGGGCGGCACGGTTGCCAAGACCTACGCCGACGGCGGCAAGACCGGCACGACCCTTTCCAGGCCCGGCTGGAAGTCGCTGCTTACTGACGCGCAGGCGGGCCTGTTTGACGCCGTGTGCGTCACTTACATGAGCCGCCTGGGGCGCGGGGATGCGGCGACTATCGCCGAGTACCTCTTGAAAGAGGCGGGCGTGTCCGTGGCCTGCGTCCATGAGCAGTATGCCGATGATGAAGCCGGGTATGTGTCCAAGTCTGTCAACCGCCTGGTAGATGGAATGTACGTGGTGCAGGTGCGCAAGCATACCACAACCAAGATGCGCGAGATGTTTGACCGGGGGCTTGTGTGCGGGCACGTCCCCTTCGGCTATGCCAAAGAAGCAGCAGGCGAGCCTGTCAGAACAAAGGATGGCAGGGCAAAAGAGCCGCCCAAGCGCGCGGTGCTTCATGCGGAAGATGCCGAGACGGTGCGGCAAGCCTTTGCCCTGTACCTGGAAACCGGCACGGCAGCCAGGGTGCGGGAGTTCCTGCGTGCGGCAACAGGGCGGGCCTGGACAACGACAGAGACGACGCGCCTTCTCTCTGATGAGCGGTACACGGGGGTTGCTTTGTTCGGGCAGTGGCGCAAGGAAGAGGCGCACCCGGCCCTTGTGGAGCGGCAGACGTGGGAAGCGGCGCAGGAGCTGCACGCGCGCCGTCCGGTGCTGATGCCTGCTCAGCAGGACAACTTCACGTACTACCTGCGCGGGCGTGTCCATTGTCCCCACTGCGACGGCCCCTATACCTACGCGGGGGCGACCGGGCGAACGGGCAAGGTTCACTACTACGTGTGCCGCTCTGTGCATCGGAATGGAAAGGCGTCTTCCTGCCCCGTGCGGCGCGTTCCTGCCCCGCGCCTGCATCTGTCCGTTCTGCACCGCCTGCATCAGGCCGTCACCCACAAGACGGCCTTGCACGGGCTGCTTGCGGCGTCGGGCGGGTGGGGGAGCGCGGGCGACGCCCTGAAAGCCCAGCGCGGCAGCCTAGGCAAGCAGCGTCAGCTTTGGGAGATGAAGCGCAAGAACTACGCGGCGGCTATTGGGGAAGGCCGCGCGCTGGGGACACTCTTGCCTGCGCTGGAAAAAGCAGAGGGAGATCTGGCCCGCCTTGAGTCAGAGATAGGCGCGGCGGACGCGCAGATCGCCGCGCAGACGGTTCACCGGCCCACGGCAGAGCGGCTTGCGGAAGGGTGGGGGAGGCTGTTTGACGTGTGGGGCGTGCTGACGGAAGACGAACGGGCGGACCTGCTGGGAGCGATTGTGGAACGGGTGGAAGTCAGCGACAAAAAAAGTGCGCTTATGGGCTTCCTGCCCTTTTTCGGGGCAAGCTCTACAAGCGCACTCTCATTGGTTCAACCGGCGTTGACAAGTGGGAGCGGGAAGGTCGCTTAACTCAAACCTGCTTTTGCTCCTGCCGCCCATCCGAGGGGCGACACCGCTGCTGTCAGCCGCTTTATGCCGCTCCGAATGGCGCGTGTGATGTAGGCCAGGATCGGCCCGAATCCGTGTGCGCCCTCGGCTTGACGCGGTTGGCATCTTGCTGGAATACAGGAACGGCGCATCTGTGAGAACCTTAGATGCGCCGTTCTAGTCCATTGTAGGAGCGGCTAACTCGTGTGGTGCTAACAATTATAGCGGCATTGCCTTTGATAGCCAGCTTCTGTGGGCACCCGGAATGCGGCAAGCTAAAGCTAAGGCAACAAACTGAATTGGTTCTTAAACCAGAGCGGTTTCTTCAATTGAAATGCATCATTAACTGCCTTTGCATAGCTTGCTAAGACGCGGCTGCAAAAAATATATTCTGCTGCCTCTTGACAGCAGCTTCTATATCTGCTAATATGGCAGCAGACTACAACAACATATTGTGTTTCGTGAGGCTGCACTGTCGTGGTGCGGCTGCAACATTGGGGAAAGTCTGGTGAGAATCCAGCACTGTCGCGCAACGGTAAGGCGTCGTGTCCTGAAAAGGCACTGCCAAAGTCCGAATGCCCACTTGCGAAACTAGCGCCATCTTCCCTCCGCATGAAAGGGCACTGGTTCGTCTGGCTTCCTTTGAGCAACGCTCGTGACGCCTGGACTGATCTGCCTGCTTCTGACCGGAGCGGGCAATTCGAGTCTTAGGTCTCGCGCCGTTACGAAAGGAACCCAATCTGATGCTTTCCACTCTCGCTTCTTCCCTGTCTGCTTCTTCTCATGCGCTCGCTCTTCAAGTTCAGAAGCGTAACGGCTCGCTTACCTCTTTTGATGGCCTGCGAGTTCATGCTGCTATCGAGAAAGCCTTTCGCGCTGAATTGGGCCTTCCCACCAATGCGCCCCTTCCCGCAGCGGCGCAAACTAAAGTGGAAGGCTTCGCCGAGGCAGTGACCGCATGGTGCGCCGCCAAAGCTGAGCCACTACCCGCGCCACTTCAAGTCGAGCAGATACAGGATGAAGTCGAGCGAGTTTTGATGCTCGGGGGCGAGAACCGCGTTGCCCGACGTTACGTTTTGTACCGAGAGCAGCACGCACAGCAGCGTGGCACTGCTGTTCTTCGTTTTCGCCGCGCGGACGGCAGCGAAGCCGATCTGGATGCAGCGGCATTGCGAGCAACTTTGGAGGAGGCTTGTGCTGACCTAGGAGCTGATGTGCAGGCTGAGTCGCTTTTTGCCGCCGCGCTGAACATCCTTTACGGCGGCATTTCGCAGGCAGAAATCACGCAATCTACCATCATGGCAGCCCGCGCTCGGATCGAGGAAGAACCCGCCTACACATTTGTCGCGGCACGGCTGCTGCTCGGCCAGCTTCGCTTGGAAGCAACAGGCCAGCCGGTTTCCGCCGCTCAGTCCTCAGAAGCTTATCAACAGTATTTTCCGCAGTACGTTCAGAAGGCGGTTCAAGCGGAGCTGCTGAACCCGGCGATGCTTTCTTTCGATCTGCCCCGACTTGCCCTGGCTCTTCGCGCGGAACGCGATGATTTGTTTGCTTATCTTGGTTTGCAAACTCTTTATGACCGCTACTTGCTGCAAATAGACGGAACACGGATTGAGCTGCCGCAGATTTTTTGGATGCGCGTGGCAATGGGCATCGCTCTCGGCGAGGAAAACAAAGAAGAACGTGCCATTGAGTTCTACCACTTAATTTCTCAGTTCCTGTTCACGCCGGCAACGCCTACGCTTTTCAACGCGGGGACACGGCACTCCCAGCTTTCCTCTTGCTACCTTTCCACTGTCGGAGATGACTTAGGCACGATTTTCAAGTGTATCCAAGACAATGCCTTGCTGTCCAAATGGGCAGGCGGGCTGGGCAATGACTGGACGCAGGTTCGGTCGCTCGGCGCGGCCATCAAAGGAACTGCTGGGAAAAGTCAGGGCATCATCCCGTTCCTAAAAGTCGCCAATGACACCGCCGTCGCCGTCAACCAGGGCGGCAAGCGCAAGGGCGCAGTTTGCGCCTACCTGGAAACGTGGCATCTGGATGTCGAGGAGTTCTTGGAACTGCGGAAAAATACCGGCGACGACCGGCGACGCACCCACGATATGAACACCGCGAACTGGATACCGGACCTCTTTATGAAGCGTGTTCAGCGAGGCGAAGACTGGACGCTGTTTAGTCCCAGTGACGTGCCTGATTTGCATGACCTTTACGGCGAAGCCTTTGATGCCCGTTACGCGGAATACGAGCGCCGGGCCGAGGCGGGTGAGATCAAGCTCTCTAAGCAGCTTCCTGCTGTAGACTTATGGCGCAGGATGCTCTCTATGCTTTTTGAGACCGGGCATCCGTGGATGACGTGGAAAGACCCGTCTAACGTCCGCTCCTCCCAGGATCATGTGGGGGTAGTCCACAACTCCAACCTCTGCACCGAGATATTGCTGAACAACTCGCAGGAGGAAACAGCCGTCTGCAACCTCGGCTCGATCAACCTGGCCGCACATGTGACGCCGCAAGGTTTGGACCCAAAGCGTCTTCAAGCAACCATCAAGACCGCCGTGCGGATGCTCGACAACGTGATTGACCTGAACTTCTACCCAACCCCCGAGGCACGGACGGCCAACCTGCGGCATCGCCCGGTCGGACTGGGACTGATGGGGTTTCAGGATGCCCTGTACACGCTGGGCCTCAGCTACGCGAGCATAGAAGCAGCGGATTTTGCCGACCGAAGCATGGAAGCAATTTCGTACTATGCCCTGTCAGCCTCGGCAGAGCTAGCCGAAGAGCGCGGGGCGTACCCGACCTTCCCTAGCTCTAAATGGGACCGGGGCCTGCTGCCGCTGGACACACTGGCTTTCGTAGACGCCCAGCGCGGCTTGCCGCTTGACGTGGACCGCACGGCCAGCCTCGACTGGACGCCGGTTCGGGAAGCGATCCGGCAGCATGGGATGCGTAACAGCAACGTGCTTGCCATTGCACCTACTGCTACGATCTCTAACATCATTGGCGTGACTCAATCCATTGAGCCAACCTACAAAAACCTTTATGTTAAGAGCAACCTGTCAGGTGACTTCACGCAGGTCAATACATCCCTCGTCGAGCGTCTCAAAGCACTTGGTCTTTGGGATGCCGAGATGCAGGCCGAAATCAAGTATCACGATGGAACGCTTTTAGGAGTTGAGCGCATTCCTCTTGATCTCAAAGACTGCTACCTCACTGCTTTCGAGATCGCACCCGAGTGGCTGATCGAATGTGCTGCCCGCCGCCAAAAGTGGATTGACATGGGACAGTCTCTAAATCTCTACCTTGCCCAGCCAAGCGGCAAAAAGCTGGGTGAAATGTATTTTCTCGCCTGGCACAAAGGCTTGAAAACAACATACTACCTGCGAACTTTGGCCGCAACGCAGGTTGAAAAGTCCACGCTGGACATTAACCGCTTTGGCGTACAGCCGCGCTGGATGAAGAACAAGAGTGCATCGAGCGATGTCCAGGTCATCCGCGATACCGGCGTCACCTCGAAATCATGCGGTTTCGACGGCGACTGCGAAGTCTGCCAGTAATCGATCTAATTACCAGCCGCGAACGGCGCGGATGCTACGCCTTAGTGAGAGAAAGCAAGATGTTAGTCAAAACACACAATCTCGGATACCCACGCATCGGAGCCAAGCGGGAATTGAAGAAGGCGCTTGAAGCCTACTGGCACGGACACTCGTCTCGGAAGGAACTTCTCGAAACCGCCGCCGCGCTGCGCAAGGCGCACTGGACTGTGCAGCGCGACGCCGGGATCGACTTCATACCTTCCAACGATTTCAGCTTCTATGACCAGGTGTTGGACACAAGCGTCCTTGTCGGGGCGATCCCGCATCGATTTCGGTCGAACGATGCCCCCCAAGTCGATTTCGACGCCTACTTCCTCATGGCACGCGGTCTTGATACGGAAAACCGCGCTACAGAGGGTGTCGCCGCTCTGGAAATGACTAAGTGGTTCGACACCAACTATCACTATCTCGTTCCGGAGTTCGCGCTGGATCAGGCGTTTAGCCTGTCGTCGGCCAAGCCGCTGGACGAGTTCCGTGAGGCCCTCGCGCTCGGCATCAGAACCGTGCCCGTGCTGCTCGGACCGGTCTCGTTCCTTCTGCTCGGCAAGGTGCAGGCACTGGATTCAGAACAGGATCTCGTTAAGGAGAGCCTGCTGCGGAGCCTTTTGCCGGTCTATGTGGAGCAGCTCCGCGCGATGAAGGAGGCCGGCGCAGAGTGGGTGCAGATCGACGAGCCGTGCCTCTGCCTCGACTTGGGTGAGCAGAAGAAGAGCTGGTACATGGCAGCCTACAAGGCTCTGTCGGCAGCCGACACTCCCAAATTCCTCCTGGCGACCTACTTCGGCGACCTTCGCGACAACTTATCGTTAGCCTGCCGGTTGCCCGTTCAGGGCCTACATGTTGACGCAGTGCGCGCTCCCCAGGAGATCGCGCCCATTTGCGCCGCGCTGCCCGGTGACGCGCTGCTATCCATCGGCATCGTGGATGGGCGCAATATCTGGCGCAATAACTTTGAAAAGTCGCTCGCTGTTCTCCACGCCGCGCACAAACGAATTGGTGCCGATAGGCTGTTGGTGTCGCCATCCTGCTCCCTGCTGCACACGCCATATTCGCTCCAATACGAGAAACGTCTCGATCCTGACATCAGGTGCTGGCTGGCGTTTTCCGAGGAGAAGCTTGACGAAGTGAAGACGTTGGCCCAACTCGTTTCGGCAGACCATCCTTTAGCCGATCACGCGCTGCAAGCGTCGCTTCGTGAAAATGAGGTCGCCATCGACTCCCGCCGCCGGAGCGAGCGCATCCACAACGCTGCCGTCCAGGCACGGCTGAACGGTGTCACCGCCGAGGATCTTCGCCGACGCAACCCGTTTCCGGCGCGTCTGGACAAGCAGCAGGAGCATCTCCGCCTGCCGCTATTCCCCACAACAACCATCGGCTCATTCCCACAGACCGCCGATGTCCGCTCGGCGCGCGCCCGCTACAAATCGGGCGAGTTGTCCCAGGAAGACTACGATACCTTCCTGGAGCGGCAGACGCGTGACGCCGTGCATTGGCAGGAAGAGATCGGGGTCGATGTGCTTGTTCACGGCGAGTTCGAGCGCAACGACATGGTGGAGTATTTCGGCGAGCAGCTCTCCGGCTTCGCCTTCACGCAGAATGGCTGGGTGCAGAGCTATGGCTCGCGATGCGTCAAGCCGCCGATTATCCTCGGCGATATCGACCGGCCAAGGCCGATGACCGTACGCTGGTCAAAGTTCGCGCAGTCACTCACGGATCGTCCGATGAAGGGCATGCTCACCGGACCGGTCACGATCCTACAGTGGAGCTTCGTGCGCGACGACCAGCCCCGGAGCGTGACGACGCACCAGATTGCGCTGGCCCTGCGTGATGAAGTACGCGACCTCGAAGCAGCAGGGATCAGCATCATTCAGATCGACGAGCCGGCGTTGCGAGAAGGGCTGCCGCTGCGCCGCGCCGACTGGGGCGAGTATCTAGAGTGGGCCGTCGCGGCGTTCCGTCTTGCCTCGTCCGGCGTTCGCGACGAGACGCAGATCCACACGCATATGTGCTACTGCGAGTTCAACGACATCATCCGAAACATCGCTGACCTCGATGCAGACGTGATCTCCATGGAAACCGCACGCTCGCAGGCGGAGCTGTTGGGGGCGTTCGCGCAGTTCCAATATCCCAACGCTATCGGACCCGGCGTGTGGGACATCCACTCTCCACGTGTCCCCTCCGAAGAAGAGATGGGCGCTCTCTTACGGAGCTATTCCAGGATCATTGCTCCGGAGCGTTTGTGGATGAACCCGGATTGTGGTCTGAAAACGCGGCAATGGGATGAGGTCAGACCGGCCATGCGCCACCTTATTGCCTCCGCCCGCGCCGCCCGCATCGAGCAGAGGCAGAGCGGGACGATCTCTTCGGCTCAAGGGCAGAACTAGTCGCAAGGCAGGGGAACAACTTCTATGTTAGCTATCGAAAAACTCATGGGAGCGAACAACGCTGCTCCCGCAGCAGATAAGTCTCAGGCCGCCAAACGGCTGATCAACGCTCGCCAAGTGGATGTGAATCAACTCATGCCGCTAAAATATGAGTGGGCTTGGGAGCATTATGTCAACGGCTGCGCTAATCACTGGATGCCAACCGAAGTTTCGATGGGCAAAGACATTGCCACTTGGCGCAGCCAGGAGCTGACCCAAGGGGAACGTCGGGTCATCCTGCGAAACCTCGGCTTCTTCTCGACAGCGGAGAGTCTTGTGGGCAACAATTTGGTACTGGCAATCTTCAAGCATATCACGAACGCCGAGTGCCGCCAGTATTTGCTGCGCCAAGCCTTTGAGGAAGCTGTCCACACGCACACCTTTCTTTACATCGTAGACAGTTTAGGGCTTGACGAGAAATCCGTTTTTAACATGTACCATGAGGTGCCGGCGATTGCCCGCAAGGACGCTTTCGAGATGGAACTTACTGCCGCACTGCTCGATCCCCACTTCACCACGGAAACTTTTGCTGGGGCACAAAAGTTTCTGGAAAATCTGATCGGTTACTACTTGATCATGGAAGGCATCTTCTTTTACACCGGCTTCGTGATGATTCTATCGTTCCAGCGGCAAAACCGCATGACCGGCATTGGTGAGCAGTTCCAATATATTTTGCGTGATGAAAGTACGCACTTGAACTTTGGCATTGATCTGATTAACGGCATTAAACAAGAAAACCCAAATCTTTGGACCCCAGAGTTCCAGCAGCGCATGATCACTTTGATCGGTGATGCCGTAGAACTCGAAGTGGCTTATGCTGCTGACTGTCTGCCGCAAGGCATTCTCGGCCTGAACAGTGGCCTGTTCCGTCAATACGTCCAGTATATTGCGGACCGCCGACTTGAGCGAATTGGCCTGCCGCCTCAGTACGGCTCTTCTAACCCTTTCCCGTGGATGAGCGAAACGATGGATTTAGGCAAAGAAAAAAACTTCTTTGAGACTCGGGTGACAGAATATCAATCCGCAGGTAGCTTGAGCTGGGAATAAACCTCTGACTAGCTGACGATAACTTGCTTTTTTAATGTTATCATGGCATCAAAGTAAAAGCCGGCAACCACTCGCTGTGGTTGCCGGCTTTTATTGTTAGCAACAAAGTCTCACCTGGGGCCAAAAAGAGCGGCAGGCAGCCAGGTACTAACAATTACAGCGGCATCGCCTTTGGTAGTCAATTGTTGCGGGCACCAGGGATGCGACAAGTCAAAAGTAAAACAGAAGTTCAGAACAGCGTCTCAACCCTGATTGCGAATCTCTCTGTTGCGAACATGCCCCTGTCTAATCTTCCTTGATGTGACATCATTCCCACACAAGACTCAGGTAGGCCCTGCCCGATTTCTCGGTCCGCTATTCTCCTGCCATCTTGTCGCCCCATATCCAGTGGCAGAACCATTCGTAATTGTTCTCGTTGACAGCGCGTTGTCCCTTCGGATTACTAACGCCGTGTCCCGGCCCCATATAGAGAAGCATTTTGACTGGAATACCCTGATCCTTCAAGCCCTGATAAAGCTCATACGCATTGGAGACCGGCACCCTTGCGTCGTGTTCGCCGTGAATGATGAGCATCGGCGTCTTTGCCCTCTTGATGTAGGTGATGGGTGAGGTCTTCCGGTATATCTCTGGATCGTCCCAGGGCGTCGCCTTGAGGTACTGGCGGGTGAACTCGTGGATGTCGGTACTGGCATAATAAGCCGTCCAGTCCGCGATACCCGCACCGACAGAGACAGCCCTGAAACGGTCGGTGTAGGTCGCCATAAACGCACAGATATAACCGCCCTCACTCCATCCCATCGCTCCGACTCTCTGTTTATCCACCATGCCTTTTGCGGCCAGCGCGTCCACCCCTGAGATGACATCCTCGCAGTCTCCCAGTCCGAGGTTGCGGACGTTGAGGGCGCGGAACTTCTCCCCGTAGCCTGCCGACCCGCGATAGTTGACCCTGAGCACCAAAGCCCCTTTCGCTACTAGCTGCTCAACCGGGAAGGCACCGCTGTTGCCGATGTATGCCTGGTCCACATCGGTTGGGCCACCGTGGATGATGCAGAACAAGGGGTACTTCCTGCCTGTCTTGAAGTCCGCTGGTTTGATAAGAATGCCTTCAATGGACGTACCGTCAGATGATTTCCAGGAGATGACTTCGCGCGTTGCGATCCTGTATTTCAGGAACGCCGAGGTCATGTCCGTCAGTCGGCGCGGAGTGAAGGCCCCGACGGGCGAGATAGCGATGTCGAAGGCAGTCTTAGAGTCCGCAAGGGTGAAGGCTACCCGGGTCCCGCCCCGATCAAGCGCGAAGTCTCGACCGATCATCTCCGTCGGCGCGGAGACACGCCTTACTACTTTAGTCCCTGGCATCAGGCAGAACAGGTGAGCATAGGTCCTTTGTGATGCAGAAAAATAAATGCCACCTCTGGTCCAGCCGATGAGTGTGGGGTCTTCATCAAAAATTCCGCTGTAAACGGTCGGCTTGCTGCCTGTTGCCAAAACAGTGGCAATGCAGGGGTTGGCAAACAAATAATCGTCGCGCCCATTCGCGGTGATGTAGGCGATTTGCTTGCCGTCCGGCGACCAGTGCGGGCTGTTGTTAGGTCCCTTTGTGTTTACGATCACCGCCAAAGATTTGTCCGGTACATTCAGAAGGTAGATGCGACTTGTGGCCTCCGAGTCAGCATTGGAGTCCTTCCGAGCGGAGAAGGCGATCCGTTGCGAGTCGGGCGACCAGGAGAAGTCATCAACAGTAAACTCCTGCCCCTCAGTAAGTCGTATCGGCACGACAGGCTTGTTAGGGTTGCCAATTGGGACATCAAGGAGCCACAAATGGGTCATTACGGGCCGACGTGGGATTATTTCAAAGCCCCCGTACTCTTCATGCCCCATTTTTTCTGCTCTGCCATCCGGGTCTGGGGCCGTGAAGACGATTCGTTTTCCGTCCGGCGACCACTCGAAGCCGTTGATGCCAGTGGTGACACTGGTGAGCTTGAACCCTCCCCGCCGTCAGGGGCGATGAGGTATATCTGCGCCTGGCCTCCGCGATCGGAGAGGAACGCGAGACGGCGACCATCTGGCGACCAGGCGGGCGACAGGCACGACTCGTCGCCGGTTGTCAGTTGATACCGCTCCCTCGTTGCCGTGACAGCGATCCAGAGCTGGGTGATGAAGACATTCCGTTCCCAGTCACTCGTCCGCTCCTGATAAACGACGTAGCGGCCATCCGGCGAGAGATGTGGGTTGCTGACGAGCTTCATACTGAGGGACTGTTCAATAGTAGGAGCCTGATCGGAGGTTGCTGCCATTGCAAGGGGCCAGGGAAGGAGAAAGCATAGGAGTCCTAGCAGTCGAAATAGAAGTCTCAATGTTGTGTCTCCTTATCTAGGTCAGTCGGCTGTGTTTGCTGGGGCGGATCGGGCTGATCCGGGACCCCAAGAATGCATATAAGGCGGCGGCGGCGCTCGGAGGTAAACTCGTTAGCCTTAAGTGGCTCGATAAGCTCAAGCAGTTGTCGCTTGAGCGTCTGAAACTCGTCAGTACTCAGGTACAGAGGGACCGATCTGGCGGCTGCTTCCAGAGATAATCCGGCTCCCTGTTCCGCCAAATATGCCTGGTAGACATGGATCATTCCGCTGAGAAAACTCGTGACCAGACGCAGATACTGTTCGTGGCTGGTGTTCTCCATCTCCTCCGGCGATAACAAAACCGCTTCTGGCCGCGCGAAGTATATTTTTTCCAGTGTCCCCCGGATGCGCGTCTCCCCCTTTACTGACAGGATGTCGGCTGCTGCGAGTTCGCGGATGTGCCGGTAAAGTGAGGCACGGGGGATGTCTGGAAGGAGTACCGCGATCTGCTGCGTGGTGAGGGTTCTTCCTGTGATAGAGAGGATGATCCGTGCCCGTACTGGGTGAGTGATGAGATCAGCTTTTGAGGTGGAGGGGTTCATGTGTTTCTGCAATCCTAGTTTTAATTATATTATCATTTTTGAGACTTGTCAAGATGCAACAACCGCAACAGTGCTACGAAAACTGTATGATGATTGATCGCTACCTGCCCCACAATACATCGTGTTTCGAGTATGCATAGAGCGAAACCCGTTTATGGGAAAGGGGGGCAGGGGGAATGGCTTGACCTAAAATCCAGCAAAGTCGCTGCTGCTTTTTTATGGCAGACACAACGAAAGCCGACGATTACAACAAGTGACGGTTGGTTTTCATTGTTCGCACCAAAGTTCCATACAGGGCTGAAAAAGGGCGACTACCAATCCTGGTACTAATAATCGTTTCATCGGGATAGTCTTTGGTAGCCAGATTCAGCGTCCAAAGCGAAATCTGCAAACAAACTTACTTGACATTAAATAAAACCATGTTTTTGTTATTTGACACCAAGCATCTGCTTGACGGGGTATTTCTCCCAAATCGGTTCCCAGAGTGTTTCAAAAGCTGTACCTTCGATTTGAGCAGGGTCAATATCCTTAGCATTTTGAATGTTGTTTAATGAGGTCGTCCGAGCAACTTCGACTAGTTTCTTGGCAGTGCTTTGACTGAGAGGATAATATAACCTAAGTTGCGTTTCTGTATGAGGCGCATGGCTGACGCTCTGGTAAAGTGCAAGTACCACCTTTCACTTTGTGAGGCCAGCCATGCAAGAGCATTTTACCAAACCTATCATCACAATCTACTGCCTGTGTGATGACTTTCTACAAGCGTGGGGCCACAAGGACGCCCCCCAAGCCAAAATGACCACTGCCCAAGTGATGACCGTCGCTCTAGTAGCCGCTACACTCTTTCACGGCAACCACGAAAGAAGCCGCTGCTTCTTGCAAGAGCATGGCTACATCCCTGTCATGCTCTCCAAAGGCAATCTCAACCGCCGCCTGCATGACGTGCCGGAAACACTCTGGCAAGCCCTGTTCGCGCTGCTGGCTCAAGTGCATCAGCAGATCAATAAAACGCAAGACTATGCCGTAGACAGCCTGCCCGTACCGGTCTGCGATAACATTCGCATCCGTCGCTGCCGTCTGTATCCACGCCGCAAAGTGGGCGACGCCTTCCGAGGTTACATTGCCAGTAAGCGTCGCTTCTTCTACGGATTGCGGGTGCATCTGCTGATGACCACCAGTGGCCTGCCCGTGGAAGTGATGCTCGCGCCGGGTGCAGAAGCCGACATCAGCGCGTTCCGACGTTTGCCACTGGCTCTGCCGCCACAGGCGCACATCTTTGCTGACGCGGGCTACCTTGACCAGCACGAGCAGTACCTGCTGGCAGAGGCCAACTTGCATTTGGTGGCCCAACATCGCCGCAACAGCAAAATGCCGCTCCCTGCGTGGGTGAATTATATCGTCAAGCACGAGCGCAAGCGTATAGAAACCGTGTTCAGCCAGATAGCCGGAGCCTTTGGCCGCACTATTCACGCGGTCACGGCACGGGGTTTTGAGTTAAAGGTGTTCCTGACTGTGCTGGCCTTCACCATCATGGCTACAATGTAGAAACGCAACTTGGGTTAGATTATTATAACGCGCGCGCCCGCCGTTGTCAAGCCGAGCGATGCGGGGGCAGGGGGCGTCGCCCCGGCATTGCGCCTTCGTTTCCCACTTGTTTCAAGCCAGTCCCGACGACGGACGGTTTTCTTCCGTCGTTGCTCATGGCCTGCAATGCCGTAGAAATGGGGGCGCGCAGCGTATGAAATGCGTCGGCAAGCAAACTGACTCCGCGTTTGTTCTTCTTGGCATACAATTATAGGCAGACAAACTTGTCTGCTGGCAGTTGTTGTTATGCTCGTCCGGTTTATGCCCGCCAGGGGACGGGTACAAGTCGCCTGTCTTGGCCGGCCCCTTTCAAGGCAGGCACAGACCACGGTTTTAGCAAACGCACACTACAAGGAGCCTCACCCATGAAAGCAATTGTTTGGCACGGCATCGGCGATGTTCGCCTGGACGACGTGCCTGAACCTGTTATCGAACAGCCCACGGACGCGATTGTCCGGCTCACGGCGAGCGCCATTTGCGGCACGGACCTGCACTTTATCCGGGGTACGGTTTCGCCGATGGTGCCCGGCACGATCCTGGGACACGAAGGCGTGGGCATTGTTGAGCAGGTTGGGGCGGACGTGCGCAACCTGAACATCGGTGACCGGGTGGTGATTGGCAGCACCATTGGGTGCGGCATGTGCTCGTACTGCCGCGCGGGCTACTACGCGCAGTGCGACACGGCCAACCCGAACGGGCCGGAAGCGGGCACATCGTTCTTCGGCGGCCCCAAAGACAGCGGCCCGGTTCAAGGCTTGCAGGCGGAAAAGGCGCGCATCCCGTTCGCGGGCGTGACGTGCGTGAAGCTGCCCGACGAAGTGTCGGACGACCAGGCTATCACCATCTCGGACATCTGGCCCACGGCGTACTTTGGCGCGGACCTCGCGGGCATCAAGCCGGGCCATACGGTCGCCGTGTTTGGGTGCGGGCCGGTCGGGCAGTTCGTGATTTCCAGCGCGCAAAGCATGGGGGCGGGGCGCGTGTTCGCCATCGACGCCATTCCGTCGCGCCTGGACATGGCGCGCAGGCAGGGGGCGGAAACCATCAACTTCAACGACGAAGACCCGGTGGAAACGCTCAAGCGCCTGACAGGCGGCACGGGGCCGGACTGCGTGATCGACGCCGTTGGCGTGGATGCCTACCATGCCACCAGTGGCCCCGCCGGGGAAAAGGCCAAGCAGGAAGAGCCGCAGTTCCAGCAGGAAGTGGAGAAAATCGCGCCTGAGCAGCACCCGGACGGCCCAAACTGGATTCCCGGCAATGCGCCGTCGCAGGTGGCCGAGTGGGCCGTCAAAGCGATTGCCAAAGCAGGCACGTTCGCCATTATCGGCGTGTACCCGCCCACCGACCAGTTTTTCCCTATCGGCGCGGCTATGAACAAGAACCTGACCATCCGCATGGGCAACTGCCACCACCGCAAGTATATTCCGCACCTGATCGATCTGGTCAAGAACGGCACCGTCGATCCGAGCAAAGTGCTCACCGAGATCGAGACGATGAGCGATGCCCTGGACGCCTACAAAGCCTTCGACGAGCGCCGTCCCGGCTGGATCAAAGTGGAGTTGGCCCCTGCCGGTTAAGAGTTGGCAACCAGAAAAGCCCCCTGCCCTAAACCTGGGGCGGGGGCTTTTCTTTAGTTAAGAATACGCCCACTCTGGCAGGCGGTGCAGGCACAAACCCTTATGGCCGTCAGTAGTGAACTCATGGCTGTCAGTAGCAAACTGGCCCTGCACCAACGACACAGGCTTTCGCCGTAGTCCTGGTCTGCCGCCGGCAATCCTGGACGATGTGCTGGCAAAGTAATGGGTGCAAGCACGGCATTCTAAGAGAACTTGCCGGTGAACTCTCCAGCCTCGCCGCACGACGGGGCTGTTTTGTTTGACAAAGGGGCAGGCTGTCGGCTATACTTATAGCCATCCTTTTGCAGAAGATCGAAACAATGTGGCAGATCAACTTATGAGCGAGCAGCAAGCACCGGCGGAAATTTGGAAAAAGCGGCACACGGCGGCCCATGTCATGGCGCAGGCCGTCTTGGAAATGTTTCCCGACGCGAAGCTCGCTATCGGCCCGCCAATCGACGATGGCTTTTACTACGATTTCGGCCTGCCCCGTTCGCTCACCCCCGACGACTTGGCCGACTTAGAGGCGCGCATGCGGCGTATTCAAAAGGCAGACCTGCCCCTGGTGCGCTCCGAAAAGCCGCGCGCGGACGCGCTGGCCTATGAAGATGAGCGCGGGCAGCCGTACAAGGCCGAATTGATCCACGACCTGCCCGACGGCGAGGCTATCTCGTTTTACACGCAGAGCGAGTTTACTGACCTGTGCCGAGGGCCGCATGTGGCGAGCACGGGGCAGATCGGCGTGTTCAAGCTGGACCACACGGCGGGCGCGTACTGGCGCGGCGACGAAAAACGGCCTCAGCTTCAGCGCATTTATGGGGTTCTGTTTGACACGC
>JAABUQ010004119.1_pt1 | contig 25369 bp, 18 predicted proteins | sample 5560001 | NCBI WGS metagenome assembly JAABUQ01 (sample SAMN10711888, study PRJNA513371) | rock metagenome | isolation source: Antarctica rocks | place: Antarctica: Victoria Land, Finger Mt nord | collected 2015-12-18
TTAATTAAACTTAGAATTAAAAGAAAAATAAATTTAATATTTATTAAAAAATATAATAAAATATAATAAATTAAATAAAAAATATCCTTTTATAAAAAATATTCTTTATTAAAGGTTAAATCGAATATTCAAAGAAATATTTAAAGAATTAAAAGATAATAATAATAATTAAATTTAATAAATAAGAATATAAAAAAGGATTCTAAAAGGATAAATAAAATTTCGATAATTAAAATAATATAATTATAAAATAAATAGAATATATAAAAAATTAAATAAATAGAAATAATATTAAATAAAACTTAATAAGATTTTATTTCTTAATATAAATTTATAATAATATTTTTTAAAATAGAAATCTTTATTTCTCTTAATAATTTATATTTCTTTTCTTTATTTATATATACCTTTGTTTAATATTATCTTATTAATTTTCTATTATAACGGTTTATATTAGAAGCTTTATTATATATTTATAATAAATTAATATTATTATAATTCCTTTAGCTCTTTAATAATTATTAATTATTCTTATAATAATATTTAAATTTATCGTAAATATTATTATATAATTAAGTTTTTCTTTAATTATATTATTATAAAAAATAACTTATAATTTAATTATATAATATCTGAATATAATAAGAAAAATTAAATATATTCAAAATATTCTTTTTTATATTATAATTTAGATAGAAATATATATTATAATATTAATTAAAATATAAAATATCTTAATTATAAATAAAATTTAATATAGGAGATATAACTCCTTTATAATTATTATTAATAATTTTAATATATTATAATTAAAATAATTATAAAAGATATTCTTTAATAATATAAATAGGAAACAAAAAGCAATTAATATTATTTAAACTTAATAATATAAAAATGTTTTCGATTAATATTTAAATTTATTAAATAAATATTATTTATAATAAATATTTAATATTATAATAAAATATTCCTATTATAAAGCAAAAGAACTTATTATTAGGATTATATTATAAAGGCTATAAGAATAGCGAATTAGTTATAAATTAAATTATAAGATAAATATAAAGGATTAGGAATATATTAGGTTATTTATTAAAAATAATATAATAATATTAATAAATATAAAAGAGGCTTATCTTAATAAATTATATTTATTTAATATAATTATTAAGATTTTAATTTTCTTATATTAATATTCGGAGTAATATTTTAATCCGGAAGTAAAATTAATTAACTATTAATATTATAAAATTATATTATTTATATTAATAAATAAAGATCCGAATAATAAGGAAAAAGATAAAATTAAAATAAGTTAAATTAATCCAAATAATTTAATATTAAATAAAGAATCGGATAAAAAATACGCTTTAAAAGTATAAATAAAGAAATATATTAAGAAAAACTAGATAAATATTATTATATTATTATAAATATATTTACCTTATTAATATTAAAGAATCAGAGCTAATTTATTAATTACTTTAAAAAATCTAATTATTAATATATTTATTGGAATATTAATTTTGGGATATTAACTTATTTATTTCAAAAATTTCAGAATATAGCTAATTTAATAATTAATATTAATCGGATTATAATATTATAAAAACTAATATATATAAATTTAAAAGATAAAAGTAATTTCGATTATATTTACTATTAATATTTATATAGCTTTAAAAGCTATTATAATTTTTAAATTAAAATATATATAATTAAAATATTAAGGTTCTATTTATATATATTTTATAATAATAAGAATATATTAAATAATTTAAGGATTTCTTTTAATATATATATATAATTTCAAATAATAAATTAATTAGTAATATTTATTAATATCGAAAGTATTTATATAAAAATACTTTTAAATATAAAATCAGGAATTATTATAAACGAGACTTAAGCACAAATTATTATTATTAATATTATATAAGAGAAAAGTATATAAAATAAATAAGTAAAAGATAATAATATCGTAATTCTAAACTTATTTACTTAATTATAAGAAGATATAACTTTCGAAAAAGGATTCGAATTAAAAATCAGAAATCTAATTAATAATAAGCCGAATAAAAGGTAATTATATATAATAATATATTCCTTAATATAATAAATAATTCAATAAGATATTTCGTATTAAATATTATATATTATATTCTGACTCGATTGTAATCCTAGATTAATTATATATTTATATTATATAAAATATATATAATTTAATAATAATATAGCTTTTTAATATATCGATTTAAATATATTAAAGTATCTTAAATTTAGGAAAGGAAATAATATAATATAAAATTCTATATTTCTAAATAAAGAGATAATTAAAGAAGAATATATAAAATTTATATTTAACTTTTATTAGCGCCTTAAAGAATAATAAGCTAATATAATTATAAGTTCAGAAGGTAAAGTAATTAAAGGAATAATAAGATAGGTTTACGAAATCAATTCTTTCTAAAATATAGCTATTGCTATTAAATATAGCTAATTTATACCGATATTATATACGTAAAAAGTAATATAAATTATTTGCTTAGAAATTTTTTAATATTTATATATAATATTAAATTATATTATTATAATTTATAGGATTTCAAAAGGATAAAATAACTTTTAATATTATTAAATCGGATATATAAATAGAACTTATAATAATATATTTAACTTAATTAACCTTTAAGAATTCCCCGTCGGAATATTTAAATATATATAATAAAATATTATATTAATTCTTTGCTATTATTTAGCTCTTTCTTAATATATTAATTAATAATATTTTAATATATTAAATATTATAAAATAATCCAAATATAATAGTATAAATAAAGGTTCTCTTAAATATAAATAAAAAAGCGGTATAAGCAAAGGTAATTTAATATAGAATTAAAGTTCTAAAGGAGTTTAAATAAGTATATATATACATAATAATAGCAAAGATATAATATTATAAGATAAAAAATTTCTTTTTCTAGAAGGAAAAGTAAAGGTCTTAAAAAGGGAAAAATTAGAAAAAATAATAATTAGGGTTTAAAATAATATTAATATATTAAGAAGTAGCAAATCCGCTAAAATAACTTTATTATCTCCTTATTAAATAGAATATTTATAATAATTTTATAATTCTATTATTATTTTATATTTAATATTTATATATTAATTATTTAATTAGTTAAAGCTACTAGTTTAAACTTTTATTTATACTTTTAATTTATAATCCTTTTATTAATATATTTTATAATTAATTATAAAGATTTTAATTATTAATATTTTTGGATTATAAATCTTAATTTAAAACATTATTAATATATATTATAATATTAATATTATTATTTATAATTTTCTCGCTTTTAAATATAATATTCTTAAGTCTATTTTTATATAAATATTATAACGATATTAATAGTTTAATATTGAATATTTAAGGATTAAAATAAGAATATAAATAAAGTAATAATAAAATAGCGGAATAAGGAGTAATTATTAACTTATTAATATACTAAAGGTTTCGCTTATTTGAATTAAAAAAGTTATATATAATTATCGCTTAATTCTAGAGATAAAAATAAAATATAAATACTTTTTTAACTCTTTTAATTTAATATTATTCTGATTATCGAATTCGCAAACTTTAGTATAATTTCTTAAATTTTACTTATATTAATAATATAAAGAACCTAGAAATAGCAAATATTATTAAAGAATTTATAAAGAATATTTTTATATATAAATAAAATTAGATTTAGGTTAAATTTATTTTATAAAAAAAAAATATTTTCCTAAATATTCTAAATTTTAAGCGGTATATTCTATTAACTTATAATTTAGAAAATATATTTTTGAAAACCTTATTATTCTTTAAAATAATATTATAATAATATATTTCTTAATAATTACAATTATTTGATAATTATTATTAAAGATTTAATAACATTAATCGGAATAAATATTTTATTCTAATATTTTTTATTCTTTATAATTATATTAAGTTAATTTGCTTAATAAACTTTATTAAGATATTAAACTTATATTTATATTAAAACGGAGCTTAATATTAAATTATTAATATTTTTAATTAAATAAATTTAAGTTAATCTTATTAGATTATATAACAAAAAATAATATTATTAAATAAGCTAGCTATTTATAAAATATATTAATTAAAGCAATATCTTTATATAACTATTATATATAATAATTTCGAATTTATAAAAGGGTATTGCGGTAAACATATCGAGAACTTAAGGAAATTCTATTCAATTATTATTATATTAATATTTAATAAGCAAAGTATCTTATAAATAAGCTTATATTAAAATAACTAATAATCTTATTATTATTTATTATATTTAATAGAAATAATATAAAAACTTATTATTTCCGATATTATTATTTAAATATATATTAAACTTTAATATTTTATATATTTTATTAGCTCTTATTTATATTTTTTAGATTCAAATATTTTATATTAAAGATATAATTAAAAATCTTTATATTTTTTATTCCAAATTAAATATATTCCCTTAAATTATTTAAATATTAAATTATAAATATTTTTAATAAATAAAAATAATATACCTTCCTATATAATTAATAATAAAAGATAAAAATATAATATTAAATAATATATATATTCTTAAAGACTTATATAATAGCTAATTTGATTTCGGCCTTAATATTATAATATATAATACTTAATTATAATTAATATATAAGGATTTAAAGATAATAAAGCGAATATTAATAATAAAAACTATTTAAAATAATATAACAAAAAACTCCTTTAATAAATATATTTAACTAATTTTAAACCTCGGTTTATAATATTTGTAATTTAATCTATTAAAATTAATTTATATTATATATTAAAATAATAATAATTCAGAAAATCTTATTATATTATAATATATAACTAATTATTAAAATAAATTATAAGTAATTAAATTAAACAATTTCAAAGTATTAGAAAATTTAATTATTTATAATTATAAAATATAAATATAATATAAAAGGAATATTAATTTCGATAATAATTAATAAAAGAATATTATATTATAATTACGAATATAAAATTAAATATCGTAATTATTAATAACAATAGTTATTTATAAATAAATATATCCTACGCTAAATTTAATTAAGGAAGATATAAATAATATTAATATATATAAATTTAATAAATAATAGCAAAATTATTAATATTTTTATATATATATCGAAATATATTTATTACTTTAATATATAATTAAATATATAAATATTAAACTCTTTTATTACGCCTTCCGAGAATATATTATTATATTTTAAGCTAAATATAATAATATATTTAATTATATAAAAGAGCTTTTATATTTAAATTACTTAATAAATAGCTTAATATTTAAAGCTAAATTATAATAAATTATATTTATTAATAATTTTATAAATATATATAGCAAAGTTAAATTTAATTATAAAATTAATCGATTATTAGAGCTATTTAATAATACTTTAAAAGCTTTTTAATTAAAGAAATCTTATTTCTCCAAAAATAATAATTAAGTCTTTAAATATTAAATATTAAATAGATTATATTTATTAAAGTTGAAAAATTAAATAGAATATATTTTTAGTAAAATTATATTTAATATATATTCTTTAAAATCGATTATAGAAAATATATTTAATATAATCCTTTAATTATTAAAAAAATTAATAATTTAAAAACTTAATTTATATTATTCGGTTTATTAAATAATATTTTTATATTAAATTAACTTCGAAAAGCTTAATATAAATATATTTTATTATAATAAGAATATTTATATAAAAGATATCGAAATATTTAATCCTATTAATATTTAAAATAATAATATAATATTAAATAACTTAACTTTAAATACTTAAGATATTATAAAATAAAAATAGAAAGGATTTAATTAAGGTTAAATCCGCCTAGGCTATTTTAACCTTAATTAAAGAATTATAAATAAAATTATTTATAATTATTATTTAATATTAATAATACGATTTTCTTACTTTAAATATTAAATAATATTTCGGAGAATAAATATTATATAATAAGGCTTTTTAATATTAAAGATAAGTAATATTATTTATATATTCTTAAAGATATTATTAATTATATATCCAATAATAAACTTTTGATTTATAATATTTATAATTTTATAACCAAAGTCTTAATTATAATATTTATACTTCGGCTTGATACCGCGGAATTAAGTATTATTAATTATAATATTAAATATTATAAAGCTTCTAATAATTTAATAAACAAAGCTTTTAATATTATTAATAATAAATATTATAAATAATTATTTATTTTTTCTTATAATTGAATACCCTTTTTAATAAATTATTAATTTTTAATAATCTTATAATTATTAATAGCTCTTTCTTAAACTCTAATTATTCTATATATATATAATTAATATTATTAATTATTATATTTATATTAAAAGAAGAATACTTTAATATTATTATTTGCTAATATATTTCGGCCTTTATAAAGAATATTAATAACCTTAACCGAATTATTAATTATATTAAATTATATATTAATTAAATATAATATATCTTTTTTAATATTAATTTATAATCTTTATATAATAATTTAATTAAATATAAAATTTAATATAATTATAAACGGAATAAAGCCAAATTCGTAAGTTTAATATAGTTTTAAAATAATATATTTCCGTTAAGCTAAAAATTCTTTTTTAAATTATAATTATTATAATAAATCCTTTGAAGTAATTACTTTCAGGCTCAAATATATTTAAATAAGAAATATAAATAATAAATTATAATTCGAATAGTAATATATAAGCTTTTCTAAGCTCTTAATTATATAAATAATATTTTTAAAGAAATAAAAAATATATTCTCGGATATATAAAGAAGTTTCTAAGTTTATAAGTTTATAAAGAATAAATAGCAAATCTTGTTATTAATTAAAAACTATTTTCTGTTTAATATTTTTTAATATAATTAATAATTAATTATAATTATTAGAAGCTTTAGGCTTAATAATATTTAACGGCGCTATAAATATAAGTAATTATAGAGTTCTGAAATATACCCTTTCTATTTATAATAAATAAATAGGAGCTTTAGATTAAAGCTTTATATATTATTTAAAATAAAAAAATAATAACCGCCTTTATTTCTTAATAGAATAGATAATATAATTTATTTGTTAATATAATTTCGAAATTAAAAATAAGATTAATTATTAAATAATAGTTTCTATATTCGAATTATTAACTTTTAACTTATATAAATTAATTATAATTAATATATAAAGACTATTATACTCCGAAGATAGCTAACTAAATTATATAGAAATTTAATACTTATTATTACTTATTATATTTATAAATATAATAATAACAATTTTCATTAAAGGTATATAATAATTTAATTATTTAACCTATTATTTAAATAAATTATACACTTTATAAATTTAAGTAATAAGATTTATATATATAATTATTTTTGGAATATTATATATACTTCTAATTTGTTATAATAAAATATATTAAAAATTAAATATATTTTTTTCGCTTTCTTATATATATTTGATTTATATATAAACATTTAAGCGATTAATCGATATATAAATAAGTTAAATAAAAGAGTTAAAATTATAATACTTTCTTATTATTATTAATAATATTAAGTTTAATATTACTAATACTCCAAATATTAATATATTAATTAAAAGATAATTATAAAATACTTTTAATTTTAAATAAATTAGGCAAAAGCTTTACTATTTAAATATTAAATAAACTTTATTAATTACTATTAAATATATATAGCTTTGGAATAATAAATAATATAATATATTTTTATTAAATCTTTTCAAAAATATAATTTTAAAATTAATAAAATTAATAAATTAATAAATAATTCTTATCTCTTTAAATATAGGCTTTATTATATATATAATCCTTAATATAAATATCCCTTAAGATTCCTAATATATTAATATTATTATTTAGAATTATTAATTAAGCCTTAAAAATATATTTAAGTTTTCGAATCTATTTTTTTTAATATAAATAATAATATAAGAATTAAAATTATTTTATTTTATTTTTTAATAAATAAAATTATTTAAAAGATAATATTCTTTTTAAATTTATATTAAATATAATAAATTATAATTATTTATTTATTTTTTAAATATATTCGGAAAAGCTTTTTTACTTAATTTTTAATTTTAATAATTTTAAAATTTATATTATTATTATTATTTTATATTATTATATTCCTTTATTTCAATATATTAATTATAATTTAATAAAAAGAAACAAAGTATTTATTTCGATATTATTATTAATAATTAATATATTATTATTTATATATAAATATAATTATTTAATATATTCTAAATATAATTAAATAATTATTAAAATATATAATAAGGTTTTTTAGTTTATTCGTTATTATTATAAAATAACTAATTTTAAAAGCTTATTAAAAGAAGATTTCTTTTAATATTCGTAATATTAAATATAATAAGAATTATATTATTTAAAATGTATTAAATAAAAATATATATTTAATTATATAATTATAATAATTATAAAATTAGAAATAAATATTATTATTATTATTAATATATTATAAAATATATATTTTAAAAGTAAAAGAATTAAGCAGAAATTTTTATAAATATATTATTAAAGTTAAATTAAATTTAATAAGATTATATATTCTTAAGCTTAAATGTATTATAGTATATATATAGAGTAAATATACGCTATCCCCAAAGGGTCATAGCACGATACGTCTGAGTAACTGAGGCAAAGATTGGTGAGATATCTGCTGCTGCTGAGTAAGCCATACTAGATGTTCCCATGACACCCACCAACGCCGTAGTGCTTCCGCCAGTGCCGCCGTCGCCCATCAGTGTGGTGTATTAAGTTCATCACAACGTCTCAAATTTCGCCAAAGATTTCGTCAGATTTAAAGTACTCAGGGAGAAATCGTCTGATCGATGACTGATAGAGCACAGCTCCCTAATATGTATGATTGTCAAGGCCTAAATGGGGCTAAATGAATAGAACTAGATTTGTTTCGTAGGAAATCCATCGCCTGACAAAGTAGTGTGATGCTAATGCGTTTGTGTTGCAGTAAGGGTCCAAAAAGATTTCATACCAGATCCATCGCTTGATAAAGTGGTGTGATGGTAGTGCGTTGCAGGCGACTGACAGCTAACAGATTCCTTTCGGCACAACGACTCGTTATGACAATCTCATTGCGTCTGAGGGGTCATGGCTGGCAACACATCTTGCTCTACCCCCTTGTGCGGACTTCTCCGTCCTCGCACAGGCACCTTCCACTCCCACTCCCACTCCCCATCACCGCAATTCAAGTCTAGATAGAGAAGCAAACAAGAGGAAGAAAAGCACAAACCGCTGTCATAACCACGGACTACAAATTCCAAGGCTGGTTAGGCCTAGACAAGGACTCCGTCAAGGGGAAGATGGTCTTCCAGGAGTTCGAGCCGAAGACGTGGGATGAAACCGGCATCGACATCAAGATCACCCACTGTGGCATCTGCGGCTCAGACCTGTCCACCCTGCTGAGCGGATGGGGCCCGACCATTTACCCCTGCTGCGTTGGGTATCTTGCTCCCTCCACCGCCCACTCCGCAAACGCTAACTAGCAGCCCACAGGCACGAAATCGTCGGCCATGCAGTGAAGGTAGGCAAGAGGGCAGAGAAAAACATCAAGTGCGTGGGACCAACAAACCCCCGAATGACCGCGCTGACTGTCTGCCGCAGGGTCGGCGACCGCGTCGGCGTTGGCGCCCAATGATCCTCCTGCCTTGACTGCGAGGACTGCCTCAATGGGCAGGAACAGCACTGCGTCAAGGTAGTCGGTACGTACAGCTCCAAATACCCCGACGGTAGCAAGTTCATGGGCGGCTATGTGGACTATACTCGCGTGCCACCGCACTTCGTCTTCAAGATCTCCAACGCTATCCCGAGTGAGGACAACGCGCCGATACTGTGCGGGGGGGTAACGGTGTACTCGCCGTTGAAGCGGAACGGGTGCGGCCCCGGGAAGAGAGTGGGCATTGTGGGATTGGGGGGCTTGGGGCATTTTGGGATATTGCATGCGAAGGCGCTGGGGGCGGAGAGGATTACGGCGATCAGTCGGACGGACGCGAAGAAGGCGAATGCGATGAAGGTATTTCTCCCTCCCAATCATATTCTTCTTTTTCCTTTTTTCCTTGGACGGAGATAGATACCAACATACCCCAAATGGGCGCAGACACCTTCATCGCGACCAACTCCTCCAAAGACTGGCCCACCACCCACGCCTCCACCCTCGACCTCATCATCAGCACCGTCTCCGCCCCCAACATGGCCCCAACATGCCCCTAGAATCCTTACCTCCTCCTCCGCACCAACGGCACCTTCATCCAAGTCGGCGCCCCGGAGGACAAAATGCCCGCCTTCGGCGCCTTCAGCCTGATCGCCAAGGGCGCCAAGATCGGCGGGTCAGCGATTGGAGCGCCGCGGGCGATCGAGGAGATATTGGAGATGGCGGTGGAGAGGGGGGTGAAGCCGTGGATTCAGACTACGGGGATGGGGCAGGCGGACGAGGCGGTAGTGGATATGGATGTGAGTTGGGCGAGGTATCGATTTGTGCTTGTTAATGAGAAACATGCTTGAGCTGTTGGCGGGCAGGGGGGGGGAAGATGGTATGGTATGGTATGGTATGGTATGGTATGTACATATCGAAGAGCCAGCAACCAGGACAACTGATCCGCCCAAGGCCCAAATCCGTGGGCCACGCTACATATCCGCCTCCAAACCACCGTCCTCAATTACTGCCCTCCCGCGTGATTATTCCCCTTTCCGCCTCGGAGCAAACTTTTCAAGCCGAAGTCATCATGATGGAACAATGCTGGGAACATGCACGGACCTTTGAATGTTGAGATGTGATGCCGCAAAATTTATCTTTATCAAGAATCGAGTCAACCACGGCAATAACCCCCCCGCTACCCGGCGCCAGCATCCCTCGTCCGCTCAGATTGCCTCGTTGGCGCACGACATTTTCGCCATTTGGGGAAATCTAGTATCTGGAGACATTCGCGCAAGCTCCGCTACCACGTGGTAACGTGAGAAAGGGAAGGGAGGGGAGGGGGGGGCGTATTGAGGAGGATGCACGCGCGAAGCTGAGGTCGGGAAGGATGGTTGAGGAAATATGCATCTGCTGATTTATTTCTACTCCGCACGCAAGACGCCCCCGCTGATGCTCGCAAGCGATAGACCTCCAGTGCCGCCCTCTGGGTATAAGTCTAAGTCGTAAAGTCATGTTGCTGTGGACCGGAATCGTGGTGGGGAGGGTTAGAGTGGTTTGCGCGCGTAGACGACGCTCCTGGATTGGGTTAGGCATGTGGCTTGCCATTCGAAGACGAGTTCAGTTGGGGAAGGGGACCGCGACTTACGCAGGCTGATAAACATGGAACTTCCTGCTCCGAATACCCGCGCGCAGCTCCTTGTTGAATTCCTTGACCTCGTCGGCCGTCCACTTTGAAGCCGTCAGCTACATCCTGCCTGCTTCGCAATGATCTGGAACCTTACTCCTTCGTACAGCGTCAGAAAGCGCATACTCCATGCCTCGATGCCCGAATGCCAGCGCGTGGCATTCCACCTCCCGATATCCTTCAGCTTTTGATCAGCCGGCCAATCGCCAACGGGCCATTTATATCGGTCCTCGACTACGTCTGAGAAACCTGCTTTCGTGATCATGTCCTTGATATAGGCTTGGATTTCCAGGGGTTTGCCGGCCTTGTGGGAGCACGATACAGCGAGCTTCCCGGCTCGGTCGAACGAACTGCCTTCGGGGAGAGTGTTGTCGTCCGAGACGGCAACGGGTAAAATCTCGCTGTGTTCGAGATAACCTCCAGGTGCGAGGTGGCTGTCATTGGTCTTGCGTTTAGCTTGAAGCTTAGAGAGATGCAATGGAGGGTCATTACGAACTCGAGACATTCTTGGTAAAATGCTGGCCAATCGGCGACGCTGCCGTACATAAGACGGACATGGATGTAGTCGAAGTGGTGTTCTGGATACACCCACTCGCTGCAGCAATCGTCAATCTCGAAGCGAAGGTTCGACGAAGCGTGATTTTCTTGGACGCGGGCGAGATCGGTCCCTGTGAAGATGAGCAGGAGATTGAAGAAAGGGTTTGGAACATGAGTATACCAATTATCTCAGCGTCTGGGAATTGGTCCGCAAAGTTCCTGACAGATGAGAGCACGAATTTGGACTCTGGGGAGCAGGGGACAGTACTGTGCCCAAATGCCATTTCCGCAACCAATGTCCAGCACGTTCTTAGGTTCCTTAAGAGGAGCCAGAAACAATTTGTCGTTGAGCGTCAGGAGCCAGATGTGGTGGCTAGCAGAGCAACTTAGTTCTCAATGCCGAGCGGGTTCACGGCCAGGACAGCATCTAGGAGGCTCACGAAATGGTGTCGAGTGAAAGAGCTTCCTCATCGAGTGGAGCCCAGTATGCACCATCTCCTCGGAGTGGCTCAGTAACTACACCTGAGAAGGGTGCGTTCACTCACGATAAGTATGGTATCTCCTGTTATTTTCTAGGCGGTAATGGTTCACAGAAGTAGCCATGGATGTTTGCCTGTCTAGCCATGAATGTTTGTAGTCCACTGAAGATGATGTACTCACGAGACATTGCCCAGGTAGGACTCCGAATCGTCATCATCATCAAAGTGCTCGTCCTGGAAATGTATCAGCTTCAATTGATTCTCGCAAGGAGTAATTCTTAATAGACTCACGACGGGAATATCTTCAGAGCCTGAAGCCATCCATGTGCGAGGCGGGGAAGCCTTCGCGTGCTTCTTAGGAGAAAGGATGGTGAAAGTATTTCTGGGGGATTACGAAAGGGATGTACGTTGCGTAGGTGGGTCAGCGACGTAAGGGACGTTGATCTAGTCTGCAATTGAAGGATGATGAAGAAAGAAATTGCAGGAAGCGACAGAAGCCGTTGAATGGATATAAATTGAAGTCCATGAGCCAATTTGCGATGCCACTTGACACCTCACACTCACATTAGTCCACAGCCGATCCCAGCATGCGCATTCTCATTGTCGTTACCTTACTTCCTCTTACTTAAGGTAACTGAGCTTGGAAGTTGCAAAGTCTAAGTGGAAGGGAAGGTGGGGACCAGTCCGAGGCCGGTTGTGCGTCACTAATCTTAGTGCTGTTGGAGTGCCCGGTACCGAGCATTCAATCCTGACTCTCGGGTTCGAGACCCCTTATTCCGACCTGCTGGCAGCCAATAAGTGCCCGGGGGACTTGCCGCTGGAGGATGGCTTGCTAGGTGCAGATTAGGGGCTGCTGTAGCCTGTAGCGGGGTCCATCGTCCTGGGAGTGCTTATCGTCAAGCGTACCACCGTGGCGGGTTCGCTGAAGAAAAAAAATATTGCAGCACCCATCCTTGGCTTCTTGACGCGTGAACCATTCCAGAGTGCCCAGAGAAGCAAGCTGAGCCAGTGTGAGATTGCTCAAGCGGCTTCTGCACGGTCTGGAGATGCCGATCGCACGGACTGACCCAAGAAGATGATGAGACCTCTCGGGCGCTGCAACTGCCGTTGTGCAAAGTCAATTCGGAGCTTCTGCTGCAGGAAAACATCAAATTGCTTGCCAAAAGCACCTGTTTCATTGAGTGCTCCACCTTCTATTACCGAGGTCTTCGCCTCAAACAAGACTGGTCTAAAACGACAAAAAGCCCTCCCAAATCCATCGCCGAAATGATCAGCAGTAAACGAGTGTGTTGTCTTGCATGGAGGCCGTTACATCCTAATGCACCGCTTCTAGTCCCTCTCACTAGCCTCGGATCGAGCCCCTTCGAATTCTCGCAGACCCTCCAAAATTAAGCCATGTCTTTCGGCGAGACGGTTTTGCTTCGGCGCCAAAGGCAAATGCTGCACATGGCAGAGAAGCAGAAGAGAATGCTGCACGTGGTCAGCATCAACAGCGGGAAGCTTGGAATCAAATCAGTGCTCACCAGAGTGCAATGCTCAAGCCCCAGATAGCCTTCATCTCGTAGCATGTAGTCTTGCTGGCACCGATCCAATTGCTGTACTGGAGATTGCTTCCGTCCTTGAAACTGTTTTTGAGCTCATCCCCAAGCTGATAGGCCGATTCCGACACACTGCCCGACCCGATGACTTGGCAATTCAAGTATGAGAGAGGCTTGCCCACCACTACTGCAACGACAGTCAAAGCGATGAGCATCATGCCGTCCGAGGCGGTGTTGAGGAGATATGGAAGAACGTTGTCAATGTGGAGAATGAAAGTGATGGCGCAGTAGAGGACCGCAACGCAAGTCTAATTTATCGGTTAGATGGTTCGGTCGATGGAATGCAGACGAATGTACTTACCACGCTCAGTGTACCAACCAGCTCAGGAGAAGGATTGTTGTTGTTGGAAACCATTTGAGAAATGAAGTTGGCAGCCATGCCAATACAGCCCAGGAGGGCAACGACCTGAAGCAGACGAACAATCTTGAAGGTTGCACCGAGGGCGCCATAATCAGGTCTAGCCATCTCGTATCGGGAGGTAGTACTGAATGAACGTAGTCAAAAGTCGTTACCGAAGTGCTAGCACAGTAGAGACGGTGTGTATAGCAAGAGGAGGGAGAAGATGGCCGAGGAATTAGGTGAGTAAAGTATGAAGGAAGGGAGTAGGCCGAGGTATTAATGTTGCAAATTTGATACACGCGAGTTCCTGAAAAGGAGTGTCTTAAGGAAATAGCTGATCAAACAGACAGATGAAAGACTAAAATAAGTAGAAAGTTGTCGAGAGACTGTGGTTCAGATGCAGGCGAAAGACATACAGAGAGATACCTTATGTTCCTTAAGTATCTCAGCGGCATACAGCTTGCGAGCTTGGAGTCGCCTTACAACTCTTCACATTGATGATGTTACTAAAGTTGTCGATATCCAGATATAGGGCAGTTTCACGCGATCTTTCTTGTCGGAAAGCGGTATCCAATGACGGCAAGGGTTTTCAAAATGAGGCTCCTTCGGATGGGTCCGAAACGGGCGCTTAGAGACCTGGGAGTGGGGACCAACCCAACGGCGACAAGGTCTGAGCCACTTAGGTCTCAGAAGCTGCTTGATGATGCCATAGTAGAAACATGCTCTGTTGCAGATTAATTTGTCGCATCTTTTGTTGCCAGATTGAGGCCAGAAAAGACAAGGGAGCTCTTGACAGGGTCGTTTCAATCTGTCTCCATAGCTGACGTGTATTTATTTTGCTTTGATGCTCTCCTGGTAACGATAGCGCAGAGGTAATCTATTTTCGTCTTCAGCGCTCTGCCGTAGACGGCCTCGGATCAAGTATTGTTGTGGTTAATCCAGATCAGAGCTCCGAAGAATAGGTACAGCGTTGGTGGAGAAGTAGCTCTACCGGCGTGTCGCTGCCATGTCAGCAATCGAGCTGACATGAGGCTGTTGGAGGACTGAAATAGCTCTGGGCCGAGAAGTCCAGCTCGACTGAATGTTCTTCCAATAAGTGAAGGTACTGAAGAATGTGAGGGGTGATCAAGGCCAGTATGATCCTCGGATCTGTTGGCATCGTGCCAAGGCCCTAAGCCCCATTCTCCTTATCTTATCACCGCCCTCTTTGGAGCTCCCCTCCACCCCTCATCCCCGCACTTGCACAGCTCTTATGTCAAATGATGAAACGACTGCATGAACAATTGAGGCCGGCGACACAGAAGTCGATATGTTGCGGCCCTTTGACTATTTTGAGCATCGGCGGGCATGGTAAGTCATCCTCTGCTTGACTCTTCCCCTTTGACAGCGAGCACAATTTGACCGAAACCCGCAATTCAGCCAACGCAAACAAACCGAACGCTCTCTCCGTGTTACCAGCCTTCCCTTCCCCTACCACAGCCCAATCTCGCCCCATGATCGCGAAATCCTCGAAAAGCCCATAGCGGCCCTCGTTCAGGATGTTCATGAACAACAACTCAAACCAATTGACATTCTCCACACCTATGGCAAAATCGCGTTACGTGCTCATGAGAAGACAAATTGTCTTACGGAAATCATGCTACCTGAAGCAGAAGATTGGGCAGAAAATGAGGTGAATTTAAAAGGCCCTTTGGCGGGGATCCCAGTCTCGTTGAAAGATTCGGTTGCAGTGGGTGGGTTCGATGTTAGTGTGGGGTATTCGTGCCACACTAGCAAGCTATATAAGGAGGATGGAACCATGGTCAGGATACTGAAAGCTGCTGGTGAGCTTTTTAAAACGTGCTCCTATTCAATTTGGACCTTTGCTAAATGATGTTCGAACAGGAGCGATCCCTTACGTCAAGACCAATCTCCCTACGACCCTCCTCTCCTTCGAATCCTCCAATGATGTTTGGGGCCGCTGCCTCAATCCGCACAATGAAGAATATTCTCCTGGTGGAAGCACAGGGGGCGAATCTGCTCTGCTCGCTGCTGGTGGAGGTCGCATCGGCATCGGGTCCGATGTAGCGGGGAGTGTACGCGCTCCTGCACATTTTGCGGGGATATATAGTCTGCGATGTAGCACCGGTCGATGGCCAAAGATGGGTTCGAACACGAGTATGGCTGGGCAAGAGGGCGTTCCGAGCGTCTTCAGTCCTATGGCAAGAACGTTGGGAGACCTGGTATACTTCTCGCGGAGTATGATAGGGATGAGGTGTTGGGAATGGGACCATACCGTCCATCCAATGGAGTGGAGGGGAGAGGTCGAGAAGCAGGTCCGAGAGAAGAAGACGTTTCGAGTCGGTGTCTTGAGGACGGACGGTAAGAGCACCAATACAATTCGTTGTCAAGCAGTAGTTTGACATTCCATAGGAGTGGTGGACCCATCCCCTGCCTGTGCCCGCGCAGTTGAGCGCACTGTCTCTGCCCTGCAGGCTCAAGGACATGAGTGCATTGACGTCACTCCACCTTCACCTTATCTTGCTCTCCAAATCGCTTCGATTCTTCTCAACTCGGACGGCTGTCGAACATTCCTCTCCTTTTTCCGCACCGGTGAGACCAACGATCCCGGGGCTCAGCAAATGTCGTACTACATGAAAATTCCACGGCCCCTAAAGTATTTGTACTACCTTTGGGTGAAGTATGTCCGCCAGGATAAGATTTGGGCCGGTTTATTGGAGAATTTCTATGAGAAGAGCTGCTACGAGCAGTGGAAATGGGTGGCCAAGCGGGAAGCGTACAAAGCGATGTGGCATGAGTGGTGGAAGGAACAGGAGTTGGATTTCCTTGTAACTCCAGTGAATGCGACACCTGCAGTACCACACCAAGGGATGAAAGAGGCCGTGAGCAGCTGTGGCTACACGTTTCTTTTCAATTTGGTGAGCATCACGTGGCTCTTCAGGAGGTGAATGAGACCGATACTAAGACTCCTACAGATCGATTATACATGCGGGGTGATGCCGGTTACCCATGTAGACAGGACGTTGGACAAACTTCCCGCAACTTTTCGTTTCAAGGAACTGAATGGTGTGGCACAGGGAGCGTACATGCACTATGATGCCGACAAGATGCATGGACTCCCTGTTGCTGTGCAGATAGTCGGACAGAGGTTGCAGGAGGAGAAGGTGTTGATGATAATGGAACGAGTCGAGAGAGCATTAGAGGAGACTGGTGGAAAGTATGAGCTTTTGAGGATAGATTAGCATCTCGACTCGAATCGCTGAGATGCTTCTCATTGCGCCGCTCTTTGCACGGAGTATAAGTCACCCATTCCGACTCCTGTAATCTCCTGGGCCATGTATATTGTGAATGATCAACCACTACTCTGGTCAACTCGAGATATCAATTGAATCGTGGTTTGTAGATGTGCTACTAATCTCATCCAGAGCTGACAGGGGGTATGATGGCAACCTCGTCACCCTCGTTGATAACGCTGGCACTCGGCTTATTGCAAGAGTCCGAAATATCAGGATGCTCATCGATGTCGACGTATTCCAGGTTGATTGTCACAGCAGAGCTCGACAGTACGCTCTTAGTGATACCATTATATTTCTCTTCCAGTAGAGTGAAAAGGCTCGATAGCGGCATCGGAGCTGGCAAATCGTCCATACTCTTTCTTGTGAAGCTTGCAGCGGAGGCAAAGTAAAGCAGTCTGAATCGGCCTGGAGGGGGCTTCTCCGACATCTTAGCTAGACATCTATACTAGAGGGCAATCGATTAGCATTGCCCTTTGATTTGTACAAATTTGACCGAAAGAGAAGCGTCTCTGAAGCTGATCAGAAAAAGTAGAATGTGTCTGAGAATGGAGCCACATTGTGTCCTTCGGATAATACATGCTAATGTTTTTGGTTTTCATCATATGTGCAAAGCAAGGTAGCTAGGATGATGAATACTTACAGCAATGATCTCTTTAGCTAGGATAATGTGGCAGTAGAAAGTGTTGCTGAGGGAAGCTGTGTTCTTGCTCATTCCATTCGCTCCACCTGAACCTTACTTAACGATATTTGCGGAGTCGTTCCGCACGTGCGTCCAAAAAACATACCCTCGTACAGATTGTGCAGATCAAGATGGCGGTTTCTTGTCAAATTCAAGCTGTCTACTACTAGCGTTCCCTGATGGCCTGCACTTCCTCCTCAATCCTGGCTAGAATGCCCGTGAGGCTGAGGCTACGACTGAAATTTGAGGCCAGAAAAGCCCAACGGACTTGCACACGCTGCACCCATGCTCTCCCTCCTGACTCTTCTCCCTCCGAGCCAACCCTCTCGGGTTCTCGCTGTGCTGTACCGTTGGACGACTTTCAGATCCTAGCTTTGGAGAACCTAAAGCGCATAAGGCAAAGGAATGCGCGCATCCGGTCTGGCGAGAAAGAGATTACAGATAACACGCCAAAGAGTGGAGTCGAAGTAGGAAACGATGCCCATGTCATTGATTTAACACCCTCAATATTGCAGAGCGGATTGCACAATTCAGCCTTGGAGGCTCAAAGCTCCCAAAGTCCTGACGTGCTAGAGCATGAACGACCACTAAAATCTACAAGGATCGACGTATCAAAGGACGTTGAGGACCGTGACAGGGGCAAGAGCAATTTTGAGCAACGGTCAGAGAGAAGGGGAGAATTCCCAGCCCCAATTGCCTCGACAGAGAAGGAACCTCGTGAGCCAACAGGCGTAGCGTCCCAACGCCCTGTCGACGGAGGCTTCTCGAGGTCTGCTACGAGTATCTTCCAGGGCCCTGCGATTCAGTCTCGGCCAGCCGACCAAGACGAGAAGTCTCCAAGGGAGTCTAGATCGCGGTCTTTTAGCACGAGTATTTTGAGGCACCCCAGGAGGAGAAGGGTCATGCGGTGGCCCAGAAATCCGCAAGTCACTGGCACCATATCAACTACAGCACCTTCAGGATCGCACACAAAAAAGCACTTTACTAGCAACAGTGTGGATCACCTGTCTCTACAAGGCCACAAGCCAGGTTCGAGAACCCCAGATGCTGAGTCCAAGCCCAGCTGTCTTTTGGAATTACCTCTGACGGGAAGAGATGTGGAGCTTACAGCGTCCAATCGGCTTGATTTGCGCGTCCAGCAGGGCGTGCAACTCATCGACACAAACGTAGGGCATGATTGTACCGATTTTGATGTATTCGGATCAAGGCCATTGAACCAAGGAAATCTACGAGTGGACGACTCCACTAATGAGGAGTTGGACGGCGTGCTTGATGCCGCTAGATACCCAAATTTGACTCAACGTGCTTCTTATACTACGTATCCAAAGATCCCTGCTCTACATCCGGTGAGATTACAACGGTCTCGTGCTTGTTCTCTGGCACGAGTCCTGAAATCATATTACCGAGATAAAACCTATGCCGCCACTATAGGCAAACCGAGGTTGATGTCTACAACGCCGTTTGTTAGTCCTCCCGCTTCGACGACCGTGAGCTCGCATCAACGATGATATGATCTTGAGCTGACAACTTCCAGGGAACCGAAATACCGCCCATTCATGATTTCCATGCATCCTTCGTTCAACGTAAAGCGGCATTAGGCCCTGTAATTGAGAGTACCAGCATTCGAAAGCATCTGCAACTCTGGCAGGAGCAATACGATCAGACTAGTGCCGTCGATTTCCCTAATCTGACTAGATCGGTTCAGCGACGCAGTGGATCAAACGTTCTCACTCAATCCGGGGAATCTGGTGCACAGGTGATCCTCGATCCAGAAGAGGAGGAAGACGAGAGCTCTCTGTACTTTGACAGCACAACCAGAACCCCAGAGATTTTAGATGGCCCGAGATTTCTAAATCAAGGTGACCTGGTCGAAATTTTGTAAGTGACAGCAAGGGCCCTTGATTGACAATACACTGACCTTGAAATATGTAGCGGTGTTGACGAATCCCACCTCGGCATCTATATAAGAACGATTGGACATCACGCCCAGTTCTATACATACCGTGGATATTATGTCCACAAAGTGGAAAAATCAATACGATTTGTTGTTCCCAGCTTCGTGGAACCGAAAGACTTGGAGGAGATCATACCGTTCCTCCCTGCCACAGAGGCTGCGGTAGTGGCACTGGGTAAGCTACAGTCATTTGGCAGCCACGTTCCTCGAGATGTAGGAGCCAAAGTCGTGAAGAAAATGCGGCAATTTCATCTAGCATCAGACAGTGTTTTCAGGGAGCATGCCGACAGACTCAATCGCGTGCATGAGATCATGAGTCCCAAGGGAAGTTTTTCAATGCGGAAGAGTGCATCCATTGAAGAAGTTGCCATGAAGGTTTTGCAAAAAGATCGATCATCAGAAATAGCACCATCGGCGCTATGGGCTGTCCACAGGGCACTGACCCGATCACAAGATGTCCTTCACAATTGGCAAACTCACCGTACTCACCCTGTCTTCGACTTCTTGCCAAAGCAGGGTCTGACTGGCCTCGGCAAGGTACGGCAATGGATACGGGACTTCCAAGAAGAATCTATCGATGGGATGACCGGAGCGGTCATTAGCAACCCAGTGCCCGGTATGGGAAGCCTCCCTGTCAATCCGATTCGCGGATTTGTGAAGAAGGCACGTGCTGCGATTGAGAGGAGTCGGCAGACACGACCGCTCTCTCCTTCTGGAGGTATAGCTCCGAGCTCAGTTAAGGTTGACCCCATCGAGCCAAATTTCGCCGTTTGGCGCACAAGGTTGTTCGAGCCTCTGACTCCCGATGAGAAGATAATTGTCGATTATTTAGATGCATGGGTCGCCTCTCGATATCTAAACACACCTTCGAACCTCAAGTCCTTGGGACCCTTGATACTTCGGGCTGTCGGCATGTATGACGGTCTCGACTTAAGTGTCCTCACAGGGTTCCTATTGCTTCAGGAGCTTGGCCTCATTGCACCCTGGCAGAATCGAAGAGTGTACCTAGTGTACTCTGGTCTGCCAGGTTTCAATTCATCTGATCCTGCGACCAAATTGCACCGTGATGCCCAGCTGTCGCTATCTACGTTCGACGCAAAAGATTCGATGCGGAACTTTCGAAAGGACTGGGGAGAAATGCCGGTCTTTTGTGTTGATGCTTTCACTACTACAGATATAGACGATGGATTCTCACTGCAATTTGTCGATGAGGACCCTTCCCTCGCATGGATTCATGTTCATGTGGCGAACCCGTCTGCTTTCATCTCTCATGAATCTGCACTAGCACGATATGCAGCCGCCCTTTCCCAATCAGTCTATCTACCGGAGTTCAAATACCCGATGTTGGAACCAAAGCTCGTAAACGAAATATTCAGTCTCGGGAACGACCGACCGTGCATCACGTTCAGTGCGAAAGTAAATGCAAATGGTGAGATACTCGAAAAGAATATCACCAATGGCATTGTCCGTAAGGTGTATAACGTTCGGCCGCAAAAGGTCGCGGAGGTTCTGGGATATGGTGAAGCTGACAAGGCCGATTATGTTACACTGTTGAGAGTCGGGGGCGCGTTACCAGAGGGCGCAAGAAGAAAGACCAACAAAGCGCAAAGTGAGGCCGAACCAGCTTTCACGCCCTACGATGTTCGAGTATTACAGACTCTTGGCACGTTTTCTGATGCGTTACGCCTGCGGCGTACACGGAATGGTGCCATCACATATGCGCGACAATACGGAAAAGAAACTAGTTCAGAGGTTTACTTGAGCAGGGAACATGTTGACAGCGCCCCCATGGCTCAAAGGATACGACGGTTTGATGGTGACCCTATCATCTCAATAGAGCAGTCCACGGAAACCGCAAATAATGGGTATCAAATGGTAGAGGATCTAATGATATTGGCTGGGGAGATATCTGCCCTTTGGTGTAAGGAGAGGAATATTCCAATACCTTACAGAGGCATAGTGCGGAAACCGGACCCTGAAATACTCCCTGAGGATTACAAAAGAGATGTCCTAGACCCCGAGCTCGAGCGCAATGGAGTTCTGTGGTCAGATTACACAGTGAAATATATGCAACTAGTCGGCTCAAGTGCGATCTCAGCATCCCCTTTGGAGCACATTGTCCTTGGCCTATCGGCATATTGCCACACAACATCGCCAATTCGTCGGTACGTTGACCTTTGCGCCCACTGGCAAATCGAGGCGGCTCTTCGCCACGAGAAGCAAACCGGAGCGTCGCTTGATGGGACTGATGGCAATTCCTATCTCCCATTTTCCCGATTCGAAGTTGAAGCTGTAGCAAGGAAGGCCTTAGGTCGGGGCAAGAGACTATTGACAATGAAGAGGGCTTCCCAGCGTCATTGGATTACACAGGCCTTATTTCGAGCCTACTACTTCAATGAGGCTCCTCTACCCGATGTCTTTCCAGTCGTGATTCGAGTTATGGTTGATTTCAAACATACCCAAACCGCTCAAAGTTCAACTGGTTGGGTGGACGCCTTTGGCAGGGATGTCTTCGTTCCCGCTACGCCACTGGTTATGCAAGAAGGCGGGTTCGAGGTTGGAGATACTTGGGAGTGCAAAATAGCAAGTATCGTTCCATATTTCTCCGATATTACGGTCGAGCCAGTGCGAAAACTATCATCGCAGAGTAAGGCCGGAGAATCGCCCCCTTAACGCGCGGGTGGAGCTTGACAGATGATGCTCCTAGGTGGAGATGAGAACCCTCAGAGTCGGCTTTAGGACGAGCATCTGCAACGATATTTTAGAGCCAGTAGGCGCGTATGAATGGATAGAGTGAGATTGGGCACTGACGTTGGTTTGCCAGATCGAGGAACTGTGATCTGCTGTCTGTCATGTTTTGTTGATGTATCGTACGACAAGGTGTGCCCTGACCACGAGAAATGTGAGCATTCCCACGATTGCTGTATAGTACGCGTGGTCCTGCCAATCTGCATAAGTGACCAAGAGATTCCGAGGACTCGAAGGTCACAGAACGCATGCTACTGTATTTAGAACAATTTGGGGGGAGGTGAAGTGGATACATGACGAACAGTATCAGCATAAGCCTTTGCAACGAAGAGGGAGCCTTTTAATTGCCTGCTGGTTCCTGACACCAAGCGTACCTCTGCAACAATGCTTTAAATATCACATCCTCCGGCGGTCACGATGGGCGTCGATCTACAATCCAAGAGCAATAAGGAACTCGTCTTGCTACACCTCTCCAACATTGCATCTGGTCGGTCGTCAAAATGAAGCTGTTGAGTGGGCAAAACAGACCGCGCAAGGAGCGATATCCAAAGCATGCACATAGCGAGAAAGACGGAAAAAGCTCATCATCTAAAGGATTAATAAGATTAACCTTGGCTACCTAGATTTTTAGAGCGTGACGAAAGGCCAAAGCTTTTGCTCAAACGTCGGCTGCAACCTATGCTCACACTATGATGAGCAGCCTATTGAAGCCACACTTATCAATCACGTGCTCAATTTAATCGCCATAGGCTTTCACGGGCTCTATGCCCGATGCGCGGTTGGCAGCCGACATAGTCATGCAACGTTCGTATCTCCCACTGACCGTCCTCGAAGTGGAAAACGACCACCGGCAGATTAACACCGTCGTGATCCAGTCGATCATATATATTCCTGGCATTCTGGCTCCATGTTTCCTCGACTGCATATTACAGTGGTCATGCTTCCAGATCTTATTAATGTTTGAAACCCCACGCAAGGCGACTGGCGCCGTTGGCTTGATTGGACCGAATATGCGCATTGCCATCCTGAGACACCCCCCGAGGACTCCACGGCTATATGAAACATGCGTATCTTTGTCCACCTGCCTGGTCCTTCAAAGCTACAGCCCTGCAGATTTGAAGAATCATTCGATCTCTTAGAGACATGCTTTTGGCCGCCCTCGATTTTCTGATAAATTTATTATCAATCCCATCCAGTCTGCAGAGAAATAGAGCCGATGGAGCTGACCGACCTGTTTCAAGCCGGATCGTAGGGCGAATCATCCACTGATCGATAGATAACAAGCATTTGAGTGCCGTGTTGCATTTGGTTGAAGGATGTGGATCTCCCGCCTGTTTTCTCTATCCAAATTTCTAGATTATTGTCCGTATCCTCAGCCTTGGTACATTGCCAATACTTTTTCTCGTCGCTCAAGGCGTCATCCATCTCAGCCTCTACCTTTCTCTCATAAGGGTACCTTCTCATTGAGACTTGGCTATCTCATTTTCTTCACCCATTTCCGATATCCCTTACAACATAATTACACCAAGCCACCCTCTACCTTGACAGAGCCAGCTCCAAGCTACCACTCCACTGGCACCGCTATCCGCTGCAGGCTGCAAGCCCCCACACTCCATATTTCCCCCATCCTCCTCAACTCCATCAACCTTGGCACAACGGTCACCTCCGCCCACCCCTCCACCACCGCCATTGCCATCATCACCCATCCACCTCGTATCCCATCCCATAACCCAGCACCGCGCGACCAACATGCCCTACCCCCAAGCCAAACCCACCGACCCAATCCACCTCAAAACCTTCGACCCACAAACATTCTACCCCGCCCTCGCCGCCCGTGAGTCCCTGAAAGAAAAAAGAGACGACTCCGTATCCATCTACCCCTCCTCCTCGATCTCACAATCGCATTTGCCACGATGCGAGAGGGTGGATTACAGTCGAGAAGGGTAAGTCATCCATTTCCCATCACCATCCCTCCGCCCATCACCATCCTTCCACACCCCCAAGAAGTCACCACCACCATCAAGAACACAAACACCCAAAACCCCTCCCCCTCCTCCCCGCCCAACCCAAAAATCCCAAAAAATCCCACTAACCCCCCTGCCCACCCAACAGCAACCCCCCCAACCCCCCCCGACGCATCTACTCCCACCGCAAACTCTGGCTCATAGCCGCCGGCTTCCTCATCGCTACGGGGATCATCATCCTCGTCTTCGC
>JAABUQ010004120.1_pt1 | contig 25363 bp, 26 predicted proteins | sample 5560001 | NCBI WGS metagenome assembly JAABUQ01 (sample SAMN10711888, study PRJNA513371) | rock metagenome | isolation source: Antarctica rocks | place: Antarctica: Victoria Land, Finger Mt nord | collected 2015-12-18
GTCGACCCTCCGCGCGGGTTCGGTCGCGACTGATCAGCGACAGCAACGAACTAGATGAGATCAAACCTGGCTGCTTGACAGACGAAAAAGCCTTGCCGCCCCGGAGCCGTCCACATAAGTCGTGTGGATGCGGGATGACAGAACGCCCAAGTGGTAAGGATCATCGCTGGCCATGCAGACCAGCATGTTATCGGGCAGCACCGCCGCGGGCTGGAACGCGAACACCCGGTGCTTGGCGGTCTCCACCGTGGCGATATAGCGGGGCAGGCCGTGCAATGCCGTGCGCAATACTGCGTTGTTGCGCCCAAACAACCACCAATTGAGACGACGGTATGGCTCGTTGTTCTGATCCCGCTCCGGTTTGACGTGCAGCAGCAAATGCTGGAACACCGCCGGGAAACGCTGCCTGACGTCGGACTCCGATAGGCCGTCCAGGTCGATGACCATGACCCCCCGGCTGCGCCCGGTCATGTCCCGTCCGTTCAGGTACGGCCGGATATGCGCCTCCAACCCTGGCACCGTGCCCAAACCCAGTGCCGCCGCGGTCGCGGGGGAGACGATGAATCCGGCACCATGCAGCGACATGCCGCGGCTGCTGATCCTCTCGTTGGCGCGCAGCGGCCGGGCGGCGTCCGGATTGGCCCCCACCGTCAGGTCTGCGTTCACCACGCCCTCTTGCGTCGCCAGAATGACCTCGGGCACCGCCGCCGCCGTCTCCTGCGTCACCTGCAACAGCCGCCCCGGCCCCGGTTTCGGCGCCGCCACCGTCATCGCGATCCGCACCGCCGCCGTGCCGGCCCCCTGCGACCAAGGATGGTCTGGGATGGCGAACGCCAGATGCAGCGGGTCCGCCCCCTCCATCGCCGCCGCGATCACCCGGCGGCAGAACACCTGGCGGATGCTGTTGCTGGTGATGAAGCCGAACCGCCGGGCCGTCCCGGACCGCACCGCTTCCGCCGCATGCCACCAGAAGACCATCGCGAGGTCCGCGGACGGCGGTACCTTCGGATACGCCGCCCAAAGCGCCTCCGCATAGCCGCTGCCCAGCTCCGCCCGCAGGTCCTTGCCGGCGACAAAGGGCGGGTTGCCGACGATGAACTCCGCCTCCGGCCAGGGCGCCGGCTTCGCGTCCACCGGGCGCATCACGGCCTCCTGGCCGGCCTCGTCCGGTACCTTCTCCCCGGTGACGGGGTGCAGCTTGGTGCGCCCGCCCCAGCGCGTCACCGGGCGTCCGGCGGCGTCCCGCTCCGGCTCCGTGCGGGCCTAGTCCAGCAGGGCGTCCCGTTCCTCGATGTTATGGAAGTCGCGCAGGATCGGCTCGGCGGGAGGCGCCTTGCCGTTGGTGCGGAAGTGCCATTGCAGGTAGCCGATCCACAGCACCAGCTCCGCCACCGGAACGGCGCGCGGGTTCACGTCCATGCCGAGGAACTGGTGCGGGTCGACGGTCGCGCCCGCCAGGTCCAGGCGCCCGGCCTCGTTCGCGGCGTAGCCGGCCAGGGTGTCCAGCACCTCGCCCTCCAGCCGCTTCATCAGCTCCAGCGTCACGTACAGGAAGTTGCCGGTGCCGCAGGCCGGGTCCAGCACGCGCACGGTGCAGAGCGTGGCGTGGAACCCGCGCACGAACGCCGCGGCAGCCGGGGCGTCGCCGGCCTGCATCGCCTTTTCCGCCGCACAGCGCACGCCGTCCCAATCCTCGCGCAGCGGCTCCATGACGGCCGGCAGCACCAGGCGCTCGACAAAGGCGCGCGGGGTGAACTGCGCGCCGAGCCGTCCGCGCTCCCGGGCGTCCAGCGCGTTCTCCAGCAGCGTGCCGAAGATCGCCGGCTCCACCTCCGCCCAGTCCTTGCCGGCGGCCTGGATCAAGAGGCCCAGCTCGTCGAGGTTCACCGGCAGCGGGTCGGCGCCGCCGTGCGGGCCGGGGCGGAACAGGCCGCCGTTGAACCGCGGCACCACGGCGTCCAGCGCCACGCTGAAGCCGCCCGTGTCCATCGTCTGCCACAGGCTGCCCAGCACCGGCCCGAACCCCGGCAGGTTGGCCCGGCACCGCTCCAGCAGCTTGCTGAAGCTCCCCGCCGGCAGCAGCCCGACGCTTTGCGCGAACATGCAGAAGATGCAGCGCATGAGGAAGGCCGCGACGTGGGCCGGCGCGTGGCGCGGCCGGGTCGGGGTGCCCTCCAGCGCCGCCGCCAGCCGGGCGAGCAGGGCCGCGATGTCGCGCGTGACCTGGGCGCGGCGCAGCGCCGGGTCGAGCGACTTGGGATCGAGCCAGACCCGGCGCAGCAGCGCGCGGACGTCCGGGCGGCGCAGGTCCGGCAGGTAGATGCGGAACCGCTCGCGGTCCGGGAACTGCGCGTAATGCTTGCCGGTGCCGGAGAAGTCCGCATACAGGTCGAGGCAGAACCCCACGTCGCACACGAGGAGGAAGGGCGGCCAGCCTTCCTCGGGCGGCAGGTCGCGGGCGTAGCCCTCCGCCTGGCCCTTGGCCTTCTGCATGTGGCGCACCCAGGCCGGGGTGTTGCGGATGTTGGCCCGGTGCTGGGCCTCGCTGCTTGCGCCGAACAGGGCGGCTTGCCGGTGCATCGTGGCGCCCTGTTTCGCCTCGCACACGAAGCAGCCGCGGCGGTACAGGTCGATGCGCCGGCTGCTGGTGCTGCCGTCGTCCTCCTGCCGGGTGACGCCGCGCTCGAACCGGTAATCGCCGCCGCTGCCGCTGGCCGGATCGGGCCGCGGCAGGCCCAGCACGTCGCACAGCTCCGACAGGAACGGGGCACAGTTGGCCCGTTCCGCCATGGCCGTGCCGTCCCAACGGGCGATGAACGCCTCGGCGGCATCGGCTTCGGCATCTTGGACAGGGCGGACGGCGCCGAGCGCTGCGGCTGAAATTGTTGCGTAATCAGCACGATATGTTGGTCACGTCATGCCAAGATTCTTTAGGTGCTCGGAGAGCTTCGCATTCTAGGCGAGGTTTGCCGCCTAATTACTTGTCAGGCAAAAAGACCTCGACGGCCTGATCCTTCCAGGCCCAGGGGCGGGTTGCGAAGTTTTCGATCCGCCAGGAGTAGCCCATGCGGGCAAGCTCCTTGCCGAGGCGGCGGGCCAGCGGGTGGTCGGCGGCATCGTAGAAGCGGATCACCGCTTCCGACCGCGCTTCGGCGACGGTCCCGACATCGACCTGATCCGGCGGGAGACCGGCCTGCGCCGCCAGGCGATTGGCGAGTGCGGCGGCGCCCTCCGGACGGGCCGGATGCAGCACCAGGACCGGCCGGGCGTGCGGGGCGTCCGGCGGCGCGGCGGCAGGCGGCTGGACGGCCGGGGCTGGCGGCGCGGGCGGGTCAGGTTGGGGCTGGGGTGGCGTTGCGGGCGCTGGCGGGCGCTCCGCCACGACCGGCTTGCTGGGAGGCGGGGCGGGCATGTCGGATTGCACCCGGTCCGGGGGAGGCGCTTCCGGCGCCGGGTCGGCGCCGGCCATGCGCTCGGGCGGCCCCAGGAGCTCCAGGATGAAGACCAACGCGACGGCCACCGCCAAAACGGACAGCCAGAAGTGGATCAGCGGCTGCCATGGCGAGGCGAGCCGGTACTTGGCCAGGCTCAGGGCGTCGGCTGGGCCCGGCACCGTTCGTACGGCCGCCCTGGACCGCCCTTTGGCATCGTCGCGTTGGGGCCGGCGATCCAGGACTCCGTGTCGTTGCATGAGGCCGTTGCTTCCTCTTCTCGTCGGCGGACCCTAGCTTTGGGACCGCGAAGTTCAGGTCGGGACCGGCGGGTGCGGCCGACGCGATCTGGCCTTGCGCGCCCTTACCAGCGCCGCCGGCATCGGCTTTGCCAGGCTATCCCCCAAGGGTTTTGTAATCAGCGTTCGGGGCCAAGCAAAGACAAGGATAGGGGCTATAGCAGCATTTTGTGCAGCCGGCATCGACGCACGGTTGAGGCAGGGGTTGGATAGGTCAAAGCCCATGGTCTGTCACGCGGGATCACCGGTTTTATTTCGTGATGAATACAAAACAATCCGATGGCTGTGGGAATCCCGGGCAAATCTATTGCCATTCTCCGTGTCTTCGCGCGCGTGATGCTGCATCGTGCGGAGGGGCCGGCGTTGCCGCGCCGGAAAGGGCGCGCTAGGGTCCCGGCACCATGAAACGCCGCCATCTCCTGCTGGCGCCCTGCGCCGCCCTCGCGTCCAGCCCGGCCCGCGCCGCGGATCCGGCGACGGTCATGGCGGCCGCGAGCCTCACCGACGCCCTGCAGGCGCTCGGCAGCGCCTGGGCCGCCCGGGGCCATCCGGCGCCGCGCTTCGTCTTTGCCGCGTCCTCCACCCTCGCCCGGCAGATCGAGCAGGGCGCTCCGGCCGACCTGTTCGCCTCCGCCGACGAGCCGTGGATGGACTACCTCCAGCAGCGCAACCTCATCGTGCCGGATAGCCGCACCAGCCCGCTCAGCAACCGCCTCGTGCTGATCGCCCCGGCCAATCAGCCCGGCGACATCGCGCTCACGCCCGGCGTGGACCTGCTGGCGCGGCTGGGGGCGCAGGGGCGGCTCGCGACCGGCGACCCGGCCAGCGTGCCGGTCGGCAAGTATGCCCAGGCGGCGCTCACCAAGCTCGGCGCCTGGGACGCGACAGCGCCACGCCTCGCCCGCGCCGAAAGCGTGCGCGCCGCGCTGCTGCTGGTGGAGCGCGGGGAAGCACCGCTCGGCATCGTCTATGCCACCGACGCCGCCGCGTCCAAGGGCGTGCGGGTCGTCGGCACCTTCCCGGAGGACACCCACCCGCCCATCAGCTACCCCTTCGCCCTGACCCGGCGCGGCGACCGTCCGGAGGCGCAGGCCCTGCTCGCCTTCCTCACGGGGCCGGAGGCCGCCCCCATCTATCGTTCGCTGGGCTTCTCCGTCCGGGAGTGAACCCCCTCTCCTGGCTCACCCCCGACGAGTGGCAGGCCCTCCGCATCAGCCTGATCGTCGCGTCGCGCAGCGTGGCGTTCGGCCTGCCGCTCGCCGTGCTGGCCGCCTACGCCCTGGCGCGCGGACGGTTCGCCGGGCGGACGGTGCTTGACGCGGTTGTGCACCTGCCGCTGGTGATGCCGCCGGTGGTCGTCGGCTGGGGCTTGCTGCTGCTGTTCGGCGTGCGGGGGCCGCTGGGAGCGCCGCTGCTCCACTGGTTCGGCGTGCGGCTGGTGTTCACCACGGCGGGCGCGTCCTTGGCCACGGCGGTTATGGCGTTCCCGCTGATGGTCCGGGCGATGCGGCTATCGCTGGAGGGGATCGACCCGGGGCTGGAAGCGGCGGCGCGCACGCTCGGCGCCGGGCCGGTGGACCGCTTCGTGACCGTCACCCTGCCGCTGATGGCGCCCGGCATCCTGGCCGGCGGCGTGGTGGCCTTCGCGGCGGGGTTGGGCGAGTTCGGCGCGGTCATCACCTTCGCCTCCAACATCCCTGGCGAGACGCAGACCCTGCCGCTGGCGATCTACGCCGCGACGCAGGTGCCGGGCGGCGAGGCGACGGCGGCCAAGCTCTCGGCGGTGTCGTTCGCGCTGGCCGTGGCCGGGCTGCTGCTGTCGGAGCTGATCGCCCGGCGCATGCGGCGGCTGCTTGGCATGTGATGCTTGAGGTTTCGGTGCGGCACCGCCTCGGCGCGTTCTCCCTGGATGTCGGGTTCAGCGCGCAAGTCCCGGGAGTCACCGCATTGTTCGGCCCGTCCGGCTCGGGCAAGAGCACGGTGCTGTCCGTCGTCGCCGGGCTGCTGCGGCCGCAGGCGGGTCGGGTGGCGCTGGGCGGGACCGTGCTGCTGGACAGGGCGGCCGGCATCGAGGTGCCGGCGGAACGGCGGCGCTGCGCCGTCGTGTTCCAGGATGCCAAGCTGCTGCCGCATCTCTCGGTCGAGAGCAACCTCCGCTACGGCGCACGGCGGGCGCCGCGCGAGGCGTCTGGGCCGGAGTTCGCCGAGGTGGTGGACCTGCTCGGCATCGCGCCCCTGCTGCGCCGGCGCCCGCGCGCCCTGTCTGGCGGGGAGCGGCAGCGGGTGGCGCTTGGCCGCGCCTTGCTGGCCCGGCCGCGCCTGCTGCTGATGGACGAGCCGCTCGCCGCGCTGGACGGGGCGCGGAAGGGGGAGATCCTGGGCTTCCTGGAGCGGCTGCGCGATGTGGCGCGCGTCCCTGTGCTGTATGTAACGCATGCGCTGGAGGAGGTGGACCGGCTGGCCGACACGCTTGTGCTGATGGAGGCCGGGCGCGTGCTGGCGGCGGGGCCGCTGGATGCGTTGGCCGCGCGCACCGACCTGCCGGTACTCAGCGAACGGCGCGACGCCGGCGCCGTGCTGTCCTGCATTGTGCAAGCGCAGGATGTGGCGCGCGGGCTGACGCGTCTGGCGTTCCCGGGCGGCGAGCTGCAGGTGCCGTTGCGGGCAGAGGCCGTGGGCGCCCAATTGCGTCTGCGCCTACGTGCCCGCGACGTTGCAGTGGCGACGGAAGCGCCGCGCGGCTTCAGCAGCCACAACATCCTACCGGGCACGGTTTCGGCCGTCGCCCCGTTCGGCCCGCACGAGGCCTTCGTCACGCTTCAGGTCGGGCCGACGCCGCTACTGGCGCGGCTCACGCGCGACGCGGTGGCGACCCTTGGCCTGACGCCCGGCAAAGCCGTGTATGCGGTGGTGAAGTCCACCGCGTTCGACCACGGATAGCCGCGGCTCAGCGGACCTCGATGGCGACCAGGTCATGCACGCTGCGCCCGCCGCGGGTGTCGGCCGGCACGACGAGGCGCAGCCCCGGAAGCGGCTTGTCATCCTGCGCATAGGCGATCAGGACCTGCTTGCCCTCGAAGTTCGGGTCAAGCTCGCCGATGGCCAGCGCCACCGCGTAGCCGTCCTGCCCGCGTGCCAGCACGGTGTGCCGGAGGAACATGCGTTTGCCGGGTTCGTCCACCGGGCCTGCGGCGGTGATCAGGGGCCAGAGCAGCGCGCCGGTGCACGTTTCCTTCTGCGCGTCCTGCCCATGAGAGTGCTCAACCTGCACCGTCACCGGCGGCAGCGCCTGGAGGTCCGCCAAAGCGAGGGTGCGGGGGTGTTCGACCCGGCCCTCGATGGCAAGCCCAGCGGGCGCCGGCGCACTGTTCTGCGCAAGGGCCGCCGGGGCAAGCAGCCCGGCGAGCGCGGCCACGACCAAACCCCGTTGGATGGCTGCCCGTCGCATGGACTACTTCGCCACCATCACGTCGGAGGCCTTGATGACCGCCATGGCGTCGTCGCCGACCTCCAATGCGAGGTCGTCAATGGCCTCGTTGGTGATCGAGCAATGGATCGTGGTGCCGCCGATGTCGATGTGGACGTGGCCGGTGGTCTGGCCCTTGACGACCTGTGTGACCTTGCCCTTGATCTGGTTGCGCGCGCTCAGCTTCATCATGTTTGCGTCCTGTCGATGGGAATGAGCGTCCCTTACGCCGATTGTGCCGGGCTCACCACATGGTCTGCCTGGCCCGCTCGCCCCAGGCCCGGTCGTACTCGGCGCCGCCCACGCGGTCGTTGCTCATGGCGGCCAGGATGTCGCCGGGGGTGGGCAGGGTCTTGGGATCGACATGGCCGTCCGGGTCCCACAGCCGGGACCGGACGATGGCGCGGGCGCATTGGAAGTAGATTTCGCCGACCTCGATCACGAGGACGGACCGTGGCGCCTTGCCTTCGACGGCGAAGGAGGCCAGCAAGGTAGGGTCGGCGTCCAGGTGGCCGCGCCCGTTCACCCGCAGCGTGCTGCCGCTGCCGGGGATCAGCAGCAGCAGCGCCACCCGCGGGTCGCGCACCACGTTCAGCAGGCTGTCGATCCGGTTGTTGCCGCGCCGGTCCGGCAGCATCAGCGTGCGGTCGTCCTGCACCCGCAGGAAGCCCGGCCGGTCGCCCCGGGGCGAGCAGTCCAGCCCCTCCGGCCCGCAGGTGGCGAGCACCGCGAAGGGCGAGGCGGCGATCATCGCGCAGTATTGCGGGGTGACGCGATGCGCGACCTTGGCGGTGGATGCTTCCCCGACCAGCCCGTATAGAGCGGCAAGCTGCTCAACGCTCGTGATCCTCGCCATCGCGTCCTCCCATGGAAGCCATGGATGGTTTAGCGCCGGGGCAAGACGCCGACCAGCCACGCCCCCGCGCCGAGGCCGGCGCGAGGGGCAGGCCGATCAGAGCGGCGCGGCGGGGGGCGGTGCGCCGGGATTGCGCGGGCCGCCATGTCTCGGGCCGTGCCGCTCGCCCTCCGGGCCGGCCCCGTCCGGGCCGTCGCGGTGCATGTGCGGCCCGGCGACCTCCGTCAACTGCTGCGGGTTGGGACCAATGGCCCGCACGCCGATCACCCGGCCCAGCCCGCTCGCCACACCGTCGCCGCGCACGAACACGCTCTGACCCACCGCGAGGGTCGGCGCCAGCCGCCGCGCTTCCGGGGGCGGCAGGCGGGCGATGGTGCCGTCGGCCAGCAACCCGCCGTTGAGGTTGCCGCGTGGCCCGTGCAGTTGCGCCTTGATGACGCCCTGAGCCTCCAACGGCTGCCGCGCCGCATCGGCGTGGCGGCCGGGGCCAGGGCCGCGCGGGCCGCCAGGCCCCGTGTCCGTCACGCTTTGGTTGTTGGCGTCGTTGGTGACCTGTATGGCCTGCACCATCGGGACCTCGCGCGCGCGCAGGCCGCGCACCGTGACCTGGTCGCCGGGCTTGACGGCATAGGCGAGTTGCGCGCCGAGGTGCGGCGGCATGTGGATCTCGGTCCCGTCATCGAGGATCAGCCCGTCCACGTCGCCGCGCGGGGTGAGGCTGTACTGGGCGACGCGGCCCTTGGTGGCCGGCAACTGCGCCGGGTCGAAGGTCGGCGCGGTCTGCGCGACCGCTACCGCGCCGGCGCCGCCGGCGATCAGCGTCGCGCCGAGCAGGGCAAGGCGAAGACGCTTGGTGGGATACGTCATGATGTTCTCCGTCGTGGTGGGCGGTGTGCCCACGCCTGATGCTCTGCATCCGCCGTGCCATACGGCAATATGCTGTTATGGCTCAGTTATTTTTCGTTGGGCGTGCCCTCCCCGTCCGCAGGGCCGACGGGTGGCGTCCGATTTCCGGACGGGTCCAGCCGGGCCAGCTTGGCGTGCAGGAGCTGCCGATGGATGCCGAGCCGCCGCGCCGCCTCCGCCCGGTTGCCGCGGCTGGCCGCCAGCGCCCGGCGGATCATGGCGGCCTCCAGCCGCGCCAGCGCCGTGGGCAGGTCGCCGGCGAGCCAGTCGGCCACTTCGGGCGCCGGGGCGCTGAGGAAGTCCAGGTCGGCAGCCGACACGACCGGCTGGCGCACCAGGGCCGCGACGCGCTCCATGGCGTTGCGCAGCTCCCGGGCGTTGCCGGGCCAGGGATGCTCGATCAGCCGCGCCGCCGCCGCGGACGACAGCCGCTTGGGCGTGCCGCCCGGCCCGGCGGACAGCGCCAGGACGTGCTCCGCCAGCGGCACGATGTCGGCCAGCCGCTCCCGCAGCGGCGGCAGATGCAGCGGCACCACGCCCAACCGGTAGAAGAGGTCCTCCCGGAAGCCGCCCTCCCGCACGGCGCGCAGGAGGTCGCGATGCGTCGCGGCGAGCACCCGGACGTCCACCGCGACGGCACGGCCACCGACGGGCGTCACGGTGCGGTCCCCGAGCACCCGCAGCAGCTTGGCCTGCATCGCCGGCGGCATGTCGCCGATCTCGTCGAGGAACAGCGTGCCGCCGTCGGCTTCCCGGAACGACCCGGCGCGGTCCGCGACCGCCCCGGTGAACGCGCCGCGCACATGGCCGAACAGCAGGCTTTCCAGCAGCTCGGCCGGGATCGCGGCGCAGTTCACCGCGACGAACCGGCCGCCGGCGCGTCGCCCATGCCGATGCAGCGCACGGGCGACGACCTCCTTGCCGGTCCCGGTTTCCCCGGTGATCAGCACGGTGGCGTCGCTGTCGGCCAGCAGGCCGATGGTCTTCTGCACCGCCCGCAGCGCGGCGCTCGCCCCCACCATCTCGCCCCCATCTTCGTTCTCGGGCGCGCGGGCTTGGGCAGGCGGCGGCGCGGTGTCCGGCTCGGCCAGCAAGGTGGACAGCAGCGCGGCCAGGTCCGCCCGGCCGACCGGCTTGGCGAGGTGGTCGATGGCGCCGAGCCGCATGGCCTCGATGGTGTTGGCCGCGGTGGGCACGGCGGTCAGCACCGCGACGGGCGGCGGCGGCGGGGCGCGGATGCGGCGCAGCACCTTCAACCCGTCCAGCCCCGGCATGCGCAGGTCCAGCAGCACGGCATCGACGCCGGGCCGGGCGAGCCGGCGCAGGGCGGCGGCGCCGTCCTCGGCCTCCTCCGTCCGGTGGCCCAGGTCGCCCAGGGTTTCCGCCAAGCCTTCCCGCAGCGCCGCGTCGTCGTCCACGATCAGGACCGTCGCCATCAGGCCGCTCCCTCAAGCTCGATGACGAACCGCGCCCCTTGCTCGGATGCAGCCAGGCTCAGCCGGCCGCCATGCGCTTCCACCAGTTCCCGTGCGATGGCGAGGCCCAGGCCGGTGCCGTCCGCCCGGCCGGTCACGAACGGCTCGAACAGCGAGTCGCGCAGGTCGGGCGCGACGCCGGGGCCGGTATCTTCGACAGTCAGGCGCAGGCCCGCCCCGCGGCGCTCGGCCCGCAACGTGGCGTGGCCGCCGCAGGGCGTGTGCCGGATGGCGTTGCTCACCAAGTTGTCCAGCGCCCGGCCGATCAGCGCGGCGTCGATGGCGGCGGTCCCCGCACCTTTTGCCGCCAGCCTCACCTGCGCCGCCGCGGCCTGGTCGGCATGGCGCTCTACGCAAGAGGACAGCAGCGTCCCGATCTCGGTCGGCTCCGGCACGGGGTCGCGGCGCTGGGTCATCGCCAGCAGCTCGGCGAGCAGGCGGTCCAGCCGGCCGATCTGCTCCAGCACCGCGAGGAGGGCGCGGCGGCGGCGGTCGTCGTCGCCTGCAAGCCCGTTCTCCGCCCGCAGCCGCATGGCGGCGAGCGGGTTGCGGATCTCATGCGCCACCCCGGCCGCGACCCGCCCGAGCGCCGCCAACCGCTCCGCCGCGACCACGCGTGCGCCCAATTCCGCCGACCGCCGCCGGGCTTCGGTCAGACGCTGGCCGGCCTGGTTCAGCGCATTGACGATGCGGTCCAGGTCGCGCTCCCCGGTGCGCGGCAGGGTAGGGGCAGGTCGTCCCGATGCTGCGCCAGCCCGGCCTCCATCGCGCCGACCTGCCGCGACCAGTCGCGCAGCAGCCAGGCAAGCCAGGCCGACATGCCCAGCACCAGCGCGAACAGCGGCAGCAGCCCGGCGCGCAAGCCGTCCGCAGCACTCGCCGCCGCCACCCGGGTCATGGTCCAGGCGGTCAGGCCCTCGATGGGTCTGGGCAACGGGCAGGCGTGCAGCAACAGGCGCGTGCCCGTGCCCGAGGCGTGGGCGACGGCGGCCTCGTCCCGGGCGGCCTGATCGTTGGCCGCCTGGATGTTGGCGGCCTCGGCCGCGGGCAGGTCGGACTTCGGGCCGGTGCCGGAGTAGGTCGGGAAGGCATAGGCGAGCGACCCCGCCGCCGCCTGCCAGATGCCGCCCTCTACCTCGGCTTGCCGCGCGAGGGCGAGGGACACCGCCGTCTGCAGGTCGGCCCGCAGCCCGGCGTCGTCCAGCGGCGGCACCGGACCGCGCCAATCCGTGGCGTAGAACGCATACCGCTCACGGATCAGGTCGCAGGCCCGCGCCGCCACCGCCTCGCCCCGCCCCACCTGCGCCGCCGTGGATTGGCCGGAGATCTGCACCAGCAGCGCCCCGGCCGCGAAGCAGGCCGCGAGCGAGAACGCCCAGAGCGCCAGCAGGCGGGCACGGAGCGAGCGCAATCAGCGCGTCATGATGCCGACGGCGCCGGGCCGCGCGTGCGGTCCAGCCCTTCGACGCGGGGCAGGGCCACCGGCTGCCCGCTGGCGGCGGATTGGTAGATCGCCTCCATGACCCGGTGGTCCTGCACGCCCTCCTCGCCGGGGGTGTGCGGCTCGCGGTTGGACAGGACGCATTCGGCCATGTGGTCCATCTCCAGCGCGAATTGGTTCTGCATGGGGATGCGCCGCTCCTCCATGCCCTCCGCCCGGCCGTCGCGGCGGGCGATGCGGAGTTGCTTGTCGTGGTAGGAGAACGCGCCATCCAGGCTGATGGCGGCGCCCGGCGTGTGCACGCGCAGCAGCCGGCTTTCGTGCATGCCGTAGCTCGTCGCGCAGTTGGCGACGGCGCCGCCGGGGAAGCGGAGCATGAAGTTTACGGTCTCCTCCACTTCGGCGTAGCGCGGGTCGTCCGGCGGGCTGAGGCTGCGGGCGATCACCTCGACCGGCTCCTCCCCGGTCAGGTATCGGGCCGCGTTCAGGCAATACAGCCCGACATCTGGCAGCGATCCGCCGCCGGCGAGCGCCCGCTTGAAGCGCCACTGCGCGCCGTCGCCCTGGTTCTGCACGTTCACCGCGTCGATGAAGCGGGCAGGTCCGTATGTTGCCTCGCGCACCAGGCGCAGCACCTCGCGGTTGTACGGCTCGTATTGGCAGCGATAGGCGACCATCAGCTTGCGCCCGGCGGCCCGGCAGGCCTCGACCATGGCCTGCCCCTCGGTCGAGGATACCGCCATCGGCTTCTCGCACAGCACGTCCTTGCCGGCCTCCGCGGCGCGGATCGTGTATTCCTTGTGCATGGCGTTGGGCAGGACGACGTACACCACCCGGATCTCCGGGTTGTCGCGGATGCGGTCGAAACCGGCGTAGTCGTACACCGCTTCCGGACGGACCCCACACTGGGCGGCGACGCGCGCCGCCTTGTCCGGCGTGCCGCTCACCAGGGCGACCAGGCGGGACCGCTTCGCCTCGCCAAACGCCGGCAGGATTTCCTCCAGCGACAGACGGCCCAAGCCGACGACGGCGAAGCCGACCCGCTCGTTCACCGGCATAGGGTTGGGCGGACCGCCGGACGGCCGTTCAGTGGGCGCGGTCCAGGCCGGGAACTCCACCCGGCCGCCTTGCACCCGGCCCGTGTCGATCTCCGGCACCGCCGCCGTGGCGCCCCGTGCGAGCAAGGTCCCGGTCGCGCCGGCCGCCCCGATCAGCGCGACCCTGCGGTTCATCAGATGCGCGCCAGCCATGCTGGTCTCCTTCGCGTGCGGTTCGGAGGGAAGCAACGCGCCGCTTGGGTCAGCGATCCCTGCACGCCGGCCGGTGCGGCGGCGGGCAGTTGGCGTCCTCCCCCCGCATGGTGTTCTCTGCGGGCAACTTGGGGAGACGGACCTTGGATCAGTTTGCCATGCATGGCCGGTGCGCTTTGATCACCGGGGCCTCGTCGGGGCTTGGCGCGCACTTCGCGCGGCTGCTGGCCGCACAGGGCGCCAGGGTGGCCCTGGCTGCGCGGCGCTTGGACCGCCTGGAAGCGTTGGCCCAGGAGATCGAGGCGGCCGGCGGCACGGCGCTCGCGGTCGCCTGCGACGTGACGGACGAGGCGTCGGTCGTGGACGCGGCCGCCCGCGCGGCGGCGGGCCTCGGCACCCTGGACATCCTGGTGAACAACTCCGGCGTCAGCGGGGGCAAGCCGTTTTTGGACACGAGCGCGGAGGCATGGGACAGCGTGCTCGACACCAACCTGCGTGGCGCGTTCCTAATGTGCCGGGAGTTCGCGCGGGCAGCCATCGCGACCGGGCAGGGCGGCCGGATCGTCAACGTCGCCTCCATCCTGGGCCTGCGCACTATCAAGGGCGTCGTGCCCTACAGCGCGTCGAAGGCCGGGCTATGCCACATGACCGCGGCGCTGGCGATGGAGTTGGGGCCGCGCGGCATCACGGTGAACGCCTTGGCGCCGGGCTACATCGAGACGGATTTGAACCGTGCGTTCCTGCAAGGGCCGGCCGGCACGCGCATCGCCAGCCGCGTGCCGTTGGGGCGACTGGGCCAGCCCGAGGATTTGGACGGCGCGCTGCTGCTGCTGGCGTCGGATGCGGGGCGGTTCATCACCGGGGTCGTGCTGCCGGTGGATGGCGGCCACGTCGTCAGTCCGATCTGAGGCGGTGCCGCCTGCGGGAAGCCTATTGCGGGGGCGGCAGCGGCTTGCCGTCATGCATGGCCGCCGCGATCTCGGCGGCGCGGCTTTGGCGGTAGGCGCTGCGGAACGTCGCATAGGGGTCGAGCGAGTCCCGCTTGATCTGGTCCACCGGGTCCAGCAGTTGCTCCCGCGTGTCCACCGCGCCGACGCCGAAACGGGACCCTTCAAGGCTGTTGACGCCGCCAAAGCTCACCCAGGTGAACGGATCGAGCAGGATGTTGCCGGCATACCCCCCGGTGTCCCGCACGTTCGACGGGCCGAGCAGCGGCAGGAACAGAAACGGCCCTTCGCCCACGCCCCAAACCCCAAGCGTCGTGCCAAAATTGGCGCCGCGGTGCGGCGGCAATCCCAGGTCGTCCGCCACGTCGAACAGCCCGCCCACGCCGGCCGTAGAGTTCACCACGAAGCGAGTGACCGTCTCGGTCGCGTAGCGCGGGTGTCCTTGCATCACGTCGTTGGCGAACACCACGGGGCTTGCCACGTTCCTGAGCGCATTGCCGATGGAGCGGCGCACGACGCCGGGCACGACGTAGCGGTAGCCTTGGGCCACCGGCCTCAGCACATTGGTGTCGAGCACGTCGTTCACCCGGTAGAGGAACCGGTTGGTGGGCTCCAGGGGATCATTGTCCGCCTGGTAGTCCGCCACCGCTTCCGGGTCCGTAGCGGGCGGGCGCGTCGCGCATCCACTCCCCAGCAGCGCGACGAGCATCAGCAGGGCAGCGCCTCGCAATGAGAAGGCGGTCTTGTCGTGAACAGGCATGGGCTACTCCGCTGAAAACGCGCGGCGACCCTATTGGCCGCCCGCTCCCGCGCACCGGCCCGGCGTCCTGGGCCTACTGCTCGCTGCTGGGTTGCTGCACGTTTAACATAGCCCATCGGTCAGCGTACTAACGGTTTGTGCTGTCCTGAATCACGACGCCGCCGGTTTAGACGGCGGCTTATCACGGAGTGGGGAGCAGCAACCGGCCCCATGCCGTGATGGCCAGAACCGGCCTCCGTCAGGACTTGGCGCGGCGGGCTTATCTTGCACCGGCCTTGAGACAGCATGAGCCTCGTTTTTGCCATCAAGAACGGCCAGCAGAGCCGAGGGCAACGGTTCCTGCAGAACTGTGTCGAATCTTTTGGACAACATCCCCTTCATCCATGCCGCGAAAGCCGCATGGCCAATAGTGCCCACATTCATCATTGAAAGTTCGTTATGGAATACCATTCCGTCTTAAAGCGCGATGCAGCATCCGGTTCCAATCGAGCCGGAAGCCGGTATCCCTTGTCCAACCTAAGTAATTGCAACCTTGCTGCCGTCACAAATGGGCGGAGGCCACGATGAGACGCGCCAGATGCTTTCCTAAGCAGGCGTGGAGCGTCTCAATCGCCTTCTGGCGGTCCGACCGCGGCGTGCGTTCCAGATCGATCTGGCCCTCGTTCGCCCAGGCGTGCATCAGGTCATAACGGCGGAACAGCACGACGCCCGGCATGGCCGCAACCTGCTGAAGCGCCTGCTCGTAAGGCTCGACGTTGCTGCTGGTTTGAAGGAAGCGGCTGAACTGCGGATCGACCAGAACAAGGTCGGCGCCGGCGGCCGTGACGGCTTCGGCGCCATCGGACAGGGTCTGGCCGAACTCGCCCAACGGGACGTTGCGCACCGCCTCGACGGTGCCCGTCTGCCACAGCACCAGGTCGTAATGGTGGGTGGCCAGCTCGGATCGCAGCAGGCCGAGCATGTCGGTCGCCAGCAGATTGCGGCCGCCTCGGACGGTGATCCTGACGTCGAGGCCCGGAACGGCGCTCCGCAGCTCCTTGGCCATCTGCAGCGGAAACGCCCGTTCAGACGCAGGCCCGGTAAACAGCTTGGACTGGAACGGAAGCTTGCCGCTATCGCCGACAGCCTGGCTCGTGATCGTGCCGGGAGCGAGGCTCGCCTCGGGTCCGAACATCGTGGCCGAACCGACTGCCAGGATGTCAAGAACGGCGCCGGGGTGCAGCGTGGTTGCGACCTTGGGGATGGGGGTGGCGGTGCCGGCCAGATCATCCGCGGCCTGGCAGGCTTCCGGAGGTGCCATCGACATCGCTGACCCCGCGCCGAATGCGAGGGCAAGCAGCAGCAGGCGGCCAATCAAGGACATTCTCATATCACGCCTGCGTTACCGGATTTCGGCAACTCCGGCAACACCGCGCGGCTCACCCGGCCCTTTTGCCGATACCATGCCGCCAAGGCCCCGACGCCTACCATGGCGGCGATGCCGAGTGCGTTGACCCCGGCCTGCACGGCCCAGTCCCCGCGCTCCTCCATTGCCAGCCGCCCCAGGAACGAAAGGAAGATGCCGGCGCAGAACACGGGAAGCGAGTGCTGCCCGCACAGCACGATGGGCCGGGCAAACCACTTCCGGAGCCAGGCCGCATGGGCCGGGACGGTCCGGGACACCAGCCAAGCCAGCGCAAGAATGGACAGCAGCCGCATGGGATGCAGCCCTTCCTTGTCCACCGATAGGAGGATGCGCGCCGCGCCGCCCGAGAGATGCGCCGTGATTTCAGGGTAAGGCCAGATCAGCCACAACAAGCTTATTCCCATCAGCACAACCAACACGGACACGACGTCAATGATCACGGGACGAACCGGCAATTTGGGAGGCGCATAGGCGAGGATTGAACCGATGACGAACAGCAGTTGCCAGGCAACCGGATTGAAATACCATCCTCCGCCGGTCCATGACGGGAAGTTGTATCCGGTGGTCCTGACGGCGATGTAAGCAGCAACCGACAAGCCGAGAAGCAGCAGCGGCGCCCGTAGCAAAGGCATCACCAATGCAAACATTGCAAGGAGGACAACATACATCGGCAAAATATTCAGGTAGGCCGGCTGAAACGTCAGCAGCAAGGCCTCCAGCATGGCCCGGTAGGGCGCCTCGGCCAGAACGTCGAGGTGAATCTCATCCAAATACTCAGACCGGTCCAATGCCGTCGCCGAGTATGACACCTGGGCGCTGAACACCACGAACAGGAAGATGTGGGCGACATACAGCACCCAGGCCCGGCGCAGCACGTCCGCGCCCGCGAACAGCCACCCGTGCCGGTCCATGCTGCGGCCGTAAGTCAGCCCGGCGGCATAGCCGGCCAGCAGCACGAAGATCTCGGTCGCGTCGCACAGCGCGAAGTTCCGCAGGCTGAACTGCGCCAGCCAGTTGTCCGGGATGTGATCCATGAAGATCCACCACAGCGCGATGCCGCGGAAGAAGTCGATCCGCAAGTCGCGGTTGGAACCGATCAGGACCATGCCGCCTCCTGCGCAGCTCGGCTGCCGAGCCGACACTACCCGCACATGGGCTTTCAATGGGACGATGACACCCCGGGCGTTCCAGATTAGCCGGTGGATCTCATGCGGCTACGCCGTCGTCGGCGATCCTGGCGGCGATCTGCTCGATGTCGAGGCTGGCCGGGCAATTGGGATGGCGGGTCAGCAGGAGGCTTTGCCGGCGTATCGCGTCCTGCACGTGGGCGTCCCGCCGGATCGTGCCAAGCAGCGGCGGCGTGCGGCCGAGGAACGCATGGCAGGCCCGCGTCAAGGTCGCGGCGGTGCGCTCGCCGGCCGCCGGGGTGCTGCATAGGTTGACCACCAAGCGCGCGTCGCCGTCAGGCCGGTCGGCTGCGTGCAGCTTCACCGTGGCATAGGCGTCGGTCAGGCTTGTCGGCTCCTCCGTCGCGACGACCAGCAGCGTGTCCGCCCAGGCCGCCATGCGCCGGACCGCAAGGTCAACCCCGGCGCTGAGGTCCAGCAGCACGACATCGTAATGCGCGGCGGCCAAGGCGAGAGCGGACAAAACACCCTCCAGCGCCTTGGGATCGAGTGCGGCAAGGCTCCCAGAGCCGGACCGGCCCGCCATGACGTCGAACCCGCCGGGCGCGAAGCCGGCGATCGCGTCCGAAAGCGTCGCAGCCCCGGACACCACGGACCCCAGATCCAGGGCTGGCATCAGCCCAAGCTGGATGTCCACGTTGGCCAGGCCGAGGTCGGCGTCGAACAACAGCACCCGTTGGCCGTTCCGCGCCATCGCGTGCGCCAGCGTAATGGCGAACCAGGTCTTGCCCACCCCGCCCTTGCCGGACGCAACGGCGATGGAGCGGCCTGCCCGGTCCGGCCGTGCCTGGGACAATGGGTAGGCGTGGGCAGGCTGGATCATGATGCGATGTCCTGAGAGGCGGGCGCACAAACACCCGGTGGGATCGTCAAACGGCTGGCAAGCAGTTCGGGCGTCAGCGGCCGAAGCCCGTCAGCCGCACCCGAGCCGACGCCGGCCTCCGTGATCGTCAGCCCGGCGGACGCGGCGGCCAGCACGCTGCCAAGCCGCCGGGACAAGTCGAGGCGCGTCGCGATCAGCAGAGTGGCGCCCGCTTCGGCAAACGCTTCCGCAAGCTCACCCGCCTCGGCCGGATCAAGCCCGGCGGGCAGCGCCAGCGCCGTGACGGCGCCGGCCGCAGCCGCCAAGGCCAGCAGCTCCTCGCGGGCGGACGCATTGAACGGGTCCAAGCCCGGCGTGTCGATCAGCACCGGCGAGTCCTGGCTGCGGGCCAAGGCCCGGCTGAGCGGTGCCGGGGTGCTGGCGACCACGAGCGTCAGGCCCAGAAGCCGGGTGTACGCCGCCAACTGCTCGGGCGCCCCGGCGCGCTGCCCGTCCGCGGTCACGACCAAAGGGGTCCGGCCGGCCATCACCAGCCGCGTCGCGAGCTTCGCAACCGTCAGGGTCTTGCCAGCGCCGGGCGGGCCGGCCACCAGCAGCGGGGCCGCGCCGTCGAGCGGCAGATCGCCGAACAGCAAGGCATCGGGCAGGGCGTAGGCAAGCTGGCCCGGCGCAAGCGCCTCCACGAGGCTCGGCGGCACGCCATGCCAGGCGAGCGCCGCGTTTCGCGCGGGATCAACAGGTGAGGGGGGCGGCGGTGCCGCCAGCGGCGGCGCCTCGTTCAGCGCCGGCTCCAGCGCCGCCGTGACCTCGACCCCGTCGGCGACGCGGCGCGTTGAAAGGATCAGTGCGTCCGGGCCGAGGCTGTCCCGTACTAGCGCCATCGCCGCAGTCATGTTGGGTGCATGGAAAAGCTTGAGCCGCATGAGGCCGGTTTTAGCGGCTAAACGTTGCGGGAGGGTTAAGAACTCTGTGGCTGGGGGTTAAATTGTGCCAACCGTCCGGATGCGCGCGCGCGGGAAGATCTCGGCCTGCGCCAGCACGGGCGTCGCGGGGCGCAGGCGCTCGACGATGGCGCGGACGTGGGAGCGTATGGGGCCGGAGCAGAGCAGGACCGGGTTCTCGCCCGCCGCCGTCGCAGCCTCGAACACGACGCGGAACCGCTGCATGAACTCGCCCAGCCGGGAGGGCGCAATCGCAAGCTGCCGGTCCTCCGGCGGGCCGACCAGGCTTTCGGCGAACGCCGCTTCCCAGTCGGGCGACAGGGTGACGAGCGGGATGTAGCCGCCGGGGCCGGTGTTGCTGTCGCTGATCTGCCGGGCCAGCCGGGCGCGGACGTGGCCGATGATCGCGGGGATGGCGCGGAGCTGGCCGCCGCAGGCCTCGTGGATGCCTTCCAGGATGGTGGGCAGGTCCCGCAGGGAAACGCGCTCGGCGAGCAAGCCCTGCAGTACCCGCTGCACGCCGCCGACCGACATCTGCGCCGGGATCAGGTCGGCCATGGTTTCCCGCACGACCTCGGTCAGGTGGGTGGTGAGCACGCTGGCGGGATCAACGACGGTGCAGCCGCGGAAGATGGCCTCGTCGCGCCGCCCGGTGTCGATCCACAGGGCCGGAAGGCCGAACGCCGGCTCGGCGGTGCGTTCGCCCGGCAGCTCGGGGATGCCGCCGGCCGGGTCCATCGCCAGCAGCATGGTGGGGCGCAGCTCGCCGCGCGCCGCCTCGATCTCCTTGAGCCGGATCGAGTAGCACTCGGCGCCAAGCTGCAGGTTGTCCTGGATGCGGACCGGCGGCAGCACGAAACCCATCTCGGCGGCGATGGAGCGGCGCAGGCTCTTGATCTGCTCGGTCAGCCGCGGCCCGTCGCCGCCGGCCAGCGAAAGCAGGCCGTAGCCAAGCTCAAGCCGGATGCTGTCGATGCGGAGCGAGTCGGAGATCGGCGGCTCGGACGGCGCCGCTGGCGCGGTTGCCTCCGCTTCGGCGGCGACAGCCGGGTTGCGGTGCCGCATCCAGGCAGCACCTCCCGCCAGTCCGGCAAGGGCGAGGAACGGCAGGGCTGGCAGCCCCGGCATCAGCGCCAGCACCGCAGCCGCCCCGCCCGCGAGCGCCAACGGCTTCGGGCTGCCGCCCAACTGCCGCACCAGAGCCGCGTCGGCCGGACCCTCGACCCCGCCCTTGGTCACCACGATGCCGGCTGCGGTGGAAACCAGCAGCGCCGGGATCTGCGACACCAGCCCGTCGCCGACGGTCAGCGTGGTGAAGGTCGCCGCCGCCTCGCTGAATGGCATCCCGTGGCGCAGCAGGCCGATGGCCAGCCCGCCGAAGATGTTGATGACCGTGATCAGCAGCCCGGCAATCGCGTCCCCGCGCACGAACTTGGCCGCGCCGTCCATGGCGCCGTAGAAGCCGCTTTCCTCCTCAAGCTCCCGCCGGCGGACGCGGGCCTTGGCCTCGTCGATCAGGCCGGAGGACAGGTCCGCGTCGATGGCCATCTGCTTGCCCGGCATGGCGTCCAGGCTGAACCGCGCCGCGACCTCGGCGATGCGGCCCGATCCCTTGGTGATCACCATGAAGTTCACGATCAGCAGGATCGCGAACAGGATCACGGCGATCACCACGTCGCCGCCCATCAGGAAACCGCCGAACGCCTGCACCACGTGGCCGGCCGCGGCCGGACCTTCGTTGCCGTGGGACAGGATCAGCCGCGTGGTGGCGACGTTCAGCGACAGCCGCAGCAGCGTCGTCAGCAGCAGCAGCGTCGGGAAGCTGGTGAAGTCCAGCGGGCGGGCGAGGAACATCGCCACCATGAGCACCAGCACGGACCCGGTGACGGACAGCGCCAGGCCCACGTCCAGCAGCATCGTCGGCAGCGGCACCACCAGCACGGCCAGCAGCGCCAACATGCCGAGCGCCAAGCCGACGTCGCTGCCAGGCACAAAGCCGCGCAGGCGCTCACCAACGCCGCCAAGGGTCAGCGGAACCGCCATGCGTCAGGCGGCCTCGTGCGGATGCACGCCGAACGGCGTCACCGGAACGCCCGCCTGCGCATAGTCCCGCAGCTTGTTGCGCAGCGCCCGGATGGAAATGCCGAGGATCGTCGCGGCATGGGTGCGGTTGCCGAGCGTGTGGCTCAGGGTTTCCAGGATCAGGTCGCGCTCGACCGCATCCATCGTCCGGCCGACCAGGCCCGAGACGCCGGGCGCGGGGGAGGGGGCCGCAGCCTGAGCCGAACTCGGAGCCGGGCCGCCCGGACCCGGCGCCAATTCGATGGCCTCCACGCCGATCTCCTCGCCCTGAGCCAGCAGGACGGCACGATGAACCGTGTTCTCCAGTTCCCGCACGTTGCCGCGCCAGCCATGCGCCGCAAGCAGCGCGTGCGCGGCGCGGGACAGCGGGCGCACCGGCAGGCCGTTCACGTCGGCGTAGCGGCGGGCGTAATGGTCGGCGAGCGCCGCGATGTCGCCGGGCCGCTCGCGCAAGGAGGGCAGGCGCAGGCTCACGACGTTCAGCCGGAAGTACAGGTCGTCCCGGAAGCGCCCGGCGGCGATCTCCGCCGTGAGGTCGCGGTGGCTGGTGGCGAGGATGCGCACGTTGACCCGCACCGGCGCCGTGCCGCCCAGCCGGTCGATCTCGCGCTCCTGGATCACGCGCAGCAGCTTCGCCTGCAGGCGCACGTCCATCTCGCTGATCTCGTCGAGCAGCAGCGTGCCGCCTTCCGCCGCCTCGAACTTGCCGGTGCGGCGGGCGATGGCGCCGCTGAACGCGCCGCGCTCATGGCCGAACATCTCGCTTTCCAGCAGGTTCTCCGGGATTGCGGCGCAGTTCAGCGCGACGAACGGGCCGGCGGACCGGCGGGAGCGGCGGTGGATGTGCCGGGCCAGCACCTCCTTGCCGGTGCCGGACTCGCCGGTGATCAGGATGGAGGCCTCGGACCCCGCCACCTGCTCGGCCCGGTGCACCGCCGTCAGCATGGCGGGGTCGCGGGCGACCAAAGCGTGGGTTTCCCCCGACGCCGCTTCCAGGATGGCGGCGATCAGGTCAGGGTCGGGCGGCAAGGGCAGGAACTCGCGCGCCCCGTCCTGGATCGCCCGCAGGGCCATGGGCGCGTCGGCCTCCATCCCGCAGGCGACCACAGGCACCACGATGCGCTCGGCGGCCAACGCCTGCACCAGCGTGCCGATGTCATGCGGCAGCTCGACCAGCAGGAGGTCCACCTTGGCGTCGGCGCGGAGCTGCGCCAGCGCGCTCCGGTCGTCGTCCGCCTGGTGCAGCTTGGCGCCGCGGGCGGCGGCGATGCGTGCGGCCTTGCCCAGCTCGCCGCCGAGGGAGCCGATGATCAGGACCTGCATCGCCGCCGCCTACGCCCGGTCGGCCTTGACGATCTCAGTCATGGTGACGCCCAGCCGGGTTTCATCGACCATCACCACCTCGCCGCGCGCCACCAGCCGGTTGTTCACGTAGATGTCGATGGCCTCCCCCAGCTTGCGGTCCAGCTCGACGACCGCACCGCGCCCGAGCTTCAAGAGTTGACTCACCTGCATGGTCGCCTTGCCGAGCACGGCGCTGACCGTGACCGGGATGTCGTACACCGCCTCCATGTCGCGAGGCGCACGGGACGGCGCCGGGTCGGACAGGCCGTGCTCGGCCAAGTCCGACAACTCCAGTTTATTCGGCATGGGCCATGCTCCTTTGGTGGGTGCGGGCGACGGCGACGGGTTCCAACAGGCCAAGCTCGGTGAGGGCGGACGTGATGGCGTGACGGATCGCGGCCTGGTCGCGGACCAGCGAGCCGTCGGTCCAGGTCACGCGGGCATCGCCGGGCGTGAGCGGGGCGGCGATCAGCTCCACCGCGGCCGCCAGATCCTCGTCCAGTAGGGCCAGGTCCTCGCGCACCCCGTCCAGCACGGCGGGCGCGACGCGCACGGCGATGCGCGGCTGCTGCGCGAGCGTCGGAAGCAGGTGCCGCAGCAACGCCCGCACCTCGGCGCCGCCGTGCCGCGCGCAAACCTCCGGCAGCAGCCCGGCCAATACGGCGAGCACGGTGCGGGCCGTGCCGTCCGCCGCCGCGTCGGCCAGAACGCGCGCTTCCCCCTGCGCGCTGGCCACGGCGGACGCGATGGCTGCGAGCGACTGGGTGCGGTCGTGGAGCGCGGACCGCTCCCATTCCGCACGCGCGGCCTGCATCGCTTCCGTGCGCGCGATCCGCTGGGCGGCCTCAAGGTCCTCCCGCGTGAAGCTGGGCGGGGGCGGCTCCGGCTCCGGCGCTCGCGGCAGGTCGGCGGGCGGAAGCGGCTCCGGATCGTCGTCGAAGTCCTCGGCATACAGGATGCCGACGAAGCGGGAGGCCATGCCGTCCATCATCACATCACCATCTCGTCGTTCTTGCTTCCGTTGATGTCGATCGTGCCTTGCGCCGCCAGGTCCTTCGCCAGGGCGACGATCGCGGCCTGCGCGTCATCGACGTCGCGCAGCTTCACCGGTCCCAGCGCCTCCATGTCCTCGCGCAGCATCTTGCCGGCGCGCTCCGACAGGTTGCTGAAGAACAGCTCGCGCAGCTTGTCGGACGCGCCCTTCAGCGCCACCGGCAGCTTGTCCTTCTCGACCGAGCGCAGCAGGACCTGCACGTTGGGCGAAGTCAGGCGCTGCAGGTCGTCAAAGGTGAACATCAACGCCTTGATCCGTTCCGCAGCCTCCTTGTTGCGCTCCTCCAGGGCGGCCACGAACCGGGTCTCGCTTTGGCGGTCCAGGCTGTTGAAGATGTCGGCCATCATCTCGTGGCTGTCGCGCTGGCTGGCGCTTGCCAGGTTCGACATGAACTCCAGCCGCAGCGTCTGCTCGACGCCGTCCAGCACGTCCCGCTGCACGCTCTCCATCCGGAGCATGCGCATGACGACCTCGATGGCGAAGCTGTCCGGCAACAGGGTCAGCACGCGCCCGGCATGGTCGGGCTTTACCTTGGACAGCACGACGGCGACGGTTTGCGGGTATTCGTTCTTGAGATAATTGGCCAGCACTTCCTCTTTGACGTTGCCCAGCTTGTCCCACATGGTCCGTCCGGCCGGCCCGCGGATTTCCTCCATGATCTGCGCCGCGCGGCTCGATGGCAGGGCGCGGTGCAGCAGGCGCTCCGTGCTCGCCAGGCTGCCGATCAGGTCGCCCTGCTGGCCGATGCTCTTGGAGAACTCGACACACAGCTCCTCGACCACGCTGGCCTGCACGCTTCCGAGCTGCGCCATCGCGGCCGAGATGTCCTTGATCTCGTCCGGGTGCATGGCGCTCAGCAGCTTGCTGCTCTGCTCTTCTCCCAGGGCCAGCATCAGGATCGCGGCTTTCTGCCGCCCGGTGACGCCCCCGAGCGCGGTGATCGCTGCCATCTAGCTGTCCTCCGGGGTGATCCAATTGCGCAGCATCGCCAGGCTCTCCTCCGGGTGGCTGTCCACCAGTTCCGACACGCGGCGGATCGGGGCGACGCGCATCGCGCCTTCGACGTTGGCGATCTGCATCATGTCCTCCTGTCCCGGCGCGCCGAGCGCCGCGGGGCTGCCCGGACTGCCGCTGCTCGGGCCGCCCGGGCCGGCAAGCGCCGCGGCCAGGGCCGGCTGCGGCGCCATCGTCAGCCGCAGCACCATCGGCCGCAGCACGAACAGCAGGACCAGCAGCGCTGCGATCGCCAGGACCCCGGTTTCCGCCAGGCGCAGGATCTCGGACCGTTCCAGGCGCATCCAACTGCCGGTCATGGCGGCCTCCGGCGCGTCGGCCTCGGCGACGAAGCGCATGTTCACGACGTCCACCCGGTCGCCGCGCTGCTCGTTGAAGCCGATGGCGCCGCGCACCAGGGTGGCAATCCGCGCCAGCTCGTCCGGCGTGCGCTCGGCATAGGTGAGCGTGCCGTCGGGGCCGCGCACCGCCGTGCCGTCCACCATCACCGCCAGGCTGATCCGCCGCAACTGCGGCTGCTCGCGCACCAGGGTGCGGACGGTCTTGCTGATCTCGTGTAACTACTCACCCTTCCTGCTGCCTGACCATAGGCGGCATGGACGTCCGGCTTGACAGGGCGAGGGTTGGATTGGTTCATCACCTCCCGTGAACAGCGAGATCCTCAAGGCTCTTTCCAAGGACG
>JAABUQ010004121.1_pt1 | contig 25355 bp, 24 predicted proteins | sample 5560001 | NCBI WGS metagenome assembly JAABUQ01 (sample SAMN10711888, study PRJNA513371) | rock metagenome | isolation source: Antarctica rocks | place: Antarctica: Victoria Land, Finger Mt nord | collected 2015-12-18
GAAAGCTTTTGCGATGCAAAAAAAGCTGCAGTGAATGATTATGAACATAACTTGATCTTCAACAACATGGGCATCATGTTCCCATGGTTCAGCCAGTTAATTAACGACGACCGCGCAGTACTCGGCAACGACTGGTGGCCCTACGGGATCGGAGCCAACCGGAAGGCGATAGACGCGATCCTTCGTTATCATTTCGAACAAGGAGTCACGGACCGCCTCTTCAAGATCGAGGATATCTTTGTTCCCGAACTGCTGACGACGTAGCCGACCGTCTTACTGACTCAGCGACGCGCTTTTAAGATGGCTCCTAATGAAAGGATTGCTTGACTATGAAGATCGTCGGCCTTGAAGAGCATTTTGTCGTTCCTGAAGTATTGCATGCATGGCACTCTCTGGACCCCAGATGGCAGGACCTCGCCGTCAAGCCCTCATCCGAAGGAGAAGCTGGACGACGTTTACTGGAGTTCGGCCCTCTGCGGATTGCCGCAATGGATGATACGGGAATCGACGTTCAAGTGTTGTCGTTGACGACTGCCGGAGCGCAGGGCCTCACGAACGACCTTGCGGTCGAACTGGCGCGTTCCTCAAACGATCAAGTCTCCGAGGTGGTTCGTGCCCGGCCCGATCGCTTTTCAAAAGCGTGCCCGGCGTCGGAGAGGTTCTGTTGGTACACTTATCGCAGCACTGCCGGAACTTGGAACGCTCGGCGGCAAGCAGATCGCGAATCTTGTCGGTGTCGCACCGATCAATCGCGACAGCGGCTCGATGCGGGGCAGGCAGTCGATCTGGGGAGGCAGGGCGCAAGTGCGAAGTGTCTTGTACATGGCATCGCTCGTTGCGGTTCGCCATAATCCGATCATCAAGGCATTTTATGAGCGTCTTCGGGAGCGCGGAAAGATGCCGAAGGTCGCGCTGACAGCTGGTATGCACAAGTTGCTCGTTATCTTAAATGCGATCGCCAAGTCGGGAAAGCCGTGGTGTTATCAAAGCCATGCGATGAGCACATCCGCCGGCGCTGCTTGACTAACCGTTCCGAACTCCTGACTCAACCGTCAAATCTGCCGTCGAAGGGCTCGACTTTCAAGACAGTCGCTTATCCCGGGGCCGACACCGAGAAACACCAGCTCCTTGCTGCGCAGCGTAACGAGATGAACCGTCTCGTCGATCTCGGGAAACGAGTGCGTCCAGGTGCGGCCTGACCAGGGGGCGCGCATCGAGGCCAACGCTAACGGCAAGTCCGATCTCGATTAGGCCACGGCCTACGTGATAGACGCGCGTAGAAGCCTCCTGCTCGACGAAGCCATGGCTCCGCGGCCTTGTCTGCTTCCTCGGGCATGAGGCGCATCTGACCAAGGAGGCCGATGAGTTCAATGATCATATGCCGGAATTCCGACGGGTAGCTGCCGGGATGCTTGCCCATTGCGGACTCTTTCTCGGTAAAACGGGAAGGGTCCAACCGGCTTAGTCGTCAAGCTGCCTGCAAAGCCATGGCGACGTCGGACTGCGACGCCCGAAGCCGATAGAACACGACAGTCGCGAGCTGACGCTTCAGTGCGCGCATTGCCGCGCGATGAGACTTCCCTTCAACTCGTTTCCGATCGTAATAAATCCGGCCGGGCTGCTCCGGAGAACGGAGTTGCGTAAGAGCGATATTGTGGAGCAGTCGATTTAGTTGTCGGTTTCCGCCGCGATTGAGCCGAACCGCGGATGACTTCCCGCTCGAGCACGGCACTGGGGCCACGCCGGCACGCATAGCAAACGCGTCGGCATTTCGACAGTTCCGTAAGGTACCCGCGTGCCCCAGCAAACCCGCAGCAACAACGGTCGAGACGCCATACATCTCAAGGAGTTTCGACGCGAGACGCTCGACGAAAGGGCGCAACTTGCCCTCGATCGCTCTAACGCGAACGTTCAAGCGCTCGATTTCGCTTAATCCGTCTTCAATCTCATCAAGTCGCAGCGCGTCGACCACATTTGCTTGGGAGAAGTGAGATGTGATTTGCGCTCGTAACCGCTTGAGCCCGATCGAACGCGTCAGATCGAGTGGAACCTTTGGCACTCCCAAGATATGCGCAAAAGCTCGCACTCGATTGACTGCTTCCGTCCTATGACGCACAAGCCGGTCGCGCGAGTCATAGAGCAGGCGGACAGTTTCATGATCTTCGGAACGGTCGTATCGCGACAAACGGTCTTGCTCGAGAAGAACCGCCTGCGCAACCGCTCGCGCGTCGATTGGATCGCTTTTCCCGCGACGCGTTCCCTGTCGCCGATGTCGCTTAGTGACCGATCCCGGAACCTCGAACACCGGAACGCCGTTCTGCGAGAGGAACTCCGCCAAGCCAAGTCCGTACGTATACGTACCCTCGATGCCCCACGTAACGTCCCCGTCAAGGTTCGCGATCCGATCATGAGCTTTGCGAAAGCCATCCGGGGTCGCAGGTACTGAGAATGAATCCAGTTCACCGCCGACCGCGCTTATCGCAACGATCGTAAAGCTGGTCTTATGAGCGTCAACACCGACGGCAATTTTCACGGCTTCTCCGATCTGATACCGCGAGATGGACAACATCCTAACAGGCGATTACGGTGAATCGAACGGCTTACCAGCCAGCTCTCGCGGTTAGTCGGCGCTCGCAGGCAGGTTGGACATTAGCCAGCAGAACGGGCATCGAAACCGGTGGGCCAGAACGAGCGCCACCTAGATTATACTTAGGACGGAACCGGGTCAAGATCAGTCGAACGGGCATCGAAACCGGTGGGCCAGAACGAGCGCCACCACCAGTAAATGAGCACGGAATCGGGTTAGATTACTTCGCACCTTAACAACGCGATACGCGGTTAAGTGCCCATTCCTCTGCGGTTACGTAGAGATCTGGCCTCCATTCTGACGAGAATTCAGCGGATAAGTGCTTAAGCGCTTCGCAACGAACGCACGCACCGCCTCGCGACATGCTTGCGGATTTTCGATCTGAAGAAGATGTGACGTCTTCGAGATGCGCTGATAGTCTATGCATAGCTCAGATGCAACGGCCTGCCCAATGAAGGCAGTGCTTTGAACGCCGGTGAGCGCTGGATCCGAACAGAGCAGCTGCACAGGAATGCAAAGGGCGTTTAGCGCGTCCCACGCATCGGTGACGGTGTTCGTCTCGAAGATTTGGGCCTCATATTGCGGCAGGCACGCGAGCCCGTATGTGCCGTCGTCGCGCATCGTGAGCAAAGCCTCGGCGAGCAGGGCTAGTTCATCTGATCCGACCAAGCGAAATGCAAGACTCTTCTGTAAACGCTCCGCGAGTTCGCTCGGCGCGGCGAACACGGCACGCCTCCGACGCGCTGCGGCGCCCATCTGCGCGATCTCCGCAAGATGTGTTGCACGAAGCGCGTGAGCCGGCGGTGGTGCAATCGGGGGCTCGACAAGGACGAGCCCGTGCCATCGCGACCGTTGCGATTGGTGTAACAAACCGGCAAGCGCCGAGACCGAGTGAAAGACGCCAATGCTGGTCTTAGGGCCAAGCTCCGCGTTGAGGGTCCGCCACACGAACTCCATGTCTTCCGCGAAGCGCGCGATGGTGTGATGCGCGAGAGCGCTGTTGCCGCTGCGCCCGTGATTGCGCAGGTCGAAAACCACGACTTCGAACTCGTCGGTGAGCGCTTCCCAAAAACACCGATAACCTTCGATCGCCAGCCCGTTGCCGTGGCTGAGGACCAGCCGCATAGCGTGCTTCGAACCGTGAACCCGTGCGCGCAGCACCGTCCCATCACCGCACGTAATTTCGATTTCTCGACATGACACGAGCTAACAATTCCTCATCTTCGCGGTTCCATTTGTGTTGATTATTTTCTGTGCTGTCGGCCCGCGTACCCTACCTCTTTCTCCTTTACAGAACCGGCGCAGGTACAAGCAGATCGAATGATGCTCTCCGATGCTGAAAACATCGATGCCGATCTCGTCGGCTAAGACTACTTCGGCGAAGAGACTTTCCACGGGAGAGACGAATTCGCTACTTCGCTTACGTCGTATTGCGATCGGCGTCGCGAACCGCGCTATTCCTAGTTCCACTCCATTCTATTCGTCCGCCTATATGAAATCACAAGGTGCGCTTTGTTCCAAACTCAAGCGGACTTCGCCGGCGAAGGACAGCACGTGAAAACGGAATTCATTGTTTAGACGGGCGGCGTAAAGCTGGAATCACATACATCCAAGTTTGCAGCGTTGGTAACCAATGACTCGTAGCTGAGGAACACTGGCCACGTAGGGTAAGCTTTGTATTCACTGCAGCGAACTCGCCACGGGGGTCTTCCAGTCGCAGCGCACGGAGCGTTCGTCCGACGCAATACGCACCGAGGTCGCTCTGGGGCGACGTAAACGACCATCACTGTTGAGCAACCGCCTCGACATCGAGCGTGATGCTCACCTCGTCGCCAACCAAGACACCGCCCGTCTCGAGCGCCATATTGTGGGTAAGGCCGAAGTCCTTGCGATCGATCGTGGTTAGCGCCTCGAAGCCGACGCGCTGATTGCCCCACGGATCGCGCGCGCGGCCGCCGAACGCGGTGTCCAGAGCGACTTCGCGTGTCGTGCCATGAATCGTCAGATCACCGTAGACACGGAAACGGTCACCGTCGCCTTCGACACGTGTACTGAGGAACGTAATATAGGGGTATGTAGCAACGTCGAAAAACTCCGGCGATTTCAAATGCCCGTCGCGCTGCTCCTCGCGCGTGTCGATTGATGCCACGTCAATGCTGACATCAATGGCGGTCGGCACACTCGACTCGGGCAGAATTTCAAGTGTACCGGTGACGGCAGCGAAGCGGCCGTGTATTTTCGCGATCATCAGGTGTCGCACGGTAAACTGAACGGTCGAGTGCGCTGCGTCGATCGCATAGTTCTGGACGCTTATACTTGAGCTCACTGCTTAACCTCTCTAAATTGTGATGTATCTTGGAAAGCCGTGGCACGAATCAAGACCTCACGTTGCTCCGTACCTGTACAAGCGCGGTCTTATACGTTGCCCGGGGAATCGAATTAGGCGGCACGAGCGTTATTGAGACGCGCACCTGGAAATGACTTCGAATCTCGACCGCGATTGCGTCCGCAATTGCAGCCATTCGCTTGGGCTCCAGGTCGCGGCGATGTTCCACATCCACGGGAATCGGGTCGTCAAATCTCACCTGCTCCTTCTTGTCCTTCCAAATCCGGATGTAGGGTTCCACGACGTCGGAGAAGCGGGTTAGGATAAGTTCGCGGATCGCGCTCGGAAAGACGTTCATCCCCTTGTAGATTAGCATATCATCAGTCCGTCCAATGCAGCGAACCTTGGGAGAGGTTCTGCCGCATCGACACGACATGCCGAGTACGACGAAATGGTCCGCGGAGCGATAGCGGAGAACGGGCATCGCATCGCGATCGAACGTCGTATAAACAGCTTCGCCCCGCGCACCCTCCGTCCACGGCACACGTTCGTCCGTTTCCTGATCGACGAGCTCGACGTATACGTAGCGCTGCGCGTTAAAGTGCATTCCGCTCTCGTCTTCGCACTCCGCCCACATCGCCGACATCACGTCGCCCAGTCCCATCATCTCGCGGATGTGCGAGAGGTTCCAGGCCGTCGAGACCTTCTTGCGAATCTCAGGCTCACCCAATCCCGGCTCGCCGCCGCTGAGATACTTTTGAACGCCGAGGCGTGACGCGGCGTTTGCCCCGTTTTCATTTCGTCTGTCGGCAAGATGGAGTCCAAACGAGGTCGTTGCTAGGACGGCAGAGACGTGCAGCTTGGGGATCGACTCGATAATGCGCTCAGTGGAATAGCCGCCGAGCCACGCCAGTGTGGCCCCGACTCGACGGAGGCCGTCCGCGTACGGAAGTCCCCCAGCCACCATGGGCAACGCCACCAGATGCGCGATGATGTCCGTCGGCCTTATGCCAGCTGTGTAAAAGACCTGAGCAATACCATCAGCCCAATTCTCAGCGTCGCGCCGTGTAAGAGCATAGTATAACGGCGAGCTTGTCGTTCCGGAAGAGGACAGCAGCTGAACGATCGCGTCTAGTGGAGCGCACTGGTTCTGTCCAAATGGTGTGTCCGGCGACGCATCTGCCTGCGCATCACGCAGTGCCGCTTTCGTAACGAAAGGAAGCGACGCAAAAGCTTCCGGCGACGGATTTCGACTGAAGCCATCGACATCGTTTCCAGCGAGGTGATCTCGAAAGAATGGCGATTGTTCGCGAAGCTGCACGGCGAAACGACCGAGCCGCTCCAGTTGCCATCGCTCCAGGTCGAGCCAGGGCTTCGTTTCAAGCTCGGAACTCCAATAGAGCGCTTCGGCTCCCGTATCTTGTACTTTAATCATCAAGGCGGACCAGCACCGCGCCACTGAAATCGCCGGCCGCGCATCCCGTAAAGAGACCAACGCCGCCGCCTCGGTTTTCGAGCGCGATGGCGAGTTCGGCGATCGACCGCAGACCCGTCGGCCCCTGTGGGTGTCCCCATACCAGGCTACAGCCATACGGATTCATGCGGTCGAGTGCAACGTTCATTTCGCGCGAAAGATAAACGTCATTGACCGCGAACGGATTATGCGTCGTCACGACGTCTACGTCATGGTAAGGCCAGCTTCGTTAAGCAGAGCACGCGCAGCGACGACCGGAGCCTTTGGCATGCGTGCTCTATCTGCGCGCGCGAAGGCCGTTGCAAGAACTCTCAAGCTCCCCCTGCCTGCTGCTATCTCTCGCGCCCGCGCGCGTCCTGTAACGACTACGCCCGCGGTACCATCGGCCGGATGGGTCTGCGTGCCGTACGTGATACGCCCATCGTCAAGCACGACCGGCAGCTTCGCTAGTGCCTCGAGACTCGTGTCATGCACGCCGACATCGGCGTCGATCGTCGTCGTTTGCTTCTTCCCCTTGCGGATCTCGACCGGCACCATCGCTCTACGCTGGATCGCTCGGTCGTTTTCGAGCGACGCGCGGTATTGTGCGTAACGCAGTGCGGTCACTTCGTCCATCTCTTCGCGCGAGATCGATTCTTCTTTGGCGACAAACTCCGCGATCTCCAGCATTGAATGACCCGCCCAAGGATCGCATTTAAAGCTGTCGAGCACCCATTGCTCTGTGATCGGAGCGCCGCCACTGGAAGACGTTTGCGGATAGATCAGGACCGGACCATTGCTCGTTCGGTCCGTCGTAAGCACGAGCACCGGACGGTCCTCGCCAAGCTCGACGGCCGCTGCTGCGTGCCCGAGACAGGCAGCCGACGTCGCGCAAGCCTGCGCGATTGCCGGTCCAGATATCCCTGCGGCGCCGATTCGCGCCGCGATGGTCGGCGGGGCGTAGAAGCTCCCTGGCTGTGGAATGCTTTGACCTAACACGAGCATTCCCAAGGAGGCTGGCTCAATTCGCCGATCACGAAGGGCACGCCGTGCCACGTCAACTGCGAGATCGATGCTCGACACATCGGCGAGGGGACCTTGCCACCGCGCGAACGGCGAGAACCAGGTCGAGTTGACTGGAACGTAGGCACGTTCAAATTTCATAGCTTCTTCGGCGCCGGCGCGTCGGGAAGCCAGGTGTAAGGAACCGACTGGACGCGGTACACGTAATTCGATACAGGCGGCGCATGCCCCGGGAGCGGAGGACCTGCGGGACCAACCATAGGAGAGACGTACTCCCAGACAATTTTCCCGTCTGGCGTTACCTGAAAGAAGCGACCGCTCACGCCCTCATCAATGAGCGTGTTACCGTTTGGTAATCGCTCGGCACTGCTAATGAACGCGCTAAAGAACGCCCAGTCTGCCTGGCCGCTGCTACGCCCGTAGTACTGCCAGACGATTTCCTTTCGCACGGGATCAATTTCAATGACTCGAGAGCCACCGAACACTTCGAGTGCCACGGGGGGATAACCGGCTTCGCCTTGGTTGTCGAATATTAAGATGTCACCCGCGCCGGGCAACCCTTCCGGTATCATATGCGCGTCGTGCTGCCCGCTAATTTGGTCGACGGGACGCGGGACAGCCGCTACTGGCGGATCTCTTGGATAATCAGGTCCTATACGCCAAACGACTTTGCCGGTAGATCGGCGAATAACAATAATGAAATTCGCATCTCGAGAATCTATCATAATGTTGTCAGCCGCGAAGCGCTGATCGCTGCTCTTCTCCCAACGATTTGGCCCTAGAACCGCCAGATCGTTGATGTGGAGGTAATCGACATCAGGCGACTTGCGTACAAGCTCGAGTTCGCTCGGTGTGAAGCCGAACTCGTCGAGATGCTCCGAAGCTAGCCATTGCCACACGATGTGGCCGGCTGGGTTCACTTCATAGATGACGTCGTCGAGCATTTCGGAGTGCGCGAAACCCGCAATAACGACGCTCTTGTTTGCGAGGACCAACATATTTCCGTTCGCTAGACGGGCCCAGTCATGATGCTGGCGTGCGGCTCCGCCCGGCGCACGTTCACCCCAACTCCAGACAACGCTTCCGTTCCAGTCGACGAGGCCGATCGTCTTGTTGCGGAACACCGCCGGCAGACCCGGAAAAAGCCCCGTCCCGCCCAACGTGCCGGGAGCAACGCTTATTGCCGAAAGCTGCAAGCCGACTATGCCTCTCACGCCTTCCATCAATGCCGGGTCGAGCATCTTGGCGGGAAACCCTTCAGCATCCCAATGGTGGATGACCTGACCGTCCATGTTGATGAGATACGTCTTGTGATCGGGGCCCGAAAACAAGAAGTCGCATTTGTATGCGGCGCTTCGATCGTAGCGAGTAACGCCCGTTGGGTAAATGCTAGGGTGGGCGAGCGCGACCGTACTGAGCGCATAGGACATGAGTACCGTAATGGCGGCGATCGCTCGGCTCTTTTTGTAGAACTCGTTGGCATCGATCGATTACCCCTCGACGGTGAGCGGAAGCGAAACGTAACCTCGGATTGTGTTGTTAAAGCGCAGCTCCGACTCACCGCTCAGCGAGATACGACGTACTCGACGAGCGAGAGCGCCAAGAACTGCCTCGCCTTCGAGGCGCGAAAGCAGCTCCCCGACACAACGATGGATGCCCGATCCGAAACCAACGTGTCCGCCGGTACGCCGGTTAATGTCATAGCGCTGGGCGTTGGCCCAGCGTCGTGGATCTCGATTAGCAGACGCCAGAAACATCAGCACCTTCGCATCGTCGGGAATCGAGACGCCTGCGATTTCAGTCTGACGCGTCGTCGTCCGGAAGAACGTCTGCACGGGAGATTCTAAACGAATTGCCTCGTCGAAAGCCGCCCTTACCAGTGACGGATTTTCGCGCAGGCGCTCGAATGCGACCGGATTTTTGGCCAGGCAGAGCAATGCCGCCGTGATGGAATTGATCGTCGTGTCGAGGCCGGCGCTCAGCAAGGCGCGCACGAGCATCGCCGCCTCCTCGGCCGTGATCTCGCCCGTTTCGACCGCGTCGTAAATGCGTGCGCCGAGACCATCGTCCGAAAGCGCACCCCGCTCGCACAGCTTCATAATCGCCGGCAGTACAACGTTCGCCGCTGAAAGGGCACGCTCAAGGCGCTCGTTTTGCGGTCCGAATGCGTTGAAGGTCATGTCGCCAAAAAGCAGCAGTTTTTCGCGACCTTCCGCACGCACGCCGACGGCATCCGGAAACACACGCAGTGGGAAGGCCTTTCCGAGATCTTCCATGCCATCGAACCTGCCGCGCGCGACAAGCGCGTCGACGAGATTCTCCGCTTCGCGCTCGAAGACCGGCTTAAGGTCGCGCAACGCACCTGGCGAAAGGACGCGAAGCAATACTTGATGAGTCCGCGTGTGAAGCGGAGGGTCGGCTTCTAGGATGATGCCTACCTTGCGCCACGGCTTTTCACGGTGAAAGTTCGCCAGGCCCACGCCGCCAGCAGAGCTGAACGTTTCCCAATCGCGTAACGTCGCCGCGACTTCTCCGTGGCGGGACAGCGACCAAACACCATACCGTTGCAAGAATACGACCGGCCCCGCGTCGCGCAGACGGGCGTGAAACGGCCACGGATCTTTAAGAAAGTGTTCGTCGAAAGGATCGACGTCTGAGATAGGCGCATCGGTAGCGATCATCGGACCTCCGAACGAATGTGACTTGGGCCGTCGAACCACCCTGCACGTCATGCGATGTGTTCGGCGACGGTTATTTTTACTTCCTAATATTCAGGTTCGGCAACGACGTGATTCTCGATAGCGCCGATGCCTTGGATTTCAACGCGCACCACATCACCGGCGACGAGATATACCGGAGGCGATTTTACTGCACCGACCCCGGCCGGCGTTCCGGTGGCAAGTATATCGCCCGGCTCGAGTGTAAAGACAGTGCTTAGCTCCGCGATCATCTTGTAGCAGTCGAAGATCATCTCGGCGGTATTGCCGCTCTGGCGAAGTTCACCGTTAACCCACGTGCGCAGCGACAATACGTGCGGATCACCCAGCTCGTCCGATGTGACCAGCCACGGACCTGTCGGGCCATGCGTGTCGAAGGACTTGCCGAGCGTCGCGGTCGGTGAGCGAAATTGCCAATCGCGCACACTCACGTCGTTGCAGATAGTAAAGCCGGCAATGACGCGCGGGGCGTCCTCCGGCGTAACGTGTCGACAGCGGGTGCCGATCACAATGGCGAGCTCGCCCTCGTAGTCGAGCGCACTCGAAACGCGTGGCAGCTCGATATCATCGTACGGACCCGCGATGCACGTCGTCTGCTTGTTAAACCAAATCTGATGCAGCGGACGGGTCATGCCTAGGTGCGCAACCTCTGCGAGATGCGATTCGAAGTTACCACCAATGCCCAAGAATTTTGCTGGGCGGCCGATGGGCGCAAGCAACATCACATCCGCCAGATTCAGGCGAGGTGCGTCGTCGACAAGCCGCGCGAGCCGCTCGAGTGCTTCAGCGCCAAGCGTAATCCAGTCGAGGAGGTCGCCCGGCAGGTCCGGCCGATTCGACGTTACGTCGGCGATCGTCGTCCCATCGACGACTCCAACCCGAGCATGCCCATTAGTACTGAACATCGCGAGCTTCACGTCAGAACACCACTTCGAGCTTGCGCTCCGCAAATTTCCACAGCCCCCGCTCGCGCCGAAAAAGGTCGAAGCTGTCGGCGATGCCCGTGCTGGTTTTCGGCGTCCCGTCGATGGTCTCCGAGAAGTGTGCCGTAACGAGCACGCATCCGCGGATGATATCGTCGCCGGTTTCCGTGATGCGGAGCGCACCGTAGTCGTGTCGCGAGATGCGGTCTCGCGTGGCCTGCTTGCGAGCATGATCCATGATTTCGCCGAGACCGTGGAGTTCGAAGCCGGGTCCCGATAACTGTGCATCATCAGTAAACAGTCGCGAGAAGGCCTCCGGCCCTTCTTTATGGTCGACGATCCAACCAAACTCGGTGATGAGCCGCGTCAGCGCCAGGTACTCCATTACGGACGGCTCGTCTGACGTTTGCAATATCATAATTCTCCTCCATGCGACTCGACACGTCGCGTTAACACGGGATATTGAAGTGTCTTCATGTAGCAGAGGCCGCACTTGCCGTAGCACCGGCCGTAGCGATTGAAGGCAAAGGAGCCGCCAACTTCGGGGCTCGCGGCAGCAAGAAGTGGGCAAGCGCGGGTAACAAGATGAGTGTGCCGCACATGTTGAGCAAGAACATGAACGCCAGCAGAATGCCCATGTCCGCCTGGAATTTGATCGGCGAGAAGGCCCACGTCGCGACGCCGACCGCAAGCGTGACGCCGGTGAGCAGCACGACGCGTCCGGTGAAAAGCAGTGCGCGAAAATACGCTTCGGAAAGCGTCATGCCTTCGCGGAAACGCGCGAGCAATATACTCATCACGTACAGTGAGTAGTCGACGCCGATCCCGACGCCGAGCGCAATCACGGGCAAGGTCGCAACCTTGACGCCGATGTGCAAGGTCGCCATCAACGCCTCGCCGAGGATCGATGTTAGCGCTAAGGGGATGAGGGCGCAGAGGACGGCGCGCCATGAACGAAAGGTGATGAGGCACAGCAGCACGACCGCTGCGTAGACCCACAGCAGCATCTCGTGATAGGCGTTTTTCACGACGACGTTCGTCGCGGCTTCGATCCCGGCGTTTCCCGCGGCTAGCGTGAACTTGACGTCCTTCGTGTCGTTGGCTGCCGCGAACGCGTTCACGACGTTCACGACGCTGCTCAGGGTGTCCGCGCGGTGGTCTTTGAGATACGCGTACAGCGTCAGGAGGTCGCAGTTGTCATCGTAGAGCCCGCGCGGCGCCTGCGCCGTCAGCATGTTCATCGTTTTCTGATTTTCGAGAAGTTCGTACCAGTTGAGGTTGCCTTCGTTATAGCCGACGAGGACCTGTCGATTGAGCAGCGCGAGCGAGTTTGTCGATTCGACCCCGGGCAACTGACGGAGGCGCCAGGCTAGCGCGTCCTCGCGCATGAGGGTGCCGTACGTCGCGCAACCGTTCAGCGGTGTGGTAATGAGCACCGCAAACACATCGCTGCTCGCGCCGTAATGCTGCGTCAGATACGCGTTGTCGCGATTGTAGAGCGAGGTCGGCCGTAGTTCCGGCGCGCCGGGATCGAGATCGCCGATCTTCACGTGACTCGCAACGGCTGCGCCGCCGCCAGCAAGTAGCGCGGCGACGGCGATCGCCGCGGTAGCCCAGCGACGCTGCGTGAAAAGGTCGAGAAACTGCCAAACCGCGTGCTTTGCATCCGCGCCCGAAGCAGTCTCACTCTTCAAACTGCGTAGCGCCGCTGCGCGGTCCACGCCGACGTATGAAAGCAGGACCGGGAGCAGCATCAAGTTCGTGAAGATCAGGATTGCGACGCCTATGCCCGCTATGAGCGCCAAGTCCTGAATCACCTTGATTTGAATGATCGAGAGAATTCCGAAACCGACAGCATCGGCGACCAGTGCGGTGAGCCCCGCGAGGAAGAGCCGGCGGAAGGTATACCGTGCAGCGATGAGCCGATGCGTGCCGCGACCGATGTCTTGCATGATCCCGTTCATTTTTTGCGCACCGTGACTCATGCCGATCGCAAACACGAGGAACGGGACGAGAATCGAATAGGGATTCAAGTCATAGCCGAGTAGCGTGATAATCCCGAGTTGCCACACGACGGCGATCAGCGAACAACAGACGACGAGCAGCGTACTTCTTACGCAGCGTGTGAACCAGAACAGGAAAAAAGCCGCGACGATCACCGCGATCGCAAAATAGGACAAGATCGTCCGCAAGCCGTGAATGAGGTCCCCGACGACCTGCGCGAACCCTGTTACGTGGATCCGGATCGTATCGCTCTGGTACTTGTCGCGTATCTGGTCGAGCGCATCTGCGAACTTCGCGTAGTCGAGCTGTTTGCCGCTCTGATCGATCGCAAGCAGCGGAACGTAGATGATGGTCGATTTCTGGTCGGGCGCGACGATCTGACCGATCTCTCCAGAGCGCTCGACGTTCGCTCGTACCTCGGCAAGGGTGCGTGGCGTGCCATCATAGTCGCGCGGAATGACGGGGCCGCCGTTGAGCCCCTCCTCAGTCACGCCGACCCAACGCACCGTCGGCGTCCACAGTGACTTCATAACATTCCGGTCTACGCCCGGAATCAGGAAAACATCGTCACTGATCTTTTGCAACTTTGCCATATATCGGGAGCTGTAAATCGAGCCCATCTTCGTTTCGACGACGATTCGAACTGCGTTGCCGAGGCCTTGCAGATCGTTCGCGTGCGAGAGGTAGTTTTGAATATACGGGTGATGCGTCGGAATCGTGTTCTCGAAGTTTGCGTTCAAACGAACGCTCGTCGCTTCGAACCCGAGAACTAGGGTGAGCACCGCGCAGATCGTAAGTACGATGCGCCGCCGATTGAAGAGAAAGCGTTCGAGCGGCGAGCCGGAGTTCGCGTCGAAATCTGCGAGGCTCTTTGCGACCGAATGGGTGGACCGGCCGTTGCCATGGTTCATACCGGGGTTTCCGCGCGCCGAGTGTACGAGGTAGCCGCGAGCGGCAACCGCAGCGCCCCGCCCAGACCGACGACGATGAGCGCACCGTCCGACGCCTGGACGATTGCGGCGAGCGGCGAAAGTGAGTGCGGCGTCGCAAGAGCGCGAAACGCGTTCGAGCCTGGACGCCACTCCCACACTTGGCCGGCTTGATTCGTCAGCGCGACGGCATCATCTCGTAGCGGCGCCGAACCGCTGAATGAGACGGGTGTGGACGACGCGACGCGCGTAAAATGCGCGCCGCGATCGCGCGTCCGAAACGCATTGCCCCGTAGCCCGGCAATCAACACCTCTCCGGATTTTGAAGCATTGATTGCAAAGTAACTTCCGCGATACGGCGGCCGAAGGCGCGCGAAGGTTCTCCCACCATCGATGGATCGCTCGAAGAGCCCCTGCTCGCCGGCAAGGTAGACATCGCGCCCCTGGACGGCGAGCCCGTAGATGTGCAAAGCGGCGGGGTTGTCGACGCGGCTCATCCACGGAAGCCATGTCTTGCCGCCGTCGTCCGTACTGAAGAACAGACCGTACGCACCCACCGCAAGCGCACGCCGGTCGTCGTACGCATGCACGGCGAGGAACGGCTTATCCGGACCATCGGAAACGAGTTGTTCTGCTGCCTTCAAGTCCGTTTGCTTCGACGCACTAGATCCGAAGCGAAGGTTCGCTTGAGCGGCCGATAGGGCGAGTTGCGCCAGGCGAGGCCCGTCGAGTTGCTTGGCCCACGTCTCACCCCCGTTCTCGGTTCGTAAGATGACGCCTGAATGTCCGACCGCCCAGCCGCGCAGCGGCGAACCGAAATCAACCGCGGTCAATGTGACGCTTGTCGGGACCAGCGCTTGACGCCACGTCTGACCGTTGTCATCCGACAAGATGACAATGCCGCGCTCACCGACTGCGACGAGACGATTCCCAGCCCTCGCGACGCGCAACAACAGCGAATGCGCGGCTAGCGCAGTCATGAACGCAGGTCGCTCGGCCACCGGTCCGACTTCTTCGCCCGCTCGCGTCGTTCTGCTCAAAGCGCAGAGCGGAGTGATGGCCACGACAACTCCGAAAAGAACGCGCGCCGCCGAACGGCGCGCTCGACTATGCATCACGAAAGGCCACGCCCGTCTTCAGCGCGCACCACGCATCATCGCTTCAGGCGTAAACGTGTCGTCTTCGAAGCGTGCGTGCAGTTGGTAGTAGTCGGCCTGATCCTTCACGAGCGCGGCAGCGTACCAGCTACCTGAAAGCAGGTCGTACCCGCCCGTGGCTTGTTGCACGACTCCCGGCAAATCCCCGACCACGAACGGAAGCACGATGCCGGTCTTCCAGAGCTGACCGTGAGCATCCCAACGATCGCTGAGTAGCGCAAGCCACGTGTCTTCATCGAGATAAAACATGGCTTTCGGGACTTGATGCCGCTGTCCGGGACGCAGCGTAGCTTGAACTGCCCAGACGCGATGAAGCTCGTAGCGGACTCGATCCGGATTAAAAAGTGGGCTTGAACTAGGTCCGATGCCGAATTCGTCCCGTTGTCGTTGTAAGGAACGTACAGCTCTTTTTTGCCGACAATCTTCCAATCGTAGCGGTCGAGGCGGCCGGTCCAGTTATCCAACTCATCGAATGCCATCACACCAGCGGTCGCAGGCGTAGGGGTATCACAGCACGCGTTTGGAAGCTCGCGCGTCCGTCGTTGTCCGGCGAGATACACCCACACGCGCGTTTTATCGTCGTTGAGGTCCTCGCGTCCCACGATGGCCTCACCGGTACGGATAGGCGGCCCGAGATCGCGGATGTTCGTAAGCCAATACTCGCCGTTGAAACGGGCTTGTTCGTTCTTGAAATAATATGGCATCTGCCAATCGCCCACTACATCGACTGTCGTGACGTGCCGCCCATCGGCAGTTGTCTGGATGCCTGGTCCACGATACTGCCACGAAGGAGCTCTCCAGCGTAGGATGTGATTCCACATCGCTTCGACGCCCGTGGCAGGGAGTGGAAACGGGATACCGCCGTAGACTCCTTGCGGCTGGTAGCCGTTCATACGCCCGTGCAGCGCATTCTGAAATGTCGCGTCGTACACCCATTGCGGCGCGACGGCGGTACGGTGCGTTGGATAGACGACGATCTTGTAATCAGGATACTTCGCGAGTAGCGCTTTGGTGCCGTCCGTCAGATGGTCCGCATATTGCGCTGCGTTCTTTGCAGTAATCGTAACGACGGGACTTTCTTTAGCGAACGGATCGTCGCGGTATCCGGCCCGCGTCACGACGCCAGTCCACGCCGGAATTCGTCCGTCGGCGCTCGCGGCGCGCTCTGCTCCAAACGGCGTTAGCGACGTTCGAAGCTTCGCGGCTTCGTCGGACGATGCGGCAAGTGCGACGCCGCGTAGGTGCGCGGCAATTGCCAAGGCGATGCACGTAACAAGAAAGAAAGAACGAAACGTACGCATTGTGGACGGTCCTTGTTTAGAAGCTGCGGCTGACGCCGAACGAGATGAAATTTCGGTCGGCATAACGCTGCTGATATGATGCGTGACCCGCTGGGTCGGAAGTTGGGCCGGACGGCCCGATGTAACCCGTGTAGCGCAACAACGCCCTGTATTGAGTGTGAATTTCTGCGCTTAAACCCACTTCGAAATCGCCGGTTCCGCCTGCTGGCATCTCGCCGCCGATAAGCGAAGCGCTCTTCCCGAAGAGGCCGGCCCCGAATCCGATCGGCACGCTGAGATCTATGCCGGGATGTACCTGCCGGTAAACCGGAGTGTAGACAAAGCGTGCCGCGGCTGCGGACGCCGTTGAATTAGGACTTAGAAGGTTCCGATTTGCGCTGACCTTCAGCAGATCGTTGTACGCGAGTTCGAGTGCCAAGCTCGACTCGGGCGCAAGCTTTAGCGCCGGCACTGTATATAAGATGTTTGCATTCGCATGTAGCGTGTCTCCGACGGGGTAAATCGGCAGACTGCTCGTATTTCCGCACGGCAGCGATACACCAGGCGGCAAGCCCCGCGGCGTGCCGCAAACGGGCGAGTCGGCGTTAAGAGGTGCGTTGTTGCGCCATGAGACTTCTGTTGCAAAGTTAATTGTGCCGATGTTCGTTGAGGCGCTTGCACCGTAGGTGTGGATGGCCTGCGGGAAAAACGGATAGAACAGCCCGATCTGGCCCGGGACCACGCCTACCCCTGCACCGAATTGCACGATGTCGGTGGGCGCCACTTTTTCAGTGTATTGTAGAGCGTATAAGCCGAAGTCGATCGACGCGTGAGCCGGACGAAAGAGTAATTCGACTCCGTATTCGCCGTTGTTGCGAGGCAGTACGGCCGCACCGGCGCCCAACGTTAGCGGAGGCGCCCCGGGAGCTGGCGGCGGTCCCGCAAAGAGTCGTTGCGCGCCTTCGTCGTAAAGATCGACTTGACTAAAGTAACTTCCGACCGGAGGAAACACGTCTTTCTGCCATTCGAGCTGATAAAAGCCCCCCACCGTAATCTGCGAATTGAGCTGAATTTCCGTCGACAACTGCGCCGTTGGCAGAATGAGCTCTTTAAACTGCAGGTCCGGTGCGCTAAGGGCTTTCGTGAGGTCGAGCGGAGCCATGCCGTTTGCGATGCCGTTAGCTCCGAAGAACAGCGTCTGGCCCCAAAGGATAGCATGGCGACCGGCGCGCAGCGCAACATGCGATTTGCCGACCTTAAAGTTACCGAAGGCAAACGCGTCGAGCACACGTGCACCCTCACCCATAAGGTTGCGCGTTTCCGGCACGAACTGGTTGTACGGCGTATTCGTCTGATTGACGGTCGACGGCGAATTATTGGCGTTAGACGCTCGATAGACAGTATCGTACCAACCTTCACCGCTGAAACGCACGCCAAAGTTGTTGTTTTCTAGGTCGAGTTCCGAGATAAGATCAACGCGATTGAAAGTGGGGCTTCCTGCGCTGAAGTTTCGGTCGCCGTCGTCGAGATTGATAGGTTTGATAAGTCGCGCCGCTGGTGATAGCGTTCGCAAGCCCAGACTATATTTGAGTGTGTTAGTGAATTGCGTTCGATACTTCGAATCGCTTTCGCTCGGAGTCTTCGAACGCGCGCCACTCGGAGGCTTAACGTCCGTCTCAGTGCCGCCTGGCACGGGAAGTGGTGGCTCTTGCTGCATACGCGCATCGGGCGACGACGATGCCGCCGGCGCAGGTTGCACCGCCTGAGCCGCGGCCAAGTTCGGCCGCAGGATGACATACAGCACGGTTAGCGCCGGCAACAGCAACGTCTCTGTTGAGCCGATGCGCGCCCTCATCGAGGCCATCCAAGGGCCTGGGTCCCCCGGCTAAAGCACAAATACAAAATAGCCTCGATTCAAAGCAAGGAAGTTAGCCAATAAGACGAGGCCGAAGTTTCGATTGCAAGCTCGCGACTGCTCGAGCGCTAGACTTACTCTGCCGGCTTCAAGGCCGTGATTACAATGCGCGGATCACATGCGTGCCCACCGAAATATCAGCCCCACCGGGGCAAAGCCACATGGATGGTGCTAAATGTGCACCTCGGCGCTACAAAGGTGCTTAATACAAGGTCCTAGTACATATATAAAACAACGTTCTACCTTTTGTCAATCTAGTCGCCGGTTTTTCCATCCGTTGCGTCTTGTCCAGATCGGGCGTGACCGACCACTTGTGCCATCTACGAGTTTGAGTTATATCTCTAAAGTGTATTGTTCAGTCTGTAAAGCGAGTTATGAGATCCCTCTAACAATGTACGCGAAGTATCCCGGGCAGTAGCTTACGACGGCTTGGTTCCAGCGCAGCAATGCCGGGAGCGCGCGCGATTTTCAACCGAGCGCGGAGCGCAACGCCCCTTATCGTCGTCATGGAGACAACATGCCTTATTTACGTAACACGTGGTACGTCGCCGCCTGGTCCAGTGAACTCAAGGCGGAACCCCTCGGAAGAAAGCTTTTGGGCGAACCGGTAGTCTTGTTTCGCGGCGAAAACAATGAAGTTGTCGCCGCGAACGACATGTGTCCGCATCGCTTTGCACCGCTGCATCTCGGAAGCGTGGTCGGTGGGGCGATTGAGTGTCCCTACCATGGGCTGCGTTTCGATAGTAAGGGTTTGTGCATTCATAATCCGGATGGGGACGGCAAAGTCCCGGGCGCGGCGAGGCTAAAGACCTTCCCGACGACGGAGCGCTGGGGCTGCGTGTGGATTTGGATGGGCGATCCTGCTCGCGCCGACGCATCTCGCATTCCGGAGTATCAGTTTCTCGACAGTCCCGAGCGATATCGGCCGGTCACGGGTCTTCTTAACGTTCGTGCAAACTATCGCCTGATCAACGACAACTTGATGGATGCCGCACATGTGAGAATGGTGCACAACACGTCTCTCCACTGCGAAATGGTGTCAAACACGAAGACAGTTCTCGTCAAGGAGCCGGACGGCAGCATCTGGGCGAACCGCCTGGGCGAAAATGGTTCGCCTCCACCGATCTTCGATATGATGTGGCGAGCTACACGCGGCGAGTACGATATGCCAATGCAGCATTGGGCGGAGGCGCGTTGGAACGCCCCTTCCCTCGTAATGAACAACACGGGCATAGCGTTGCAAGGCCAGGCGCGCGAGACTGGATTGGAAACCAAAAACTCCCACTTCCTCACGCCGGAGACTGAAACGACGACGCATTATTTCTGGTCGATCTGCCGCGACTTCGACCTCGATAATCCGGGCTTAGACGCTGCAATCCGCAGCGGGACAGAACATGCCTTCGTGCACGAAGACGAAGTCATGCTGCACGCGTTGCAGGAAGCGGTTGGTGATCGCGATTTCTGGGCGATGAAGCCGGTCCTTTTACAGGCGGATGTCAGTGCGATCGCGCTGCGGCGCACGCTCGACAAGATGATCGCTGACGAGCAGGCCGGAGCAAATCCGCCTTTACCTCAGGTAGAGCTCACTGTGCCGCTCCAGCACGCAAACGTGCGCTAGGCTTCAACGAAAGGGAGCGTGAAATGAACACGTCAACGCGGTCGTCGCTCCGGGCGGAGTTTCCGACACGACCTACTCCGGCGAAACTGGCTCACATCGTCCTGCGCACCGCGCGCTTCGATGAGATGAAGCGTTTCTACAAGGCGTTTTTCGGCGCTACGACAGCATTCGAGAACAGCCAGGTGAGCTTTCTCGCATATGATGACGAGCATCATAGGATCGGCCTGATCAACTTTCCGCACTTGCAGCCGATGGACACATCGTTGGCCGGGATGGAACACGTCGCCTTCACATACTCGGATCTGCGAACGTTATTGGCAGCTTACATTCATAATAAGGATTATGGCATTCTGCCGTTTTGGTCGATCAATCACGGGCCGACGATATCCATGTACTACAAGGACCCCGACGGTAACAAGATAGAGCTGCAGCATGACGTCTTCGATACGCCGGAACTGGTCGATGCGTTCTTTGCGTCCGGCGCATACGAGGAGAACTTCATGGGCATCATATTCGATCCGGATGAGATGATCGCGGCGCTTGAGGATGGCCAACCGGAAGACGTGCTTACGAAGCGTCCCAACCTGCCGGCAGGGGCTACGCCTTGGGATATGCTTCGCGAGTGACAACCGTTCAAGGGCATGAGTTTGTGCCCGAAAATGATGGCGGGCCGCATCCTCAAGAAGGCCGCACCCGACTGATTCTCCCAGCGCCGGTTGGACGCATCGGTACATCCACACCAAATCCGGAGCCCGAGCTCCTCGCTCGGCTCGGAAGCGACACGGTCATGATGATGGGCGACAATCCGGCGTTGCCTCGCATGCCCACGAAACCATGTCTACTCGACTTTTACCGCAAGCGCTTTGACGACTTTACAAGAGATCATCTCCTCACGAGCGCCAAACACGCTCTCGACGCAGGCCTGGACGAGAAGGTTGTGATCGCCTGCCTCCTTCATGATATTTCAAACGCGTGCTTAGTCCGCACAGACCATGGCTATTGGAGCGCCCAGCTCATCGCGCCGTACGTCACCGAGGAAGTTGCGTGGGCGGTTAAGTACCATCAGGCTCTGCGCTACTTTGCCGACGACGCAAACGGGTACAGCTATCCAGACAGCTATAACACATTCCTTGGTCCGGACTACGAGCCGCCCGAATACATCCGGCGCGATGCTGAGGAAGCGCGTCGGCATCGGTGGTACATGACGTCACGCAGCATCACGCTGTTCGACATCTACTTCTTCGATCGCAGCCAAACGATCGATCCGGACATCTTTACGGATATCATCGGCCGCAATTTCAAAGAGCCGGACGAAGGTCTCGGGTTCGACGGTTCACCGAGCGCGCACATGTGGCGGACCTTGATCTGGCCGAACAATTTTCTATAGTGCGCAGAAGGTCATCGAGCCGACTACAATCGAGAGAGTGTTACCACCTACTCAATCAGTTCACTTTAAAAGTGAGTAACGGGAACTTATGCCAGTCGCCATCGTAAATGCGCCGGTACGAACGATTGCATCGACGCTCGTCGTCCGCATTCGAGAGGACCTTATTCGCGGCGTGCTCGAGCCGGGCTCGAAACTGCTGCTACGTGAGCTGAGCGAGCACTACAATGTAGGGGTGAATCCACTGCGCGAAGCACTCGCTCGCCTCGCAGCGGCCGGTCTTGTCATCGTTGAGGATGGACGTGGTTTTCGCGTTTCGGATGTGTCGCGCGACGATCTGGAGGATCTCAGCCGCGCTAAACGGGAGGTCTTCACCGCTGCCATTCGTACGTCGATTCAAAACGGCGACGTTAAGTGGGAGGCGCGCGTTGTAGCCGCTCACCATCAGCTTAAAGCGACTATGGCCACCCTGAACACGCGCAAGTTCGATGAGGCGGCGTACGAAGATGCGCACCGCGCGTTTCATGTGGCGCTGGTTGATGGATGCGGCTCATCATGGCTCCTGCACTTTGTGAACGTCCTATATGATCAGACTAGGCGCTATCGCTACCTTGCCATGCTGAAGCCGGAGAATCACGCTGCCGCGCGGATAGAGCATCAGCAGCTCATGGAGGCTGCGGTCGCTCGCAACGTCCGGCGGGCGACGCAACTCGTTCTCGAGCATATCGTCGTGCCGTCGGACGTCACTCCGGGCAGTGGCAAGGTGGCGAAGATCGGGCGCCGGAAAAAGAGCTTGTCGTAGACGCGCGCACCCGTTACGTCGAGGGCTACCGCCAAGCTTCATCACGACGGTGCAACGCCACATCACCGGGCGCCCGACGTTAGCCCGCGAAAGTAAACCGCGACGCTGCCAGTCGAGTGATAGCGGCGCGAGTAGCCGTCGGAGCGTGTTGCGGCTGCGGTGTACTCGAAGTCGACAGTGACACCTGAACAATCGGTCGACGTCGGTCGGCTTGTCGCATAACACACTCGAAGTGACACGCTCGGTAGACGGACAGTGTACGCGAATCTACGCGTTTGTCACGCGATCGGTAACCCAGCGTGAGCATTTCTTTCTGCAGTACGGCGGCGTAAGTTCTCTCGAGCGCGCTCGCCCTGACCGTCTTCGTTGCTCCTTAACACGGCTAACCCACTAAGGACTCTCCATGAACCAAACGTCAGCAGAATACTCGCCCGTCCTCACAACCGACGAAATCGTCGCGCTCAAAACATCTCGCTCAATCGACGAGCGAACCCTCCGCAGCATTTTCCTCGAAGCGCGCACTGTAAACGGATTCCTCGATCGACCAGTGCACCGCGACATACTCACACGCGCGGTCGATTTAGCGCTGCTCGGTCCGACGAGTGCAAACGGACTGCCGCTGCGACTAGTGTTCGTCGAGTCGCAAAACGCAAAAGAGCGACTCCGCCCGGAGCTTCGTGCAATGCTTAGAACAATCTGCCTCGGCGCACAAGCTGATGCTGCTAAACTCACTCGAAATAACGATCGCGTGCAATGCACTGCATGCCGTAACGGCTCGATGTGCTCGTTGGTTGCTTGCAACACAAGATCGCGTACTACGTAACGAGTTTAGGCTCACCCAGGAGTTGCTCGGCGTCATGCTGGGCGTGCGGCGTGAGACTGTTCATGCCATCGCCCAGGAGTTGCAAGACGAAGGCGCTGGAAGGCCGGGTTGCGAAGCCGCGCCGCTGGGAGGATCTGCTCAAGGTGGCGGACGCGCTCCGCTTGACGGACGCCCTTAATGTCGAGAAGACGATGGCGGCGCCTGTTACCGCAATCGTTGCGGCCGACACGCGCTTTTTCGAACGCTTCGATCGCACGTTTCCTGACCGCGCCGACATGTTCAATAACATGTTCGGGTCCATGGGTCCCGAAGCGCAGCGCGCGACAGCTTGGGATAACGGGATCCTGCAAATGGCATACCTTATAATCGCCGTCCGAGCCGTCGGCCTCGATGCCGGACCAATCGCCGGCTTCGATCGTGCGGTCGTCGATGAAGTGTTTTTCCCGGATGGCCGCTTTAAGACAATATATCTCGTCAACATTGGATACGGCGACGACACAAACTTGTTCCCCCGGCTGCCGCGTTTCAATGTCGATGAAATCGCGCAATTCAGCTAGCCGTTTCGTGCGGCACAATGGCAGCGATAAATTCGTGTCTCGATGTTCGAAACCACCTTGTATTACCGGGCTCGAGGGTTAGCGTTGTCGTGATCGCGTCACCGGCGCGGCACGTCTTCTTGATAGCCGAGCTCGAGTCGCAGGTTACAGCGCTCCTTTCCGGGTAGTGGTCGTTCTTCTTCGGCGTAGCATCGAATTCTGGATGGTGTCGAGCTTTTTGGCTTCTCGACACGATGCACCACCCGCCTAGCGGCGGTTGTCGCCAGTCGCTTTGTTTGTTAAGAACTCGGCAAAGCCGACCTTTTCATAGACGCGCCGTGCGGCGTCATTCTCGACGAAAACCTCAAGCTCGATCGTCTGCGCCCCTTGCTGTGCCGCCGTCTTGAGCATCTCTTCGGCACACTGTTGGCCTAATCCACGACCGCGATGACCTGGAGCGACGCCAAATCCCCCAACCCACGCTCGCGTGCCGCGAAAGGCGAGCAACGCCACGCTGAGCAGTCCGCAGCCGCGTTCGACTCGCAACGAATGAGACAGGTCAATTTAATTATTATAAACGTGAGCCGCAAAAGACTTGCGTTTACCGAGCTCAACGATCCGGACGATCAGGCGTGCGCGCTTCGAGGCGCAGATGATCGAACGCTCGACCGGCAACGAGGGAGTGCCGCCGCCCGATTGGGACTTCGTGCACGCGCTCGAGTACGGCATGCCGCGACGGCCGGGTCGGCATCGGGACGGATCGCATCGTCATGCTGCTCACCAACAACGAATCGATCCGAGAAGTCATTCTTTCCGTTGCAGCGTCCGCTGGGGTGACGGCTTCATAAGGTCTTGTTAATTTCAGCCTTTTAAACTAGGCGTGCAGCAGAGTCCCTTTGCTCGCGCCCTTTTGCTTCGCCACCCGGGCCTGCTCGGGATTGGAGAGTTCACATCAAAAACGACCGCCTCGTCTACATGCGTGCGCTTGCGGCAGCTGCCGCTTTCGCATGCTCGAGCAACGCGCTTCCGGCGAACGCCGCAAGTCGCGTCCTTCCCGCGAGCGCCGGCGGGCGCGCTGTTCGATCGCTTTCGCAGACTGCCGAGAACTGTGCGCATACCGCGCGCTCGACCGCCGGCAAGCCGTGCCTGCAGCACGTGTTGTTGATCAGCGTCGACGGCATGCACGGCGTCGATCTCGATCGGTTCGTGGCGACGCATCCCAAGAGCGCGCTCGCCATCCTGTCGCGCACCGGCGTGACGTACGCCGACGCACACGCACCCGTTCCCACCGACTCGTTCCCGGGTCTGCTCGCGCTCACGACGGGCGGCCACCCCGAATCGACCGGCGTGTACTACGAGAACTCGTTCGATCGCACGCTGTTTCCGCCGAAGTCGAATTGCAAAGGTACTCCGGGCACGACGGTGTTCTTTGACGAGTCGATCGACATCAACGCGAACATCATCGACGGCGGCGGCGGCGTCGATCCGGGCAGGCTGACGCAGCAGTTAGCGAACGGACGCTGCAGCCAAGTGTTCCCGCACGACTATCTCCGCGTCAACACGATATTCGAAGCCGTCAAAGCGCACGGCGGACGGACGGCCTGGAGCGATAAGGAACAGAGCTACGAGGTTCTCAACGGGCCGTCGGGACACGGCGTCGACGATCTCTTCAACCGTGAAATCGCTGCGGGCGGCACGACCTCGTCGCTCGAGTTGACCGAAGCGTACGACGACGGTAAGGTTGCCGCAACCCTCAACCAGATCGACGGCAAGTCGGCGCGCGGCGTGCCGGGCGCCGGAGTTCCCGCGCTTTTCGGCATGAACTTTCAAGCGGTCAGCGTCGGGCAGAAGCTCGCGAAGGACCCGACGACCGGTCTG
>JAABUQ010004122.1_pt1 | contig 25351 bp, 23 predicted proteins | sample 5560001 | NCBI WGS metagenome assembly JAABUQ01 (sample SAMN10711888, study PRJNA513371) | rock metagenome | isolation source: Antarctica rocks | place: Antarctica: Victoria Land, Finger Mt nord | collected 2015-12-18
TAAAAATCTTATGATAAAAGGTTTTTTAATTGCTGCATTTAATGAGGAGCAATCCCTTAACTGATAAACAGAAGGAATTCAAGTTAGTAAGTTTGGAGCTTCACTACATATTTACCACTACCGATTTTTTGTGATCTGCCCCAATATTCATATTAGGTATGGCGACTAAGTGCTTTGTGAAACGGGGCTCAGCCCCGAGATCAACCTGGACATTATTGGACAACCCTCGTTTAGGGTATCTGTGGGTCATGTAGAAAAGCGCGCATGTTTTCGGGGGGAAGATTCCCCCCGAAACACTGCGCATGTTGTTAAGGGTTGCCCAGTAATTTAACATTCCTCGGGGGTCATACCTTCCCCTGGATACCAGCGCGTTTCCCTGCTGCCGCGACAATCCGGTAAACCTGGGTGCGATCAAGGTGTTGACCTAGATCATCCCCTTCCCTAGAGCAAAACACGGGGTCTAAGGCACCGGCTGAGCCTCGAAGTGAAGAGAGTTCATTCCACACACCAGCTGGCAGTAACACCGTCCTGGTTTTCTGACCCTTGCCCAACACCGTCACCTGCCCCGATTTACCACGCTGCTGTAAATCCTTCCACTTCAGACAGCACAGTTCACTTACTCGGAGGCCACCGGAGTACAGCGAACGCAGGATGGCTCGGTTGCGCGGGTGAGTCTCCTTATCTATCATTGCCTGGACTTCCTGTTTTGAAAGTATCCGCTCGTTCAAACAGTCTCTAGCTTTGGGCGATCGCATTGATAGGGTTACAAAGACTCTTGACATTATTGGACTCGCGACACGAAAGTCGTGGGCTAGGCGCGAGAGCGCCGCATGACTGAGAGGCCGTCCTCTCCAGGGAATCCTTTCTCCCTGTCTCCGCGTAAAAGGGTCATCGACCCCGCCTACATCAAGAGTAAGCAATGAAATTGATGGAGTGCAAGGAACGGAAAGCCTGAATTCTGGGAGCCTAACCCGGTAAGAGGGCTTTGGAGTTGACTGAAAAGGGGTTAACGATAAATGAACCGATTTAAGCTCCGTAATATGTCAAGAGGTGAAATAAAGCTGAAACACCTCGACCAAAAGGTAAGGGGATAGGTTACTGAAGTGTCTCGCGTCAGCTCGCCGAAAGGACAAAATCCCCCGGAGTATTGGCGGAACCCATATATCAGTTGCAGGTCAGGCACACGAAACGTGGGTATTCCCTATAGGTTCTTTGGAGTGGTCGATATCCAGAGTAGGCCAACCGCAAGGGAGGCGGAACTACTTAGAGGGTATGGGAAACGGGAAAAAGCGGATGCCTCCCCGTAACAGGGAGGATAGGAGTTCAAAATTTGCCCCACGTCGAAAGGCGGCAAACTTCCCGATGGTGTCCAACGATAAAATCGAGGTAATGGAATCGAACCAACGTGAAAGATAGAGTCAATAAAGCTTGGTCTAAGCCGTTGCTAACCTTCTGGGCAAATTCCTCGAGCCTGCCGATAATCAACCTCAGCTCTGTGTAGCCTGCTGTTCTGAGGAAACTCTGGCGTAGATGGCAGCCTGTATTTCATTGATAGTCATAATTGTGCCTTAATCGGTGGAAAAATTGAACGAAGGCGAGTTAGTTCAAGTCATCAGGTCTAACTTGAGTCAAGTAGAGCGTTGAAAGTAACCGGGCTAGGGACTCTCTGGCCGACTTTTTAGCCTTGAGGATGGTTTTAGCCTGTGCGATCGCTTGCTTGAAGTCAGGCAGTGATTGGCTCGTCATCTGATTGTCAGCACCAGACTTTGATTGCGTGACAATATCATTGCCTGGAAGTAAGGATTCTGTGTCAGTATCAACATCCTTTTCCTTGCCTAAGTACTGGGCAGGGTCTTTGACTGGGGCTGTTCGGTCGGACATTGATTCTGTGACAAAATCTTCTCCTGGAGAAGTAGATTCTGTTTCAATATCAAATTGCTTGGGCTTGTCTGGTTGGCTCGTGTGTTCACGAGCAAGTGGAGCAACGCCTATTGATTCTGTGACTGTATCAAAATCCGGCAAATTAGATTCTGTGTCAGTATCAATTTTCTCCCCATTGTCCAAACGGCGAGCCAGTTCTACCAGTTGCATGGCCAAAGTTTTGGGGATTCTAATAGTCCAGGTCTCCCGATGATTCCAGCTGGCCTTTCTACCAGCATTCTCCCGGTGGCCACCCCGACCTGAATTAGAGTTGTGATGGTTCTTCTTTTTGGTCATTGGGTTAGAATTAAAACCGAGTAAAACGAGGATAACCCACACCCTGAATCAAGTATCTGATGAAAACCCCGGATTTGACTTCCTTGGATTTAACATCAGACAATTTCCGGTAGGAAAATACAACTCAGGCAGTAGGACTAAAGGCGGATTACTAGGATTTAAGACTATTATCACCCCCAGTAAGGAAAGTCAGACTCGGCACTACAAGAAAGTGGCAGAAGTAATAGATAGGTCAAGAGGGTTAAACCAAGCGACTTTGATTAAAAAGCTAAATCCCATCATTAGGGGTTGGTGCAACTACTTCTCCACGGTCATCAGCCAAAGAGTATACCAGAGGCTGTGGCACCTGATTGTATGGAAGCTGATGAAATGGTGTAGACACCGTCATAGGAACAAAGGCAGAAAGTGGATACGCCTTAAGTATTTCAAAACAGTAGAAAGCAATAACTGGATGTTCGCAACCCGCGAGGACAACAATCCTCTAAGGCTAATACAACATAGCTCCACTGAAATAAAACGCTATGTAAAGGTTAAGGGGAACGCATCTCCCTATGACGGGGATTGGATTTACTGGAGTGCAAGAATGGGTGTACATCCTGAGATACCTGTGAGAGTAGCCAAACTACTCAAGCGGCAAAAAGGGAAGTGTGCCCACTGCGGCAACTACTTAAAAGATGGGGACAAATTAGAAGTTGACCATATCATCCCTAAATCAATGGGTGGACGGGAATGTTACGAAAATTGGCAACTACTCCATCGACATTGTCACGACACCAAGACCGCCAGTGATGGCAGTCTTGGTAACAAATCTAGCTGTAATAGTGCTAAGCCTAAGCCACCAGTGGAAACAGACTCTTGGTTATGGATTCACGATATGTTGGTAATGATGTACTGATGACAACAGCCGTTTTACTGAGGAGCGGAATGATGGGAAACTATCACGTTCCGTTTTGGAGAGCAGTGGAGGAGGTGACTCCTTCTCTGACTTTAATTATCATTCGAAAAGTAGCGACATTGGGCATCAGCTTAGCCAGGGTCGGTAGAGCAGCATTGAACCTGCCAAAACGGTACAACGTGTTTAAGGGATTAAGCAAATTGTATCGTGAGCTAGCGCAAGTGTGTCTTCAGACCACGTAGCAACATCAGTCTAGAATCCCCCGTGTTTCAACCGGGGGAGAGTTCAATCACGCGTCATATCATCCAGTGTCTCAGTGAACATGGTAGGATAGGGGGCTGTGTTGCAAAAAGTGTCCTCAATAACCACAGTTTTAGCCGTCGCTTTTAGGTGTGGTCTCGTTAGTTAAGGTAATGTCTTCGTAAAGCTGCTCAATGGGGAACCGCAGGTCAATGCTGGTGAAGTTAATTTCGTCACCCTGGATGTAAGGAGTGAGTTCCCACTTGCCTTTTTCATTCAAGCGAAAGATATCAACGCTGATGTCTTCGCTGCTAAGGAGAACGTATTCTTGAAAGCTTTCAAGCCGACGATATTGAGCGAATTTCCCACCCCTATCATAGGCTTCGGTGCTGGGAGAGAGGACTTCAGCGATGAGACTGGGGTAGCGAGCAAATTTCACGGCGGTGCGATCGCGGGGGTCGCAGCTCATGCTGATGTCGGCATAGAGGAAAGGACCATTTTCGGTAATGCCAATTTTAGCATCGGAACCAAAAATACGGCACCCTTTGCCCCTGAGATGGTTTTTGAGAAGTGTAGTGAGGTTAACGGCAATTTCGCTATGAGGCAGGGTGCCACCAGTCATAGCGTAGACTCCGCCGTCGATGTACTCGTAGCGAATGCCCTGAAGAGGTTCCCAGTCCAGGTACTCTTGAGGGGTGAGATCAGGATGTTGCAGAGTGGCAATCATAGCCATGTCCAATTGAATCCGTGAAACTGCTTCTACGTTAAATCTAACTCTCGCGGTGAGAAGAGCATTCATCAGCCCGTTTGTGGTGTTGCAGATTTTTTAAACCATCAGCCATCCTTACCCGGCTTGAAGCGGCTCCAAACTGCTTCTCCTAAGGTGCGGTAGTCGTTAAGAATTGTTCTGGCACTGTGGAGTTTATCGGCGACTGAAAGCAGTCGCACTGATGCTAGCGCGATCGCACTACACTAGATTTATCGCGCTTTGCTGATCGCTATCCCTATCCTGGCTGCCATGTCTTTTGCTCCAGACCTAAAAATCCCGCCAGACATCCCGGAGGATGTGATCTTTCCCCCTGGGGACTTACTGAGTGACGAACCACCTTTGGAAACTGACCTGCACCGGTTGCAAATGACGCTGCTCATCCAATGCCTAGAATGGTTGTGGCGCGATCGCAACGACTTCTATGCCTCCTTCCATCTCACGATTTACTACAGCCCCCGGCAGCGCAAGTCTGAACAATTCCGTGGTCCTGACTTCTTTGTGGTGCTGGGAACCCAGCGCCACTCCCGGAAAAGTTGGGTCATTTGGGAAGAAGATGGCAAGTATCCGAATGTGATTGTAGAGATTCTCTATCCCAAGACTGCCGATACTGACCGAGGCTTAAAAAAGCAAACTTACCAGGATATCTTCCGCACTCCTGACTATTTCTGGTTTGACCCCGTTGAGCAAGAATTTAAGGGGTTCCAGTTGGCGGGCGGTAAATACCAGGAACTGCAACCGAATCCTCAAGGTTGGTTGTGGAGCCAGCATTTGGAGCTATATTTGGGGATGTATGAGTCAATGCTGCGGTTGTTTACTGTCGAGGGGCAGCTAGTAACCACACCTAAGGAAGCAGCTCAACAAGCACAGCAACAGGTTCGACAAGCACAGCAACAGGTTGCAGACATACAGGCAATGCTGGCACGCTATCGGGAGCGCTTTGGGGAATTGCCTGATTAAGACATACTGCTTGTCAAGGCTGCAATTAATCCGCTTGTTGGGGATAATCTAGATACAGTCCAGCTTTGAGGATAGGTAGTCATTGTTATGACCATCGAACTTCTGAATGAAACTCCAGAACAAATTGTTAAAACAGGCATAGACTGGCAGCAGTTCAAAGCCATTCAAGCGGCATTTGACGGTGTTCCTGGAGTCAGGCTGAACTACTGTGAAGGAGAATTAGAGATTGTGGGAATATCGAAGGAGCATGAAGCTTTCCGATGCCTGCTTGCTTTACTGCTTGGCACGTATTTTGAGGAGATGGATATTGAATTCTTTCCCAGCGGTAGCTATTCCCAAATTGTTGAAGGTGTAACAGAATACCAGGCTGATTTGTCTTACTGTCTCAAAACAGACAAAGATGTCCCCGATCTGTCAATCGAAATTGTAATTACGAGTGGCAGTAAGAAGAAGCTACAAAAGTACAGATACAAGGGAGTGCCTGAAGTCTGGTTTTGGCAGAAGGGAAAATTTGCTTTGTATCGGCTGGAAGCACAAGGCTATGTCCAGACTTCCAAAAGTAAACTCTTAGACCAATTAAACATTGACCTCCTAGTTCATTGCCTGTCGATGTCCTCTAGTTTAGAGGCCCTGAGAACATTTCGTCGGGCGATCGCCCGTTCATAAAGTGCGATTGCCCTTAGACCTAGTAGTCATCAATCTTCGCAGCCCCTTCCACAATATGACAGTTTGTGATCATTTGTTGCAAATATTTAATATCTTGTTCATATTTCAATAATTTACGGAAAACCTTTCTAGGGTAAAAAGTTTAAATCCAGATTGATCAAAATGGCGGATACCACGTTGCAACAAGAAAGGATTTCCCCACCAATCCATTATAAATAACATTTCCTCTCCCCCGCGAACCTGTCGAGGACAACTAATAGAAACACCAGATGGGAAATGCAATGGTTGACAATTATCACTAAGCTCTTCAAGCCGCTTCCATCCGCTTGCTTCTGGAGCTGATGTTGTCAAGTTAGGCATCATAGATTCAATTGTTCCTTGCAAATTCCCGTCGAGTTTCTTTGCTGAAAAATTAAGAGGTTCCTTATTAAACCCTCCTAAGTGTTCAGAGATAATTGTGATTCGTTGTAAATTGCCATTGCTATCATACATTACAGCAGCACTCGCCCCATTATTTTCATTTCTAAAACCAAACTAATGAGGTTAGTCCTCTGCTATAATTATAATTGATAGCATTAAGATCTCAACTAGCTGAAAGTCTCACGAAACGATAAATCGCAACATGCAGTGGCTAAGCAACTCATTGTTCTATGACACATGATCACGAGCACCACCACCATAGCCACGAACACGGGCACCATAGACACCACGGTCACTCCCATGCCCCAGCGAGTTTCGGTCGTGCCTTTGCAATCGGCACCGCACTTAACTTAGGGTTTGTCATTGTTGAGGCAACCTACGGCTACCTGGGACATTCCCTTGCTTTGTTTGCTGATGCGGGTCACAACCTGGGGGATGTCTTGGGACTCGTTCTCGCCTGGGGTGCAAGTGCGCTCGCTCGTCGCCCTCCGACAAAACGCTACACCTATGGGCTTCGTGGCTCATCGATTCTGGCTGCTCTCGTGAATGCCGTGGTCCTGCTTCTGTCCATGGGTGCGATCGCCTGGGAAGCCATCCGACGCTTTAAGGACCCTGGTTCCGTTTCAGGAGGTACAGTTATTGGTGTTGCCGTGGTCGGGATTATCATCAACACAGTAACAGCACTTATGTTCATGTCCGGCCGAAAGGGTGACTTGAATATCCGTGGAGCGTTCATGCACATGGCTGCCGACGCGCTGGTATCATTCGGAGTTGTGCTGGCAGGTATCGCCATCTTGGTAACGCACTGGCTGTGGCTTGACCCAGTGGTGAGCTTAGTCCTCGTGGCAGTTGTAGTGGTCGGGACGTGGCAGTTGCTACGCAACTCCGTGAGCTTGGCGCTTGATGCAGTACCTGCGGGGATTGAGCCGCTTGCCGTTCAAACGTATCTAGCTGAGCGCCCCGGTGTATCTCGAGTTCACGACCTCCACATCTGGGCTATGAGCACGACTGAGACGGCGCTCACGGTTCACTTAGTCATGCCAACAGGCTACCCCGGCGATGCTTTTTTATGTGAAGTCTGTAAGGAGCTTCAAGACCATTTCGGGATCAATCACTCCACCCTTCAAGTAGAGACAGGGGATTGGGAGCATCCGTGTGCCTTGGAGCCAGACCACGTCGTCTGACAACACCTATGGTTTGCTGGTAGTTAGGGACTTGCATCGGCTCGGTTGATGACACCCGACGCAAACGGTGCTATAAAGTGATTATGGCAATGGGGCCTGCCAGAACCGCCGCTTCAGTCACCTGATTGAAAGGCTGATGGCTCCTACTTTACCCGGACTTGCTTTGGGAAAGTAGGGATGTGCCTTTTTTGCGTCACTTACGACCTTTCCTAGAGCAAGCGTCTCTTCAAAACCAAGCGCTTTAGGAGTGAGGATGTCCGCCAGTCGTCATCGGTTTGAACAGCTCATCGCGTTACCCCACGTTATCAAGTGGCTACCCATCGCCTTTGTTATTGGCATTCTCTCTGGGACAGCTTCCGCCGCGCTTTTAGCATCCCTTGAATGGGCAACCCATTGGCGGGAGTCTCATGTTTGGATCATTGCCCTCTTGCCGCTCGGTGGATTTCTCATCGGTTGGATTTACCATCGATTCGGAAAGAGCGTAGAAGCAGGAAATAATCTTATACTTGACGAAATCCATCATCCCAAGGATATTATCCCCCTCCGAATGGCTCCTCTTGTTCTCCTCGGGACAGTTGTCACCCATGTGTTTGGTGGGTCAGCGGGTCGGGAAGGCACAGCGCTTCAAATGGGTGCCTCACTAGCAGACCAGCTGAATAAGCTCCTACGCTTCAAAGATGTAGACCGGCGAGTTGTCTTGATGGCGGGTATCAGCGGAGGATTTGGTTCCGTCTTCGGTACTCCCTTGGCTGGTACCATCTTTGGTCTGGAAGTTTTAGAAATTGGAAAGCTTCGCTACGATGCCCTTTTCCCCTGTTTAGTTGCAGCTATCGTGGGGGATCGGGTAACCTTACTCTGGGGAATCCATCATCAGGAGTACCGAGTTCCACTCGTAGCGCCCATCACCGTAACCGGGCTCATCTGTGCGGTTGTTGCAGGTGCAGCGTTTGGCATCGTGGCAATGCTTTTTGCTAAAGCAACTCACGAAATCAGTCACTTTTTTAAAAACAGGGTATCCTATCCTCCAATACGTCTTTTGATCGGCGGTGTAATTGTTGCGCTCGGTGTCTGGGGCATTGGAACAACCAAGTACATTGGCCTCGGTATCCCAACGATTGTCCAGTCGTTCTCAACGCAGCTCCCCCCGTGGGATTTCGCGCTTAAATTGGCTTTTACTGCGCTTACTTTGGGGGCAGGTTTTAAAGGAGGAGAAGTAACCCCTCTTTTTTTTATTGGTGCAACGTTAGGTAATGCTTTGTCGTTGCTCCTGGCGCTCCCATCGCCTCTGTTAGCGGGAATGGGATTTGTGGGTGTTTTTGCAGGTGCAGCGAACACACCCGTGGCCTCGACATTGATGGGAATTGAACTCTTTGGGGTTCAATCGGGAGTATACGTTGGGATCGCCTGTGTTGTGAGCTATCTCTTTTCTGGTCATGGGGGGATTTATAAATCACAGCGCATCGGGTTGAGTAAGTATTCTTCTCTGCCTTTAACTGACGTTGGCTACTCTTCCGAAGACAAGACTAATTAAAGCAAGTTTCATGACGAGGAAAATTTATGAATGTCGGAGTATTTGTCGGTGCTTTGGGCGGCGCGAGTGTTGAGTTTTTCGAGACAGCCGCGATCGCCTACGCGATTGCGCGTTCGGGCTATCAGCGAGAGGCTTATTGGGGAACCATCACAGGTTTGGTACTTGTGGGAGTGGCAACGGCAGTCCTAGGAACGGGATTGCAGCTGATTCCGCTGCATATCCTTCAAGTGGTAATTGGTCTTGTGCTTCTGTGGTTCGGTTGGGGCTGGGTTAAAAAGTCAGTCTTACGACTAGCGGCGGGGAAACGAGCCGGATGGGTGAGCGACCCACTCACGTCTGAAGGTATTGAGCTTGAATCCAGCACCAGAAGGTTTAGCCGGATCAACTTCATAATCATGACGAAAAGCTCTGCCCTTGAAGCGCTAGAGGTCGCAATCGTTGTCGTCACGCTCGGACTGGGATCGGGGGCTTGGAGTGAAGCTTTGTTGGGTACGGGACTGGCACTCCTCTTGACGGTGGGTGTGGTCGCCGTGCTGCACGGTCATTTACTGAAAGTGCCGGAAGTGCTGCTCAAACTCGGCGCCGGAGTAATGCTGATGGCCTTTGGTACGTTTTGGCTCGGTGAAGGAGCACGAGTAGTTTGGCCTCTTGGAGATTTCACTTTGCTGGTTATAATTGCTCTCTATGGCTTGATTTGCTTTTTCGCCATCCGTTACCTACGGACGAAGTGACAATAGGCACTTTTACTTAAATATTTAGTACAGGTTGAGGTGTCAAACTAACGCTAGCTTAATGAAAACTTGCCCAAATTATCTTGCCGCCACTTTGCATCTGCCTTGCGATTTGTACGCAACTCCAAAACCCGGATGCCCTTGGTCGGCAGTGGGTTAAATCTTTGCTTAAGCTGCTCCCAGGAATGAATCAGCTCATGCTGGACACTGTAAGTGGCACACAATTGAGCGAAATTAATATCCTGCGGTGTAGCAAAAAACTCCTCGAAGGGCGGGTCAAAATTGGCAATGGGCAACGTCTCGAAGATACCTCCGCCATTGTTGTTGATTAAAACAATGGTCAGATGCCCTACAAATTTGTTTCTCAATAAAAAGCCGTTGGTGTCGTGCAATAAAGCTAAATCGCCTGTTAGCATCACACTGCTCTGGTGACGATGAGCCATGCCCAAAGCCGTTGATAGAGTTCCATCAATGCCATTAGCACCCCGGTTGAAGAAAGGATGCACAGCTGAGTTGCTGGGTGCCCAGAAAAACTCTACATCCCTTACGGGCATACTATTGGCAATAAATAGTGGGGTTTGGGGTGGCAGAATCTGCGAGAGTAACCAAGCTGTTTTCCCTTCAAACATCTGGTTCATCTGTGCCATCGTCTGGTCAACAGCTGACCTCACCTTAGCTTCTGCAGCACACCATAGCTGCAAATAGGGGGTCGGTGATTTTGGTTGAGCTGGGTATGCTTGAGCTAGCTGTTCTACAGAGGTTCGCAGGTGGGTGGTTTTGCCATGGAGTGGGTCGAGGTTGTGGTCGCTGGGGTCAATCACCCATCGCCTCGGTTGTATGGCATCGAGCCAGGTACGCAGCTTTTTACTGGTGGGTAGTTCACTCAGCTGAATCACTATTTCGGGAGCCAGCTGTTGTGCTAGTTCGTGATTCCGCAAAATCAGGTCATAAGTGGAAATTAAATCGGGGTTCAACTGGGCATAGTTTCTCAATGGGGAGAGTCCCTCAGCCAGAACTGGCCACCCCAAGGCTTTGGAAAGTTGCCCGATCGCACCACAATACTCCCGTGCCAACTGGGGTTGGGCAGGTCCAGCAATGATAATCCCTCGCTCACATTGCTGCCATTCTTGGATAAAAATCGGTTTGAAGGAAGTCACCCCTACGGTACGGAGTGGAAAATCAATTATGGGTTCAACCCCAGCAAAGAAATCCTCTGGCTGAAACTGTAAAGCCAAGTTAAAGGCAGTTGCGTCTGGAAGCGGGGCAAGAGGGTCACGCAAGGGGATATTAAGATGAACTGGGCCTGGGACAGGATAGAGCGATCGCTCCCATGCATGAACAGCTGTTTGCCGCAAATACGAGAGCGTTCCTATGGATAAAGACGGCAGCGCTAACTCCGCTTGCCAGTTAGGGTATGTCCCAAATAATTTCAGCTGGTCAATCGTCTGTCCCGAATGGCAGTCTCGCAGTTCCGGGGGTCGGTCAGCTGTTAAGACCAAAAGCGGCACTCTACTTTCTCTCGCCTCAATTACAGCTGGGTAGAAATTCGCCGCCGCTGTACCAGAGGTGCAAACCAGCGCCACGGGACGTCCTGATTTTCGGGCAATCCCTAGGGCAAAAAACGAGGCGGAGCGTTCATCCAGAACGGGAATCGCCTCCACCCTGTCTTGTTGGGCAAACGCGATCGCCAGCGGTGTGGAGCGCGACCCAGGACAAATAACGGCTGTGGTCAATCCCAAGAGCTTTAACGTCTCCGTCAGGATGGAAGCAAACAAGGAATTAGTGTTCCTGAAATCCATCATTTCAATCCCTGAAAGGGATTCACGAGTGCGCCCATCCTAAGTTAGCTGCATCTAACCATTTTACCCCACGATTTGTCGCAATCATATGGGTAATTGGTAACCTAGACTGGGTAAACGGAGATAGTTTTGTGGACTGCATTCATTTAACGGGAATTCGCGGCTATGGCTACACCGGCTATCTGAGTGAGGAGCAGGTGCTTGGTCAGTGGTTTGAGGTTGATGTGACGTTGTGGCTGGATCTCTCAGTGGCGGGCAAGAGCGACGCTATCGAAGACACTCTCGATTACCGCAGCATCATCAGCACTGTGCAACACCTGGTGAAGACATCCAAGTTTGCTTTGGTAGAACGATTAGCTGCTGCGATCGCACAAGCTATCCTGCAATCAAAGCAAGTGGGGCAAGTCCAAGTAAAATTATCGAAATCCGCAGCGCCGATCCCAGACTTTGGCGGCAAAATCACGATCGATATCACTAGAAATAACTATGATTAAAAGTCTGAGAAACAAGCGAGTGAAGGAAAAGTTCGATGCCAGGAGCTAGGGATGAAGACAGTATAGAGAAACAACTAGTCCGGGGAGCTCCTCTAGCTTTGATCATGGCAGCGATCGCCTATATTCTCTACAGACTGGTGCTGGTTCTGGAGATAGTGGCTGTTGCTGCGCTTTTAGCCCTAGTTCTTCGGACTAGTTTGCGGTGGTTGCGAAAGATTTTCAGGCTGCGCTGGCTAGCGGTGCTCATACTGATAGGGCTGATAGTAGGGTTTGGAGCATTTGTTGTGCTTTTTGTGATTCCAAACTTCATAACTGAGACTCAGATTTTGATTTCGCAGTTGCCGGAATATTTGAACCGGCTCAGGAGCTTTGCTTCCAACCTCCGCAGTAAATGGACTTTTGTCCCCGATATCTCCCAAGGCTTGGTGCAGCTAAGGAGCTTTCTAGTTGGTTTACTTGATTTATTTCCACAACTGCTAAGAAACACCTTCGGTGGAACCATTGAGGCAATAGGTACACTAATTTTATCCTTATACATGGCCTACGACCCCAATTCTGTGATTAGAGGAATTCGGCGGTTGATACCGCGTAGGCACCATGAGAAGTTTAATCGGGTGCTCCAGTCGGCAGAGGTTCGACTTGAGGGCTGGATCTTTGGTACAGGAGTTGCAATGCTGCTCATTGGTGGAGGAGCAGCAATTGGGCTCTGGTTGCTAAAAGTCCCGTTGTTCCTCTCCTTTGGCGTCATTGCCGGAGCTTTGGCAGTCATTCCCTACTTTGGCTCGATCGTGGGTACATTGCTCCCAGCGCTGGTAGCGCTCACAATATCGCCGCTGAAGGCGCTATTCGTCTTGGTGTTATTCTTGGTTTTGAACCAAGTAGAGGCTCACGTGATCCAGCCTGTGATCATGGGTCAGCGGGTGAAGCTAAATCCGGTAGCGGTAGTCGTTGCCTTTCTAGCTATGGGTGAACTGTTTGGATTCTTTGGCTTGCTCCTGGCGGTTCCAGCGGCAGCAGTCTTCGCGACTCTAATCGATGAGTTCACCCCAGAGGAGCGTGTTGAAAACGAACCAGAACCAAAACTCGATCACTTCAATCCCTAAATAGCCTCAGTGTTAGTGAGGTTTAAAACCGGAGGCGATCGCCCGTTTCCAGATCAAACCAGTGGAGCGACTGAGGGGGTAGGGCTAGCGTCACCGTTTCGCCACTCCAGCGCTGTTCTGCTGGTAATAGAGCGCGTAGGGTGATATAATCTGAAAGTGAGTCGTTGACGCGAACGCTGATTAGATTCTGCATTCCCAAGTTTTCTACTAAGTACACATCCCCCTGGATGGTCTGTGTGTCTTCAGCTTTAGCAATGTGGACGTTTTCGGGGCGGATACCCAGGACAATTTTTGGTGGGATAGTAGGCAGAGGAAGGGGGATTTTAAAATTACCCAAGTATGCGGAATTACCTTTGCAGCTGAGCGTGAGCAAATTCATCTGAGGGCTGCCAACGAAACCGGCGACAAATTGGTTGGCGGGGTGGGTGTAAATCCGCTGAGGCCGGTCTAGCTGTTGCAGGTTGCCGTTGTGTAGCACTGCAACTTGGGTTGAAAGGGTCATTGCTTCGGTTTGGTCGTGGGTGACGTAGACCACAGGTGCATTCTGGGCGTTAAACAGCTGTTTGAGTTCTGCCCGTACTCGTTCGCGCAATAAGGCGTCCAGATTACTCAGGGGTTCATCGAGCAAAAAGACATCCGGTTGACGCACCAGGGCGCGACCGAGAGCCACCCGCTGCCGCTGACCGCCAGACAGCTGGCTGGGCTTACGCTGCATCAAGTCTTCCAGTCCCAGCGAATTCGCCACTTCAGCCACGCGCCGCCGGATTTGGGCAGTTGGAATTTGGCGCAGCTTCAAACCGGAAGCTATGTTTTCGGCGACGCTCATATGTGGATAGAGGGCGTAGCTTTGGAATACCATGGCGATGTTGCGATCGCCTGGTCGCAAGGAAGTGACATTGCGATCGCCAATCAAAATTTGCCCCTGCGTGGGTTGCTCCAGCCCCGCAATTAGCCGCAGCGTCGTCGATTTGCCACACCCCGATGGCCCCAGCAGGGTAAGAAATTCCCCTTCATCCACTCTCAGGCTAATGTCTTTGACCGGGACGACTTTAGGGTTATAAGTCTTATTGAGGTTTTTCAATTCGAGTTTAGCCATTTATTAGTTTTACCCCGAATTTGTTGGCGAAACTCTTTGACCGCTAAAAGTGGCTTGGGATGCTGTACGTATTCAGCCAACAGCGCTATATCCAGCTCGGGGAGTAACTCACTTCCTGGAATGGGTTCGTATTTGTCCCCCCGCAGGCGATATAAGGAGAATCGAGCATCTTCCCAGAACCAAACCTCTGTCACCCCTAGCCGTTTGTACACGGCTAATTTATCCACCCCACCACTGGTGAAGACGACTTCTATAGCCAAATCAGGAAAGTCTTTTTCTGAACCAATGCAGTAGCTTTCATCGGGTTCCGTGCCACCCCGCCGTTCTTGTCTGCGTAAAGTTGTGGAACCGAGTGGAAAATATTCGGTATCGGTTTCCTCAAAATAAACTTCCAACAGAGTCCCGATGCGTTTTTTGGCTCCTTCATGAGGGCGGCTCGGCGACACGATTTCTAATACTCCGTCTAGATAGGTGACGCGATAGTAGGAGTTGTCTTCCAGCTTGAGTAATAGCGCTTCGTATTGCTGCCAGCTCACCTCGCTGCTGATAAACCGCTCCTCTGTGTCGAGATTGTCCAGCGTTTCCTGCTCTAAATCTTGGATGAGTTCTGCTAGCATTTGTCCGCTCGCCCTCAAAGGGATCCCAACTATTATAAGAACGAAAACTTAGAAGTTCTCAATCGGCACTGGCTCCACCACGTCAGCAAGATCAAATCCGAAAACCCGCGAGTAAAAGTAAAGTTCACCATCGAGGGCGCGCTTTATGTTCTCGGCGCGGCGGAAACCGTGCTGCTCACCCTCAAAGGGAACATAAGCCACCGGCAACCCCTTCGCCTTCAGCGCTTCGACCATCATCTCAGCCTGAGAAGGCGGGACAATCTTGTCCTCCAGCCCCTGGAAAAAAATCACTGGACAGTCGAGGCGCTCAGGGAAATGGATCGGCGATCGCTCTCGGTAGAGGTGACGCTGTTTAGGGTAGGGACCAATCAGCCGGTCTAGGTAGCGCGACTCAAACTTGTGCGTATCCTGCGCTAATGCCTCTAAATCGCTGACGCCGTAGTAGCTGGCACCAGCTTTGAAGCTGTTGCGGAAAGTGAGGGCGCAGAGGGTGGTGTAGCCACCGGCACTGCCGCCAGTGATCGCAATCCGATTACCATCCACTCGCGAAAGCTCAACCAAATACTGAGCAGCGTTGACACAGTCGTCAACATCAACAATGCCCCACTGGTTATCCAGCCGCTGACGATATTCCCGTCCGTAGCCAGTGCTGCCGCCGTAGTTGACATCGAGTACAGCAAACCCGCGACTCGTCCAGTATTGAATCCCCAAATTGAGCTTGCTCGCCGCCGCCGCCGTTGGACCGCCGTGGCTTTTTACAAGCAGGGGTGGCAGCTCAAGCGCTGGTGCAGTGTAGTCGCGATTTTGGGGCGGATAGAAGAAAGCATGCGCCGTCAGACCATTCTCTGTTGGAAACTCAATCGCTTGGGGGGTGGATACATACCCGGCGTCAATCACCACTTCACTCGACCGGCGCAGCACCGACAATAGCCCAGTCGTCAAGTCGAGCTGGACGATGGACGTTAATTCAGTCGGTGAGGCAGCGCAGAACACAGCACTTCCGGCGTTCGCTCGCAGGGAGGAAATCTCGGTATAGGGAGTCTCAATCACCTGCAACTGTTTCGTTGTTGTATCGAGGCTCGCTAGATGCCACCTGCCCTGCTGGGCGTAGGTGCAGATGAGGCGATTGGGGGATTCAAACGCATAAGTGGACATCCCAAACACCCACTGGGGAAGCCCAAACTCTGCTGCCATCTCATATAGTGGTTCGACGCTACCGGCAACCCACCGATAGAGATTCCACCAGCCCGAGCGATCAGAAACAAAGTGCAGGATGCCGTCCGGCGACCACTCTGGTTGAAAGATAGATTCATCAACCCCACCGGCAACTCGCTCTGGGCGACCGAGTGAGCCATCTGTCACCTCAGCCACCCACAGTTCAGTTCCATCCCACGGCATATTTGGATGGTTCCAGCTGAGCCAGCAGAGCTGATTCCCTTGGGGGTTAAGGCGCGGCGAGGAGTAAAAGTCATTTCCAGAAACCAGCACCTGTACGGACTCACCATCTTCCAGACCGATGCTGACCAACGTATTCACCGTTTCTGAAGCACCCGTGTGGTCTTCCCGCACGCAGATGATCCGACCCCGCCGCTGGTCAATGATGCCGTCCGCATAGCGCAGATCAGCTGCTGGTGTCAGCGGTTGCGGTTCGGCATCGGGAGTCTTACCATAGAGGCGCTGGTCAGCGAAATCGGAAAAGTAGACTGTACCATCCGCGACAAAACTGCCGCCACCGTACTCGTGGACACGGGTGCGAGCATTGAAGGGGGATGGCGTGATGTCAATTGTTTGCCCGTCTGGTGTGCGGCGCACAATCACATTCCGTCCACCTTCCCCCGGTCGCATTTCAACCCAGTAGATATCCTGGCGATCGATGACAACAGGCCCTAGTCCAATCGTTCCAGAGATAATTAGATCCGATGTGATTGGCGATTTCCAACAGCCATATGGTGCTACTTGTGGTTCAGCCATCTTATTCTCCAGCGGTTGACAGTGACTTACTATATTTTCCTCTGCTGAAGTGAGCGCTCTGCGCTTTCCGCGTACTAATGCTCTAACTGCTGTCTGACCCAGGCGCGGAAAGCACGGGCGATCGCAATTTCCCCGACCTTTCTGCTTTCTTTGATAAACCGGGGAATCTCAGTCACTGGCACAGGCGCAAAGGTAGGGCTTGAGTTGCGCTCTAAATATTGCCCCGATTGAAGTGTGTAGATTCGCAGCACACTTCCGTTGTAGCGCCAGAATTCAGGAACTCCCATCGACGCATAAAGCCGAAACTTATTTATCCTAGACCTGGAGTATTCCACCTCCAGCACCAAATCTGGGGGTGGGTCAGAGGCTAGGTCAATATCTTCCTTGTCGCGGACTCTGTACTCATTCTGAATGTAGTAGCTGCTGTCTGGTTCGGCTCCACGCTCCAAGTCATCCCGCGTCATGGTTAGTGAGCCAGCCCGTTTAATCTCCAAGCCCAACTCCTCGCATAGCACACCAACAAAGACTTCAATGAGTCGGTTGGAGTTCTCATGCGGCATCAGTGGGGTCATAATTTCCACCGTTCCCTCGTCATAGGCTAGTCGAGAGCCACGCTCAGATCCCATCTCAGCCAGCATAGTCTTAAACGTCTGCCAACTGATGTTCTGGAGTAAGACTCGTTGTTCTGCGCGCGTCGCTGTCGTCACCATAGGACTGGAAAATTTACGCTTTCTACTAACATACCCCATTACCAAAACGCGCATTGGTGCCTGAATGTAGGATAATTTCGGTTTTGCTCAATCCAACACTGGCTTCTTTGACTGTGTAGGTTAATTGTCCACTACTGATGCTGGTGTTCTCTGCTAGATGCTCTTCTACTCCCAAAGCTAGGCTTCTGGCTCTACAACCTATTGATTGCTTCCTCCATGAATGGGTGAAGACCCGGAAAACATTAGACTACAAAATCCGCTCGAACCAGAGATCTTCCTGAGAGGATGTATGAAAAGTATGAATGGTTACACTAGTCGCCTAACCATGAGCCGTACCATAGCTGCATAGATGAAAGCTTCCGAACTGGCCCAGGTAAGGCTTCATAATCAATAGTTAACCGTCGATAGCGCATTAACGCTCGCGAGAGTTCTCTCTACTATCCAACGCCAAGGCAACACTTTAAAACCCGAACCCTTGCTTACGCTTGACCACTTCCCAATTCAACTGATAATCTTCTTGGACCGAGGCAATGAAATCAGAGCCGTTGTAGCCTCCATCAGAGAAAATCTTACTTAGGCGAGGAAAATTTTCCTCGTCTTGACCGACTGGCTATCAATAATGGTTGCACGCTCGTGTTGATTGTCGTCCGTCAAGTTGGCGCACCTTGCTATGATTCAAGTACAGCTACTGGGCAGCCTATGACCTATACATCCTCTAGAACCCTGACATTTGAGGAATTTTTAGCGCAGTATGGCGACAACTCCCGTTACGAACTGATTGATGGAGTAATCCGTGATCTGGAACCTACCGGACCCCACGAATCAGTAGCCGGGAAACTGGGTGGTAGAGTGTTCGTGGAAATACTGCGTCTTAACTTGCGGTGGACCATTCCAAAAAACTGCCTGATTCGACCACTGGTAGCGCAAGCAACGGCATTACGACCGGATGTCGTTGTGTTAGACGAAGCGAAATTAGTAGCGGAACCCCTTTGGGAGCGAGAGCCTGTGCTCACTGGAGGACAAGCCATTAAGCTGGTGATCGAGGTGGTCAGCACAAACTGGCAAGATGATTATGCTCGTAAGGTTGAAGAATACGCACTGTTAGGTATTCTAGAGTACTGGATTGTGGATTTTCGCGGGCTTGGGGGTGTGGAGTTTATCGGTAAGCCAAAACAGCCCACGTTTACGGTATGCCAACTTGCAGGAGAGGAGTACCGCAAACAGCAGTATCGTTTGGGAGAACCCATTGTTTCAGCATTACTGCCGAAGTTGCACTTACAGCTTGATGACGTGATGCCATAGCATATAATTAAAAAATACGCCGGGACACGGCCCAAAGGAAACGGCCTATGCAGTCAGAGCACCGGGGGTATGTGGGTAAAACTGCAGATCTAGGTAGTGGGCGAAAATCCTGAAAAGGGAGTAACTAGGAATGCCAGCTCGCGAGGGTTGGAAGCCAGCACTGTACCGTAGGTCAGTGTCTGGAGATGTCACTATTGACTCCCCGATTTGAGGCTATACACTGCAGTCATACCCCCAGGCTGTAGCACTTTGCCATTGTCCACAACCGCATAAACCAGCCAGTGATCGCCACATTCTATCCGGTTTGCAACAGTGCATTCTAGATAGGCGAGAGCCTCATTGAGAATGCGACAGCCATTTTCGGCTGCATGAGTTGCCAAACCAGCAAAACGGTCTTCTGTTGGAGCAAAGGGTTTAAGGAAATGTCGCCGCAGATTCATGCCTTCGAGCAAAATATTCAGGACAAATCGATCTCCGGTATGCGTTAGCGGTTCAATCGCTCGGTCTTTAGCCACCGCCACCGTAAGACCAGGAGGATTAAAGCTAGCCTGGGAAACCCAGGAGGCTAGCATGGCGCTCTCCACCTCTCCACGCTTAGCAGCGACTACACAGAGAGAACCAACGATCCGCCCCACTGCTTGTTCCGTGCGATCAAGTTGAGAGTCACTGTTCGGCTGCCGGGGAGTGCGGATTTTCTTTGCCTTTTTCAATGCCTGAGCCAAATCAGTCCCAGCTTCTTTACATTGTTGCAGGGTCAAATCAGTAGGTTTAAACTTGACCCGAATCGCGTCAAAGCCAAACCGATAGCCTGCGTCTTTTAGCTTGGTTTCAATCTCATCAACCGCTTCCCCGCTCCAACCATATGAGCCAAAGACACCCGCTAGCTTGCTTTTGGCAGCGGTGGAAAGCACAATTCCCAAGGCCGTTTGCACTTGGGTAGGCATATGCCCTCCAAGTGTGGGAGAACCGATGATAAACCCATCACATTTTTCGACGGCTGATTGAATTTCAGCTGTCCCAGTGAATTCGCAGTTAATCGATTCCACACCCACGCCTGCCTTAGTAATGCCCTTCGCAATTGCCTGTGCCAGAGTGGCTGTATTCCCGTAAGCCGAAGCATAAATGAGTGCCACGGTCATGTCTTGCTCTTGCTGCTGCTGACTCCATTGCTGATAATCGTGAGTGAGTCGGCTCTTGCTGTAGCGGACTATAGGACCATGACCAGGGGCATAGATCTTAACCGAGAGCTGGGCAATTTTGTCAAGTGCTGTTGACACCTGTCGGGACTGGGCAGCATGTAGGCAGTCATAGTAGTGTCGTCGGTCCTCGTCTAAGAGTTTCCAACCGTCATCGAAAACTTGCTCGCTACAGACATGGGTGCCAAATAGCTTATCTGTAAACAGAATGTGGGTTTCAGGATCGTAGGTACAAAGCCCGTCTGGCCAGCGTGGGGTGGGAATAGGGATGAATCGCAGTTGATGACCCTTGCCCAAGTCCAAAGCTTCTTCCCCCCGTGCCACTAAGACTTTTAACTCTCGTTCTAGGAAAACAGTGCGCAGGGCGACGGCACCAGACTTGGAGCAAACAAAGGTGACTTGCGGTGCTAACTCTAGCAGTGCTTTGAGCGTTACAACCCGGTTCGGATTCACATGACCTAAGATCACGTAATCCAACTGTTGTAAGTCAACACACTGCTGCAATTCCCTCAAATAAATCTCTGTGAATGATTCCCCAGGTGGATCAAAAATAGCTGTTTTGTCTGACCGAATCAGATAAGAGTTGGCAGTTGTACCTCGTTGCAGGGAGTATTCCACTTCAAACTTGAGTCGGTCCCAGGTGCGCGATCGCAGCACGGTAGTATCAGCACTGATCGAAGCGACCTGAACATCGCGGGGTTTCACTTCTGTCATAGGTAAGGTGGGGAGTTATACAACGATTAGTAGTAATTGCCGACTTTGCGGTGGTGAACTGCAGTCAGGGCATCGGGTTTGGAGACGCGACCCACTTTGACAGTGCTGTAGATCAGCCAGTGGTCGCCACATTCAATGCGGCTAGTCACTTCGCACTCCATATAGGCAAGGGCGTCTGCCAGGATTGGACAACCGTTGTTCGCCGGGTAAGTCCTGACTCCCTGAAACCGATCGGCACCAGGAGGGAAGCGCTGGAGGAAGTGCTTCATCAGTCCCTGGTAATTGCCTTCTTCCAGGACGTTGAGAACGAAGCGATCGCCTACATGCAGCAGTGACTCAATCGCTCGGTCTTTAGCCACCGCCACTGACACGCCCAATGGTTTGAAGCTGGCTTGCGCTACCCAAGAAGCCACCATAGCGCTGCTGAGATTACCCTGTTGAGTGGTGAGAATATAAAGTCCACTGCTGAGTCGTCCTAAGGCTTTTTCCAAGTCGTTATCCAAAGCTTTGATTTGTTTAACGCTGCGAGAGCGGGATAACCACTGACCTAAGTCGGTTCCAGCTTCTTCACACAACTTGTATACAGCTTCTTTTGGTATTTCTTTAATCAAGATTGGTGGGAAGGCAGGGTGCAAACCTAAGTCTCGGAATTTACCAAGTAGGGGATAAACTGATTCACTCTCCCCACCCCCAGACTCAAATACACCAACAGACTGCTTGGTGGCAGCAGCGAGGATCGTATTGAGCGCTGTCTGGGCAGTCGCCGCATCCGGTCCTGTCATTGGTGGGGTGCCAATGACCAATCCAGCAGCTATACTCACCAGATCTTTTACTTCTTGGGGATCAGCCGACTTCAAATCCATCATTTCTACGGCAATACCCGTTTTAGTAATGCCGTGGGCGATCGCCTGCGAGAGAGGGTCACTAAACCCATAATCAGAGACATAAAAGACGGCAACCGTTGTTTCTGCTTTAGCCTGCTCCTGGCTCCACTGTCGATAGCAGTCTACCAGTTCTGTAACGTTGTGGTGTAGCAAAGGACCATGACCCGTGGCAATGGTGGTAATTGTCGGCAACTCACTCATCCGCTTCAGGGCAGATAGCACCGAGCGGGCATTTGGTCCCATCAGGCAGTCGTAATAATACCGGAAATCTGCTTCAATCAGGACTAGATCTTCATCAAAGGTATGGTCATCACAGTAGTGCATCCCAAATGCATCACAGGTATATAAAATCTGTGTTTTGGCATCATAGGTAAATATCGTGTCTGGCCAGTGCAGATTTGGGGCAATGACAAATTCTAGGACATGCCCGTTCCCCAAATCTAGGCGATCGCCATTTTTCACAATCTGCTTTTCAAACGGTTGATGAACCCAATTTTCGAGAAATTGGATGGCAACTTTTGAACCGACAACGGTGACGTTGGGAGCTAGTGCCAGCATATCTTTAACCAATCCACTGTGGTCAGGTTCAGTATGGCTGATGATCAGGTAATCCAATTGAGCCGGGTCAATTAGTCCCATGAGAACGTCTAAGTACAGTTGGCGAAACTTCTCATGGGAAGTATCGATTAAGGCGGTTTGTGTAGCTTGAATTAGAAACGAGTTGTAGGTCGTGCCATTTTGGAGTCCAAATTCAATGTCAAAGCGATCGCGATCCCAGTCTAGAGAGCGGATAGCCGTTGTTTCAGATCCAATCTCGATAGATTGCATCGTTAACCTGTGTTTACCTACTGCAGTAAGTGCTACCATCTGGAGCCTCCTTTTTATGTGTGTGTTTATATTTTGTTAACGTTCACGCAGCTTCTTTTGCAGGAACACCAACACAAGAACCTAAAATTACCCCATCAGGAGTACTGTATCAATCACATGGATGACACCATTATCAGCCTCAATGTCTGGTGATATGACGGTTGAATTTTTGACTTCAAAACCATCAGAGGTATCGATCTTTATATCTGAACCCTCAGCTGAGGTCAGTGAATTGCGCTGTTCAAGATCTGCCGACATTAACTTGCCAGGAACGACATGGTACATCAATATTCTCGTTAACTGGGGAATATTCTGCACCAGGGTTTGTACAGTTCCTGGTGGCAACTTAGCAAAGGCATCGTCGTTTGGGGCAAAGACAGTAAAGGGACCTGGACCTTTGAGCGTGTCCACCAGACCTGCAACCTGAACAGCTGTCACTAGTGTCTGGAAAGAACCCGCACCAACTGCAATATCAACAATGTCTGCCATATGTTTCACCTCAATACTGAGATCGGTTCTGTTCAAGGGCAAGCAGCAAAACTTATCTGTAGTCCTGTGACTGAATATTGCGCAGGCGAGCTTCAGGGCGCTTGAATCGGTCCATCTGGGCTTCAAAGAAAGCCCGGTTTGCCTGGAGATGCTTTGGGTTAGGGTCATCTAACGGATAGAGTAGTGCTGTCCGCAACGCTTGAATTACAGCAGAAGTGACAACGTACATCGAGCGTTGGAAGCTGACTCCTAGTTGGATCAGCATGTCATCTTCGCCCCGGCAATGCTGGTGGTAGTAATCCACAAGATATGGTGGCAGGAAGTGGAGCATATCTTGCATCAGTAGTGTCGGTGGAATGCCCGCCGTACCTACCGGGAACACGTCAGCATAGAGAATCCCGTAGTGGAAATCCTTCTGGTCATCAGGAACTTGTTTCGCCTGTGCATTATAGGATTTCGTCCCTCGGAACGGAGCTGTGCGATAGAAAACGGCTTCTACATAAGGTAGCGCCGCTTCGTACAGCCACATGAAACCCTTTGATTTTGGGATGATTTCGTAGACTTCGCCTCGGATATGAACGTGATGATAAATAGGACGACCCGCTATTGCAAAGATGCCATTGACGAGAAAGTTCATTGCTTCGGGGACGGTTTTGATATCCCCTTCGTCGTAGCGATCGCTCATTTCAAAGAAAACCGGAGCCATCACCTCCCAGAACAAGCCTAGATTACTGTAGTAAGACAGTTGCCGCACCTGTTCAATAAACATCTCTGGGAACAGCTTGTAGAGTCCCAGCATGACTGGGTTGCCTTGGAAATAAGCCTTAATCGCCTTATCTGCCGCTGCAATATATTCAGGAGTGTCCAGATAGGGATCAAATTTTCCGCCCATACCTCTGTGCCAAAGCATGGCTTGCATGCAGGCTTCCGCAAACTCCATATTGACTCGGTCATGCCACAAGTGGTGTAGCAATTTGGGCATTTTGAAGGTTTCACCCTTCTCCATAAACGCTAAAAGTTCAGGATGGGCAGTCGCTTTCCCACGCCAGATCCGCAAATCGGCATCGTCTCCTGCGTAATGGTTATGCAGGTCTAAATACTCTTTAGGCAAAAAGTATTTAAAGAAGGGAAACGGGTTTAAAAAGACTCGCTCAGCGATGTAGAGAAGGTCACGCCAGTAAAAATCCATCGGCACAGCATATGCTTTATAAAGACCGATGATTTGCATCAAATTCTCCGGCGTATCTGGGAGCATTGCCCCACCTGCTTCTAGGCGATGAATGACTTCAGCAAATTCATGTCTTGAAGGGGGTAACTTAATTGCAGTATTAATTGGAGCTTGTACCATTTGATTTTCCTCTGATTAAATGCTCTTTGAAGATAAAAAAAGCAATTCCGAATTTATACTTTTGCCTTTTTACCTTTCGATAGCTGATGGTTTGATTGTGGCTATTTGCTGCTCGCTATTGACTTGCACGGTGGCAACCATTGCCGCAACTGTAGTTTCACTCCAACGCACCAGCCAAGTGGGTTGTATTCCTAAAAAGAAGATGACAACAGTCAATACTAAAGCTGGGACTTTCTCTTGCAACTTAACTGTGGGATAGTACGCTGTGCCGTTGTTTAGTTTGCCAAAACAAGTGCGATTGAGCAGAATTACGAAGTAAACTGCCGTTAACCCAGTACAAACCACACAAACGAGTGTCGGCAATGGAAAAACAGAGTACGAGCCTTGAAGCACTAAAATTTCAGCGACAAAACCTGCCATACCGGGGATACCAGCACTAGCCATTCCTCCTAAAACTAGGAGAGCACTTGTCAGCGGCAAACCTCGAATGGGACTCATCAAACCATTAAGAACATCCAATTCACGGGTGCCAACTTTGGTTTCAATCACGCCCACCAGATGAAAGAGGATTGCCAGGATCAGACCGTGAGCCACCATTTGGGAGACTGCCCCAATCAGGCTTAGCTCCGTAGCGGCGGCAGCTCCCAACAGCACATAGCCCATGTGTCCGATCGAGCTATAGGCAACCATGCGTTTGATATCTTTTTGTGCGATCGCTGTCAGTGCCCCGTAAACAGCACTAATTGCTCCTAAAATTGCCAAGCCTGGAGCCACAAGCGCCCAGGTTTCGGGAAACAGCCCTAAACCGAATCGCACCAAGCCATAAGTTCCTAACTTTGCCAGTACCCCACCTAAGAGAATTGCTACGGGTGGAGAAGCCTCAACATAGGCATCAGGTAACCAGGCATGCAAAGGAACTAAGGGGATTTTGATGCCGAAACCCACCAGCAACATTGTTAGCAGAATCAGCTGTGTTGTTAAGGGTAATCCGGTGGTGATTATTGACTTGTAATCAAATGTGGAAGAACCACTGAGCCAGGTTAAGCCCAAGAATGCTGCTAGGATTATAATCCCAGAAACAGCCGTATATAAGAGAAATTTCATTGCTGCATAGCCACGCCGAGACGTTCCACCCCAGATGGCAATCAACA
>JAABUQ010004123.1_pt1 | contig 25340 bp, 13 predicted proteins | sample 5560001 | NCBI WGS metagenome assembly JAABUQ01 (sample SAMN10711888, study PRJNA513371) | rock metagenome | isolation source: Antarctica rocks | place: Antarctica: Victoria Land, Finger Mt nord | collected 2015-12-18
ATATATTTTGAAAGCTACGAATATTTAAAGGGTTTTATATTTGCTAATTTAATATAATTAGTTTATTAATATATATCAAATATTTAATATTATTATTATAAAAGACGGATTAATAATAAAGCTATAAACTTTAAAATATTATATAATTAATAATTTATATTTTATAAATTATATAATATAAAATATTATTACCTTAATTAAAGAATTCCAAATTATATATAAATAAAAACAAAGGTTCTATTTTTATTTATTTTTAATTTATATAATTATCCTTTTTAGTTTTAAGAAAAAATATTAAATTATTTTATTTTATATATAAATAATATTAATAAATCCTTCCAAGTTAAATATATTATATAAAGTATTTATACGGAATTGGAGAAAACGTTAAAATTATATTATTTAAATTCTATTTATTTATAAGTTTATTATTATAAAAATAATATTTAATTAAATATTTAAAGAATATTTTTAAAAAGTTATATTCTATTATATTAATAAATATAATTTATAAATTCGGAAATTATAATAAGATTCGAAGAATTTTATATTATAGAAATATTAATATAGAATTACGGAAATATTTCTTTATAATATATATAATAATATAAATTAATATTTAAGTATTGGAATTCAAATTCTGAATATTAAAACTTATTTAAAATATTTATAAATTATATTTTTTTATTATATTTTATTTAAAAAAAATTAAAAGAATTAAATATTCAATATTTAATAATTATAATAAGTTTATAAAGGCGGTTTATAATTAGAAAATAGAAATATTAAATAAATTAAGAAATATAACTTGTTAGAAACGGAAATAAAGAAAGTCTAATCTTATTTATAAATAATATTTATAGCCTTAATAGTTAATAATAGAATAAATTATATATTAAATAAAATTATTAAATAATTAATTATAATTATATTAACTTTATTTACTTATTTATAATATAATAATAGGAGTCTTAAATTTTATATATTATTTAAATTATATTTAATCCGAAAGGTTCCGATCAAGTAATTAATTATAACTAATAATATTTATAATATATAATATATAAATAGTAAAATAATTATCCCTAGGGGCTAGGATAATATCGATTTAGCCTGCTTATTTCTTAATAATATTAGCTATATCGATTAATATTTGATCCGCTATTTAATATTTTTATTTAATTAAAATAATTAATTAGAAACTTTAAGTAATTTCTTTAAACTTAAATATTATAATTAAATTAAATTTATTAGTATAAATATACCCTGATATAAAGGAGAAGCCTTATTATCGATATTGTTACTAATAGAAGGCGGTAAGAAAGAACTCTTAAGGGAGCTTAAAAAGAAATAAAATATAAAAATAAAAATTAATTATAAATTAGTTTATTTAGCTTATTATATATAATATAAATAAGAGGATAAAAACTGACTTAAATTTAAATTTAGGGAAAAATCCTTTATATATTAATTATTATAATTTATTATAAAGCCGGTAAGCTCGATATTATTTATAAATAATATAAATATATCAATCTTTTTTATCCTCTTTATTAAAAAGGGTAATATATATAAAAAACTTATAAAAGGCTTTAATATATAATTTATTAAAGAAGGCAAAATATTTAACAAGTATAAGAAATATTACGCAAATAAAACGTTTACGCTTTAAGGAAAGAGGTATAATATCGTTATTAATAATATTAATAATAATATTATATTTCTTTTTATAAATAGGAATAGCGATAGGCTTTTCGGTATATTTAATCTTAATAATTGAGCCCTTCTCCGCCTATTTTGCTACCCTTATTTATTCTTTATTTATTATATATAATTAGCCCGAAGTTATTTATAGACAATATTTATATTTGCTTATAAAGAAAATATTTTATTTAACTAAGATTTCTAAATAATTTTTATCTTTTAATTAAAAGACTTTATATTTGTTCTCTTAGAGGCCTAAAGATTTTTTTTATTTATATTTTATAAATAATTAATCTTTCGTAATAAAATCTTTTATATTAATTTATTTAAATTTAAATAATCGTTAATTAAAAATAATAATATAAAAATTGATATATTTATATATAATAAGCTAGATATAGATTCCTATATTATTTATATCTTTATTATATTCTTTACGAATATCGGAGATTTTTATATTAATAATAGAAATATTCTTTTAATTAATAATAATATTAATTATCTTCTTATACGCTATCGCTTGAATAATCTGATTATATATATAGTCGATAATAATAATATAGAAATAATATATACGATTTTAGCTTATCCGATTGATTTTGCTATTATTCTAGAGTATAATATTCGTATTATTAAGTATATTTATAAATATTATATCTAAGCAATCCTGTTAGAGATTTAATATAATAGCCGAAATATATATATTAATAATTAAAATTTAATTATATTTTTTAAAATTATTAAAATAGTTTATAATATTATTTTGATTAATAAGTTTATATTAAACTTATATTCCTAGGACTTTAAAACTGATATTTAATAAAATTATTTCCGTTATTTATTATATTAATAGCTAATTAGTAAAGATAATTAATTTGTATTAATAACGGTTATAAATATTATATATTAATATTATAAGAAACTTAAGCTTGATTATTATATATATATTATATTGAGCGAACCCTATTCTCGAATTATAATTAAGAAGGGAGGAAATTAAATATATTAATTTAAAATAATACAAAACCTTATAATTATTAAATAAATTATTATAAATCGTTTTAATATTAATTATATTAGCTTTTACTTACCGGAAAAAATTGTTTAATTAAATATTAAATATAATATAATATAAATATTGATAATCCTGTATATTATAAAGATTCTTTATTATCTCCTTATTTATCCTTTTATTAAAGATAAGAGCGATTATATAATAAATATAAATATAAGCTTTAAGCTTTGCGGATTTTATTTCTAATTTAATAATTTTCTAAATAATAGGAAGAATATCTTAATTAATATAAATACTTTCCCTATAAATATTATATATTTATATAATTATAATTCTTTATAATTAAAAGATAATTAAAATTAATAAAATAATTTAATTAATAATATTAAAGTCGATTTACTCCCTAATTATTATAAAATTATTTTAAATATAAAAAGAAATAAGATTTAATAATTAAAAATATTATTAAATATTATTTATAAATATTATCTTTATATTAATTTCCTATTTAATATAATAATAATTTTCGATTAAAAGATTTATATAAGGGTTTTTATCCTCTTCTTCTTTAGCTATAGGGTTATAATTAAGGTTCTATATAAGATTAAGAAAGCTATAGAAGTCCCTAACTTTATTAACTATCGAAGTATTAGAGAGAAGGTTTATATATAACAAATTAAAAATAATAACCGAAATATATATATAAATATAATTTAATTTTAATTTCTAGGCTTTATTATAAATAATTCGGCCCTAAACCTTAAAATAATATAATTAAATATATTTTGTATTTTCTTTAACAACTTCCGTAAATATATTTTTTTTATAAATAATATTATTATCCTCCGAACCTTATTTATATTATAAGTTTTTTATCTTTTTAATTAGTTTTCTCTTAATAAATTAGAGGGAATAAAATAATCAAATAAAATAAAAAAAGATAATAATAATTAAATAGGTTTCGGGTTTATCTTTTAGTTTATAAAAATAATAAAGGAGGTTAAGAATATAAATATTTAAAGTTTTGGATCGGAATTTTAATAATTTAATATTAAAAGAGTTAATAAAATATTTTATAAATTTTAGAATATTAAAGTTTTTATAATATTCGTTTTTCTATATCTTAATAATATTAAAAGAGCCGAGAATTAAAGTATTATAATAAATATAAGCAAAAATAATAATTATAAGTTTTTTAATTTTAATTATTTTATTTTCTGATAGAGCTTTTTCTAGGATATTTTTATCTTTTTCTTTTCTTTTTTTTAATTTTTCTTTTTTTTTTTTATTTATTTCCTTTTCTTCCTTTATAATTAGATTAAGAATATTATTCTTATTAGAAACACTATTTTTAATAGCCTTAATATTATTTATAAATAATATTAAGGCTAAATTAAGAATCGAGGCCGGGAAATCTTTAATAATATAAATATTTAAAATAAAATAATTAAGGATTCTAATTATCTTACCGAATTTTATATTATTTATAAATAATTACCTTTTTAAGCCGGAAACTTTTAATAGCTATTTTTAAATTAAAAATATTATTTAATATATTTTTAATATTTTATAATTATTCTTATCCTTTATTAATACCTTCCTTTTATCTTTATCCTTAAAAATAACAAAGGGGATAAATAGCTAATTAAAATTAAATATTAATATAATATATAATTTATTATATATTAAAATATCTATAGAAATTTTATTTAAATCGAATTAAAAATTTTAAAATTTAAATTAAATAAAAAAGATTATATTTTTTATATTCTTTAACTCGGTCTTATTTTAAGCTTTTATTATTATTTAAATTATAAAATTAATAAATATATCTTCTACCGGTATTATTCGCTTGAGTTCTTTAATAATAAGTATTTAAATATCTTTAATAAATATAATTAATAATAAATCAGCGTTTAAAGGCGGGTATAGAACCTTAATATTCTTTCTAAAATCTATAATAAAGGCTTTTTAAATTAATAATAATATTTGGATATATTATTTTTTGTTATTTATAATAACAAGATTTAATTTTCTTATTTTCTAAAAGGCAATATTAAAGTTATTCTTATATATAATAAGATTAGTATTATATTATTTTCGGGTTTTACTAAAAGATAAATAATCTGCCTAATTAGCAAACTCCTTATTATTTATAATAATAAAATATATTCCTAAATTTATTAATTATTAATTAGTAATATTCTTTATAAATAATTTTGCTATATTGATAATTATATCTTCTTTCGTTAATCTTAATTCTTTATTTATTAGGAATTCCGGGATAATAGTAATATTATCCTATACTTTGCTCGTATTATTGTATATTAGCTTAATACTTATTTTCTTAAATTAATAATATATATTATATATACGATATTAATCCTCTAGGGAATACCCTTCGATTTTATATATATTTAACGCCTTATCTAGGAAATAATTAGAAATATTCGTAATAATTTGATATATTATTCAGATTTATAAAATATAATTACGATAATCGCCTTTGAAAGGGTATTTCCTCAGGAGGAGAAAAAGCTAATAAAATTAATATAATAATAAGGATTCTTCGTTTATAATAATATTAAATATAATCTTAACTATTTATAATAAATTTTTTATTTTATTTAGGATTTAAAACCTTATATTCCTTTTATATAATTAAAATTAAAGGAAATTTCAACTCGTTATTAATATTAATATAAATTTAGCTAAGAATATAATAAAAGGGAAACTTAAATACCTAATAAATTAATTAATATTAAATTTGAAATTCTAATTAATAATTTTAACTTTAAGGATATTTTTTTATAAAATATTAAATTTATATTTTAATTTTTATAATTCTATTATTCTCTGTTTAATATAAGTTTTGTTTATAAGGTTAATATTAATAGCGTCTTTCTTTCTTCTTATCTTAACGGAAGTTAATAAATATTAAAATAATAATAACAAGCAAAATAACGGATATTATTTATAGTTAAAGTAATAAAATAAAAGAGATAATTTAGATAATAAGAAAGGCTAATATTATTTGCAAATAATAAATAGTTAATATATTTTCGGAAATCTTTTAATAGAATCTTATTATATAATTAATTTTATTAATATTTCAAAAGCTTCAAAAAAGGGTAGAAACTGTTTAAGTAAAAATTAATATAATAAAATAGCCAAAGAGTAATAAGCAAAATATTCGGTAATTAAAAGCAAATAGTATAAAATATAATATTATAAAATAAGAAAAAAATAAAAGTAAAAGCGTAAGGAAATAATATTATATACGAAAACTATATTAATTATATTTAACTTAATATTATTCCTTATTAATATTATATAGGTTTGTTCGTAAATAATATTAAATATATAAGAATAAATCAGCTTTAAAATATATTAAATTATAAGGTATAATAATAAAATAGACTAGGGAGAGGGTATAATAAATTATAAAGGTAAAAGTAATAATATAGGATATAATAATAATAATAAGTTGAATTAATTAATAAGTAATAAGATTATAATAATATTGATTTAGACTCGAAATTGGAAGAAATAGGCAGATATATCCTGTAAATAAATAAGAATTAATTATAATATAGAATTAATATATTAATATAATTATAATAAACTATTAAAAGATATAAAAAATCAGATATTATATTAAATAAATATAGGAAAAATATATAAAAGATCGAGATAATTAAGTTAAAGGCTTATAAATATTTGGCTACCTTTAAAAATATTAATTTAATAATAATATTAATAAAAGGGGATATAAGCGATAAATAATATTTATAATTCGGATAAGAAGAATATTTTGCTTTATTATCTAGTTTTTTAAGTTAGTTAATTAGTTTGTATTAAATTATAACAAAAAATAAAAACTTACTTATAAATAAGTTAGGGATATATTTTAATAAGAATATTAAAATTATATTTAATACAGCTCGTAGGGGTATTATTCGATAACTGCTTATTATTATTAGAAAACTATTAAAAATATTATATTATTTATACCGGATAAGCTTTATTTTAATAATTTTAATATAATAATTTAATATATTATTTATAGATAATAAGGAGATAGTTTTAATAGTTTTAATATAATAATATAATATATTATTTGCAGATAATATAGGGGCTATTTAAATAATCTTAATATAATAATTTAATATATTATTTATAAATAATATAAGGTAATAACTTTAATTTTTTATATTATTATCGAATAAGATATTCCTGTATAAATTGAATTTTTTGCTTATTTAACTCTTACCTTTTATAATATATAATATTTTAACTTTATTAATCGCTTTCCCTTCTTTATTTACAGTTTTATTCTAAAATAAAATAAAATATTTTTTATTAATAATTTAGGCTTTATTAATATAACTCTTTCTAAATTATAAGGAACTAACGTTAAAAGTCCTATTAAAACTATATTTATTTTTATTATATATATAAAATTAGGCTACCGGAAGGCCTTCTTTAATTAAGGAATATTATATATATTATAAAAATTATTAAAAGGGTAATATATTTCCGAAGAGAGATCGATATTACTCTTAAAGTTATAAATAATATTATAAATAATATTACTTTTAAAGGGAAAAATAAAGCTATAAATAATAAAATTTTCTAAAATAAGATTATTTATAATATTAATTATTTTAACTTAAATAATTTTAGGTTAATATAATCTTTAAAGGTACCGCCTTTTACCTATTAATAAGCCTTAATAAAAGCGATTATTCTAAAGGCGTAGAGGCTAGCCTGGACGTTAAAGGACTTAAAAGCCAAAAATTACTATTAAAGGAGAAAAATATACGAAAAAGGGGAAATAAGAAAATTAAATTTAAGAAAAATTAATTCGGATAATATAAAAAGGGGCAATAAAAGAAGCAATAAGATTAAAGTTAATAAAAATTTAATAAAATTAAAATTATTAAAACTTATATTATTATTTAGATCGAATCTTCCTTTTGCTTTGATTTAAGGCAAAGCTATATTTCCTATAGAAAGGGTTCTATATTCTAATAAAATTAATAATAGAACTTATAATAAAGCTTATTAAATTTATAATATATTTACTGATATTATTTCTATTATCTCTTTTACAGCTATAAAGGTAATCTTTTTTACTAATTCTTTTATTATTTTTTCTCCGTTAATATTTATAACTTCTTTTATAATAATATCGGTTTAATAAGTTATTTCCGAAGATATAAGAGGGAAATCGATATTAAGCTAATAAATAAGTTTATATTAAGCGAAATTAATTTAATAATAATATTTATAAAAAGCTTTAATATATCTGAATTATTCGATTATAAAATAGCTATAAAATACCTTTATAATAAAATTAATATAATTTATTTATTAATTAATAATATTTATATAACCTTAATTTAGCTACCGATCGAAATAGCTATCTTTAAAGATATATTCTCTTAATATTGTAATAACAATATAACGATAAGTTATAATAATTAGGTAATAATCTTGCCTTATAATCGCAATAAATCGATCGGCGAATATCTGTAATAAGCGATTAGATCTTTATAAATTATTTGTATTTATAGCTTAAAGAAAAGCAAAATAACCGAATAAAATAGGGTAAAACTTAATTAATTATTATATAAATAGACGAATTAGGATTAAATATTATATTAGAACCTAGCTAATAGCTTTAAGGAGATAATAATAAATAATTTTAATAATACTAAAGTATTTATTTTTTCTTATAATAAGAAGTAATAAAACTAATTAACTCTTATTTAATAAAGATATTATAATTCCCTCCGAAAATAATATTAAAGATATATAAATTAAGTAACTTTATACTTTATAATAACTACCCCTTTAAGATATATATTAGTAATAAGAGCAATAGAAGGAATTAGTAATATATTTTCAAATATTTAATAATACGCTATTAATTTCAGGTTACTTCTTTGCCTAAGATATTATTTAAAGATAAATTAATTATAAAAAATTATTAATATAAAAGGTCCGAGCTTAATAATATATTTATTAATTAAGGTTATTATTTTTTTAATTAATTCTTAAGCGTTATAAGGAAAGATTATTTTATATTTTTTTTTATCAGGTTATCTATCAACTTTCCGAATTCAAATATAAATATTTATATATATCGAGAAACGCGGTCCTCTTAAAATAAAATAAGTTAAACTAGGAGGCTTTAAAGCCTATAAATTTCCCTTTAAATAAATTAATTAAATTTATTAAAAGAAAATTAAATATCTTTGAAACTTAACCGGCTACGGTTATCCTTTTAAATAATATAATCGATATTAATAAAGTAATTACGTAACTGTTAGCCGAAAATACGGAGGTATAATACCTAGGTAAATAAAATAAATAAATTATTAAATAAGATATTCTCCCGGAGCTCGGAGAAGCAATCGTAGGTATATTTTATTATTTTTAATTTTTTTGCCTAAATAAATATTTAAACTACGATTAATTAGGCCCTTTTAATAAATATAGCAAAATATAAAGTTATAATAACGGACTCGTAAAAACCCTTTATAGCGCTATTAATATTAAGGACGGTAAAGAATATAATAATAATACTTTTATTAAGCCGTTTATATAATCGATAATCGAAAAAGGTAATTATTAATACTTTTATACTTTTAATAAAATATTTTTAATAATATTTTAAATAATTCTGCCCCTTTTAATTAAGGGTTTCGTCTTATACTCGTTCCGCGGATACTTGTATTATATAAACTAATTTATTATTATAAAAATATATTTTAAGTTAATAAAGTTATAATAATATTAATATAAAATAGAACGGATTATTATTATTTAAGTAAGTTTAGATAATAAAATAGAATAAGCCTTTTTATATTTATTTATGTTTTTTTTATATTTTTATTTATAACTTATTTTATAAAAGTACTTTAGCCCGGTTTTTATAATTAATAAATATATTAATTATAATTTAATCGAAGATATTAATCTTTTAATATAAAAGGGAATTATATATAATAATAATTAATAAGTCGAATATAAGGTAAACCTACTCTAACCCTTCTTTATTATAACGGGAAAGGTTAATTAAGAAAAGAAGGCTTTTTATTACAAAGCTTTATAAATAATAAATAGCTTAGTTATATTCGAATTATAAGTTAATTTTTGAAGTATATAACCTCGCCGGATCTAGGGTAATTATTATAAATAATATTAATTAGGTATTATTTAACCGGTAGCAAATAAAGACCCCGATAATAATAATATAAATACGTTTTAGGGTTAGAAGGGGTAGGGTAAGGATCTAAGGAGCAGGCGAAAAGGTAATAAAGCTTAAATTAATATAATAATAGAATTACCCTTTATTAAATATAATAATTTATTAATATATAACTTTGGAATCCTAATCCTCTTCTTTAATATATTTATAATAATTAATAATATAAGATTAACTCCGGCTTTAGTCCAAGGTTAAATAGTTTATAAAGCTATATTCTTTTCTATAATAGATATATATTATACCGTAATATCGGAGGATATAAAAGTATTAATAATATATATAATTATTATAGAAAATTTAAATATAGGGGATAAGAGAGTTAATAAGCCCGGGAATATTATTAAGAGTTAATTCGAATATATAATTTAAATCGAATTATTAAAATTAAATAATATATTTATTACGGATAAGTTTTAAGAAATCGGAATAATTTATATTTAAATAGCTTTTTAAGTTATAGAATTACGGGCGTTATATCGAGATTTTATATTAATATTAAATATAAATAAGAATTAAAGGTTATAAATAATATATAATCAATTTTATTATAATCGAGAATAAAGATTAGGAAAAATATAAAAAAAAGAAAAAAGATAAAAAGTCAAAGGAAACAATAATTAAACAGGAAATTAAAAATATATTATATAATTAAAAAGGGAAAATAATAATATAAAAAATTAATATAAATCAACCTTTATTAAAATATAAATCGACTTTTATCGGGATATAAATAGATTAAAGAATAATATAAATTAACCTTTAATTTAAAATAAATTAATTAAAGAATAATATAAATCGACCCCCGGTCTAAAGCAAATTAATTAAGGAGTAATATAAATTGACTCCGAATCCAATTTACCCTAAAAGCAATTGGTATCGGAATCGACTCGGAAGATACTAGTTCAGTACAAGAGGCTAAAGAAATACGCCTTATATAATAATAATTACAAAGTATAAAGCAAATTATATAATTTTAAAAAGAAGGAAATTATAAAAATATTCAAAGTAAAATTAAATGTATCGAAATTTATTAAATATTAAATTATCGACTGTTAGTAATAGATTTTAAAACTTATATAATTATTAAATATAATAACCCTTTCGCTATTAGAAGCAGGCCAAATAGAAAGGGAAAAATAATATAAACAAAAGAAAAAGCAAAGAATAACCTTTATAAAAGGCCGATATTAAATTTCGGTATTTTACTATTTAAAAATATAAGGAAGTCGCAAAGAAAAGTATTACTAATTAAGAATAAGATTCCTTTATTAAAAGTTATTAAAAATATAAAACCGAAAGCGGTTTTGGTAAAATCAAATAAGAAAAAGGTTATAAACAAAAGGGGAGAAACTAATATTAATATGAATATAAAAAGAAGAACCAATGTAAAGGAATATTAATATATATTTAATATATTGCAATATAATATAAGAAAATTAAATATATTAATAAAAAAGCTCTTTACGACCGAAAAGATAATAATATTTAATAACGTTATTAGCTTTTCTATTATTGTAATTAAAAATTAATATTATAAATAATAATTTTTATATTTCTTTAATATAATTTAATAATTTTTCGAAAGATAAAAAGTAATTATTATTTTCCTCTTTACCGGCCATAAGAAAAGGACTAATTAAAAAGGAATTTGAAAATTATTATTAAATATTTATTAATATTAAAAATAATAAATATTATTTTGAATTTTTTTTATATTTTTAAAATTTAATATTAATTTATAAATTAAATTAAAAATCTCTATTAATAAAAATATAATTAAATCGATATATTCGATTATATTATAATTTTGAAAGTTTATATTTATAATAATATTTGCTATAAACTTTATCAAATTATTATATTTATTATTAATTATAAAAATATTACAATTTTATATTCCGGAACGCTTTTTAAAAAATTTATTTATAAAATAATTTCAAATAAATTAAATTATAATAAGAAGAAATTAATAATAATAAATAAAATTTAAATTAATAAAAGTTATTATAAAGTTCAAAAAGTAAATGAAAACATAATAATTCAATTATGTTATTTAAAAAGTATACAAAGGAAGTTTAAGATTTATTAAAATAATAAAAAATAAATTATATATACTTAAAAATTAAAAGATTATTTATTATAATATTTATAATATTTATAATATTTAAATTCTTCTTTTATCTTTTTATATTCTAAAGGCTACCGATTATTAATATTTCAATACTTTTTATATTATAAAGGTCAACTTCGGCGTATTATTTAATTATTAAAGTTTTATATTCCCTTATATAATAAAATTATTATTATACTTTTTATAAACTTTTATGTTATTTAAATAATATTAATTATAACAATTAAAGTTCATAAGTTAAAATTATTAAAATTTATTAATTATGTTAAATTTTGTTCAATTCTTAATAAAAAGCGAAATTTATATATTTCGAAACATTATTACGTATATTTATTATAACTTAAGTAATTATATAATTAAAATTATTATTATTATAAAATCCAAATCGGTAATTATAATAAGTAGAAATAAAAAATATTAAATAATATAATATAAAGAAACTAAAAAGCTTCAAAAACTTTAATTACGAATTTAAATACAATTAAATAATATATATATATTTTTTTACAATCGAATTATTATTATATTAATAATAATTAATACTTAATACTTAATTTAAAAGCTTAATTATCGATTTAAATATTATTAAGTAATATAAATATTTATTTTTACAATCGAACGCCGGTTATTACTTGAAATTTAATTAAATTATATTTAATAATTATATTTATTATTTATTTATTAAATTTTTATAAGAAATATTATTAAATTATTAAAAATTTTAAATTATTATTATTTATAATAATTAACGGTAATATAATAAATATATTATAGAAATATTATATTAATATAATTAAAATAATAATATTAAAGGCTTAAGCGGTTGTAATAAAGTATTTTCTTTATTAATCTTTATAAATATTAATAATAATTATATATTATTTATATTATAAATTAAAACTTTTAATTAATATCGTAATAAAATAATTATAAGTAGAAGAAAGTATAAGTAAGAAGCTTTAATTAGTTTCAAAATAAAATTATTATTATCAAAGTTAAATTAAAATACAAATAAGGAAGTACAAAATAATAAATAAAGAATAATAATTATATTATAATTTATAATTTATATATTAAAACATATAAATTAAAAAGGAATAAAAATAAAGTAAATAAGTTAAAAGCAAAATACTTCTTTATAAAGTTCAAGTATAACGATTAGTGATTAGTAATAATTGGCAGAAATTAACTATTGAAAAAAGGGGAAAAGTATAAACTTTTATACATAAAAAATTATAAAAAATTTAAAAAATTATTAAAAAATTATTAAAAAAATAATAAAAAATAAAAACTTTTATACTTTACAAAAGTAGTAAATAGGGTAAAATATAATATATTATTTGAATAAATTACATTAAACTTTATTCGATTATATAATAATTAAAATAAAATTTTTTTATTTTTTAATTATTTTAATAAAATAATTTAATTAAAACTTTTTAAAATAAATATTATAATATTTAAATTTATTATTTTTATTAAGTTGATAAATATATAAAGTTCGAAATAATAATAAATAATAATAAATTTAATATTAATAATATAAATAATATAAAAATATTTACGGAAAATTTAAATTATTATAATATATCTATTTATTGCAACATAAACCGTTTATAATAATTATTCAGATATACAATAGTTAATAACTTATTCTAATAAATCAGAACCCCTAACCTTAACCCTTTTTAAACTCCGAGTTGCAGTTGTGAGCCGCATGGTCTCGTAGACATATCATCAAAGGTCGCCTCAAAACAACTGCAAGACCCATACTCATTCCTTAATATAAATTGCGCTATCGCCCAGAGTCGTCAAGCCATATATTTCGCTGCGGAAATTGTGGGACATGTTGTGTCCCACTTTCGAGGTCATCTCGCCTGGTAGGATTGCTCTTCCGCGTGACCGCAACAGGTAGGTCGCTCTTCGGTGGTGGCGAATCATAGTCGTCCAGCGTGATGTACTCATCTTTCAGCCGGGCCTCCGCGCTGTCAGATTCGCACCACGGGTCCGAGGTGATGGTTCCACCGCTCTGCTGAGTAAAGCGACTCTTGTGTTTCAAAGAGGCTTGTGTCGTGTCCGAATTTCCGATTGAGCCTAATGTGTGTCCCAGCTTCGTATTGCTCTTGTACCCAAGCGAAAAGGATCCTTTGATCTTGGAACTGAAGTGTTGGAAGAATTTGGGTATGACAGGGAGGCAGGCAATGATGATCCCGACGGTGATCTCGGCCCAGGTCCACAGGCGGATCACGACCGCGTTGTAACTGACATCGGGCGATTTCACGATCAGGAAAGTGAAGTATGTGCGCGTGAGAGAAAAGGCGCAGGCCCTGTACGCGTCAGTACTTGGCTTCTTTAAAAAAAAAGAGTGGGGCTAGATCTGAAGATAGCTATCTCAATTGCCCAATACTTAATGAACACGATGGGCACTCACAAAAGACCAGTGGCAAAGATCGCGGACACACCAAACTTCCTTCTCAGTGGCATCTGTAGCCTCCATAATGGCGCGATAGGAAGGATAAGGACAGCAAAGTCAGAAACCACATTGAAGATCCCCGTGGCTTTGTATTCCGAATCGGTGTCGATACAGTGGCCCGACATCAGAGGATTCCATATCTTCTCCCGTGGAACGCACGCTGAGATTGCAAAGATGTCGATGATGAGGTAGAAGAGCAAGCAGCACCAGATGCAAACCTGAATGGCAACGAACAGCGCCATGTTGCCATTGCGGGAGGGTACGAAGATTCTGAGATATTGGAGGAGAATGGAAAGCTTGATAAAGAAGATGATGATGCCATAGAGAATCTCTGAAATGTTTATCCACTGCACGCACTGTCAGAGCCAGACCTCTCTCTCGTAATCGCTAGAATGCTATACATATAACAGACCAAAGAAGGTCTTCAAGGTTATATCCCACATATGAATTCCTCCGCCATGTGCCATGTCGTATACCCCAGGGACGACGAGACCGACAGAAGCAGTCTAGCCAGATGAGCGGGGAAAGTAGAAGTTCACGGTAAGTTTCTTACCAATGCTATCACAATGGCGTCTTACGAGGATTAGCTCCAGCCACAAACGGACAAGAGGTGGAACCTTACAGTCCTCGTGACCTACTGATCGAATGATGAACATTTTGGTGTACATTCGTATCGAAACAAGAAGAGTCGCGACTGACATGCACAATGCCAAAGTGAAGGTGATCTCCTTGTTGAGATTGGGTGGATTCACAAAATTGGGTATAATTCCATCAGGTGCGGGCATCGCAGGCCTATCCAGAAGCGCCTGCTCTGAAGTTCTTGCCATGTTCGCAACAGCGATTGAACCCCCAAGGTTTCTGAGTGCGGTTGTGGAACCGTTGTCTGAAGCGGAGCCATGGTCCCATAATTTATACTGATGCACAACACGGGAAGCTCAGGGTCCAGGATGGCTGAGACCAGCGCAAAGCTTACTGAGTCCTGTAGGACCGGGAGGTGGGGCTGGCAGACGATCCATCGTTATCTGTGCCACTGAGCTAGTGATGGACTTGCGGGCATCCATGAACGGGCCCGGTCCTGGCTCGTCAGCAACGCATGAGTCCTTCAACGTTGCCCTTTTGAGGAAGCACCGCCCGTGCGATTGGGGAAGAGACCATAAGATTTGATCTGAAACACGCTACGATCTTTACAGACATGGGCATGTACTGTAGGTCTTGGCTAGGATTCCCATGTTACCACAATGGGTTCCCAGTCAAGTATGGGTGGGCTCAGAAGGGCTGACGGGACTGTGTAAGCGACGACTATACTGTGTCAGCGTGTCCATAAAATCTTCAAACAGCATGCACATCTAGCGCTGTAAGCAAGAAGGGGAGTTTTCCACGGGGATCAGAAGTCATGAAAGCGGCGCTGCTCGGCCCCAATGTCTTCATTCAGGGCCCCGCATTAAACAGAAGTACAACACGTCCTGCAATCAGTTGTGGAAGGCAGGACACCCTCATCGCGACTACCTTTGCCGTGATTACTGCTGCGATGAGCCAATCATGCAGCTTCGGTATGCACGTGGGACGGCTTCGGAGGAACTAAAAGCAACCTAGGACTGTTTGAGCCGTGTAGTTTCGCTGCTTTTGACTGATCAGTGCTGTTTAACATGTCTCACAACTTGCATGCATTGTCATTTGACTACAAAAAAAGTGCGTCTTGCCCTGCCAGTTTTGTAATGTTGACCAGACTTCTTATCAACTCACCAGTTGATTGACTTTCGTGTTTGGTTGTTGGAAACCTAACTCGACAGGTCCGGTGGTTGCCGTCAAACCTAATGCTTCTGAACCCAAAATGTCAATTGCCATCATACGGAAACCAAACGCCGCAATGGTGCATCTGATCACCTACCACAATCCCATCCACTTATTAGATTGAGTTGGCCATCAGCCAATAAATATTTCGGATCCCCGTTCGCTCGCTTGCCGGGTCTTATCACTGTCTTCACTGTTTTGCAGATGCCTTTCCAAACCATGGCTCGGGGTATGTCTAGTCCGAGAAAATTGCAAGAGCGAACTCTAGAACATGGAACGCGATGACCGTTAATAACAAGAAATGATGGATGAGAGTTCAAGTATGATGTTTCGTTCCTTATTTTGAACGTAAACAGTTTTCCCTACTTCTCTGCTATTTGCGATAAATCCCAACTCGATCGTTCAATCTGTTCAAAGTTTCATGATAAACTCATTCCTATTTCTCATCGCGTACGCTGTTCTCACCTAGAAACGGAACACAGGATGCGAATCAGTGCCCGTTCGCCCCAGTATTGGCGGCCCCATTTACCCGTGTGCCATTGGTGCCCGAGTGGCTATTGCCTTCAGTCTTGTGCGTATCCTGAATGGGAGCACCATTGTGGCCGTGCTGAGAATTCGAGATCTTTCCAGACATGCCGTTCGCGAACCTGTTCTTTTCGGAGTTGCTCATCCCGTTGTGCTAGAGAATCGAACGTTAGAGCGGCCATGTGGAATGCGTCGAGTAAAGAGTTGACTTACAGTGCCATTGAAGCGCATGTCTGCAACACGGTAGGTGGATTTCATGCCCAGGTTCTTTTCGAGGCGGGTGGCAATGTCGTCAGACACTTCGCGGAAGATCCCGATCTGGCGCTTGAGAATCTCAGAAGAACTGCAGTTCGACATGTGGCCTGTGATGTTTCCGATGAAACGCTGCTTAGCTCCCTCATCCCAGACTTTCTCCCACAAGGCGCGAGGTGCGTTAAAGTCCTCCGGTTTGATACATGAGAGGAAAGTGACGGCGTCGTTGATGAACTGGCCGTGAACTTCGTCGAGATCGACAGACCGCTCATGGAACTTGATGGGGTCTATGGATGAGAGATAGTTTGAGCGTGATCCTTGATTGAAGAAAGCCATGTTCCCATCGCGTTGAAAGTTACCCATTCTATATCCGGGGCGAGGGGCGTTGACAGGGAGTTGTTGGTAGTTTACGCCAACACGATGGCGGTGGGCATCAGAATATGAGAAAAGACGAGATTGCAGCACTGGGTCGGCGGTGGGTTCGAGTCCTGGGACTAGATGGGCAGGGTTAAAGGCAACTTGCTCGATCTCAGCAAAGTAGTTGTCCACGTTTTTGTTCAGTGTGAAGACCCCAACTTCACGGAGTGGGAATTGTTTGTGTGGCCAGACGTGCGTAAGATCGAAGACGTTGATCTTCTGCTTCTCCCAAAGCTCTTCGGCTTCCTTGGCTGTCATGGTCTGAACCTCTACGCTCCATGATGGGTAGTCTCCTTTTTCGATGGCGTTGTAAAGATCTTTCTGGGCGTAGTCCGGACCATACTTGGCCGAGTCTTCTTGCGTGATGAATTTGGTGCCTTGCTTCGACTTCATGTGATTTTGTGCATAGACCCAATCCCCAGCTTTGTTGACGAGCTTGAGGGTATGACCCGTGTAGCCATGCATGAAACGCCAGCCTACGCTGTATGTTAGTCAAAGAAAGAGAGCTGTTAATTAAGAGGTGCTTTACCATCTGGGATGCCTCGGTCCCCCATGAGGATCATGACTTGGTGAATAGACTCAGGGTTCTGGGAGAGATAATCCCAGAACATGGTGCTATCATCGGCATGCGTCAGGTGGTTTGACGGGTCGCGCTTTTGCGTATGGATGAAGTGGGGGAACTTTGCAGGGTCTCTCAGGAAGAAGACGGGAGTGTTGTTGGCCACGTTGTCCCAATTGCCCTCTTCTGTTCTGAACTTGACCGAGAAGCCTCGAGGATCACGAGCACAGTCATGAGAGCCAGATTCGCCACCAACGGTAGAGAAACGAACGGTGACGGGACACTCTTTGCCAGCCTTACTCCAGAAGTCGGCCGAGCAAATGTCGTCAAGCGGCTTTGTGCACTTGAAGACGCCGTGTGCTCCACCACCCTTGGCATGGACAACTCTTTCTGGAATCCTCTCACGGTCGAAGTGCGCAATCAAATCGATGAGGTGAAAGTCTTGGAGGAGAAGAGGGCCGTTGGCACCGGCACGCTGGGTCTCGTAGGGGTGAGGGACAGGGGCGCCATTGCTGTCCGTGTAGACAGTCTCTTGGGATGAGGCAGTCCTGTCGTCTTGGTAGTCCTGGCCTTGCCCAGGATGGATTCGGCTGTTAGAAGCCATAATCTGATATGTTTGTATTGCGGCAAAGTGTGGATAATTATGGAAGATGATGAGGTGGATTCGGACTTCTGGTCGTAGAACGGAAGGTAGGTTCAAAGTGTTCAACACCTAACTGAGGAGGTATGACGGATAAAGTAGTAATGTAAAGAGATGATATGGATGAAAGGTGGCAAAGGGGAATATCTTGATCCAATACATCACAAATTGCGGGGCATTCGCTTTTCCTGCATGATTACATCATCATTCTCCCTTAATTCGGATCTTTCCAGCCAATCATATAATGTCTGTTGTCACCCCACCATCACCAGTCACTTCTTGCCTTTTTTCGGACATTCCCTCCCTGAGGTACGTACCCTTTCTTGATCAGGTCCCACCCGAGCATAATATGAGGATACACTGGAATAGATATTATTGCTAAGTAACTGCATTGCCCTTTCTGGCGGCAATCTGTGCTTCTCTAGTATACTATCTCCGTTCTGAGGCTTCCTCAAAGCGAACACCATCCCCATCAAGATATTTCAGAGCTCTCAAATGCCATTGCTTTGTTTTCGAATTATATCATTTGGCTATGTTGGCTTCAGCTTCAGGGCACAGGGGTTCTATGAAGTTGCTGGGGTCTACATTGTTGTCTAGCCGCGTGTCATCTGTCGATTCTTATTATATAGTTTTTGCGAGCTGGGCTATTAGTAGTCTGTTTCCGCACTAAATATATTTCAACTCCATTCCCTCGAACACTGACCAGCCTGGACGGCATCGGTGAATAGATTGATCCATTGCAATGAGACAAGGAGTGTAACCAGCGATATACAGATAACGAATGAGCTGCGAAAAGTACCGGGCTCTGCTTGATGATGGGAATGACTTACAACGCCAGCAATCATCCCTTTCATTGGAAATGTTCCCCTAAAACAAGGAGCGCGCTGAACTTTTGAGCCATAAAAGCTGGTAATACCTGAGCGATAACCTGGTTTCGGTTCCGCTATGCGTCGGAGAATGGAATTCTGCTTGTGCCAGTCGCTTCTGGATTGTCGTTTGCATATGCCAGCATGTTTTCTGCCCAACGCTGCATGTCGCTCCGGTGTTGAGCATTCTCACTAAATTTGTCTAGCAGCTGGAATGCTTGTCTCCAGGGTCAAGAATAGTGATTTTTCGCAATGCGAATGGTTATAGTCGTTGGAAAAACCCCCATGCTGCTTGTTCAGCAAAGAGGGATGGCCAAATAGAGCGATTCAAAGAAATCATCCAAACTTCTTGGGATAGCTGGCAGAAGCAAGAAAATGCGGTTCTTGTTACCTTCGAAGCACCGCCGGATCCCAATACGACGTTTAATACCGATGTAGCGAATGAAAACAGAATCACCAGGGCCCAAAGAGTCCGTCATTTTCACCCATACGATGCTTTCAGTGTAGTAATGACCTTGGAATTCCCATTTTGCTATTATGTAGCGAAGTTGTTTCACTTTCAGCTTGTAAGAGTGGGCATCGAAATCTGACGGGATAGAAATGGTCCCGAGATATTCGGAACGGATTCTGTCAATTTGAAGAGACGTTTGAAACAATCGTCAGACGCTCTAGCAACAATCTGCGCCACCAGTCTGGTTGCCTTTAGGACTGCGGTAAAAAGGGCAGTATTGCCAGAATGGAGGCACGAAAAGTCAATATTTTAATCTCCCCCAATTCTCAGAATACACTCGTACATAAGAGCTCTTACCACCTGTTGCAGTTGTTTTGCAATAGGCTAGTAGGGAAGGTGCAGATCCATTGACCACGCATTGTTAGTTGGATTTTCTGCGCTAGAACCTGGTTCGGCCAAAAACACAAATCAAACTCGCGTACGTGTTGCTGTGAGCAAGGTTCGAACTTGCGCGGAATAATCCACCGGTTCAACTCATAACTTAAGACCGGCACCTTAACCACTCGGTCATCACAGCAATAGTAACGTACTTCGTCTTAACACAAAATATATTAATTTTACATTCCATACGACCCTAATTGAATCATGGTAGGAGTCCGATCTTGTGCAGCGGCAGCCCATTTACCTCAATTTAGTCTACTAATACAGGCAAAGCCTTTGCAATCGGCCAGTAATTTATGCAACCAGTCATGGAAGCAACAGAATTTGCGAAGATGCTTGTAGGAGAACGGAGTTCGAGATTACGAAAGAGGGGGTCGGATTTGTAGCAGAAGCAAAAGCGAATAGATAGCGTGCTGAGATACTATCCTTTCAAGTAAAAAACCTTGCCAGGGTACGAGACCAGCTTCGTTCCGTAGCAGCCTGTACCGCAATTTGAGAACAGCACATTCAGCGGATTCCGCTCCTGGGTCTCGAGAGATGTTGGCGAGCTCAAGACGATAGATTACGACATCTCCCAGGCACAGAGCGCTAATATAATCATGTTGATTGCAATGCTCCTTCGCCTCGAACTTGTGTCCGGCTCCTACCCAACCTCTCTACGTTGTGTTCGCAGCAAACCTCATTCGAAAGAGGAAACCGACTCTCCGTCAGCGGTGCTCTATCTAAGTCGTCTTTCTTTTCCATACCGGATGTCTGCTTGTCGTTGTCATGTACTAGAAGAGTCCACAATAATGGGGACAGACGATGATGCAAGATTGAACAGCCATGCCATGAGTGATAACTTGACCGGAACAGCCGCTTCTCGACGTGTACGTTATTCTGACCCCTGGGGCAAGTCGTGCATCAACATAATGCTAGAGTACGCTCGTGAGCATTACAGCTAACTGTGGGATCGTCAAATATTTGGCTTCACATCACCGAAGTACGTCTGGTTGATGTTTGTTCAGGCGAGTCAGAATCTTCAAAACATGCAAAATCAGGCGTTATCTCACTGAGGGCGGTACATGGTGTGCATGGCTAGGCATGAGGAAGACGAAAAGGCTACTGCAAATATTCCGAGCCCGCCTCATTCGTTCCCGACGCTGTACAGGCGTATAGCCCCAAAGATTACAGATATGGATCAACGCTACTAGCGCTTTGTGATGGACTGGCTTAGCGTTTGGGAGAGACATTCTACCTTGTTGGGGCCAGTGCCTATAATCATTTAATATACATTCGACTCATCCCTTACCTTGGGTGGGCTTCAAGTCCTTCCCTCTACTACACAATTTCTGGTTTCCAAGGGTGCTGGAGTCATGAAACGAGACTTTCCATTACTATCTTTTGCTGGCAAGTCTTTTTGCTCTCATCAAACAGATTTGAGTGACAGCAATCGAACTTCATAGGCGGTGCCTCGTTTTCGACAACGACTTATTCCGCCGCCATTGCCCTGGTGCCGGTGGTTCTCGCAAAAGTATTCAAAGTCGGTGTGTCGAGGGCAACGAGAGAGATGCAGTCTAATGATTTCGGCAGTGTTCGTTTGTCAAAATTCAACAATGGTCGTCACAACGAGAAATGGAAATGTGGTGATCTTCTTGCTTTGGGGCCGGGAGCACCTCAGGTGCTGTGCCCACAAATCTTTGTCTCCAGTGATGCAATTTACCCAATTTTCAATAGATGTTTTGGATATCCACGCTCAGATCGACTTTAAGCGGCTCTTACACCATTTTTTGTTGAGACTTGTTCAAGCTCAACTCCATCCTCAACATCCTCTCAGCGATCGTCAACAGGCTTGTTCTCTTGCTCATTTCAGATTCTCGACCAATTGCGTTCAAGAAGACAAGACCAGTCACGCGATCGACGACTAGAAATGGAACAATAGGCCGAGGGGGGCAAAGGCTAAGATAAATGCGATAAGATTAGCCGGACGAGATACCTAGATAGCTGGCATTGGAGGAACCGAGAAATTCCCCCGCGGTCCCACGCCAAAGCATCGGCCTATCTAGCGTCTCACCGGACACTTTGAGGCTTCCTTAAGTCTTCCCCTCTCCCCCACTTCACAATGGCGGCTTCAGTCGCAGCACTCTCGAAAGAGCTACACACCTATAATTTCATCAATTGCCCAACATGGAGAATCAGACACAGGGAGCCACGGCTGCTGGTGTCGCCAATGAGTCTCATGCTTTCAGACGCAAGTCGGCGGCTGCACGCCGCAAGGAGTCGGTCATTGCCTCGGAGATTCCTGCCGAAATCCTTCAAGCATCGGATCTCAATGAAGCTGATCGCCGATTAGCAGAGATGGGCTATACCCAAGTGTGCTTCCCTCGTGCCCTCTCCCTACACCACAGTTTCCGCGTGCTTACCTTACAACGAGCGCTAGGTCTATAAACGAGAATTCTCATGGCTTTCATGCATCTCTTTCGCCCTCTCCATCTCCGGCCTCTTCGCTAGTGTTACCACCACCTACATATACCCATTGGAAGCAGGAGGCGCCTCTTCAGCTGTGTGGTGCTGGTTGATCTCTGGCTTCGGGTGCTATTGCATTGCCTTGTCCGTCGCGGAACTTGTCTCCGCGTATCCAACATCCGGTGGTCTGTATTTTACCTGCAAGTATCTCGCCCCAGAAGCCTGGGTGCCAGAAATCGCCTGGCTCTGCGGATGGCTCAATCTCCTCGGCCAAATCGCAGGCGCTGCCTCGACCGAGTACGGCTGCGCTCAATTGCTTCTCGCCGCCGTATCCATGAGCACGGATTTCACCACCTATGTCCCCACAGACCGCCAAACAGTCGGTGTCATGGCCGCCTCAACCGTCTTCCACGGCGCTTTGAACAGCCTGCGCACGAGTGCCCTCGAGAAAATCACCAAAACATATGTCATATTCCACATCGCCGTTCTTCTCGCTTGCTGCATAACCCTCCTAGCGATGTGCAACAACGAATCTGGTCAAGGCCTGCACACATCAGCATATGTATGGACAGAAGTGACGAACAACTCCGGTTGGGCGCCCAACGGGTGGTCCTGGCTCTTCGGCTTCCTCTCCGCGTCTTGGACAATGACTGTACGTTTCCCTGGAGCTCAGCACTCCAGCTCCTTGCATTCAATGGCTTCGCCGTCTAAAATTAGAGAATCTAATTCTTCTGACTTCAACAGGATTACGACGCAACTGCGCATATCGCTGAAGAAATCAAAGATCCCGCAGTCAAAGCCCCCTGGTCCATTGCCCTCGCCCTGGGCTTCACTTGGATCGGCGGGTGGCTGTACACCATCGTTCTGGCATACACAACAGGCAATGTATCCGACAAACTCGCCTCGCCCGTGGTGCAACCCGTGGCACAGATCTTCTACGAGGTCATCGGCCGCAAAGGCGGGATCTTCTTCACCGTGTGCGCATACATCGTCCTCAACTTCACCGCCATGACGGCCATCCAAGCCGGGTCACGTACAATCTGGGCGTACGCCCGCGACGAAATGCTGCCGCTGTCACGCGTGTGGTACAAGATCGACAAGAGAACCGACACCCCGATCTATTCCGTCTGGCTGTTCACCATCTGCTGTGTTCTGATCAACCTGATTGGGTTGGGCTCGTATACCGCCATCGCCGCTATTTTCAACCTGACGGCCATCGCGCTGGATTGGTCTTACTGCATCCCCATCATCTGCAAATTGCTGTACGGCAAATTCGAGCGGGGACCGTTCCATCTGGGGTGGGCGAGCACGGCCATCAACTGTTGGGCTGTGCTGTGGACGATGTTTGTGACTATCATCTACGTGCAGCCTACGATCCTGCCCGTGACGAGTCAGAATGTGTGTACACTCCATTTCTTCCATCGTCTTTCAATGGCTTCTTTATTCAATCCCCCACCCCTACAAAGTCCTCAAATTCCTGACTCTTCCCAGATGAACTACGTCTGCGTTTTGATTGTAGCCGTCGCCCTCTTCGCAGTGATTTATTGGTACGCAGCCGGACGCTACTACTACATTGGTCCACGTGTCAAAGCACAACTTATTGTTGGGGTCGCTGGCGATGATAAAGAGAGGCACGACGGCCTAGTTGGGAAGGAAACCCACCTCTCGGGAGGCAGCAATGGCGGCTCCAGCGATGAGAAGATCGGCTAGTGAGGGGAATGGTTACTATATGGGTTGTGTGTGGACTGGAAGGGGGAATGGGGGCTTGCGGCTAGTGGGAAGTGGATGCGCAAATGATTTATATTCAGCGGCTTTTGGAAATGATCTTGTGGTGGTTTGAATTTATTCTCTATATACCCAAATGCAACGAATATAATGAATGAATGCAGTGCCTTGATTTGAAAGAAGAATCCCTTCGGTCTAGCTCATGACTGTCAGCAACAGCGGAAACCAAGGAGGCAAGCAACGAGCATCCGAAGCTGAAAGCACCCAGTCCACCTTCCCATTCTGCCCCCAAACCCAAGTAAAAGACAGCAAACTCACCTGCCCCAATCCGCGGCATCCACACCATGAGTATCACAACCAACCCCTCAAACCCATTTCCTGATCCCTCCACATGATCCCATCAACCCCCTAACCCCCTCCCCACTAACGCACCAACCACCCCCAAAACAACACGAATCCTTCCCCACAGCCACAGCTCAGCCAACACCACCCTCCACCACCCTCCCCCTCCCTTGCCCCTAATCAAACCCACCGCACTGCTCCCCCCCCTCAAATCCACCTTCACGCCCTCCTCGTCCAGTCGCGCAGGAGACCAGAAGCGCAATATGCTCGCAGTGCGTAACATA